>JAAUYH010053961.1_pt1 | contig 16141 bp, 5 predicted proteins | sample 7278061 | NCBI WGS metagenome assembly JAAUYH01 (sample SAMN14350203, study PRJNA611818) | marine sediment metagenome | isolation source: surface marine sediment (0.6m) | place: French Polynesia: Moorea | collected 2018-08 | reverse complement strand
GGCGCCGGTTCGGAGTCGAACACGAAGTCGGTTACTGCTGTCGTGGTCGGCGAGGTTGCGCTCTCGTCGAGTGGGGCGAGCGTGGCGAGCGTCGGCGGCGCCGCTGTCGGCTCGGCGCTCGTGCAGCCGATGGTCGCCATCGACACGATCAGCAGGCAGCCAAACCATTGGAAGACTCGCACGCTCGAACGGTAGAGGCCACGGCGCACCTACGCCGGACCGTGGAGGTCAGCGATTCGGATCCGGGGACTTCCCCCGGGGAACCAGGGGCCATGGATCGGGACCGTCAATGAGTGCTCTCCGGGGCCATCACCAGGCGCGAACGGGCCACGGGTCACCGTCAGAGCGACGCTCTGGGTGGCGACGGCGCCATCCAGAGAGCTCGAACCCGGCCCCTCGTCGATGCTCCAGGGCACGGTCGTGTCGCCGGTCTCGCCATCCACGACCCCGGCCGCCACAAATGCGCCCACCGCTACGAGGAGGACCAAGGGAAGCCAGCGCAGCCACCTGACGGTGCCGGTGGGCCGCTTCCGATCGGGCCGGCCCGGCGGCTCGAGCCCACGCAGGTCGTCGGGAATCTCGACACCATGGGGAAGCTCCGGAAGCTCTTCCTCCGCCTCACGAACGGTTCCTCGATCGATCACCTTCATGATCGCTCCCTTCTGTGAATTCAGTCTCCTCCCCCCTCATGGCCGGCTCCCGGTGTTCGGCGTGGCGCGAACTGAGGGACCTGTTGCTCTACCCATGGGGTGCGCTGAGCAGAAACTGGAATCAGAGGAGGCCATCGGCACATGCACGAGGGTCATCTGATCCGAGTTCTGGGGCCCGTCGACGTAGTGACGCAGGCCGGAGTGGAGTCGGTCGGAGGACATCAGGTGCGGGCCCTCCTGGCGGCGCTGGTCATCGGGGCCGGCCACGCCGTGTCGATCGACCACCTACGGGAGGTCCTGTGGGGAGAGGATCAGCCTGTCTCAGCCGACAACACCCTCCAGTCCTACGTCTCGCATCTGCGGGGCATTCTCGGGTCCGATGCCGTCGTTCATTCCGATCACTCCTACGAGCTGACGGCCGAGCCCGACCACATCGATGCCCTGCGGTTCGAGGCGCTGTTGGCGCAGGCGATCGGGGCCCGCTCCGATCCTGGGGAATGCCGCCGACTCAGCCGCGAAGCCCTGCACCTGTGGCGCGGACGTGCATTCGGGGACCTGGCCGATGACGAGCCGTTCCGGCTGGAGGCCTACCGCCTCGAGGAGCTGCGGCTGGCAGCGATGGAACTGAGCCTCGAGGCCGAGATCGCCCTCGGGAATCACGACGTCGTAGTCGGCGAGCTGATGGTGGCGGTCGAGGAGCACCCGTATCACGAACGGCTGTGGCATCTCCTCATCGAATCTCTGGCCGCCAGCGGCCGCCGAGTCGAGGCGCTTCGTCAGTGTTCGCGGGTCAGGAGAGTGCTGGCCGAGGTCGGTGTCGAACCGGGTACCGACCTAACCGCCCTGGAATCCGACATACACAGCGGCGCCTGATCCCCGGCGAGCGCCGGCGTACTTTCCACGACGTGGGTCGGCGGGCTCATTCGGATGCCCGGGGGTGCGGACTACGTTTGGGGCACACGACGCCTGGAGGTTCCCCGTGTACGAAGCAGAAACTGGTGTGCGAACGGCAAAAGGTTCCCGTCGACGGTCACTCGCCCGTGTCCGAACGTTCTCGATCATCGCCCTCTTGGCCGGGTTGTTCCTCGCCGGTTCGGCATCGGCCGCCTCCGAGGACGCCAAGCTGACGTCGAACGACGCCAACGCCGACGACATGGTCGGTCACTCGGTGTCGATCTCCGGAGACACGGTGGTCCTCGGGGCTCCCAACGACGATGACGAGGACGACTCGGGTGCTGCCTACGTCTTCGTCCGCTCGGGTGCGACGTGGTCCCAGCAGGCCAAGCTGAAGCCGGCCGACTCGGGTTCGGGTGACCGCTTCGGCTGGTCGGTCGCCATCGACGGCGACACGGTCGTGATCGGTGCCGAAGGCGACACCGAAGGAGGGCTCCTCACCGGCTCTGCGTACGTCTTCGTCCGAACCGGCACGACCTGGTCCCAGCAGGCCAAGCTGCTCGCCTCTGACGGTGCCAGCGAAGACAAGTTCGGCGACTCCGTTGCCATCGACGGCGACACCGTTCTCGTCGGTTCCTTCCAACACGATCCGGCCGTCACCAATGCCGGGTCGGTGTACGTGTTCACCCGCACTGGCACCGCCTGGAGCGAGGAAGGCAAGCTCGTCGCATCCGACGCCAGCCTCTTCGACCACTTCGGCGACTCGGTTGCGCTATCCGGCGACACGGCGCTCGTCGGTGCCCCCGGCAACGACGACGACGGGGCCGATTCCGGTTCGGCATATGTGTTCACCCGCACCGGTACGACGTGGACCCAGCGCACCAAGCTGATCGCCTCCGATGCCGCCGCCGGAGACAAGTACGGCCAGGCCGTCGCCATAGACGGCACGACGGCCCTCGTGGGTCCCTTCGCCAACGAGAACGCATACGTGTACACCGGAAGTGGCGCAAGCTGGAGCGAGCAGCAGAAGCTGACCCCGGCCGATGCCGCCGGAGGCAACTTCGGCAGCGCCGTGGCCGTGTCGGGCGACGCCGCAGTGATCGGCGCCCCCGGCGCCGACTCGGCGTATGTCTTCAGCCGCAGCGGCTCGACTTGGAGTCAGCTGCAGAAGCCCACCGCCACGGACGTCGCAGCGGGTGACGAGTTCGGATTCGCGGTCGACGTCGAGGGCGACACGGTTCTCGTCGGATCGCGGCTCGACGACGACGCCGGGGCCAGCTCCGGATCCGCCTACGTGTTCCCGACCCAACCCACCGACACCACGCCCCCGACCGTTTCGGTCGAGGTCACCGGCACTCTCGGTTCCAACGACTGGTACACCAGCGATGTCGACATCTCCTGGACCGTGACCGATCCCGACTCGCCTGTCGTCGAAACCGGGTGCGAGCCGGTCTCGATCATCGAGGACACCGATGAGATGACTGTGACGTGCTCGGCCACCAGCGACGGCGGTACGACGACCGAGGACGTCACGATCAAGCGCGACGCCACGGAGCCCCTGGCAGCCGCGTCCTCTCAGCCGGCTCCGATGGGCGGCTGGAACCGAACCGACGTGACCGTCACCTTCGAAGCGATCGATGCTCTGTCGGGTCTCGACTCGTGTTCGGATCCGGTCGTGGTCGACACCGACGCCATGGCCCTCGTCGTCGAGGGAAGCTGCACCGATCTGGCCGGTAACGAAGCGACCCCGACTGCGACCGTCAACCTCGACAAGACGGCCCCGTCGCTGACCGTGGTCGTCAGCCCCAACCCCGTGTTGCAGGGGTCCCCGGCCACAGTGAGCGCCAATGCGGTCGACCCCACTTCGGGCATCGCCTCGGAATCGTGCGGTGCGATCGACACGAGCACGCTGGGCACCTTCTCGGTCTCGTGCAATGCCACCGATGTCGCCGGAAACCCGGCCTCGATGGCGATCACTTACACGGTCGTGTCGGTCGACGACTACGGCGAGTGCGGGGGCCTCACGCCGACGATCGTCGGAACCGAGGGCCGCGACCTCATCCGAGGGACTGACGGCGACGACGTCATCCTCGGCCTCGGCGGCAACGACGTCATACGCGGCCTCGGCGGGGACGACGTGATCTGCGGCGACGGCGGTCGCGACCGTCTCTTCGGCGGTCCCGGCAACGACATCATCTACGGCGGCAAGCAGAACGACGCCATCAAGGGCGATCAGCAGAACGACGAGCTCTACGGAAACGAGGGTCGCGACCGGATGATCGGAGGCAGCGGCAGCGACGATCTGACCGGCGGCGCCGGCACCAAGGACGTCCTCGACGGCAAGGCCGGCGACGACGGCTGCATCGACCGTCAGCCGGAAACCGTCCGGATCAACTGCGAGCGCACGCAGCCCAAGACCGCCTGACGCCGGAGTGCTTCGCACCAACCTGTAGCCCGCCGACAGCGACGGTTCGGGCCAGACTGACAACGTGGGATCTCTGCTCGTGGTCACCGGACCGCCGGGCGCCGGAAAGACGACGGTCTCTCTAGAGTTGGCCAACCGGGACTCGCCGAGTGTCCTCATCGATGGCGACCGCTTCTTCGGCTTCCTGGGCGCCGGGACGGTCGAACCGTGGTTGCCCGAATCTCACGGGCAGAACGCGATCGTCATCGAGGCGGCAGCCAGGGCGACGGGTCGTTTCGCCGAAGACTACGACACGATCTACGACGGCGTGATCGGACCATGGTTCCTCCCGACATTCGCCTCGGCGGGCGGCATCAGCGGATTCGACTACGTCATCCTTCTCCCGCCGGTCGACAAGTGTGTCTCCCAGGTCTCCTCCCGGGTGGGTCACGGCTTCTCCGACGAGACCGTGACGAGGAGGTTGCATGCCGAGTTCGATCAGGCAGCCGTCGACCGCCGGCACGTGCTCGACCCGGGTGGGCGAGACCCTGTCCAGACGGCGGCGGCGATCCTTGACGCGAGAGAAGCCGGTCTCCTTCACTACGAGGTCGAGACCTGAGCGTCAGTCCTCGATGCGGACCGCGAGCGCTTCTCTTATCAGCGCATAGCAGTTCCGGTAGTCGTCGCGATCCCCGCCGTACGGATCGGGTATGGCGGCACCGTCCGGGCTGAGAAGCTCGAGCCGGGCACCGGGGTCGATCGCCTTCGCCGCGATCACGTGTTCTTGCTCCATGCCGTACACGAGGTCGCTTCCCCTCAGAACGGCGGCGTTGAGGCGGGTGGCCCGATGGCCCCTCATGTCGAGCCCGAGCTCGCCCGCTACCGCAACTCCGGTCGCGGTGGCCGGGTCCCCGTCGATTGCGAACGTCCCCGCGCTCGAGAACTCGACGTCGCCTCGACCGGTCAGATCTCGCGCCAGGACCTCGGCGAACGGAGATCGGCAGATGTTGCCACTGCAGACGAACAGGAGCCGCACAGACCGACAGCCTAGGGACGAGCGACTGGTTGGTCGCTGGGGAGCCGCATCGGCCGGGGTCAGTTGCGGTCGAGGCTGCCGAGGGAGGTCACTGGTTCGGGGGTGATCAGCTTGCGGCCCCGAGCGTCGTCGACGTACCAGGCCTGGCCGCTGGGCAGCAGTCCCGACCTCAGACCCAACGAACCGGAAGTCAAGGACGACCCCTGGAGTGTCCATCCCGTTACCTCGGTGCCGTCGATGAACAGGCGGGTGGTGCCCGTCTGATCCGTCCAGACCTCGACCTTCACCCAGGCGCCAGTCGTCGGCACGCCGGCCGCCGCGGCATCGGTGGACTGGGCGTTTCCGACCCGCTGCCGCAGTTCCCAGCCCGCAGGCGATACGAGCGCCGCCTCGTACTGATCGGTCGGCGCCACTCCGGCGCGGTTACCCGCCGCCAGATCGATGCCGGTATCGGTGCTCACCCACCACCAGGACTCGAACACGACGCCCGGTTCGTCGAGCCCGGTCGCAACTGCCCATGCGGCAGCGTCGGCACCGGAGGTCTCGGGTGCGGCGAGGGCAAACGCTCCGGAGCGGGTCTGGGCTCCGGTCGTCGTCCACGCCCCGGGAGTCGAGGTTTGCTCACTGCCGACGCTCACGAAGGCGGCAACGGTGGCGTTGGCATGACGAGCCGCGACTGCCGAAGGGGTCAGCGCCACGTGACCGACGCGCACGTCGTCGATCAACCCGTCGAAGGGCTGGCCGGCTCCGGCGATGCTGCCGATGGTCGCGGCGGTGGCCACTTCGGTTGCAAGCGCACCCGATGCCGCCACGCGATCCGCTTCCGCACCATCGACATAGAGCACGAGGTCGGTGCCATCCCAGACGGCTACGAGGTGACTCCAAACGGCGACGGGGACCGACCCGCCGCGGGCCTGGATCGTGGATCCTCCGATCCGGACGTCGACGATCGCTTCGCCTGATCCGGCATCGATGGACAGCTCGTAGATGGGGTTGCCGCCGGCAGTCCGCTTGGAGAGGATGCGAGGCTGGCCGGCGAGGGTGTCGGGCCGGACCCACGCCTCGATCGACAGAAGCCCCGACGTGATGTCGAGTGCCGGGCCCACCAGTCGATCGTCGGCGCCGTCGAGGTCGAGGGCCGTGCCGACCAAGCCGCTGGTGCTGTCACCGACGATGTCGACCCCGCCGGCGGACCCGACATCGGAGCGACGCACCGTCCGGTCCTCGACGAGTGCGAAGGCGACTCCACCCGCAGTCACCGTGCCGGAGTGTTCAGAGCTCACGCCGTAGGTGCCAGCGCCCAGATCGCGGGTCGCCGTCGCCGTGATGATGTCGCCGATCGCTCCGGGGAACACGGCGCCGTCGGCCTGCGGGCCGCCGCCCGTGTGCACGATGCTGTCGACCGCGACGAGCGTCTGGCCCTCGCCGAAGCCCGACGGATCGGCGCCGGCGACGTTGGTGAAGAACTCCACCCTGTACGTGCCGGCGGGTACATCGAGGGTGTAGTCGACGGTGACCACACCAGCAGAAGCCGTCGCGGTACCGAGAACGGGCCGATTGAGGAGAGTGTTGGCGCCGGTGTCGGGGTCGCCGGGGTCGTTCGCGGACGGTCCGTCGTTCTCGAGATCGACGCCTAGACCGCCGTTGGACCACAGCGCGTTCCCGAGGACGGTCACCGTGCTGCTAGCTCCGGTGATCTGGATGCCATCGCCGCCGTTGTGGGCGATCGAGTTGGCCTCGGCCGGCGTCGTGCCCCCGATCGTCACATCGGTGGCCGACGCTACGGCCACGCCTGCGTTGAAGTTGCCCAGGGAGTCGCCGGGCCCGTTCGTCCCGATCAGATTCGACTGGATGACGTGGCCGCTGCCACCGTTCACGTAGATACCGTCGGCGGTGCCGGCGGCGAGGTTGTTGCCGGCGATCACGTTTCCGACGCTCGGACCACCGATGACGGCATCGGTCGAGCCGCCCAGGCGGATACCGTTCCGACCGTTCGGCAGCGGTGTCGTCGCCGTGGAATCCAGACCGATGATCGACGCAAGAACCGACATTCGAGCGCTCGACGCGCCGATGCCCTGCAAGCCGTTGCCCGACACCAGCACACGGTCGGCGGGCATCGATCCGCCGATGGTCGCGTCGTCACCGGTGACATTGATGCCGTGGCCGAGGTTCGGTGCTGCGAGCGTGCCCGCAGCGTCGGTCCCGACGTAGACATCGGCGACGGTCGCCCGGGCTCCTGCCAGCTCGATGCCGTTTACGTCGAAGCCATTGACGACGAGGCCGCGGATCGTGACGTCGTCGCCGGTCACCGTGAGGCCGGTGGCCGACCCGGCACTGCTTCCCTCGAGAACCACGGCCTGGGTGCCGTCGAGCCCGGTAGGCGCGACCGCCGTGTTCGGGGTGTGGCCGGCCTGGGTGCTGGCATCGACCACCGCAGCTTGCGTGATCGCGGGAAGGCCGGACATAGGAGTGATCGTCCAGACTCCAGCCGAGTGGTTGGGATCGGTGAGCGGCATGTCGAACCAGACGGTGTCGACGGGGCTTCCAGGATCGTTCGCCTCATCGATCGCCGCCCGGAGGGTGCACTCGGGCTCACCCTCCGAGTTGAGGCCGCCGGTGTCGCACTCGCCATCACCGACGCTCGCGTCCGCTCCGTCGCCAGTCGAGTTCACGACGACGAGGTCGGGGGAAGGGACGGCGAGGGAGAATTCGGAGGTGGGGCCGAACGATCCGGCGCCAAGGTCTCTCGTCGCAGTGGCGGTGAGGATCGTGGCAGCCGACGTACCCGACACCGTGAACGGTTCGACGCCGCTGCCGGTGTGGGTGATCGTCGCCGCGCCTATCGGCGTCTCGCCCTCGCCGAATCCCGATACGTCCGCGACCGTGTTGGTGAACAGCTCGATGCGGTAGTCGCCGGCTGGAACGTCGAGCGTCAGGTCGACGATCAGATCGCCCGCAACTCGACGCACGTTCACGATCTCGGGAGTGTTGAGGAGCTCGTTGGCGCCGGCGTCGGCGTCACCGGGGTCGTTCGGTGTGGGTCCATCCGCGCCCAGGTCGATGCCATGGCCGACGTTGGAACCGATGTGGTTGCCGAGCACCGAGATCCCGGCGCCACTGTTGGTGAGCTCGACGGCGTTCACGGTGCTGTTGCGGATCGTGAGGGCGTCGCCGGGAGCCGTCCCTCCGATCACGGCGGTGCCGCTCGTGTCGGCCCACACGCCGTGGGCGTTGCCGAGGTCGATGGTCTCGGTGACGTCGGTTCCGATCACGTTGCCCGTCACGATGGTGCCGGTGGAGGTTCCGGTCAGCACGATCGCCGCCATGGCGTTGTCGCCGATGAGGTTGCCGTTGACCGTGGCGTCCGAAGCCGTGCCTATGACGGCGATACCGGCCTCGCCACCGCCTGCCGGAGTGATTCCGTCGGGCGCGACGCCGAGGTAGTTGTGGACGATCGTCGTCGATGCGGCCATGGTGATCAGGCCCGAGCCGGGGATGTCGGTCAGCGAGAGGCCGGCGATTGTCGTTCCGGAGGCCGAGGGCGAGATGACGAGGCCGGGCACTGCAGCCGGCAGCGCGGCGCCGTCGATTCGGACGAGCGGGCTTGCGACGTAGCCGGGCTGAGTACGAGCATCGATCGTCGCCGAATCGAAGACCGAGGGCAGCGACGCCGCCGGTGCGATCGTCCAGATTCCGGCCGCGTGGCCGGGGTCCGCGACGGGAATGGCGAAGAGGACCGAATCGACGATCGTGCTGGCGTTCGCTTCCTCGATCGCCGCCCGGAGCGTGCACTCGGTGTCGCCGTCGGCGTTGAGAGCGCCGGTGTCGCAGATGTGGTCGCCGACGTTTCCGTCGCTCGTGTCGGCCGTCGAGTTCACCACGAACGCGCCAGCGGCAACCGGCACCGAGAACTCCGACGTCGACCCGAAGACGGGACCGGCTGCCTCCTCCGTGGCGGTCAACGTCACGATCTCGCTTCCGCTGCCAGGGTAGGTGATCTGGAAGTTCTCGACCCCCGACCCGGTGTGGGTGATGGTCGTGGCGGACTCGAACACCTCGCCTTCGCCCTGGCCACTCGGGTCGGCGCCGCCCGGATTGCTGTACAGCTCGATGCGGTAGTCGCCGGCGGATACGTCGAGGTCGAAATCGACCGTGACCGAGCCGGCGCTCTCGGAGCCACCGGTGACCTCGGGGTGGTTCAGCAGGTCGTTCGCGCCGATGTCGGCGTCGCCGACGTCGTTGGCGGTGATGCCGTCGAGGCCGAGGTCGAGGGCGATGCCGTCGTTGTCGAAGAACGTGTTGCCGAGGAACCCGTTCCCGCTCGAGTTCGTGACGGCGGCACCGGCCGCGTCATTGCCGGCAATGATGTTGCCGTCACCAGGATTCGGCCCACCGACCAGGTTCGACGGAGCGCTGGTGAGGAGTACCCCCGATCGGTTCAGCGGGTTGTCGGCTCCGTTGCCGATCGGAGTGGTTCCGGTGGCGTCGAGGCCGATGATGTTGCCCTGCACCCGGTTGCCGCCGGCGTTGGGTCCCCACACATATACCCCGTGCCAGCTGTTGCCCGAGATTACGTTGCCCTCGCCGAGGCCGGCGCCGCCGAAGACGTTGTCGGGCCCGTCCCACAGGGCGATGCCCATCTGCTGGGTGGCGCCGCCGCCGTCGTAGGGGAGGGCAGCGGCGCCCGCAGCGTCGGTTCCGATGTAGTTGCCGATGATGGTCGTGCCATCCGACGCAGGCGCCGGCCCGTCGCTGAGGTCGTTGATCCACACACCGCGCTGTCGGTTGCCCGAGATGACGTTGCGGTCAGCGACGCTCGTTCCACCGATGGTCGTGTTGGTCGCGCCGTAGATGTAGACGCCGTCGCCGGTGTTGCCGACGGCGCCGACGGTGCCGGTCACGTCGGGACCGACGTAGTTGCCCGCCAGGGTGTTGCTGTCGCCGCCGGTGAGCGCGACACCGGTGTCGAAGCGGTTGATGACGAGCCCGCGAAGGATCGTGTTGCTGGCATTGATCTCCAGTCCGGTCGCGCCGGCGACCGAGCCGTCGAGCTCGATCGACGGGCCGAAGGCGTTCCAGAACCAGCCCTGGCCCGATGCGTACGTGCCCTGCGTCGCCCCGTCGACGCTCGCCGCGTCGCTGGTGAGAACCGGTAGCGCCCCTGCCGGTTGGATGGTCCAGTAGCTGTTCCCGGCACCGAGATTCTGATAGCCGGGATCGGTGTCGGGAATCGCGAACTCGACGATGTCGAGCTTCGAGGATGCGTTCACGGTCTCGATGGCGGCCCGCAGTGTGCACTCGGGCTGTCCCTCGCTGTTCAGGCCGCCCGTGTCGCAGGCCCCGTTCGCCGGTGCGGTATCCGGCGCATCGCCCGTCGAGTTGACGATGACGGGTCCTGTCACCTGTTCGGTCACCGAGAACTCCGACGTGGAGCTGTAGATCGGACCGGGCAACACCTCGGTGATCGTCGCGCTGACCTGCTCGCCCATGGCCCCGGGGAAGGCGGCACCGAAGACCTGCGGTCCCGCACCGCTGTGGGTCAGGGTCGACGTGGCGACGAGCTGCTCGCCCTCGCCACTTCCCGAGGGGTCGACGCCTGACGGGTTCTTGAAGAACTCGAACCGGTAGTCACCGGCCGGAACGTCGAAGGTTCCGGTGATCGTGACCGTCGAGCCGCTCAGGGTCGCCGCAGTGATCTCCGGAGCGTTCAGCAGGTCGTTCGGTCCGCCGTCGACGTCGCCGGCGTCGTTCGCGGTCACGCCGTCGTTGCCGTGATCGATTCCGAGGCCGGTGTTCGCGACGATCTCGTTGCCGAGCACGCTGTTCCCGGTGCCCGACCCGACGATGGCGACTCCGTCCCAGGTCGAGTTGCCGATCCGGTTCGACTCGGTGCTGGTCGTGCCACCGATCGCATTGCCGGCGGCTCCGTTCTCGAGCGCAACGCCGTGATAGGAGTTGCCGATAGCGCTCGAATCGGTGCCCCAGCCGATCCAGTTGCCGACCACGGTGTTGGCGGTGGTGCCGACGCCGGTGATCCAGACGCCGTCGTTGTCGTTGCCCGAGATCGTGTTGCGCTCGCCGGCGGTCAAGCCGCCGATCGTGTTGCCCTTGGCTCCGTTGCGGAGTGCGATGCCGTCGGTCGCGTTGCCGAGGTCGGCTGTGCCGGTGGCGTCGACGCCGATCAGGTTGGCAGACACGATGTTGGCGTCGGTGGCCGAGCCCTCGATGTCGATGCCGTAGTCGCCGTTCGCAGCGATCACGTTGCCGTGCGCGGCGGTCGTTCCGCCGATCGTCGTCGTGTTGGCGGAGTTGAAGACGTGGATGCCGGCCGTGCCGTTGCCGCGATCGAGCGTGCCGCCGAGGTCGGTGCCGATCCGGTTGCCGGCGATGATGTTGCCGGTCGTACCCGAATTCCCGTTGCCGTTGATGTGGATTCCCTCGGTCGTGTTCGCGGAGATCGTGTTCCCCTCACCGGCGGCGGCGCCGCCGATCTGGGTGCTTGCGACACCGTTGTAGAGCACGATGCCATGGCGGCCGTTTCCGAGCGGGGTCACGCCGTCGCGACCGAGCCCGATCACGTTGCCGTGGACGACGGTGTTCGGTGTCGTCCCGCCGATCTCGAGACCGTCGTTGGCGTTGCCGCTGAGGACGTTGCCGTTGCCGGACTGTCCGACGACGGTTCCGTCGGAACCGTTGCCGATGGCGATGCCGTCGGCGCCGTTCCCGATTCCAACTCCGCTGGACAGACCGGTCACGTCGGTGCCGATGTAGTTGCCGATGATCACGTTGCCGTCCGAGCCCCACACGATGATGCCGTCCCCACCGTTGCCCGAGATGATGTTGCGGTCGGGGAGCAGTGGCCCGCCGACCGTGGTCGGACCCGAGCCGATCTGCAGGTCGATGCCGCGACCGCCGTTGCCCCGGTCGACGAGGCCGGACGCGTCGAGGCCGATGTGGTTGCCCGCGATGGTCGTGATGCCGGCGGTCGAGTCGACCTCGATGCCGTCGCCGAGGAAGCGGGTGATGGCGAAGCCCCGGATCTCCGAGCCCGTGCTGAACACGCGCAGACCGTCGGCGCTGGCTCCGGCGCCGACGCCGTCGAGCTCGACGACGGGCGTCGATGTCCAACCGGGCTGGGTGGTGGCGTCCAGCGTTGCCGTCTCGGTGATCGTCGGCAGCTCGGAACCTGGCGCGATCGTCCACACGCCTCCGGAATGGCCCGGCTCGGTCGCAGGCATGGCGAAGGTGACGGTGTCGGCGCCGGCCAGGGCGTTCGTTTCCTCGATAGCGGCGCGCAACGTGCACTCGGTGGCGCCCTGCGAGTTCGTTCCGCCTGTGTCACACACGCCATCGCCCGGGACGAGGTCGGCGCCGTCTCCAGTCGAGTTGACGGCGATCTGGTCCGCGACGACCGGGGCCGAGGGCGAGAACTCCGATGTTGCCCCGTACACCGGGCCGGCGCTCTCCTCGGTGGCCGTGAGCGTCACCACGTCGCCCGCTCCCCCCGAGTAGACGATCTGGAAGGACTCCGCGCCCGATCCGCTGTGCGAAACGGTGGTCGCCGTCTCGTAGACCTCGCCCTCGCCGCTACCGCTCGGGTCGGATCCGCCCGGGTTGGTGAAGGCCTCGATGCGATAGTCGCCGGCCGGCACGTCCAGGTCGAAGTCCACGGTCACGGTGCCACCGGAGTCGATCGCCGAGACGACGATCGGGGTGTTGAGGCGCCCGTTGGGTCCGATGTCGACGTCGCCGGCGTCGTTCACGTTCACGCCGTCGGGATGGATGTCGATGCCGAGCCCACCGTTGGCGCTGATGGCATTCCCGAGGATCGTCACGTCATCGACCGATCCACCGATCATGTACACGCCGTCGGAACCGTTGCCACGGATGACGTTGCCGTCGCCTGGTCCGGTACCGCCGATGAGCACGTCGGTGGGGTCGTTGTCGAGCACGATGCCATAGTTCGTGTTCGCCACGGTTCCCGAGCCGGCGAGATCCGTTCCGATCCAGTTGCCCTGGACCGTCGTGGCGACGGTGGTGTTGCCGGCGATGCGGATCGCCCGCCAGTTCCCGGATATGACGTTCCGTTCGGCGGCGGTCGGGCCGCCCACGACGGTGTTCGTGGCCCCGGCGTTCACGACGACGCCGTAGCTGTTCGACAGGGCCGAGCCGACTGCGTCCAAACCGACGACATTGCCGAACACAGCCACCCCGTCGGCGTTGGCGCCGATGTTGACGCCCCGCTCGGTGCTACCGGCGATCAGGTTCCCGTCGTCGGTTCCCACGCCCCCGATGGTCACGCCGTCGACGATTGCGCTGATGCCGACCCGGGTGGGGCGTGCCGTCGTGCCCGGGCCGTCGACTCCGATGTGGTTGCCCGCAAGGATGTGGCCCGTTCCGCCGCTCGTGATGATCCCGAAGTCGGGCCAATTGCCGATGGCGAGGCCGCGCACCACCGATGTGCCACCGGCCAGGTCGAACCCGTCTTCCGTGCCGCTGAAGTTGGTGCCGTCGAGCTCGATGACCGGCCGGTTGACGCCGCTCCACTGGCTCTGGGTGGTGCCGTCGATGACTGTCGATCCGGTCACCGGGTCGAGGGGCGTGCCCGCCGGCGAGATGGTGAAGGTGGTCGCACCGGCGTTCCAGCCCGACTCGGTCGTCGGTATGTCGAATGTGATCGTGTCGGGTCCCGCGAGGGCGTTCGCCTCCTCGATCGAGGCCCGCAGGGTGCACTCCGTCGCTCCTGCGGTGTTCAGCGCCCCGGTGTCGCAGACGCCGTTGCCCGGGCTCGTGTCCGCAGCGTCGCCGGTGGAGTTCACGACGAGCTCCACAACGGCGACGTTCGCTCCGAACTCCGAGGTGTTCCCGCCGGCATCGATCGTGATGGCCGAGACGTCGTCACCGATGCCGAGGCCCGTGAGCCCCGCCGCCGCCCAGTTGCCCGAACCGTCGGCGGCGACCGTCGCCAGATGCGCGAGGCCCTCGCCGTAGTCGGTGCCGAGGTAGTTGTCACCGGCGCCGGCGACTGCGCGGTAGATCTCGACGTCGCAGTTCGCGCACGAGGTGCCGCTCACCGCCGTCGTCGTCGCCGACGCGATGACCGGTGCGTCGAGTCCGGAGTTGCCGGTCGTCGCCAGGGTGCCGGCGGTGAGGGTGACACCGTCACCTTGCTCGTGGTCCGGCTCGGAGTTGCTCGACTCGGTCAGGTCGATCGCCAGCCCGCCGTTGCCACCGAAGATGTTCCGGGAGATCCTCGTGCCGAGCGACGCCGGCCAGTCGTACGCTCCACCAGCCGGGTTCTCGCCGACGACCGCGACGGCGGGCCCGGCCGCCCCTGCGATGACGTTCTTCTCGATGGTGTTGGCGCCGCCGAAGGCCATGATCCCTGCGGTCTGGGCGCCACCGGAGCCGACGTTGACGATCGTGTTGTTCTCGATCGTGTTGGAGCCGCTGGCGCGCCACGTCGACACGCCGTTGCCCGGGGCTCCGTCGATGAGGTTCGCGATTACCCGCACCGCCGCCGAGCCTTCTTCGGCGCTCACGGCGTCGGTGTAGATGTTCGGGCCCTGGCCGACATCGCGGATCTCGTTCCCGGAGATGTCGACGCTGCTCGACGACAGGACGGAGACAGCGAGCTCGTCGAGCCAGCCGAATAGGTTGTCCCGGATCATCGAGGTCGCGCCGGCGCCGTCGCTGATGGCGACACCCGAGCCCGCGGATCGGTTTCCGGCTCCGGGATCGGTGAAAGTCGCCCTGGTGCCGATCACGTTCTGTTCGACGATCAGTCCGCCCACCGACGTCCCCGTCGGTACCTCGATGTCTCCGTCGGTCAAGTTCTCACCTGGGTCGCCAAACCCGAAGATCGCCAGCCGACGGATCGTCACGTCATCCGCCCGGACCTCGAAGCCAGCGTCGGTCACCCCACTGCTCTCGATCTCGAGCTCGGGCGCCGCGACCTGCGGCAGCGCCACCGCATCGACGCCGACCGTGACACCACCTGCGGCGTTGGCGCCGAGGAAGCCCGGGTTGGCGTCGAGCACCGTCGTGCCGTCCGTGTAGTCGTAGGCGCGGCCGTCGATCGTCGTGTTCGCGTCGGTGAGCGCAGGCAGTGCCGACGAGACGACAATGCGCCAGCGATTACCGGCGCCCGGGGTCGAGGCAGGCGTGAGCCGCATCGCGTTCGCGCCGGCGATCGCATTGCCGTTCTGGACGAACTGGCGAAGCGACCCCTGCACGGTCCTGGGATTCCCGACGTCGTCGTCACGGGTGTCGCCTCCGTTGGTCGTCGTCACGACGTTGAAGGAGAAGCCGAAGTCGACGTCGTTCACGTCGGCGGTGACTGTGGCACCAGCCACGTGTTCCGCGCCCGAATGCCACGTGGTCAGGTCGTCGCTGGCCGCCTCGGTCCGTCCTCCATAGCAGGGGCCCGCGCCGGGGGAGATGGCGGTTCCACCGGCTCCGTCGGCGCAATGGCGGAATGCCGGTCCGTAGGTCTGTTCCGCCCACACGTCGCCCTGGGTGGCGCCGCCATTGAGGCCGGCAGACGGGCCGACGGTCGTCGAGTCGACGACGACGAAGTATTTGGCGCTTGCGAGGCCCGGGAACGCGTAGTCACCGTTTGCGTCGGTCTGAACCGTCGTCTGGAACGGATCGGAAGCCTCCGGCACGCCATCGCCGTCGGAGTCGAGGTAGAGGTGTACGTCGACGTTGGCTGCGCCGGGATTGTTGACATCGCCGACGACGCCGTCTGCGAGTCCGTCGCCGACCACATCCTCGTACACGGTGCCCGAGAGGGTCCACGAGCCGGGAATGGCCAGATCGAGAATGTACACGGCCCCCCGGTCGGCGGGGCCACCGTCGTCGTCGCCGTACACACCGACAGCCAGACCAATGGTGCCGTCCTCGTCGAGGTCGCCGATACCGGCGATGCCGTAGCCGAACTGGTCGCTCCCGTCGAGGGTGACACCGAGGTTGCCCTCGAGGTTGCTGATCTTCTGCTCGGCTCTCACCGTGCCGTTCGAGTTCAGGAAGAGGACGTAGGCGGCTCCAGAGAGGCTGCTGCCGTCGTCGTCGAAGGGCACGCCGACGACGAGATCCGGGGTGCCGTCGGCGTCGACGTCGCCCACGCCGCTGACGGCCGTGCCGAACTCGTCGCTG
>JAAUYH010000714.1_pt1 | contig 16141 bp, 16 predicted proteins | sample 7278061 | NCBI WGS metagenome assembly JAAUYH01 (sample SAMN14350203, study PRJNA611818) | marine sediment metagenome | isolation source: surface marine sediment (0.6m) | place: French Polynesia: Moorea | collected 2018-08 | reverse complement strand
GCCTGATTTATCCTGGAGTGAAGCTTGACGATCGAGATTTTGTTGCCCCTCAACCTGTAGCCAGTAATATCAATGACTTTTATCATAATTTGATTCAAGCCAAAAATTGGTTTTACCTCAGCTTACACTACTATATTTTTACCATCCTCAAACTGAGAAACTGGCTACCAGAATCCTTTGTCCGCCGTGAATTTTTACCAGTAGGCGCACCCGATACTTACTTTGCCTATAATTATTTACAGCGAGGGCAAGCACTACAAATAGATATTGATCCAGAAATTCTGACTCACTACGATGTTTACTTTACCCTCTATGACCGCTCTAGCTTACCTCTAACTTGGAGTGCGATTGGCTCGGCAATCTATTCATTGCCTTCTGTAGCGAGTAACGGCTATTTCTTACTGAGAATTAGACCAAAACCCGAACAGGCAAAAACTGAACTTAAAATTGCCGCTCAGTTAATCACAGAAACTGAATCATTGCAAAAATGGGAAATTATCAGTAAATCTATCATGATATAATAATTTACCAAAAAACATAAGGCAAACAGCTACAATCTTTGCCCAGTAATCAATAAAAGATATAAATTTGACAAGCGATCGCTTAAAAAAACGACAAATTTCTTGACAAGCGATCGCTTGTCATGATTATATAAAAAATAGTCTTCATAATGGAAGTATCAGGAGCCTGAGATAAAGACAAATATTCCCATTATGAAAAAATATTTTACAAAAAGACGACCTCCTAGTCAAGAGCTATTATATTTTTCTTTCGCCCTGTCATAATCAATCTTCGACTTTCCCATTAAATTGTGTTGGGTTACGGCGAATAGGAATTTGCTACGTAAATTGAGCAGCAGTCTTCGCCTAACCCAACCTACTGACGTGTCAAGTCTTACTATTTAATATAAATGTGGCTAATAGCTATGAACTGATAGCTTTTTTGCTAACCTTAAGCCGCAGAATCAATGGTTATAAATTCTTGATCGTCATCACGGCAATGCTGTTGAATTGCTTCATAACATTCTTCGATGGACGCTCTGTTGGTCATCGCCTCTACTAAAGCATCGTAAGCCTTCTGATTTCTAACGATGAGGCTTTTTGCTTGAATTTGCCCCCAACGTTCTTTTTGTCCAAAAACTGTTTCTGGTAAACCTGCTAAGTTTAAAGCAGTTCTTAATTGTTGGCGATCTTCTACACCTCCTTGGGCATCTGCATAAACTATTTTTTCTGCGGCTATTCCTGCCATCCAAACCGTACAGAAACGATCTAAAGTCAGACGCATCTCTTGTAAATTAAAAGGTTTGACTGTCAAGGATTCTGTATCAAAGCTGACACCGCCTCTACCTAAGCGTCCCTGTTGCAGAACTTCCCAAGCCGTGAGAGTGTAACCAGTAATGGGAATACCCAAAAAATAAGCAGTTAAAAAGTGTCCTGCTTCGTGGTGAATAATGCGTTGACGTTGTTCGGCAGAGGCAAATAAATCTAACAGTAAACTCACCCCGCGGCTATTCCAGGTAAGAGTGTCTACTGTTGCCAAACCTAGAATACCAAAAGCACCAGTAGCAGGAATCCAAGGTGAAATATTGAAGAGTGGTCCTAGTAAACAGGAGAGAGTCATAGTAAAGATAGCGATCGCTACCAAGTTTAAAGCAGATTGAGGCATAGTTATTAGTATTTATTGAAATTTATTTAGAATTGTAAATTTATTTAAATATATAGATTCTAACTAATAATAATCTCGAAGACAAAAGTTGGCTAAATTCTCACTTCTGCAATATCAAAGGCAAACCATCCTTGCTACGCCCGACAATAATGGTTTTAGCATTGGGTGAGGTGGCTAATTCTTGAGTAGCTTCGATCGCCTTTAACTCTAAGATGGATGCGCTCAAATTTTGCGAAATCAGCTTTTGTGCCTCGGCAATACCTTGAGCTTCAATTTTTTTCCGCTCTGCTTCTTTGGTCGCTTTTTCGAGTTCAAACTCTAATTCTTGCCGTTTTTTGCGATTAATAAATTCTTGCCGTTGACTATCTTGTTCTGCTTCTATTTTTTGCTGAATTGCTGCTTGTATTTTTGGTGGTAAAATAACTTTTCTCAGCAAAGTTTCTTCCACAATAAAACCTAGAGGATTTAGCTGCTGTCTTAATTCTTGACGCAAACGACTGGCAATTTCTTGTCGTTTTTCTCCATAAACATCTTTAGCTTCATAGGTAGCTGTAATTTGGCGAATAATTGAACGAAACCGAGAAATAAGAATTTCTTCTTCATCCACCCCGATATTTTTATAAACTTCTCCTGCTTTTTGGGAATCGATTTTATATTGCAAACTAACATCAAGGTCGAGATTGAGTCCTTCTGAAGAAGTGGCACTAACTGTTTCTTTAATATCTTTTAAACGAGTAGAAAAATCAATCGTTTGACTCAAAGGATTAATTAAATTAACTCCAGGTTCGAGGGGACGTTCAGCTACTTTACCAAAAGTTTCCACTACAGCTACTTTACCGGCTGGAACTATGATTAAAAAGCGAAATAATAGATGATATACAGAAGCTAGAGCGCAGACTGTTCCAATTAATAAAGCAATTGATTTGACGCTTTTTTGTTGTTTCGCTTCAACTAAATTAGAGCTATTAAAGGCAACTATGAAAGAAATCAAAGAAACTATCGTTGTCAAAATAAAGTCCATAATCCTAGTCTCCGCACTTTACAAAACCCGAGAAATATTATTTGCTATAATTCCCTAAATTGAGTTGAGGTTAACATAGAATTATTTGTCGTACTAAGAGACTTCAATGATGATAATAAACGGTCATTAGTGATTTTCTCTAGCTTTTTCGACTCAGTAACATCTTTCGATAGTCAAAGGCGATCGCCACTTATACATCTATGGCTCTATAATTTAATTAAGATGTTGAGTGTACCTACTCCATGTAGTAAATTTATTGCCAAGACTTATAATTTAATGATTTCAGAAGATAGGCGAATAGAGACTGGGGGATTTGGGGAGCGATCGGGAGTTCTCCCTAATTCCCTACCTTAGATTGGGGACTTAGGAGAATAGAGCATGAAATAGCTCTACTTGCTACCCATCAATCATCATCAGCTTGTTTAGGACATGACAACTTATGAGTTAGGAGTATTGTCAGTAATGATTTATAATCAATAAAATAAATTCATCAGTTTACTTTTTAGTCGGTTCGTCACTACTAAAAAAGTTGTTTAAAAAGTTTTTATAATTTCTTTGCTGAAGTTGTTTTGGGAATGACACAATCTAAAATTTCTATGCCCATCATCTCTCAATCTCAAGAACTGGTTCTCGGCGATAGTGTAGAACTGGATAATTTTTGGAATAATAAGCAATTTAATTTTTCCGTAACAGATAAGACAAAAATTATCAGCTATGCTCAAAAAATTCGGACTATCGACCCCTTAGTTTTTATTCAAAAATTTGCCCATCAAAACACTTTACATTTTTATTGGGAAAATCCTAGTAAGCAAGAAGCAGTTGCGGCATATGGCATAACTAAAAGTATCTACGCTAAATCTGCCGAAAGATTTAAAATAGCGCAAAATTTTACTTACAATTGTTTTCAGCAAATTGTACGCCAGGGCGATGACAGTTTAAGCTCAAGCAAGCCCTGTATATTCTGTAGCTTTGGTTTTTTTCCTACTCATAAAAAAAGCAATGCTTTTTCCGCAGCAACCATATTTTTACCGCGGTTTCAAATAGTTAAAAAAAATAGAAACTGCTTTTTTATTGTCAATTTCCCGTTAAAAGATGGAAAAGAAGAAACAACTGTTACTAAGCAAATAAAACAAAGAATTAAGCAAATAGATTGGAGATCTTTAGAACAGCTAGATGTTCAACCCAACAGTAATTCTTCTATGGTCGATCGCTCTCAAGGAAAAAACTCTAACTACTTTAAATCAGTAGTAGCTTCAGCACTAGATTCGATCGCCATGGACGAATTTAGCAAAATTGTCATTGCCCATACAACTGACATTAAGTCTCCTCATCCTTTTAAACTGATTGAATCTCTCAATAACTTACGTCAGCTACATCCAGATTGTTATATTTTTTCCACTAGCAATGGTGAAGGACAAAACTTTATTGGTGCGAGTCCAGAACGTTTAGTTAGCGTGCAAAATCAGCAGTTGGTAACTGATGCTCTAGCAGGCTCTGCTCCCAGGGGCAAAACTAGCACAGAAGACTTACACTTTGCCAATTTACTGCTTAAAAGCAGAAAGGAAAAACGAGAGCATCAAGCAGTCAGCGATTTTATTATCCAGCGGCTGCGCCAGTTGGGTTTAAAACCACAACAATTGCCCTTACAAGTGTTGAAACTATCGACTATCCAACACCTGTGGACACCAATTTACACTCATTTACCCCTGGAGATCGAACCTCTAGAAATAGTCGAGCAACTGCATCCAACTCCTGCGGTTGCTGGTACGCCTACAGAAATTGCCTGTGAAAAGATTCGCCACTATGAAAAATTTGACCGCTCTTTGTATGCTTCCCCATTAGGTTGGGTAGACAACAGTGGTAATTGCGAGTTTATTGTCGGCATTCGTTCGGCATTAATCGATGGCGATCGCGCTAAACTCTATGCAGGAGCTGGTATTGTTTCTGGTTCTAACCCGACTAAGGAATTTGCTGAAGTTCAGTTAAAATTACAATCTTTGTTAGAGGCGTTGGTTTAACTCCTTATCGCCCTAAAAGCCAGTAGGGTGGACAATGCCCACCCTACTAATACTGATATGATAGATAGTTGAAAGCTTTATAGTTAAAGCTGTGGTACAAACTGCTCTTTTTCAGGTACTTGAGTATATTCAGACACAATCTGTTTTAACTCTTCACCATCAATAGTTTCTTTCTCAATTAACAAATCTACCAAGCGATCGATTACCTCGCGGTTTTCTCGCACAATTTTACGAGCAAGGTTGTGACCGTGTTCGGCAATTTGACGCACTTGATCGTCAATGCGAGATGCTACTTCTTCGGAATATTCTGCCCGAGAAGTTAAGCCAGCACCCAAGAATACTTCCCCACCTTGACCGCCAAGAGCCACAGGACCAAGGTCGCTCATACCGTAGATAGTGACCATCTGTCTTGCCATCTCAGTTACCTGTTGCAAGTCACCTCCTGCACCAGTGGTTACTTCGTCGGTACCAAAGATTTCTTCTTCAGCAGCACGACCACCCATAGCCCCAGCGATACGTGCCATTAATTGCGAGCGCGTAATTAGCCCTTGTTCTTCATTAGGAGTAAACCAGGTTAAACCTTGAGCTTGTCCACGGGGAATTAGAGTAACTTTCTGCACTGGGTCATGGTCTTTAACTAAAGTACCAACAATCGCATGACCGATTTCGTGATAGGCAATTAAACGCTTACTTTTACCATCGGTTAGGGGTGTACCCTCCATACCTGCCACGACGCGATCGACTGCATCGTCGATTTCTAGCATGGTTATAGCTTCTTTACGTCTTCTAGCAGTCAAAATTGCTGCTTCATTGAGTAAATTAGCGAGATCTGCCCCAGAAAATCCAGGAGTCCGACGGGAAATCGCTTCTAAAGATACTTCAGGGGCAATCTTTTTATTACGAGCGTGAACCTCTAAAATTTCCAGACGACCTTTGATATCGGGATTATCTACCATTACCTGGCGATCGAAACGACCAGGACGCATTAAAGCCGAATCCAGGACATCGGCACGGTTAGTAGCAGCAATGATAATAATACCTGTATTGCCTTCAAAACCGTCCATTTCTGTCAGTAGTTGGTTGAGAGTTTGTTCTCTTTCATCGTTACCGCCACCGATACCAGCACCACGCTGACGACCGACAGCATCAATTTCATCGATAAAGATCAAACAGGGAGCGTTTTCCTTTGCTTTTTTAAATAAATCTCGCACACGAGAAGCACCTACACCCACAAACATCTCCACAAATTCTGAACCAGAGATACTAAAGAAAGGTACGGCTGCTTCACCAGCGATCGCTTTAGCTAACAAGGTTTTACCAGTTCCAGGAGGTCCTACTAACAAAACCCCTTTGGGAATTTTCGCACCTACTGCGGTAAATCTTTCGGGCTGCTTGAGGAAAGTTACCACTTCTTGGAGTTCTTCCTTAGCTTCATCAATACCAGCTACGTCATCGAACATTACCCCAGTTTTGGCTTCCATTTGGAATCTGGCTTTAGATTTACCAAAATTCATGGCTTGACCAGGACCACCAGGTATGTTGTTGGAACGACGGAACAAGAAAAATAAGGCTGCAATTAATAAGATAGGGAAAATTAAGTTACCTAGAAGTCCCCAAACTGCACCTTCGTTTCCTGCTGGGTGATAATCGAAGTTAACATCAGCATCTCTTAATTTAGAGATTAACTCAGGAGAGTTAGCAGGTAGGTCAACACGTAATTTTTGCAAGCGATTGTCTAATTCTGGATCTACAGCTTGAACGATCGCCGTTCTACCATTTTCGTATAGTTCTACGGAGGTAACTCTCCCAGAGTTGAGATAGTCCAAGAAGCGTCCATAGGTCATGCGACTATTGGCTGCATTACCGCTCAAACTATTAGGATTAGGGGCGGAAAAACTTCCTTGCCACAGAAAGAAACCCACTACCAATAGCGGTAACGTCCACAGTAAGACGATTCTCCAAGAAAATTTTTTCATATGTGTTTTGCTTTAACCTAGTATTTTTATATTATTTGTGAACAGTACCCTGCCACGTCCGACATAAACGCCTGAAATAAATTCAGGCGACGCGGACTTGTAAGACGACAGGGCTTGCGTTCACTTCGTCAAGTTTATTTGCTTTAGATTACCTTTAGCTTAACTAAATTTAACGTAATTCTCATTTTTAAATCAACATTTTTCATAATACTTTTGTATTATTTTAAGGCCTAAACCCTTACTCTAACTGTTTTAGAAGCTTAAAAAGCTTAACCAGAGAAACAAAAAACGCACCCACTTTGATGTTAAGTAGGTACGTTTCTCTAAAAACAGCTAATAGCTAATAGCTTTTTAATAGGTTTCCACATGCCAACGGTGTTCTTTTTTCATAGCTTTGCGGTATTCATCCCAGTTAACATCATGCTTGGCTGCTGCGGCACTTAAAGCTTCATCAATACCGTCTTCCATACCTTTGAGACCACAAATATAAGTGTGGGTTTTAGGATTCTGCATTAATTCCCACAGTTTATCTGCATGTTCGGCAATGCGATGTTGGATGTACATTTTGCCGCCTTCGGCATTTTTCTGTTCGCGGCTGATAGCGTAATCCATACGGAAATTATCAGGATATTGCTCTGCCATTTCCTCTAGCTGTTGTTTGTAGAGAATATTCTCGGTTTTAGGAATACCAAAGAATAGCCAAGCTAATCCTTTAAAATTGTAGTCAGGGTTCTTATCTCCTTCTAGGAACATCCGCCAGAGATAAGCGCGGAAAGGTGCAATACCAGTTCCCGTAGCAATCATAACAATGTTAGCGTCTTCGTCATCAGGAAGCAGCATTTCTTTACCCACAGGACCAGTAATAGCTACATCATCTCCTGGGTTAAGGTTACACAAGAAGCTAGAACATACCCCTTCAACATGTTCTCCTGTTTCTGGATGTTTGTATTCTAGTTTGCGGACACACAAAGATACGGTTTTATCTTCCAAATCATCTCCGTGGCGAGTAGAGGCAATGGAGTATAGTCTTAATTTGTGAGGCTTACCATTTTCATCTTCCCCTGGAGGAATAATACCGATACTCTGACCTTCTACATAGTGTAAATCGCCCCCAGAAAGGTCAAAAGTCATGTGGCGACAAGTACCTACACCACCTTCTGCTACTAGATCATAGATTTCAGTACATTTACCAATATAAGGATTTTTAGGACGATAGATATTAACAGGAACTTTTTTCTTTTCTTTCGCTTGGGTCATTGCTGGTTTAGTTTTACTGGATATTGATTGCTGCTGTGGTTCGGATTTTTGGTTGGCTGATGCCACTGAATCATTTCCCAAAGGCTTGATGCTGACAACCTGACCACCTAAACGGTTAATACGCCGCATTTCTTGATTCATTCGGCTGTAGGGTACAGTAAAAAACACACTGCCACTACTGCGAATAGGAGCTTTAAAATTGCCATTATTGCCGTTTGGAGATAGTCCGACTACCTCATAAACAAACATACGATTCTTGTATGCTGTGTTGCTACTAGAAATTGCTGCGCTCGAATTATACATTATGCGAATTTATCCCCCAATTAAAATTCTGACTAAATAAATACTCTACAGAACTAACAGCCAAAAAGATTATTTCTTTATTTGACTGACAAAGCGCGATTGGCGAGGACACGGGGCTGGAGGTTGCCTCCAGCCCGTGAGATGTCCGTTTTGCCACCTCGCTTCGCGCGATCGCACTTACTGAGAGTGAAAATAATGATGTATTCTATCTAGCCTATCACTGGGAGACTCCAACACTCTAATTGGGCAAGCAATTTCTATCTGTAAGTCAAACAATTATGGAATAATTCATGCTCAAGATAGACCAATAACTTGATTAAAAATGTAGTTATTGAATCAATTTTATTTTTTTTTAAAGTGCTGCCAGAGAAAAATTTAGCAACCTTATCTCTTGTAGAGGGGGTTAGCTTCTGGTAAGATTCATAACCGTATTAGTAGTTAATGTTAAATACCCAATTAACTAGCTGGGGATTGAGCCTACTTAAAGCAGTTTCACGATCGAGCATCGGGGAAAGCTTTAGGTAATAGCGCAGAGACCATCTTACTTATGTCTAAAATGTTGTTCCATGCAAATTATAGAAAATGACAGACAACATAAAGCATAGCAAGATAAACCTACTGGTTCGTTCATTAAGCTTGCTTAATAACTATAAAAGTTAAAATCAGTTTTGTAAAAGAGGGAATTTATGACCGCCGATTTAGGACGAGTGGTGCTTATTGGAGTAGCAGGTGACTCCGGTTGTGGCAAATCAACATTTTTGCGTCGCTTGAGCGACTTGTTTGGCGAAGAATTTATGACAGTTATCTGTCTAGATGACTATCATAGTCTTGACCGCAAAGGCAGAAAAGCAGCAGGGGTTACAGCTTTAAACCCCAAAGCGAATAATTTTGACCTGATGTACGAGCAGATTAAAGCTCTCAAAGAAGGCAAAGCGATCGATAAACCAATTTACAACCACGAGACTGGTGAACTCGATCCACCTGAAAGAATTGAACCCAATAAAGTGGTGGTAATTGAGGGTCTTCATCCCCTTTACGATGAACGAGTTCGTTCTTTGGTGGATTTTAGCGTTTATCTCGATATCAGCGACGAAGTTAAAATTCAATGGAAGATTCAGCGAGATATGGCTGAGAGGGGTCATACCTATGAAGATATCCTAGCTTCTATTAAAGCTAGAGAGCCTGATTTTAAAGCCTATATTGAGGTTCAACGGGAATTTGCTGATGTGGTTATTCAGGTACTGCCAACTCAGCTAGTTGACGATCAGGATAGTAATCTACTTAGAGTTCGTCTAATTCAGAAAGAAGGTGTAGAAAACTTCGATACTGTCTATCTGTTTGACGAAGGTTCCACCATTCACTGGCGACCCTGTGGACGTAAGCTCGAATGTCCCTATCCAGGCATCAAAATGTACTATGGTCCCGATTCTTTCTACAACAACGAAGTTTCCATCTTGGAAGTAGACGGAGAATTCGGCAATTTAGAACAAATGATCTATATTGAAAGCCATCTCAGCAATACTGGCACAGATCATTACGGTGAAATGAGCGAATTGCTGCTGAAGCACAAAGATTATCCTGGTTCTACTAACGGTACTGGTTTATTCCAGGTATTAGTAGGTCTCAAAATGCGTGAAACTTACCAAAAATTAGTTGCAAGTAAAGAAGTAGCTAAAGTGTAGCTGGAGCTTGAGTTTCAATCTTTGTTGCTATTTCGCGAGAGTTTTGTGTTGGCTCTCGCGATTTTTTTTGAACCTAATCTAGATAGTTTTAGCCTTGAGTCCACTGGGCGATCGCCCGCAGCTCTAACTGTTCCACATTACTCAAAACCATAGCTGCACCAGCAGCAGTCAGTTTTTTGGTATAGTCTGCTTGTTTGGCAGCCGAAACTTGGACGTGGGGCGGTAAGATACCGATAGCAATCCAATTACGTTCTGGTTGTAATTTTTGAGCGCGATCGATGGTTAACATATCGGCTACCGTATCGCCGAGATAAAAAATGGGACAAGCTAGATTTTTGACGGTTTCGATTTGAGCTACAGCATTAAATAAACCTGTAGGGTCTGGTTTGCCTGGGGCATCCTCCATTGCCACTAAAATGGGATTTTGGATGCCTAAACGCTGAGTTAGGATATATTGTGCCGAACCTCTAGTCGCCCCGCTAAAAAAGCCCCAACCAATCTGATTATTAGTGAGATTGTGCAGATAGTTAGCTGATAGCAATAAAGGTTCTTGGGCAATATAACCATCAAAGAGTTGGGGATGTTCTCCTCGATAGCGGGTTTGAAAAAATTCAACAATAGTATCATATTCTAGGGGATACTCCCCCCTAGTTTTGCCTTGAGCTTCTCGATAACGATAGATTAGTTCTTGAGAAACTTTCCAATCATTATTCCAAATACCTTCTGCTTTTAAGTTGTCGATATCTTCCATGGTTGGTCGCCAATCACCCTGAGTAAAACTTTCTACTGTATCGGCGATCGCCCGACGATAAGAATTAGTGACATCTCTGACCACACCGTCAATATCAAAAATGACGATTGCTGTTAATTTATCTTGGTTCATGTACCTCGATCGGGATATAATAGACGATGGTTAATTATGTTAAATAAACTTATAGCAAGTATTGGAGGTTTAATTGGAGTTAGATTCAAGATTTATCTTAAAAGTTCTGTGGTTAGATAAGAATGTAGCGATCGCCGTAGATCAAGTTGTGGGCAAAGGAACTAGTCCTTTAACAGCTTACTTTTTTTGGCCTCGCAATGACGCATGGCAACAACTCAAAGACGAGTTAGAATCAAAACACTGGATTGAAGAAGCAGAAAGTATTAAAATCCTCAACAAAGCTACAGAGGTAATCAATTTCTGGACAGAAAAAGGCAAAACTACTCCTATGAATCAGGCACAGACTAAATTTCCTGACGTAGTGTTTACAGGAACGAATTAATAGCTATTAGCTATAAGGCGATCGATTTAAGGCGGTTTAGTTGGCAGACTGAAAGTTTGGGGCTTGGTTGATTTTCTCGACTTTCTCGGTTGGGGTAACTCACCCAAACTTTTCACTAGATACTCCAGTAAACCCAAGCTTATTGCCAAATATAAAAGCAATAACTAGCAATAGCTTAATTTGTGATAAGAGAAATCTAACTCAAAATTAAGGCAATAACATCCACTATGGCTAAAATTGATATTTATTCATCCTCTCCAATCTCCTGGACTTCATTCATCCGTTCTAAGGGAAGGGATTCTACTAAACTTTCCGCCATTTGTTCGATTAGATCGTATTGACTAAAGCTTTCGTTCCCTGCAAAATGTTGGGATGCTTCGATATTTCTTAGGGTTAACGCCAATTGTAACCTACTCCACGAAAGTGAATCTTCTCGATAAAAATCTAAAGGAATTTCTTCAATTTCAGGAATTTTTTCTTTTAATTGAGCTTCTAGATACTCCCATCCAGCCTTAAGACTTTCTTCTTCATTTGACTGTGATTGGGAAATTTCTTTTGTCTCTTTGAGTAACTGAAGCGAGTCGTGGATATACACCTCATCTCCATCAAAGAAACGGTCATAAGGGGGAGCTAACAATTGCTCGACATTGGACTCTTCGGCAGCAAAGAATCGATTAACTAATCTCAGTTTAGTAGCTTGAGCCGCTCTGGGATTGATGCGCTTGTCAAAAAAGTCGATCGCTTTAATAGCTCGGTCAAATGAGCGAACTTCTAACAATAATTCCCCCTCTCCTCGCCAAAAGAAATCGCCAAGAACAATCGGCTTGGCTTCTTTAGGAATTTTGGAGTAAGATGTCTCAAATCTCAGTTTCTTGGCTTCGTGTTCGTAAGTCCAACGCCAACGCTTGAGAGCTTGTTCAAAATAGACGCAGCGGAGTTTTTTGAACACTCCTAAAACTGTCTTGGGCTTGTTAACTTGATAGTAAATCCTGACAGGTTGGCTAGGTTCACCCGTATAGGTTGAAATTAAGGTTTTTTCTGCTGTCATTGAATGTAAAACATACATCTTTGGTAGAGGCAAGGAAATGCCTTGCCCCTACTTTCTAAACCATACCGCCTGCGGCTTGAAAACGCGCTCTCGCCCTTTTAAAAGCACGAGTTGCTTGAATTTTTTCCTGACGGTCTTCGCTGCTTTCTACTTGTTGAAAACGGCTTTGAGCCTGTTCAAATTCTGTACGCGCAGTATCTTTATCAATACTTTCGCCCATTTCGGCACTGTTGACCAGCACTTTAATTTCGTCGTTTTCTACTTCGGCAAAACCACCCATTAAAGCAATAGCTTTCCAGTCTTTGCCAGGACGGACACGCATTACGCCGATATCCAAAGCACTTAATAAAGGTGCGTGACCAGATAGAATGCCCAACTGTCCAGTGGTGCTTGGCAGGATAATTTCTTCCACCTCATCATCCCAAACCGTCTTATCGGGAGTAATTACTTTTAAAGTTAATGCCATTTTTATCAGTTATCAGTTTTTAAATATGAGATGAGCCAACAATAACCAGCTAAATATTTCACTGATTACCATTGGCTACTTGCTTGTTTAAATTTAAGCTTCGGCTTTCATTTTTTCCGCTTTAGCTTTAGCTTCTTCGATGTTACCAACGAGATAGAAAGCTTGTTCTGGCAGATCGTCTAATTCTCCATTGAGAATCATTTGGAAACCTTTGATAGTATCTTCTAAGGTGACATATTTACCAGGTGCGCCAGTAAATACTTCAGCAACGAAGAAAGGCTGAGACAAGAAACGCTCAATTTTCCGAGCGCGGTCTACAGTCAATCTGTCTTCTTCAGACAGTTCATCCAGACCCAAAATAGCAATAATATCTTGCAATTCTTTATAACGTTGCAGAGTAGACTGTACGGCACGAGCAGTATCATAGTGTTCTTCGCCGACAATGCTAGGCTGTAACATAGTGCTAGTAGAATCTAGAGGATCTACCGCAGGATAAATACCTTTAGAAGCCAAGGCACGAGATAGTACAGTAGTTCCGTCTAAGTGAGCAAAAGTAGTTGCAGGAGCGGGGTCAGTTAAGTCATCAGCAGGAACGTAAACTGCCTGAATGGAAGTAATCGAACCTTCTTTAGTGGAAGTAATTCGCTCTTGCAAGTCACCCACGTCAGTACCCAAAGTAGGCTGATATCCTACCGCAGAAGGCATCCGACCTAACAGTGCCGATACTTCCGAACCAGCTTGTACGAAACGGAAGATGTTGTCAATAAACAACAATACGTCTTGTTTGTTCACATCACGGAAGTATTCTGCCATGGTCAGAGCAGATAGACCAACCCGCATTCTCGCTCCAGGTGGTTCGTTCATCTGACCGTAAACCAAAGCAATCTTAGATTCTTCAGGGTTATCGGCATTAATTACGTTAGACTCAATCATCTCGTTATAAAGGTCATTACCTTCACGAGTACGTTCGCCTACACCTCCAAACACTGACACTCCACCATGCTGAATCGCAATATTGTTGATTAATTCCATCATGATGACAGTTTTACCAACGCCGGCACCACCGAATAGACCGATTTTGCCGCCCTGACGATAGGGAGTTAGCAGGTCAACAACTTTAATACCAGTTTCAAATACTTTAGGGGCAGTTTCCAAGTCAGTTAACTTGGGAGCAGGTCTGTGAATGGGGAAAGTTTCCTCGGTATTCACAGGACCTTTATTGTCTACAGGTTGACCCAAGACGTTAAAAATACGACCTAAAGTAGCTTTGCCAACAGGTACGCTAATGGGCGCACCAGTATCGACGATATCCATCCCTCTGACTAGTCCGTCTGTACCGCTCATGGCTACAGCACGAACTTGGTTATCACCCAGTAGTTGTTGTACTTCACAGGTGACGGCAACATCTTGTCCTGCGGGATTTTTTCCTTTTACTTCTAAAGCGTTATAAATACGGGGCATCTTGCCGCTGGGAAACTCGGCATCGAGTACGGGACCGATAATTTGTGTAATTTTACCAGTGGTTGTTTTATCTGTGGTGGCTACCATGTTTTATATTTACTTGTTGGTTAGCTGTTTTATATGGCAGGTAAAATCTTAATTAAGTGTAAAATTTTGCCATCTTTAAGATTATCACTTTATCGATTCATCTAGATAATTTTCTATCTAAGGAGTTAACTCGTTCAAAAGTCTGTAGAATAACATTCTAGTTGCCTTAAACAAAATCCTGATTAGACTATCTTTGCCTTTGACATCAGTTCGTAATTCTTGATAGCGATCGCTCAATTGCTGACCAATCTTTCCTTTAATTGTTTGATTTGATGAACAAGGTAGGGTGGGCATTGCCCACTCTACTCAACACTTTTAACTTGTAAAGGAGTGCCAACGGTCAAGATAATTATCACCTCAATGATAACTAGAGTTTGAATTCTGGGAACTATAGGATCGAAGTTGCCATAAGAATAGTTTCGGTCTTTATTATTGTCATGCCAAGAAAACCAGACGAGTACGCAATCCAACTTTTTATATCTGGCGGTCACAAAGAAGAAGTAAGGTTTAATACTGTACAAGAGTTTCAAAAATGGTACAGCAGTGAATTGATGGCAAAATCCGACTCCCATGATTTTATTAATGTGCCGATCAAAAATATTCAGGGTGAATATATGGTAATTCGTCCTGCTAGTGTTATGGCTATTAGAGTCGAACCCGTATTTTTAGGTAGTGTTGAACGATTTTAACTTTTGAAGAATTCCGAGAGCTAAAAGTCATAAGTTATCAGTCATTATGGAGATTTTTGGAGATGTTATATTTCCAGGAATCTCCGTTGTTTTTTAAATCACTTACTTTAGATAAACAGAGCTATATCAGTACAGACATCGCTCTAACTACAAAAGTGAAGTCTCAAATGTTTAGACATATGAAGTATAAATGACGATTTTGCGTCAAAATTCCTCAATCAATAATCCAAAAAATAATTATCTCGGACAAAAATGTTTTAGTTATGGCAACCGCTTGCTAAAAGCGAATAAAACTTGTAACCTCTTGAATTTCAACGAACGGCAGTCATAAAATTACTGAGAAATAAAAATCATTCATCAAGTTATTCTTAATTCCCCATCATTTTTTCAGACAAAAAACTCGTGCTTGCGTCTAAAAAGCTCTTGTTTTAATCTTGATTTCCCTATTTGTTTATTTCATACTAAATACAGAAAGCAAGAAAAGAAATGTTTCAAAACTCTTTTTTTTGCCAACTCTAAAAATACCAAATCCAGGAAAATATTTACGATGGCTAACATCCAAATTTCTGAACTAAGCTCTTTCAACCAAGTAGATGCTCAAGAATTAAACCAAGTTGTAGGTGGCTGGTATAAGCCTAAAAAGTATGATTACAAGCCTAAAAAGTATTACTACAAGCCCTATGGCAAACTTGTGATCAAAGACTCCTTCAACAAAGTTACACAAACTAACATCAGCAACATCAAGCAAGTTGGTTATTACAATACAGCTGTGAATGTGCAATCTAACTACGCTGATATTTAATTTGAAATCTATTGCATTCAGTTTCTAAAAATACCAAATCCAGGAGAATAATTACGATGGCTAACATCCAAATTTCCGAACTAAGCTCTTTCAACCAAGTAGATGCTCAAGAATTAAACCAAGTTGTAGGTGGTTGGTATAAGTCCTATTACAAGCCTTATTACAAGCCTTATTACAAGCCCTATTACCCTTATGGTAAGGTTGTGATCAAAGACTCTTTCAACACAGTTACCCAAACTAACATCAGCAACATCAAGCAAGTTGGTGCTGGAAATGTAGCTGTGAATATGCAATCTAACACCGCCAAGATTTAATTTGAAATCTATTGCATTCAGTTTCTAAAAATACCAAATCTAGGAGAATAATTACGATGGCTAACATCCAAATTTCCGAACTAAGTT
>JAAUYH010061365.1_pt1 | contig 16143 bp, 11 predicted proteins | sample 7278061 | NCBI WGS metagenome assembly JAAUYH01 (sample SAMN14350203, study PRJNA611818) | marine sediment metagenome | isolation source: surface marine sediment (0.6m) | place: French Polynesia: Moorea | collected 2018-08 | reverse complement strand
GCATAACTTCGACTACACGGCGCTGGGCCTGGGCGACTACGGCAAGCCCGGCAACTACTTCGACCGGCAGATTTCGCGCTGGGCAGGACAGTATCGAGCTTCCGAAACGCACACCGTCGATGCGATGGACCGGCTGATCGAGTGGTTGCCGGAAAACGTGCCGGCGGACGAGTCGGCGAGTATCGTGCACGGCGATTTCAGGCTCGACAATATGATCGTGCATCCGGAGGAGCCGCGCGTAATTGCCGTGCTCGACTGGGAGCTGTCGACCATCGGTCATCCACTGGCCGACTTCACGTACCACCTGATGGCCTGGCAGATGCCGGATATCGGCATCGGCTCTGCCGGTCTCGTGGATGCAGATCTCGAAGACCTCGGTATCCCGACCGTGGATGCGTATACCGAAGCCTACTGCGCGCGCACAGGCCGCGACGCCGGCATCGCGAATCGCGGGTTTTATTCCGCGTTCAATTTCTTCAGACTCGCTGCGATCCTGCAGGGTATTGCCGGCCGGGTTCGCGACGGCACAGCGGCGAGCGCACACGCCGCGCAAGCCGTACACGCGGTCGAGCCGCTGGCTAAGCTCGGTTGGGGCTATACGCAAGGAAAGTAAGTCTTGGCGCTGAACTACGAGAAACTCATGGCGACGTCCTACTCGGACATCGACTACATCTACAGCGATCGCGAAACGATGATGTATGCACTCAGCATCGGGCTGGGGCGGGATCCGCTGAACGAAGCGGAACTCGCGTACGTCTACGAGCAACGCGGCCAGCTGAAGACCGTGCCCACAATGTCGAGCGTCCTCGTACAGGACCTCTTCGGTCCGGACCTCGGCTGGGATTATGGCCAGGTCCTGCATATCGAACAGCGCATGTCACTGTATCGCCCGCTGCCGCCGGAAGGACGACTGAAAATCGACAAATACGTCAAGGCAGCTTATGACCTCGGCGCGCGCCGCGGTGCAATAGTCATGTTCGAAGCCGAGGCCCGGCTTGCCGCCGACGATACGGCACTCTTCACGATCGGCAGCACGGTCATGGCACGCGGCGACGGCGGATTCGGCGGGCCACGTGGTTCCAGTCCGTCGCCGCACCGGCCACCGCGACGCGACGCCGACCTGAGCTGCGAGCTACCGACTCGTCTCGACCAGCCGCTCTGGTATCGGCTCAACGACGACCGCAATCCGCTGCACGCTGACCCGGCCGTCGCCGGAGCCGCCGGCTTCGAGCGCCCGATAATGCACGGATTGTGTACTTACGGCATCGCGTGTCACGCCGTGCTGAAGACGATTTGCGACTACGACTACACGCTTATCGAGGGCTTCGACGCGCGCTTTTCGGCGCCGGTGATGCCCGGCGACACGATACGAACCGACATGTGGCAGGACGGCAATGTCGTGTCATTCCTGTGCAAAGCCGTCGAGCGTGACGTCATCGTGCTCAAGAACGGCAAATGCACCATTCGCAGCTAGGGGCCGCTGACGCCCTGACAGGAAGGATCCAATGAGCGAGAGAGTTGCCATCGATATAGACGGTCACGTTGCCGAGGTCAGGCTGAACCGGCCCGACAAGCACAACGCGATCGACCTTGCCATGTTCGAGGCGCTGTCCGAGGCCGCTAAAGAGGTCGCAGCCAACAACGCGGTTCGCGCGGTCGTGCTGACTGGAGCCGGCGAAAACTTCTGTGCCGGGATCGACATGGGGATGTTCCAGACGCAGTTCGACTACAAGACCGCGCTGGCGACACCGCTCGAGCCTTCGCCTGCCAACCTGTTCCAGCGACCCGGCTACGCCTGGCGCGAGTTGCCGCAGCCGGTGATCTGTGCGATCCGGGGTGTGTGTTACGGGGGCGGGCTGCAGATCGCTGCCGGTGCCGACATTCGCTATGCGACCGCGGACGCTCGCCTGTCGATCCTGGAGATCAAGTGGGGTCTCATCCCCGACATGTCGATGACGACGACACTGCGCGACGTCGTGCCCGTTGACAAAGTCAAGGAACTGACTTTCACCGGCCGCGTGTTCGATGGCAATGAAGCACTGCAGCTCGGTGTCGTAACGGCACTGCACGATGATCCCCTTGCGGCGGCGCGCGAGCTGGCGCAGGTGATCGCGTCGAAGTCGCCGGATGCGATTCGACGGGGGAAGAAGCTCATCAATGCGGCGTGGAACCTGGCGGATGACGAAGCGCTGCAGCTCGAGGCGCGGCTCCAGGGCGAGGTCATCGGCGAGCCGAACCAGATGGAAGCCGTCATGGCGAACTTCGAGAAACGGCCGCCCGAGTTCCGGGACTAGGGCACCAGCCCGCGGCTCAGTATCTCGGGAATCTCCTCGACGACGCGCGCCGCGACGTCCGGATCGCCGTGGTACCACTTGGGGATCCAGTTGATCGATCCCATGATGGCGTTGCCCGTCATGCGCACGTCGCAGTCGGCGATAGTTCCGTCGCGAATCCCGGTCTCCAGGATCGACTCGAATTTCACGCTGTGGCGTCGTGAGAGCTCGAGGACCTCCTCGCGGTGCTCGGGCTTGAGTGACGGAATCTCCGACATGATCGCGATCGGGCCGCGTTCACCGACCATGATGCTCACGTGCTCGCGGATGTACGCGCGAACCTGTTCCAGACCGTTGTCGCCGCGCTCGATTCCTGCGTCGAGAGCTTCGTCGCCGAGCTCGGCCGCGCGTACGTAGCAGAGATAGACGAGCTCCTCCTTGTTACGCACATAGTAGTAGAGGGCGGCATCCGTCAGCCCCAGGATGTTCGCAACGTCCTTGAGCGAGGAACCGCTGTAGCCCTTGTGATTGAAGCAGTGTGCGGCGGCCCGGAGCATGCGGTCCTTCTGCAACTGGAATCGGCGTCCGGCCGGTTTGGCGGGCATGTCGGGGCCTTGAAACTCGTGACAAAGTCCATTATTTTAATCTGGATTAGAATTTTGGCAACCGGGAATCCGCGCCATGAGCACACCCGCCAGTGATTTGCCCGGCGTTTCGGGCAAGACGGCGCCGTTGCGTTTCGTGACGGCCGCATCCCTGTTCGACGGCCACGACGCCGCGATCAACATCATGCGGCGCCTGATTCAGGCGCAGGGCGCCGAGGTGATTCACCTGGGGCACAACCGCAGCGTCGAGGACATCGTCCGTGCCGCAATCCAGGAGGACGCCGACGGCATCGCCGTGAGTTCCTACCAGGGCGGCCACAACGAGTTCTTCCGCTACATGGTCGATCGCCTGCGGGATTTCGGCGCCGACCATATTCGCGTGTTCGGCGGCGGTGGCGGCACGATCACGCCCGAGGAGATCGCCGGGCTCATGGACTATGGCGTCGAGCGCATCTATCACCCGCACGACGGGATGGAGATGGGGCTCGAGCAGATGATCGCCGATCTGTTGCAGCGGACCGAGAAAGCGCGTCTCGACACGAGCGCACCCGAGCGCGCCGGGCGCGACGACTCGTTGCACGTCGCCGGGATGATTTCGGCAATCGAAGAAGGCGTCCTCGACGATGCCTCATTGTCCCGGCTGAGGAAGGAATGGCAGGTCGCGGCCGGCAAGGCGCCCGTGGTCGGCATCACAGGTACCGGTGGCGCAGGCAAGAGCAGCGTGACCGACGAGATCCTCAACCGATTCCTGGCAAGCTTCCCCGACATGCGCATCGCTGTGCTTGCCGTCGACCCGACACGCAGGCGCACGGGCGGCGCCCTGCTGGGTGATCGCATTCGCATGAACTCGTTGCGGTCGCGGCGCATCTACATGCGTTCGATGGCGACGCGTCGCCAGCACCGCGCGACCAGCGAGATGCTGGGCGACAGCATCCTGTTTCTCAAGTCGCTGGGCTTCGACCTCGTCATCGTCGAGACCGCCGGTATCGGCCAGAGTGACAGCGAGATCGTCGACCTCGTGGACTACTCGGTCTACGTGATGACCAGTGACTATGGCGCGGCGAGCCAGCTCGAGAAAATCGACATGCTCGACTACGCGGATCTCGTAGTTCTCAACAAGTTCGACAGGCGGGGTGCCGAAGATGCGTTGCGCGACGTTCGCAAGCAGTGGAAACGCAACCGGCTCGAATTCCATATGGACGACGAACTGGTTCCCGTCTACCCGACGATCGCGAGCCAGTTCAACGATCCGGGTGTCAGCTACATGTTTGCGCAGCTCTGCGAGCGGGTTGCCGACAAGGTTGGGCTGGACAGAGCCGCCTGGACGCCGGGGATCGATACGAGCAATCGCGAGCCGCGGTCGACAGCGACAATCCCGGGCAGCCGCATTCGCTACCTCGCCGAGATCGCGGAGCAGGGGCGCGGTATGAATCGCGACATTGAGGCGCAGGCCGAGGCCGCCAGTCACGCGCAGCACTGTTACGAAGCACTGAAAGCCGTCGGCGACGAGCGCCTGCCGAAGGCGCTGGCAAGCTTCGATTCTGCCGACCTGACGAGCGGCGGTGACGCAACCCTGCTGATACTCAGGCAGCGTTACCAGGAGTCCTTGAAGGAGCTGTCGGCCGAATCCCTGCAGCTCCTGGAAGAATGGCCCGCGCGGCGCGAGGGTGTGCGATCGGAGCACTACAGCTACACGGTTCGTGGCAAAGAAATTACTGGAAGAAACTATCGTAAGTCACTAAGTAATAATGATATTCCGAAGATCGCAGCGCCCGACTACAGCGACTGGGGCGAGCTTCTGAAGTTTCTCGGCAAAGAGAACCTGCCCGGGGCGTATCCGTACACCGGGGGCGTCTACCCGTACCGCAGGCACGGCGAGGACCCGACCCGGATGTTTGCCGGCGAGGGCACGCCCGAGCGCACCAACCGGCGTTTTCACTATCTGTCGCTGGGGCAGCCTGCAGCGCGCCTGTCCACGGCATTCGATTCGGTCACACTGTACGGGGAAGATCCGCACGAGCGCCCGGACATCTACGGCAAGGTCGGCAACTCCGGCGTCTCGATCGCCACCGTCGACGACATGAAGAAACTCTACTCGGGCTTCGACCTGTGCGAACCGTCGACATCGGTGTCGATGACGATCAACGGTCCGGCGCCGATGATCCTCGCGTTCTTCATGAACACGGCAATCGACCAACAGGTCGAGAAGCACCTGCGTGCGACGGGTGACTGGGAGGCGGCACAGAAAACCATCGACGCTTATTTCGCAGGACGAGAGCGTCCACGCTATGCGGGCGAGCTGCCGGAGGGAAATGACGGCCTTGGCCTCGGATTGCTCGGTATCTCGGGTGACAAGGTCGTGGATGCAGAGACGTATGCGCGAATCCGCAAGGAGACGCTGGCAACCGTCCGTGGCACCGTGCAGGCCGACATTCTCAAGGAGGACCAGGCGCAGAACACGTGCATCTTCTCGACCGAGTTTGCGATGAAGATGATGGGCGACGTGCAGCAGTTCTTCATCGACAACGACGTGCGCAATTACTACAGCGTTTCGATCAGCGGTTATCACATCGCCGAGGCAGGCGCGAACCCGATCAGCCAGCTCGCGTTCACGCTCGCGAACGGATTCACGATCGTCGAGTACTACCTGGCGCGCGGCATGGACATCGACGATTTCGCGCCGAACCTGAGCTTCTTTTTCTCGAACGGCATGGATCCCGAGTACACGGTGATCGGCCGCGTGGCGCGTCGTATCTGGGCGCGCGCCATGCGCGAGCGCTACGGCGCAGGCCCGCGCTCGCAGATGCTCAAGTACCATGTACAGACGTCCGGCCGCAGCCTGCATGCGCAGGAGATCAGCTTCAACGACATCCGCACGACGCTGCAGGCCCTGTACGCCCTGTTCGACAATTGCAACAGCCTGCACACGAACGCGTTCGACGAGGCGATCACGACGCCGACGGAGCAGTCGGTGCGCAGGGCCGTCGCGATACAGATGATCATCTCCCGCGAACTGGGACTGAACTTCTGCGAGAACCCCTGGCAGGGTTCGTTCATCATCAACGAGCTGACGGATCTCGCCGAGGAGGCCGTGTACGCCGAATTCGAGCGCATCTCCGAACGCGGCGGCGTGCTCGGCGCCATGGACACGATGTACCAGCGCGGCAAGATCCAGGAGGAGAGTCTCTACTACGAGAGCAAGAAACACGATGGATCCCTGCCTCTGATCGGCGTCAACACATTCCTGCCGAAAGAGGGACAGGAAGACGAGGTGCACGAGCTGGAGCTGATTCGCTCGACGGACGACGAAAAGAACGCGCAGATCGACAACGTTCGTGAGTTTCAAGCGGCACATCAGGATGAGTCGACGCAGGCGATCGCCGATCTACAGACGGTCGCCCGCGATCGCGGCAACACGTTCGCCGAGCTCATGAACACGGTGAAGTCGAACTCGCTCGGGCAGATCTCGAACTCGCTGTACGCCGTCGGCGGTGAATACCGCCGCAACATGTAACCCAACAAAACTGGGACATTCGTAATTTCCGCGATTTCTGTAGTCGCTGAAATTACGAATGTCCCAGTTTCCGTCGGCGGCGAATACTGCCGCAACATGTAACCTACCCAAGGCCAAAAAATGTCGCATCGCAGCAAAAATCCGGTATAATCACTTGCTTGTTGGCAGCAAGTAACCGCCAAGAACTCTCCAAGCTACTGTTTTTAGAGGTTTTATCGGGTGACGACGGACGCAGCACAGCGACCGGGCGCGGGTCTGACGCAGGCCGAACGCAGCGCCATTTCCGATCGGGCGATGCTGAACGCCGCCATCGATCTCGTGATCGAGCACGGCACCGAGAAGACGACGCTGGCGATGATCGGCGAAAAGGCCGGCTACAGCCGGGGTCTCGCGACCTACCGCTTCGGCTCCAAGGCCGGGCTCTACGACGCACTCTGCAAGGCCATCTCGCGCGACTGGCTCGAGTACCTGAAGCAGGGGGTCGGCAGCAAGCTCGGGATAGAGGCGATGTGCGCGGCGCTCGACACGATTCGACGTTTTGTCGACGAAAACCCGCGCGAGGGCCGTGCCCTGCAGATCCTCTACTCGGGCGCGGCCAGCCCGACCAGCGAATTCCGGGATACGGCGATCGGAATTCACAATCGTCAGAAGTCCGACGTCGCGGAGTGGATTCGCCAGGGCCAGCAGGCGGGCGTCGTTCGCAAGGATATCGACGAGGACGCGGCAGCGTCACAATACGTCTGCTACATCACGGGTATGACCTACCTCTGGTCGACCAGTCCCGGCTCATTCGACTTTGAACGCACCAACGAAGAAATGAAACGCCAGCTGCGAATCGCGCTGGCGCCAACTTGAGAACACTTACAGGAAGGAAAAGCATGGCAGACGCATACATTTACGACGCTATACGCAGCCCCCGCGGCAAAGGGCGCCCGAACGGCGCGCTGCACGAGGTGACTCCCGTGGATCTCGCTACGCAGATCCTCGTCGCACTGCGTGATCGCAACGAGCTCGATACGAGCATGGTCGATGACGTCATTTTCGGTTGCGTATCGCCGGTCGGCGAGCAGGGCGCAGTACTGCCGCGTGCCGCCGTGCTGAATGCCGGCTATGACGAGAGCGTGCCGGCGAAGCAGATCAACCGCTTCTGCGCATCCGGCCTCGAGGCGATCAACTCGGCTGCCGCGCAGGTGATGTCCGGGCAGTCAGACCTGACGATCGCAGGCGGCATCGAATCGATGTCGCGTGTACCCATGGGGTCCGATTCCGGCGCGATGGCGGCCGACCCGAGCATCGCCTACAGCACGTACTTCGCGCCACAGGGTATCGGCGCGGACCTGATCGCGAGCCTCGAAGGCTTCACGCGCGATGACGTCGACAGTTACGCCGTAGAGAGCCAGGCGCGTGCCGCGCATGCGTGGGAGAACGGCTACTTCGGCAAATCGATCGTCCCGATCGTCGACCAGCTCGGAAGCGTGTTGCTCGACCGCGATGAGCACATGCGGCCCGGCACGACAACGGACGACCTCGCCGAACTCAAGGCCGTGTTCGAAGTCCCGGGCCAGCAGGCCGGATTCGATTCGGTCGTATTGCAGAAGTACCCGCAGGTCGAGGCCGTCAATCACGTGCACACGGCCGGTAACTCCTCGGGCATCGTCGATGGCACCGCTGCCGTGCTGATCGGCACGAAAGAGATCGGTGACGCGCTGGGGCTCAAGCCGCGCGCGAAGATCAAGGGATTCTCGTCGATCGGCACCGACCCGACGATCATGCTCACGGGACCGGCGCCGTCGGCGGAGAAGGTCCTCAAGCGCTGCGGCATGGCCACGAGCGACATCGACCTGTTCGAGCTCAACGAGGCGTTCGCATCGGTAGTGCTGCTCTTCATGCGCAAGCTGGACATCGATCACGACAAGATCAACGTGAACGGTGGCGCCATCGCGATGGGCCATCCGCTGGGTGCGACCGGGGCCATCATCTTCGGCACCGTGCTCGACGAACTCGAGCGACGTGATGAATCGACCGCGCTGGTCAACCTTTGCATCGGCGGCGGCATGGGAACGGCAACGATTATCGAGCGCGTGTAAGCGACGCTGAAGGAACTGACTACGATGAGAATTTTTGACTACGCAGTGGATTCGGATGGCGTTGCCATCCTGACATTCGACCTCGAAGGTCGCTCGATGAACGTACTTGGCGAGGAGGTTGTTCTCAAACTCGACGAGCTGATCGATACGGTGATCGCCGACGATAACGTCAAAGGTGCGGTAATCGCATCGGGCAAGAAGACGTTCTGTGCCGGCGCAGATCTGCTCGACATCGTCGACGAAGTGGACCCGACGGCCGACCCCAGAGACGTGTACGCACGCTGGGGTGCGCTGCAGGACGTGTACCGCAAGCTCGAAACCTGCGGCAAGCCGTTTGCGGCGGCGATCAACAACACGGCGCTGGGCGGAGGCTACGAACTGTGCCTCGCCTGTCATCATCGCGTCGCGGCCGACGATCCGAAGTCGCGTATCGGCCTGCCCGAAGTGCAGGTCGGGCTGCTGCCGGGCGCCGGTGGCACGCAGCGTCTGCCCCGTATGATCGGGCTCGAGCAGTCGCTGCCGCTGCTGCTGCAGGGCAAGCACCTGAATCCGCAGAAGGCGCTGGAAATTGGCATGGTCGACCAGGTCGTCGAGCCGGGCGCCGAGGTCGAGGCGGCACGCCAGTGGATTCTGAATGACGGCGACGCCGAAAAGCCCTGGGACAGGAAAGGCTTCAAGTTCCCGGGTGGTGCGGGCCTCATGCACCCGAAGGCGATTCAGACGCAGATGTTCGGTGTGGCACTCCTGCAACGTGAGACGAAGCACAACTACCCGGCACCGATCAAGATCATGTCGGCTGTTTACGAGGGTTCGGTCGTGCCGATGGATACGGCACTCCGTATCGAGTCAAAGTACTTCGCAGAGCTGCTGACGAGCCACGAAGCCCGTAACATGATCCGCACTCTGTTCGTCAACAAGGGCGCCGCCGAGAAAGGCGTACGCCGGCCCAAGGGCATCGAGAGGAGCAAGGTTTCGAAACTCGGAATCCTCGGTGCGGGCATGATGGGAGCGGGCATAGCTTACGTGTCGGCGCGTGCCGGCATCGATGTCGTGCTGCTCGACCGCGACAAAGACAGCGCCGAGAAAGGCAAGGACTACTCTCGCATGCTGGTGCAGAAAGGCATCGATCGCGGCAAGGTCGACGCAGAGAAGGGCTCCGCCATGCTCGAGCTGATCAAGACCACGGACAGCTACGACGATCTCGAGGGCTGCGACTACGTCGTCGAGGCCGTGTTCGAGGATCGCAAGATCAAGGCCGACGTAACGGCGAAAACCGAGGCCGTCATCCCCGAGACTGCAACTTTCGGCTCCAACACGTCGACGTTGCCGATTACGGGACTTGCCGAAAGCTCGAAACGTCCGGAAAGCTTCATCGGCATTCACTTCTTCTCGCCCGTCGACAAGATGCCGCTGGTCGAAGTGATCGTCGGCGAAAAGACGAGCGACGAGGCGATTGCCAGGACGCTCGACTACATCGGCCAGATTCGCAAGACCCCGATCGTCGTCAACGACAGCCGGGGCTTCTACACCAGCCGCGTCTTCAGTACCTACACGCGTGAGGGTATCGCGATGCTCGCCGAAGGCGTCAACCCGGCGCTCATCGAGAATGTCGCCCGGCACGTAGGCATGCCCGTAGGCCCGCTCGAGGTTACCGACGAAGTGACGCTCGAGCTGGGGTACAAGATCGGCCTGCAGACGAAGAAGGACCTGGGCGATGCCTACCAGGCGACACCCGCCGACGGCGTGATGGAGAAGATGGTCACCGAGCTCGACCGCAAGGGCAAACGTTTCGGTGTCGGTTTCTACGATTACCCCGAGGGCGGCAAGAAGCACCTCTGGCCCGGGCTGGCCGAGCATTTCCCGAGGGCGGAAGAGCAGCCCAGCATCGAGGAAGTGGAAACGCGACTGCTCTATGTGCAGGCACTCGACACGGTGCGTTGCCTTGACGAGGGTGTGTTGACGCATCCGGCGGACGGCGATATCGGGTCCGTGTTCGGCTGGGGCTTCCCGCCGTATCTCGGCGGCACGCTATCTTATATCGAGACCGTCGGCATTCCCGAGTTCGTGGCGACGGCGGATCGGCTCGCAGAAGCCTACGGTCCGCGCTTCGAGGTACCCGCAAGCCTGCGAGAGATGGCAGAAAATGGCGAGACGTTCTACAGCCGCGCTGCAAAAGGGGAGACGAGGTCTGCGGCATGAGTGAAGCGGTGCTCTATGAGCAGCGGGACGCTGTTGCCGTCATTTCGCTGAATCGCCCGGATTCGTTGAACGGATTCAACGCCGGGCTCCGCGAGGCGCTGTTGCTCGCGCTGGAAAAAGCGCACAACGCGGAGTCAGTCAGGGCGATCGTCCTGACGGGCGAAGGGCGGGCATTCTCGGCAGGCGCGGATCTAAAGGACGGGCTCGGCGACGAGGAGCGGACCGTGCAGGGCCAGTTACTCTACGAGTACCGGCAACCGCTCGAGTCGATCGCGCAAATACCCAAGCCGGTGATCGCCGCCGTTCCGGGATTTGCGGCCGGTATCGGACTCGCGTTCGTGCTGCACTGCGACCTGGTCATCATGGCCGACGACGCGTTCCTGCTGTCGCCGTTCACGACCATCTCGCTGGTACCCGACGGCGGGGCCAACTGGTTGCTGGTCAGGCAGCTCGGCTACCACCGTGCCTACCAGCTCAGCGTCGAATCCGAGCGGATTCCCGCGGATCGCTGCGTGGAGCTCGGCCTCGCAAACCGCACGGCACCGGCTGCGGAACTCCGCGAAACCGCTATCGAGTGGGGTAACAAACTGGCGCAGCGCGCGCCGTTGTCGCTTGCGGCAACGAAGAAGGTCATGCGCCTTGCGATGGACAACAATTGGGCAGATTGCTACGCCCTCGAAGCAGAACTCCAGGAGCAGCTGCGTAGATCCGAGGACGCGGCGGAAGGCATTGCCGCGTTCTTCGAGAAACGCGATGCGAATTTCACCGGCAGGTAAGAAACCGAATCTGACAGGAAACCGAGATGGACAGACTGATATTTGACGAAGAGCACGAGATGTTCCGCGATTCCGTTCGCGCCTTCTTCCAGAACGAGATTGGTCCGCACGGCGAGAAGTGGCGTGAAGCGGGTATGGTCGATCGCGAAGCGTACCTCAAGGCGGGCGAACAGGGCCTGCTGCTGATGTGGGCTGACGAAAAATACGGTGGCTCCGGCGTTTACGACTTCCGCTACGAGCAGATCCTCATGGAAGAGAACGCCATGCACGGCGACAGCGGATTCTTCGCCTGGTTGCACAGCCGCCTCGTCGGGCCGTACCTGGAGTCGTTCGGCACACAGGAGCAGAAAGACCGCTGGATCCCGAAGTGTGTCAGCGGTGAGAGCATCCTCGCGATCGCGATGACGGAGCCCGGAGCAGGCAGCGACATATCCGGAATGCGCACGCGCGCCGAGGACAAGGGCGACCACTGGCTGTTGAACGGTTCGAAGACCTTCATCTCGAACGGGATTCTCGCCGACCTCGTCGTCGTCGCAGCGCGTACCAGCAAGGAAAACCCTCACGGGCTAAGTCTGTTCGTCGTCGAACGCGGCATGGAAGGCTTCGACCGCGGCGACAATCTCAAGAAGATGGGCCTAAAGAGCCAGGACACGGCCGAGCTGTTCTTCAACAACGTCAAGGTGCCGAAAGAGAATCTGCTCGGCGAACAGGATCGGGGTTTCTACCACCTGATGCACGGTCTCGTAGAAGAACGACTGATCGCCGCCGTTGGTTTCATGGCGAACGCCGAAGCCGCATTCCAGGTGACGATGGACTACATCAGCGAGCGCAAGGTGTTCGGCAAAACGGTTGCCGAGTACCAGAACACAAGGTTCAAGATGGCGGAAATGCGCACAGCGCTGGACGTCGCGCAGGCCTTCGTCGACCAGTGCGTCATGCAGCACAACCTCGGCAAGCTGAGTGCCGATGACGCGGCCAAGGCAAAGCTGCACACGAGCGAGGTCGAGGCCATGGTCACGGATGAGTGCCTGCAGCTGCACGGCGGCAACGGCTACATGGAGGAGTACGCGATTTGCCGTATGTACGCAGACGCCCGCGTGTCGCGTATTTACGCCGGTACATCCGAGATCATGAAAGAGATCGTCGCACGTTCGCTCGGCATGGATCCGCGCAAGAAACAGAAAACCTCCAGCCCCAAAGCTGCATAGGCGGCGATCGCGGTTTCGCTTCGCTCAACCGCTCCTACAAGCGCTTCTGATATTGTAGGAGCGATCGTAAGATCGCGATCCGGGGCTAATCTATGAACGTTGCATTTATCGGTCTGGGTGTCATGGGCTTCCCGATGGCCGGCCATCTTTCCCGGCACGGCCACCACGTCGTCGTCTATAACCGTACGGCGTCGAAAGCGGCGGCCTGGTGCGATCGATACGATGGACGATCCGAGTCAACGCCGGCAGACGCTGCTCGAGGCGCGGACATCGTGTTCACCTGCGTCGGCAACGACGACGATGTTCGCGAGGTCATGCTCGGGCCGACCGGGATTCTCGACGCGATGTCGCCGGGGGGCATAGTCGTCGATCACACGACATCGTCGGCGACCCTTGCCCGGGAGATTTACGCCGCCGCCGCAGAACGCTCGCTCGGCTTCCTGGACGCGCCGGTCTCCGGTGGTCAGGCGGGTGCGGAAAAAGGCCAGCTGACCGTCATGCTGGGTGGCGACGAAGACACGGTCGCGCGCGCGACCCCTGCGCTCGAAAGCTATTCGAAGGCCATCACGCATGTCGGCCCTGCGGGCAGCGGCCAGTTGGCCAAGATGGTCAACCAGATCTGTATCGCCGGGCTGCTGCAAGGCCTGTCCGAAGGCCTTCATTTCGCGAAACGGGCAGACCTCGATCCCGCCATCGTCATCCAGGCGATCTCGGCTGGAGCGGCACAGTCGTGGCAAATGGATAATCGCTGGCAGACGATGGTGGAAGGTACGTTCGATTTCGGATTTGCCATCGACTCGATGCGCAAGGACCTTGGAATTGCGATCGACGAGGCTGGCCGCAATGGCGCGAAACTGGATGTAACGGCGCTTGTCGACAGTTACTACGCCGAACTGCAGGCTGCGGGGCACGGCCGCTGGGATACGTCGTGTTTGATTGCCCGGCTTGAACAATGACACGGGTCGGGGTCTTACGACCGCTAAATGTGGGAGCGGCGTCCAGCGGGAGCGGCGTCCAGTGGGAGCGGCGTCTCGCCGCGATCCCGTCGGGCCGGGACGGCCCTCCCACGAAGGCCCTCCCACAAGGTCGTGGTATATTTCCAATTAGTCTGGGGTGGTCGACAGACCTGAGATCCGCGCCGGGGCAGGTGGCCCGGCAACTGCGGGAACCCATTGAACCTGAACCGGGTAATGCCGGCGTAGGAAGGGACTGCGATGCTATCTCGACTTCTGAGGCTGCCTGCCTCACTGATTGTTGTCACGTTTCCACTGCTCGCGTTCGCCGTCGACACCGACGACGGCATCGAAGAAATCGTCATTACCGCCGATTACCGCGGCCGCTCGATCGACGAATTCCCCGCCAGCGTGACCGTGCTCGACAACGAGCAGGTCAAAGCACTCGCCGTACAGCACTTCGAGGAACTCGTCGGCATCGTGCCGAATTTCAACTGGTCCGGCGACGGCCACCGGGCCCGCTACTTCCAGATTCGCGGCATCGGAGAACTCGAGCAGTACCAGGGGGCGCCGAATCCCTCGGTCGGCTTCCTGATAGACGATATCGATTTCAGCGGTATCGGCACGGTCGCGACGCTGTTCGACATGCAGCGCGTGGAAGTCTTGCGGGGACCGCAGGGGAGCCGTTACGGCGCAAACGCGCTCGCCGGGCTCGTGTACCTGCAAAGCACCGAGCCCACGGCACAACGCGACGGCCGCGCCGAGGTCATGGTGGCAGGCGACGATGCGTGGTCGGCCGGCCTTGCGATCGGCGGCTCGATGTCCGAAACCGACACGGCGCTGTATCGGCTGAGCGCGCACCATCATTCGAGCGACGGTTTTCGCGATAACCCGTACCTCGGCCGGGACGATACCAACGGCCGTGACGAATCGGCATTGCGCGGCCGGGTCCGCCTGCTGCCGTCGGATGTGTTCACGGCTGACATCGCCCTGATGTACACGGACATAGACAATGGCTACGACGCATTCGCCATCGACAATAGCCTGACCATGCTCTCGGACAAACCCGGCAAGGATGCGCAGAAGAGCATTGGCGCTTCCGTACGGCTCGAGTGGGATTCTCTCGACGTCGCAACGCTGACGTCGATCACGTCGTTCGCCGATTCCGACATCGACTTCAGTTTCGACGCCGACTGGGGCAACGATGACAGCTGGGCTCCCGTGCTCTACGACTACACGTCGGTCAGTCATCGCGAGCGGCAAACGGTCAGCCAGGAGTTGCGCCTCACGTCGAACCCGACGTCGAGGCTATTCGGCGATACGACCGACTGGCTCGTCGGAATATACGCAATGAACCTCGAAGAGTCCCTCGTGACCGTGGACACCGGTGAGTACTACGATCCCGGATACGATTTCGCGGACAGTCTCGACAGCCTCATTCGAAGCAGCTTCGATGCGACGAACTTCGCCGTTTTCACGCAACTGGATACGAACCTGGGGACTGCGACGAGGCTGGGGTTCGGTGTTCGCATCGAACATCGTTCGGCCGACTACGTCGACAGCGAGGAGCTGGGCAAGTCACCGTCGGACACGATGTGGGGCGGCGAGTTGAGCATCAGCCACGACCACAGCGATGCGCTGACGAGTTACGCGACATTGTCGAAAGGCTACAAAGCAGGCGGCTTCAACCTTGGTCTGGTTCCACCTGGCGAACGCGATTTCGATGCTGAGGAACTTTGGACCGTCGAGGCCGGAATAAAGGCCGTACTTCCGGAGAATGCGGTCTCCGTAAATGCCTCTCTCTTTTTCAGCAGGCCGATCGACCAGCAGGTACGGACGTCGCAGCAGTTGGTTCCCGGTGACCCGACGACCTTCGTGTTCTTCACCGACAACGTCGGTCGCGGCGAGATAATCGGGCTCGAGGCCGACGTGCGCTGGGCGCCCGACGACAACTGGGACTTCTACGTCAACCTCGGGTTGCTGGATTCGACCTTCGCCGGCGGCAGGGAGCAGCCACACGCGCCGGCGTATACCGTCGCCGCCGGCGGCCAGTACCGGCACGATAGCGGGTGGTACGCACGTATCGACGCGTCGGCAAAAGACTGGTTCTATTTCGATGTAAGCCACGACCAGCGTTCTGATGCCTACGAACTCGTGAACGCGCGCCTGGGTTTCGATGCCGATCAATGGTCGGCGCAACTATGGGTGCGCAACCTGTTCGATCGGCAGTATGCTGTACGTGGATTCTATTTTGGCAACGAGCCACCCGATTTTCCGTCGGAGCTCTATATTCGGCAGGGTGACCCGAGGCAGGTCGGCCTGACGCTCGAAAGGAGGTTCTAGCAATGCGAGTCGCCGTCGATATCAGCCTGTACCCGCTCGATGCGGATTTTGTGCCACCGATCAAGGATGTCGTCCGACGCCTCGAGGCCAGGGCAGAGCTCCAGGTGGAGTCCAACCGCATGAGCACGCAAATTCGCGGCGACTATGACGTCGTCATGCGCGCGCTCGAGAAAGAGATCAAGACG
>JAAUYH010019278.1_pt1 | contig 16143 bp, 12 predicted proteins | sample 7278061 | NCBI WGS metagenome assembly JAAUYH01 (sample SAMN14350203, study PRJNA611818) | marine sediment metagenome | isolation source: surface marine sediment (0.6m) | place: French Polynesia: Moorea | collected 2018-08 | reverse complement strand
CTGACAAAATAGGTTCAAACCCCCATTCCTTCGTTATGTGCGGAGGACGTGCTGATCGCCTGAAATCAAGATTATGCAAGGGCTCCAAATTTCCGGACAGGTCTAATGAAGATGGTTGCGGAATCTGGAAAGCAGATATTTGGATTCTCGCGATCGCTCTCATGATGCGTACCTTATGCCGTACTTCCTCAATTGATACTCCCAAATTCAATCAGCATATAAATAAGGAGAAAAAAGATGAGTGTCTTCTCGTTTAAATCTAAGCAATGGTGGATGGGATTGGCTCAAGTCGTTATCAACGCCGTCGTTATCTTCTTGCTGCTGCTGCCTGTCAATGCTGCTATGGCGCATGAGATTAGTGGATTTGCGGTTGAGCAGCAACCGCTCTCATTTGGGCCTGATCAGACCATCTTTGACTTGAGTAACCTTGTCTGGCGGCCCCTGATCAGCGAAGGCGTTCCGCCCGGTCCTGAAATTGCCGTACTGCGGGGAGAAACTGAGAATGCAGAATCTTTGGAGGCTGTGCTGCGACTACCCGCTAACTATACGTTCCCTAATCATAGTCACACGAGTGATGAAACCTATATTTGGCTTCAAGGCGACTTCACTTACATTGCAGAAAATGGCGAGACGGTCGATCTGAGTCATCATTCTTACATTAGTTTGCCTGGCGGCGTTCCCCATGCGCTTGTCTGTGGCAATCAGCCTTGTCTGTTATATCTTCGCTATACGCGGCCTTTTGACTTGACGCTGTATCCCATGCCTGAGTTGAATAAAGAGGTCTCCTCACGAATTCCTCAACTTTAATCTGTAGGCTAAAGAGTAGATTTTAGAGGATGCTAAAAAAGACCTGATTTTTGTAGCGAAGCATTTAAGATCTCCCTAAATCCCTTTTGTTAGAGATCTGCCGATAGATAATATCCCATTCATCTATCTACCCATCCACGGCCTTTTACTGGGACTTTATTTTGACGCAAATCTTTTAGAGGGAGACTTTGAGCCTAGCCCTCCTTAAAAAAGCTACCGTGTGTACACATCTTGAAACGGGTGGAAGGTTGTTCGATCCCTCTAATCCTCAGGGATGGGACTAGGTGACTTGGGTGTACGCCGTAGCTTAATACCGTAGCTTAATAAAGGAGGGCTAGTTGGCTGCTAATTGGTTGAGCGCTAAACAGTACAGGTTATCTTTTTCAAACACCCTCTTTGGTTAAAGGGCGGATTAACGCAACTCAATACCTAAGGTTTGCCTAGCCATGAATCTAGATCTGCAATACCTCAAGCTTCTTTCCCTCGCTCACTACATTTTGGGGGGAATCGCCGCTGCGTTTTCTAGTGCGGCGATAGTCCGTTTTTTCCTTCGCTTTTCAAGAATCGTAGGCCATATGGGGCCGCCATGGCATGGCCATATTGCGGGAGGACCCGGTCTTCTTGCAATCCTCTATGGAATAGGCGGTTTAGCGTTTGCGGTATGCCTAATCGTGTCAGGGCGATACCTATCGAAACAGATTAACTACGCCTTTTGTTTGGTTGTCGCCGCCATCTCTTGCATTTTTGTACCCGTCGGGACTGTTTTGGGCGTGCTGACTCTGATTGTGCTGACGCGCCCGTCGGTGCAGGAATTGTTTGAACGACATCGTGGGGAAGCCCATTAGGGATGAGTGTACCAATCCAGTTCTCGTCGAAGACTGGATGAATCAGTAGATGAGGGATGGGTAGATGGGTGGATGGGTGATCATCCTTATAGTTCCCTTCAGTCGGCTCTATTTGGTTCAACTGCTTCTATTTTTCTTTCATAAAAGAAGTCATGAGTGATGTTTTGGATCGGTCAGGAGCCTCTTATACAACGGCTCCTCCGGTTGTCTTTCATGTCCGTCAGTTAACTAAAACTTACGTGATGGGTGAAGTCGAGGTGCAGGCGCTGCGCTCAGTTGATCTGGACCTCTATGAAGGTGAGTTTGTGGTATTGCTAGGCCCCTCTGGCAGTGGTAAATCGACCTTACTGAATATTATAGGGGGGTTAGATGGACCGTCTAGCGGTCAAGTATTTTTTCGTAATCGTGATTTGACCGCTGCTGACGATAGCGTCCTGACTCGGTTTCGTCGAGAGTCGGTGGGGTTTGTCTTTCAGTTCTATAACTTGATTCCCAGTCTGACTGCCCAGGAAAATGTCGCCCTTGTCACCGATATCGCTCTCCATCCGATGCCTCCCAGAGAGGCGTTAGGTCTGGTTGATTTAAGCGATCGCTTGGATCATTTCCCGGCTCAGCTCTCGGGGGGAGAGCAACAGCGGGTGGCGATCGCCCGCGCCATCGCTAAGCGTCCAGAAGTTTTACTTTGTGATGAGCCCACTGGCGCTCTGGATTTTCAGACGGGTAAATTGGTGCTGGAAACGCTGGAGCGAGTGAATCGGGAGCTGGGAACCACCACAGCGGTGATTACCCATAACGCCAGCATCGCCGCCATGAGCGATCGCGTGATCCATATGCATAGCGGTGAGATTGCCAGTGTGCATCGTAACCTGACGAAGGTGTCCCCTGCAGAGTTGGAGTGGTGATGCGACATGATTGCGCTTGACAAAAAGCTTTTCCGCGATCTTCTCCATATGCGCGGACAGGCGATCGCCATTATCCTGATTGTCGCTTGCGGCATCGCTAGTCTAGTGACGATGATGAGCGCCTATGAATCGCTACAGCTCTCCCAGGCGACCTATTATGATCGCTATCGCTTTGCTGAAGTTTTTGTGCAACTGGAGCGGGCGCCGGATAGTCTGGCGGATCGAATCGCAGAAATTCCCGGTGTCAGACAGGTGCAGACGCGGGTGGTGGTGGATGTCAATCTGGATGTGCCCAATTTAGAAGAGCCAGCGACAGGGCGGTTGGTGTCCATTCCAGAGGTGCGATCGCCAATCCTGAATGACTTGTATATTCGACAGGGGCGCTACATCGAACCCGGACGACCGGATGAAGTACTTGTCAGTGAGGCCTTCGCCCTGGCCAATAAACTGGAGTTGGGGGACACTCTGGGGGCGGTGATTAACCAACGCTGGGAAAACCTGCGAATTGTCGGGATTGTTCTGTCCCCTGAATATGTGTATGAAATTCGGGGAACTGAACTTGTTCCTGATAATAAACGCTTTGGGGTGATCTGGATGGAGCGGGACGCCCTTGGCGTAGCGTTTGATCGGGACGGCGCATTTAATGACGTTACCCTGTCCTTGGCTCCAGGGGCGAGCGAAGCGGAGGTTATCTTCCAGCTCGATCAACTGTTAGAGCGCTACGGCGGACTCGGCGCCTACGGACGGGATGACCAGGTTTCTAATCGCTTTGTTTCAGATGAAATTATGGGGCTCGCCGCTATGGCCGTCCTGATTCCGTCCATTTTTCTTGGGATCGCGGCTTTTCTGCTCAACTTGCTCCTGGCTCGTTTGGTCAGCACCCAACGAGATCAGATTGCAGTGCTGAAGGCGTTTGGCTATGACAATCTGACTGTTGGGCTCCATTATCTCAAACTGGTGCTGATGATCACCCTAGTGGGAGCTGGAATCGGGACCACCCTCGGCCTTTGGCTTGGGGCGGCGATGACCCAGTACTACACCAACTTCTTCCACTTCCCAGTACTACGCTATGAGGCGGGGGTAGGGCTGATCTCAACAGCCGTTTCGGTCAGTATCGGGTCAGCGACGTTAGGGGCTTTTACCGCTGTGCGTCGAGCCATTTCGTTGCCGCCCGCTGAGGCTATGCGTCCTGAGCCTCCAGCTCAGTATCGTCCTACGTTTATTGAACGGGCAGGTTTGCAGCGGTATTTTTCTCCATCGGGTCGGATTATCCTGCGTAATTTAGAACGTAGACCTGTTCAAGCTGCTCTCTCACTGCTGGGAATTGCTCTGGCAGTCGCTATTTTAGTGACTGGGCGTTACTTTGAAGATGCGGCCAATCATATCATTGACGTACAGTTCCGCCATGTTCAACGTGAAGATGTCACTCTAGTATTTAATCAGCCGCGTTCAGCTCGGGTTCGGTATGAGCTGACGCATCTGCCGGGTGTGCTTCAGTCGGAACCCTTTCGAGTTGTGGCGGCGAGGCTGCGATTTGAGCACCGCGCTCATTTAGGCGGCATTACAGGACTGGAGCCGACGGGGACGTTACGCCGACTGCTAGACAAAAAACTCCAGACGGTGGTTCTGCCGCCCGATGGGGTGGTGCTCTCATCCAAGCTAGCAGACATTCTCGGGGTGTCCGTTGGCGACATCCTCACCGTTGAGGTGCTAGAAGGTGAAAGACCGACCCGCACGGTTCCTGTCGTCGGACTGGTGGATGAATTGGTGGGGCTCTCGGCCTATATGGATATCCACGCCCTGAATCGGTTGATGCGAGAAGGCCAGACTGTTTCAGGCGCCTATTTAGCGATCGATGCAAAATATACCGATCAGCTTTACACCCAACTGAAGCAGACCCCGGCGGTGACCAGCGTAGCCCTGCGCCAGACCATGATCGACCAATTCCAGGAAACCATCGCCGCCAGCATGGGCGGTTTCAACGCTGTCCTAGTTGTCTTTGCCTGTATTATCGCCTTTGGCGTCGTTTACAACGCCGCCAGAATCGCTTTGTCAGAACGGAGTCGTGAGCTAGCTACCCTCCGCATTATCGGGTTTTCGCAGAACGAGATCGCCTTCATCTTGCTAGGTGAGCAAGCCATTCTCACCCTGGCGGCTATCCCCATAGGCTTTGGCTTTGGCTTTGGCTTAGCGGCCCTCACCAGTCATGCTTATAGCTGGGAACTCTATCGCTTGCCCCTAATTGTGACCCGAGCTAGCTACGCCTTCGCCTTTGTCGTTATTGTGATAGCAGCCCTTGGCTCTGGTTGGATTATCCAGCGACACCTCAAGCATCTCGACCTGATCGCCGTCTTGAAGACCCGAGAATGAACCCATCCAATCCCTAAACCCTGTCTTCCCCCCTTTCCCATGCGTTATCTGACAAAACACCTCCCCCGCCGTACGCCTTACGTTCTAGCTGGACTAGGGGCTGTAATGTTGGTGATTTTGGTGGTGCGTCCTTCTCCCGTTCCCGTTGACTTGGGGCAGGTTACGCGTGGCGACTTGCAAGTCACTGTGGATGCAGAGGGCAAAACGCGGGTGAAGGATCGATTTGTCGTCGCGACGCCGGTGGCGGGTCGTTTAGAGCGGATTGATTTAGACGAAGGCGATGCGGTTGAACAAGGCAGGATTGTGGCCCGGATTGATCCGCTGCCGCTAGATACCCAGGTGAGGGAAGCTCAAGCCCGACTGCGGGAGTTGCAGGCGGAAATGGTTGGAGTGGAAACTCAGCGGCCTAAGCAGGCTGCTTTGATTCAGGCGGAGGCGAGAATCCGAGCGGCTGAGGCTGAACGTCGAGCGACTGAGGCGGAGGTGGAGCGGGTTGAGGCGGCGTTGGCTCAGGCGAGGCGAGATCGCATCCGGGCTCAAGACCTCGAGACTAGAGGCGCGATCGCTCGACAGCAGCGGGAGGCGGCGGAATTATTGGAAACCAGTCGAACCCGCGAGTTAGAGGCGGCTCAGCGGCAGTTAGAGGGCGCGATCGCAGAGGTGGCCGCCGCCCGAGAAGCCCTATCGATTCTGCGCTCAGAACAAAAAGACCCTGACTATCTAGTCGACGCCTACCGAGCTCAGATCGCAGCGGTGGAGGCGGAACTGACTAACTTAGCAGATGAAGCCAGCCGCACCGAAATCCAAGCCCCTGTGGCAGGATTTGTTCTGCGGGTGCTGCAGGAAAGCGCCCGATTTGTTGAGGCTGGGTCTCCCTTGATGGAGTTAGGCGACCCCTCAAATTTGGAATTGGTGATTGATGTGCTTTCAACGGATGCCGTTAAGGTGGAAGTCGGCGCTTCTATTCTGGTGGAGCACTGGGGAGGGGAAACGACTCTACTGGCTAAAGTGCGCTATGTTGAACCTTCCGCATTTACAGAAGTCTCGGCGTTAGGGGTAGAAGAGCAGCGAGTAAATGTCATCGGCGACTTTGTTGATTCTTCTGCCCGTCTGGGGGATGGGTATCGGTTTGAAGCGCGGATAGTCGTTTGGCAAAGTGACGATGTACTCAAGGCTCCCGTAAGCGCACTTTCCCGCTGTGGGGAGGCGCAGTGTATGTTTGTGGCGGAGAAAGGCCGAGCCCGTCGTCGTGAAGTAGTGATTGGTCGTAGCAATGAGTCCGAGGCAGTGGTGGAGCAGGGATTGGAGGAGGGGGAAGAGGTTATTTTGCATCCAACGGAGCAGATCGAGGAGGGGAGGCGGATCAAGGCTCGCTAAGATGGAATAAAGAACTCTCTCGTCTCCTGACATTTGATATTACTCAAGTTTACGAAGAGAAGGAAAAAGTTGTCTAGGTTGGAGTGAGCGATTGCTGTCTCAATCACCTTACAAAATGTAACGTATTGCATTGGTTAAGCCTGCTGTCAATATGTTTTGTGATGGGTCAGGTAGTTTGCAGTGTCGAATGTTTATCAGGAAATCTAGATATAGCTGCGTTTTCAACTCATTTGTTGGGGGTGCTCTTCTTGGAAAGACCTGGCTATGAGGGCTTTGCCTCAATAAACATTCATCCACTCATCCATCTTCCCGTTCACCTAATCGCCGTCGCCAATCAAGACTTTCTCTTTGCTTTGATCCCTAGATCTACGCTGGTGTGAAATTGTTCAACGGATTGGAGAGAATGCTGGTTTCCCTAAATTGGAAACAGCCGCCTTCATCCTCCCAGAGAGACAGTTCTGAACGTTTTCTCACAGGTTGATCTGTGGTTTCAAAAGCTTGCTGTCGGTGTATTTCACGGATTTTTCAAGCCCCTCGTTGGGGCGTGTTGAAGAGCTAATCGGCCTGGGAATCCTAGGTGAAGATATCTTCTAAATCAACTTTATGAACCCCGTTGCTGATTTCACTTGCTCAGATATTTTTCTGCCCCTGACATTGTCAGACAGCGCAAGGCGAAACCCTCCCAGTTCAACGATCTGTGACAGAAACCGCCTTGTTTTCAGTTGCAACACACTGCAAAAAGCACTCTCTTAATCTCTGTTAGGGGCACGTTAAGCTGTTCTTGTGGTATAAATTTCTATATATAACTGGCCTTAATGGCGATAATAGACTTCTTTTTTCATGAATCTCTGCTAGCCTTTTCTGACAGTAACGTTTGTTCTTTGAAAGATTTTCACTATGGGTAACAAAACATCTGATCCGGTCCTCTCGAAACTTTTGGCTGCTGACTCCGACTTGGGAGAACAAGAAGCTAAGTTAGTGGCTCAGCTCAACGCCATTCAAACACAACGCGCCAGTCTCCAATCTGTGCTGGAAATATTTGGCGCTGAGCCGACAGCTGCAGCGGAGCCAGCAACAGTTAAGGCGGTTGCTGCAGCGCCAGCGCCAGCGGCAGTGGCGGTGGTTGAAGCTCCAGCGAAGAAGCCTGCTAAACCCCCCTCGAGTCAGCCCCCAGCTGCGACAAAATCAAAAACAGCGCCGCCGCCGCGTAAAGTGTCTAGTCGTCCTAAGTTGCCTCGCCGAGGATGGCAAAAATATATGCGCAACGAGTATTCTCAGACACCATTGCCAAATGTTGTGGCTGGGATTTTGAAAGCTCAGCCCAAGAAGGTGTTTGAGATTGCAGAGGTGGTGGATACGATTGTGGTGAAGGCGATTCCTCACAACGATCGCAAAGGCGCCCGCAACCGGATTTCCAATATCCTGGCGGAAGGCGCCCGCAAGAAAGATTGGTATCGCCTTGATTCAGGTTGCTATAGTTTCTCGAAGTAGTTTGCTGATTTTTTTCAAAGTAGCTATTGAAGCGGCGAACTTATCTTTGCCTCGCTTCAATCGTTCTTTAGTCGAATAGACCATAGTTGAATTAATCAGCTTGAATTGCACAGCGAACTCAAGCCACTAAATCTCATCTATATTGAGAACCTTGGTATTCGCACCTTCCTATAAAGCCCTCTTCCAATTTGGAAGAGGGCTTTTGGCTTTTAGCTCTCCTCCATTCTCTCCATCTTTCCTCGAGAGATTTTGGATTTTAGTCATTGGTCATTAGTCATTGGTCATTAGTCATTGGTCATTAGTCACTCGTTACTTGCTTATTGCCAATTCGTCATTCATCATTCGTCCAACAATCCTATCTCCCCCATCCCCCCCATCCTCCCCTGCTCCCTGAATGCCTTTCATCCGGTCATCTCTACAACATCACTCCTGCAGCAAAATCAACCGCAACGGATCTAAATAAACCTGCCATGGAAATGGACGATCTTTGAGTGTGATCCACTTTTCTTTGAAGACTTCGGCTTGCAGATGATAATCGCTAGGATTGGTCGGCGGAGAATGTAGCGTTAGGTATAGCGTCATTCGATGGGGGGTTTCACTGGTTGTGGCGAGCCAGCAGGGGAAGGTGTTTGGATGGGATGAAGGGGTGAGGGGAAAGGTGATCTGATGGGCTCGAACACCGACTTGTGTGAGTTTCTCAGGGACGGGTTCGAGTGTTTCTAGAATGCAGTTCCAACTGAGGGCTTCAATTTGATTCGGGCCTTTGGTCAGGGCGGGAGAAAAGTTTTTGCAGCCTGTGAGTTGGGCTATGCTGGCGGTCTGGGGATGTTCAAAGATTCTGTGTTTGGGACCATGGGCGATCGCGCGTCCGGCTTCCAGCACTAGCAAGTTTTGACATACTCGATAGGCTTCTTCAAGGTTGTGGGTGACGAAGAGGGTAATCCCTGTGTAGCCTGCTAATCGATTAATCAACTGCTGTTCGAGTCGGTTGCGAAGATGGGTGTCTAAAGCTGAGAAGGGCTCGTCCAGTAACAGGATGTCAGGTTGGTTCGTCAGTGCTCTGGCTAGGGCGACTCGCTGCTGTTGGCCGCCAGAAAGCTGATGAGGATGGCGATTTGCCAGGTCCGCCACATCCATGGTCGCTAAGTAACGCTTAAACATCTGTGGAATAAGGACAGGATTTCCCCGCCATTGATTTGCCTTGGGGCCAAAGTTTATGTTTTGGGCGATGGTGAGGTGGGGAAACAGAGCATAGTTTTGGAAGAGAAAGCCGACTTTGCGATCGCGGGTAGGGAGGTTAATTCCCTGATCGGCGTCGAACAGCACCCGACCATTGAGAACAATGCGTCCGCTGTCAGGGGTTTCAAGACCCGCAATACATCGCAAGAGCAAGCTTTTGCCAGCGCCGGACGCCCCTAATAGGCCCAGTGGCTGATGATCCGTTGAGAAAGAGACCTGGAGTGAAAAGTCAGGGAGTTGTTTGTGAATGTCTACGAACAAACTGGGTTGGGTGACAGGGTGGGTTTGAGCAGACAGGCCGTGAGGGGAACGAGGAGGAAAGGGTTTCTGCAAGTTTTCGAGTCGCCCTCTAGACAAGAGTCTGACTCGAGGGTGACTACCCGGTCTGGCCCGCCATCTCGTTCTTATCCGCTCCCGGCGTTTCTGCCAGACGTTAACCGCCGTTAGCCCAAATAGCGAAATGCCGATCATTGTCAGTGACCATAGCCAGGCTTCCTGCTTATCTCCCCCTTCCACGGCGAAGTAAATTGCCATCGGGATAGTCTGGGTTTGTCCAGGAATGTTCCCCGCTACCATCAAGGTGGCTCCGAATTCCCCCAAGGCTCTGGCGAAAGCCAAGATAGCCCCTGCTAAAATCCCGGGCAGAGCTAGAGGCAGCGTCACTCGCCAAAAAATAAATATTTCAGATGCGCCTAAGGTTCTAGCCGCCTGTTGCAGGTTCGCATCAATTTGCTCAAAGGCGCCTAATGCAGTTTTGTACATCAGTGGGAAGGCGACAACGGTTGCTGAAATTACCGCAGCGTACCAGGTGAAAACGATGTTGATCTCAAATCGGGAGAGGAGTTGACCCAGCGGACCATTTCGGCCAAAGAGGAACAGGAGTAAGAACCCGGTGACGGTGGGCGGTAGAATCAGAGGGGTAATCAAGAGGCCTTCAATTAAAGACTTTCCCTTGCCGCGATAGGTCAGCATCCAATGGGCTGTTGCAATGCCCAAGAAAAAGGTCAAAACGGCGGCGATCGCTGCAATTTTGAGGGAAATCCACAGGGGGGAGAAGTTGGACGCCATGGGTGATGGACTACGGAGTAGACATAAAATTATCGGGATCTGTCTACACCGTAGAAGAGGTTGGCGAGGGAAAGCAATTCAAGGGGTTGCGAAGCCAAACTCATTAAAGATTACTCGGGCCTGACGACTCGACAAAAAATCAATGTATGCGATCGCCTCATCCACCCTAGAGCTTGCCGCCAGGACAGCAACGGGGTAGACAATGGCTGAATGGGACTCCGCTGATACAACTGCAACGACTTTAACTGAATCCGAGAGAAGAACATCCGTGGTGTAAACGACTCCGGCATCAACATTGCCGCTTTCAACGGCCGCCAGGACACCGCGCACATTGGCTCCAAACACAAATTTTGCTTGCAAAGCCTCCAATAGTCCAAAGGTTTCAAAGGCTTCCTTGGCGTACTGGCCAGCAGGAACACTGCGAAATTCTCCCACTGCTATTTTGCGGACCCTATCCGTTTTCAACTGGTCTAGCCGAGTCAGATCGAGGATTGAATTTTCTGACGTAATCACAACTAGCTGATTGGCGACCAGATTTCGCCGCGTCTCAGGACGGATCAGGTTCTTTTCCTGCAGCCTGTCCATTTGTTTTGCGGCGGCGGAGAAAAAGACATCGATAGGAGCCCCTTGTTCGATTTGCCGTTGTAGAGCGCCAGAAGCGGCAAAGTTATAGTTAACTTGAATTGTGGGATGAGTGCGTTCCAAGAGGGGATTGATGGCTTCTAACGCATCTTCCAGACTAGCGGCGGCGGATATAGTTAGAATATCTGTTGTATCTGTTGAACCAGATTGTTTTGGGATAATCCGTCGACATCCGACAATACCCCAAGCGACGCACCAAGCCGCGAGAATAACTGTCATCCAGTTAGAGAGTTTCATAGGGTTTGGAGTAAATAGCGCCTAAGCCGCCGATTGAAAAGATATGATTGAAGTGAATTTTGAAGAGAATTATTTACTTGCCGTTGTTGATCAAATTATTCGATAATCTGGCTGATCGGCGGATTGATTATCTTTGGGTTGGCGGTGTTTCCCTCCTCAGCTATACGGAAGGACACAATACTAGCGATTGATTTTATTCTGGGTAAGTCAGATCTAGGGGCAATTCCTGAAGTTTTATTACAGAAGAAAATCGTGATTCCTCCTGTGGATTATTTGACGTTTCACCAATAGATTGTTCGTTTACAGATAGTAAGTTGTTTGAACAAGTAAAGGTTTCTGTGGATTTATTAAAACTAGTTACTGTCCTTGAAAAGCGCCTCATTATCGCCGACCGCCAGGGATTACAAATCAATGCATTGATTTTAGGCTATGAGTAATCTTGGCTTGAAGGAGAAGCAGAGAAGGTTGAATCATAAACGTGCTATCCTTTTAGCATTTGGCGCAAGGGTTCACCAATATGGATAGCCCGTCAACCTGGGCTGACTGTTTTTTCTATGCCTACGCCAAAAAAACTTAATAAAATACAAACAACTCAAAAAACAAAATTTTGATGGCGCATTGATCTTTATATTCCTGGATTTTTTGCCGTACCTCCAAAAAGGATGCTCATTTTTTGGCATGGCGAGAGAAACAGGAGATCAGACCTTTGGATAATTTGTGGGAGCCTGAAGGGTGAATTTACCTATTCATTGGCAGTTTAACGGTATAGTCGAGGTTATGGATTTTACAGAGAGTGTTAGATGTTTCTAGATGTTTCTCTGTGTTACGAGAAATGTCGGAATGCCTGCTCTTTGTGAGTTTTCGTGAAGTCGCCCCCCTATAAGAATCCCCCAAAAGTCCATTGTCGATGGTGATGCCGAAGTATAGGCTGAACATCGACTTTAGCCTAACGTGACCTCGTTTAAGATTCTTAGGATTATGCAACTCTCCAATCACAATTTCAGTTTCAATAGCATTCACGCGCCTGCTTCTCAGAAAGAGGGGGCAGGCAATTTCGAGAGGATGAGTGATTGTCCTTGTTGTTCTAGCCCTTTGCTGCGCCACATTGCACAAGGCTCTATTTACTGGTTTTGCTCCAGTTGTTGGCAGGAAATGCCGAAACTTTCGTGACAGTTAGATTTTAGGAAAGTTTTGGCGCAATCTGCGAAGCTCTGTTTCTTCATTGGTAGATCGTATCCTAGATACATCCGTTGATGTGAATTCCCGGTCATCCTTGGTATGATGGCCGGGAATTCGTTAGAGCAGTTTTGCCTCCGGTAGACCTGAATCGCTGAGGCGTTCCGACGAATTGATCAGGCGAGGCGTCAAGCGCCTGACGGTGCGTCTGGATTTGCGGCCTGACCCTGGGTGTTGTAGCGAAAGGCATTGTCCCAGACATAATCCAATACAGTGGCCGCCTCTGTAAGAGGTAGCACGCAGCATCGGCCTTGAGCGTCATACTCTAGTAAGGGCCTTTCATCATCTGACTGAGGTGTTCGGCCGCGTATTCGCTGTAGATTTTGCAAGGGGCCGTGGATATCGAAATTGATAGCGGCCCCTGTTTTCTCAATCAGCCAGGTTTCGATCTGAGCGTCGAGCGCTTCGGGGGAGAGGGGGGCGGGGCTGGTGAGGAGGTGATAATACACCAGAATAATTTCTTTGCATTCTTCCTCTTCAGCAATATCCACCAGCATTTGAAACACGCTGGCGTTATTCGCTAAGTTCTTAAAAAAGAGGGTGTCCGTTACATCTTTTTGGAATTTAATTTTCTTATTTTTGTACTGGCTGTACTGTTTGGCGGCAAACCCTCCTAGTGCAATCGCTAGGGTCAGCGTCGCGATCAACACTGGCATGATATTGCGGGCCTGTTCTGCTTGCACGCCAATGGTTTGGAGGGCTGAGTCGGCGTTCAGCGCCAGCAAAATAGCTGCCGCCAACAATAAAATATTTGGAATTGCCTTGAGCGCCACGGACGCCGCCGCCCCAATCGCCGGGATTGCTAGCATCAGGCGGTCTCGTAGGGTCATGCTGGTTTGAACATTGGGAAACAGCAGATCCAGATCTAGCTTTGGAATATTTTTGTAGAAATAGACGTACATTTTGCCAGGGATAAACTTGCGTTCAGCTTGAGACCGCTGCCGCCTCTTTTTTTCTTTGGTGCGAAAATAGCCTTCCCCTTTGAATTTAACCAGCAGGACTAGGCGTTCAAGAATGTCGATGCGGCGCTCGGCTTTCCAAAAAAAGAACCGTTTTTGTGGGATTGTTTGGTAAACATCACCCCGGTAATAACACAGACACTGCTCAAAATCATCGAAGTCAACGTCAGTTCTAAGGTTAATCAGAGAGCGGCTATCCAGCGCTTGGCGAATGGTCTCTGGGGGCATGGGGTAGTAGTTAGCCTGCTCCAGGGTTTGCTTAAACGCCTGAACAACCTTTTCCCCCATCTGTTCGTATTCCTGCAGAGTCGGTGTATACAGAGGCTGCACGTCGGAGTTGGGGTTAAATACCCGGTAATTCTCTTTAATGTCTTCTAGGGTGGTGTGGAACTGGAAGTGGTAGAACGCCGTCAGCAGGTTGCAAAAGGACTGAAAGGCGGCGACGGATTCTCCTTCAAGCTTTTTATCGGCCAGACACAGTTTAATAATGTCCTTGCGGGGGTAGGGAATAAACGCCTCATGACGACTGCCAACATCCATGTTTTTAAAGAAGCTATCAATTTAGAACGGAAAATTATCACTGAGACAGAATACAGGAGCCAGAAGACAGAATCCAGTTCCCGCCTAATTTCTGTATCCCGCCTTCCGTCTTTTGTATTCCTTTCCTACAGCAATTTCCTGGCTTACATTTCAGGCCGTTGAGCCGTCGCAATAAGTACCCGAGCAATAAAATTTACAAAAAAGGAACGTAGGATGGGCAAAGTGAAGCGTGCCCATCTTGCTTGGCGAGGCATACTGATCGATGGGCACGGGCGAGCCCTTTGCCCATCCTACGGCTTTCTGTGTTCTACCTTCTGTATTTCTCTCTTACCCAATTCATTACCACAGAAATTTCCCCGCTTAAATAGCATGTTATTGACAGGTGTCAGCAGGAATTTAGGCAACTAATGCCCAGAGCAACGATATCTGAAAATATATGGAAAGTTGATTGCGATCTATTTGGATTGAGATAAGCTTCGGACAGTTGTGTTCTAAGTCCACCTCTCATGAGTAGTATATTCGTCGCGCTAGATTTTGAAACCGCGGATCGGGGTCGGGATAGTGCGTGTGAGATTGGCTTAGTCCGCGTGGAAAACGGCCATATTACGCAGCGGGTGAATCATTTAATTCGGCCTCCGAGAGATATCTTTGAATTCACCTACATTCATGGCATTCGGTGGAGCGATGTCGCCGATCAGCCTACCTTCGGCCAACTCTGGCCGACGATCAAAGACACCCTCAGCGGCGCTGAATTTATCGCGGCCCATAATGCGTCTTTTGACAAAGGGGTGTTATACGCTTGTTGTCGAGCCCACCAAATTCCTGAACCTGCACAGGAATTTATATGCACCGTCCAGATGGCGCGTCGACACTGGAAAATTCGTCCCACCAAGTTGCCCAATGTGTGTGATTACTTGGGGATTGAATTAAACCATCACAGCGCCATTTCCGATGCCGAAGCCTGCGCCCGCATCGTCATTGCAGCGGAGTCCAGTTAAGATTACAAGACAATTTCCCCACTCATCAGTCAAATGGGTAAACGCCTGAAGCCTTTGACAAGGCTATTCTGCAGAGCATTGAACAAGTTAACTTAGCGGCAAGGGAAGATCTATTTAAGCCGATCGCCACAGATAATGAACTCAAGGGTTCCGTAACGGCGACCTGACGGCTTGGAGAAGACATACAGTGAAATCATAGGAGTCTTTACACATGGTGACGTTACAGGAAGTGCAGGTTACTCCGAACGCTGATCAGTTAAGTCAAGTTCAGGGACAAATTGACTCCTACATTCAAAGTATCGACGCCAATCCCGATCGCCGTGACTGGGCCTATCCTTACTATCAATTTCATGAACCCGGTGAGCCGATCCGAGGAACCGTTCTTTTATTTCATGGCTTTAGCGCCAGACCCCACCAGATGGCGCGTCTGGCCGGGTACTTGTTCCTCAACGGTTTCAACGTATACCAGACTTCTTTAGTCGGCCATTCCTTCCGGATTCCCGACAAATACTGGCCGCAAGTTGACCTCAAACCGGAAATCGCTGGCCCGCTTCGGGAAAAACTTAGCCAAGATCCTATCCTGCAGAGTTACTTAGCAAATACGGACATTGCATCGGGAGGTCGTCCAACATCTCTTCAGATGCTCAGTATACTGGCCCGAGTGCAGCAGATTGAGCCACGCACGGTGGAGATTTTCCAAGTCGCTGAGCGGGAGGGAGACCCCAACTTCGATCGCTACTTTGACTCCTCCCACATGGATTATCTGTACAATGCGCAGCAGCGCCTCAGCGAACTCGACGCCATGCCCGGGCCGATCTACACCGTTGGTCTATCTGTAGGGGGAGCGGTCGCCCTGGCGCTAGCGGCGTCTCGACCGGATCGGATCAAGAAAGTGGCGGCCTATGCCCCCCTATTGGAAGTGTATGGTGAAGAACGAGAACGGTATGTGAATATAGCAGGTCCCCTGGATGTTACTGAGATGGGATGGGATGATCTGCGATTTCCACTGGGATGCTTGACCGCAACGAATCACTTTGGGGCTTTTGTTCGCACTCGCGATAATATTCAGGCGCTCAAGCAAATTCCAACGCTGTTAGTGTTGACGGAAAACGAAGACGCGGCTGATATTGAGACCAATCTGCAATTTTTCAATTCCCTAGGACAAGAGGCTCAGGGACATCATCTCTATAAGTATCCAGCCAGTGATATGGTGCCGCACCCCATGGTGGACCCGAAAGAATTTAGTCAGGGCATGACGAATCATTTCTGGCAAAGTCTATATCAGGAGACATTTCGGTTCCTGGCGGAGGACCAATTTAACGCCGCCAATATGAGCACTCTAGAGCAAGACTCCAACCTTCCTCAAGTAGCGCCTGTCTAGGCGAGACAGTTCAGCGTTGCAGGAACCGTTATCAATGGCGGCTTTGGCGCT
>JAAUYH010030986.1_pt1 | contig 16152 bp, 6 predicted proteins | sample 7278061 | NCBI WGS metagenome assembly JAAUYH01 (sample SAMN14350203, study PRJNA611818) | marine sediment metagenome | isolation source: surface marine sediment (0.6m) | place: French Polynesia: Moorea | collected 2018-08 | reverse complement strand
AGGCAAGGCAAGGCAAGGAAAAAGTTTGTGATTGAGCGCAACAGTTGCATGGTGTAATAAAAAATGTGATGAGTGTTGGTGAGGCATGGCGGACGGGGTCTCATTGATTTCGCTTATTGCGTCGTAGTGTACTTTTTAGTTTACTGTACTGTGCATTCTGAAATTTTGAGTTATTAATTTTTATCCTTCCCATTCATTCATTGCATCGTTCCTCGACCGCTGCTGGGAATAACGGTTCCTCATGCCACTTTTCTTCGAATTAGTCAACTGCTTTTTCCGCTTTTTGTATCTTGCCAACTTCTCACGTCTACCATCATCTATTAAGCGCTGTCTCACCTCTCCCCTCCTCACCCACCCAACCTACTCTCCACGCCCTCGCGCGCCCTCCTTATCGGACCCTGCGTGCCCGCGCGCGCGCCTCTACCCTTAACCCGTATTATGTCGCGTCGACCATCTACCGCCAACTATGACTCGCCGAGCTCGCCCGACGATGTCGACGATGAACGTGCACCTGCTACTTCTAGCAACTCTCGTAATGACAGCTTACCCGAGTCTGAATCCGACTCGCTGCCCCTTCGCTCCTCACCCGAACGTGCTCCAAGAGGTCAGCTACGCGCTCGTTCGAGCAAACGCACTTCTCAATCACGCTCGAATGTGAGACGTACTGCTCCGCGTCGTTCTGTTCATTCCGATTCGGACGACGACGACGACGACGATGATGATGATGACGACGATGAGGTGGACGAAGTATTTGAGGATGATCATCTCCCTTCCTCCTCACGTAACAATTCTAACAAATCTCGCAACTCCCGTATTGGTTCTGATTCTGAGTTCGATGGTGAAGAAGCAGCGGATGCCCCAAACACTCGCAAACGCTATTCTTCCACTAATTCCGCCAACGACCGTCCAGTAGCTAAGAAAACTGTGCCCAAGAGTCGGTCCTCTTCCGATACATCTGGTAAGCGCAAGTCTTCTGCATTGAAGAAGAAAAAGTCTATTCCCAAAAGGGTACCAAGAAAACCGAAAAACTTATTTGAATCAGAAGATGAAGACATAGATGAGGACAGTGTTATGGATGTAGTAGAAGAAGAAGAAGAAGAGGAAGATGATGATGATGTACTTCTTCCTAATGCTGACTATGATGACGAAGAAGCAGACGATGAAGATGAAGACGTGGATATGGACGACGAGGAAGACGATGACGAGGAGGAGATAACTCGTAACAAAGCCAAGTCTCGTCGGAAGCTGCCCAAGTCACGATCCCGTTCAAAGCATTCCAAGGCTCTCACTCCTCGTTCCGGTAGTCATCGGAAAACCAAGAAACATTCCAAGTCGAAATCGCTTCCCACAGAAACTCCATCTGGTCGTCGCAATCCTGCACGCAGCACTCGTGGGCGTCACAGTCTGTTTGAGAATCGCGACGATGAAAATGAAGACTTGCTGGAATACGATTATGTCGAACAGGATCCAGCTCCTCGCAAGTCAAGCAGCAATTCTCCCAAGGATTCGTCTGATGAACTAATGGCACCTAGTATGAAACCGGAGCGTGTCATGGAGTCAATTTTGGGGCGCAGAGTAAAGTCTCCGCCGGAACCTGAGGAAAACACTAACAACCCAACTTCAACTGACGCCAACTCCGCGGATGAAGATATCACAAAGACCGATAACAAAATGGATACGGCCCCGGACAATCCCCCTTCGGACAAGAAAGGGAAGGATGAGAAGAAGGCGACGGACCAACTTCCTGACGAATCACCTGTTTATGAATACCTTGTCAAGTGGAAGAAACTCTCTCACATTCATTGTGAATGGGTGGAGGAGGAAGTAGTTCTTGCTCAAGCACAAGGGAAATCGCGATTGAAACGGTTTCTGAGGAAACAAGAAACTGTTGACTTGCAGCGGGGTTACAACGAAAACATGACCCCTGAAGCAGATGAAGACGAATTAATACCCGAAGACTTTGTCACTGTTGATCGGGTATTGTCAGAACGTATCAATTGCAAGGACATGCGAGAATATCTTGTGAAATGGTGTTCGAGACCGTATGCTGATTCTACCTGGGAACTGGCTGAAGACGTGAAGGACGACAACAAGATTTCTGAATATCACAAGAGGAATACATTGCCTCCAGATCATCTTCTAGTTGCTCCGCCTCGTCCTGAGCCTTCCGAATACCGAGCTCTACCTATGCCCAAGTTCCGCAATGGTGGCGCCCTTCGTGACTACCAGATGGAAGGGTTTAACTGGCTCGTCTCCTGTTGGTTCCATAGACAGGGATGTATTTTGGCTGACGAAATGGGACTAGGCAAGACGATACAGTCCGTATCATTTTTGAACGAACTGTTTGTCGGGCAAAAAATACGTGGTCCGTTTCTTGTCCTCGCACCACTGTCTACTCTTGGACATTGGCAGAGAGAATTTGAGACATGGACAGAAATGAACGCTATTGTTTATCACGGTAGCACGGAAAGTCGACGGATTATCTCGGAATACGAGTGGTCTTTCGGTACTCCCCAAAAGGGACCTCCTTTCAAGTGGCATGTAATGATCACAACATACGAAACTATTCTTCAGGATGCGAACAAACTTCGGCTTATTAACTGGAAAGCGATGGTGGTTGATGAAGCTCATCGCCTAAAGAATAGAGCATCAAGGTTAGTTGATGAGCTCGTAACTTTTAAGTCTGAACATCGTGTTCTTTTGACTGGTACTCCTATTCAGAATAATTCGATGGAAGTGTGGGCACTGCTCAACTTTTTGGAACCGAAACAGTTTATGTCAGAGTCTGAGTTTGCTCAGGAATTTGGAGACATCAAGACAGCTGAAGCTGTGGATAAACTGAAGGCGTTGCTTCGTCCATTTCTTCTTCGCCGATTGAAGGAAGACGTGGAAAAAAGTATCCCGCCTAAGGAGGAAACAGTTGTTTCTGTGGAACTCACAAAGGTGCAGAAGAAATGGTATCGTGCTATGTTAGAACAAAACTTCACCTTCCTTGACAAGGGTGCCAAGTCGAACAATGTTGGCAACTTGCGTAATATTGTGATGGAGCTTCGTAAGTGTTGTAACCATCCATACCTAATCAAAGGTGTTGAAGAAATCGAAGCGGCGAACCTTCCTACCGGGGCCGACCGCACCGCACACATGAAACACTTAGTTGCCGCTTCAGGAAAAATGGTGCTTGTTGACAAGTTACTTCCTTCATTGAAGCAACAAGGACATCGAGTGCTCATATTCTCTCAAATGATTCGAGTGCTTGACATCTTAGAAGACTATTTATTAGAGAAGCGTTGGGGGTACGAACGAATCGATGGGCGTGTCCGTGGTAACGACCGACAACAAGCAATTGATCGATTCTCAAAGCCGGACTCTGACAAATTTGTTTTTCTCTTATGCACCCGAGCTGGTGGTCAAGGTATTAACTTGACATGTGCAGATACTGTGATTATTTACGATTCGGATTGGAACCCCCAGAATGACGTCCAGGCCCAGGCTAGATGTCATCGAATCGGACAGAAGACGATGGTTAAAATCTATCGTCTCATCACTCGCGGGACGTACGAACAGGATATGTTCGATCGAGCTTCGAAAAAGCTTGGTCTCGATCAGGCGATTTTGCAGAACATGGGCAAAACCGAGTCTGTACTGACTGGAGCTGCTGCGAATAAGAAATCGAATAAGAATGTGAGTCTGTTGAACGACATGAACCGATTGGATATCGATTCACTGTTGAAAAAGGGTGCGTACGATGTGTTCAACGAGGACGACGCTGCAGCAGACGCGTTCACTTCAGAAGATATTCACGAAATATTGGAAAGACGAACTCGTGTTCTATCATCGACGGCGGCGAACGCAGGACCCTCTGAGTTTTCAAAGGCTTCGTTTAAGGTTGAGTCAAATACAGGGAAAGGCCCAGATCTTGCACTTGATGATCCTGACTTTTGGAAGAAACTTATGCCAGAAGCTTCTGCTGCTCCTGACCCTAACATAGAAGTACTTCCTCGAAGACGACGACAGACAGTTCGGTATCAACCGAAACTTGGGTCTGATGAGTCTGAAGATGAAGCGGAGGAGGAGGAAGAAGAGGGACAGGCCAAAATTGGACCGGATGGAAAACGTTACTTTAATAAGGGTGAGCGTCATCGTGTCCAACGAGCTTTAATGAGTATGGGATGGGGACGTTGGCATGAAATTTTGGAGTACGCTGGTAGTCCTGTAACCGATCGAAGAAATGTAGACGATGTTGCAGTGTTTTGTAAGGCGCTCATGCGTTGTTGCTGGGAAGTCGCGGAATCAACTCTTGCAGACGATCCAAAAGGATCCATCAAAATCGCAGAAATTAAGAAGCGAATAGCAGATGTTATTGAAGAGGCATTTGCACCTCATCGTGCAATCATCGGAAGAAAAAAGCGACGTAGTAAGAACGAGAAACGTCCTGCTAAAGGATCGGATGATGAAGATGCGGAAGAAAGTGATGATGCGGAAAGCGATTCAGAAATCGAAGGCACTGTAGATGAATATGGTAACATATTGGGACCTGTTAACTCTGCGCTTCCTGTTTTCACTGATCCTATTCTTGTCACGAGCGAATATACTGCGTACTTGGCACGAAACTGCTCATCTACTCTTGAGCGAATGGAGTTGTTAGGTAATATCCGAAAGTTGATCAAGGACGGGTCGTTGAACGAGGGCAGTGAAATGCCTGTAGTAGGAGCATCTGGCTCCCAGGCCCTAGAGGAGTGGTGGGATGCATCATTTGACCGCGATTTACTAAGAGGAACCTACAAACATGGATTTGGAAATTACAATGCTTCTCTTACGGATCCAGAGTTATGCTTTTTGGGTCGAGTATTACCACCCGAAGACCAGAAGCGCTCGAACAATTCTACTAACGGGAATGGGGCGGACTCCGATAGCGATGGCTCTGTGACCAAACGAAAGAAGAAGAAGGCCAAGGCAGATTCCAATGGAAAGCCCCTACCTGAAGATGGTCAGCTGAGCTCAGACAGTGAAGATGGCCGAAAAACAGATGATGAAAAGCTAGTTATGTTTGTTCCTGAAGATGAACTGAAGACAAGGAAATGGCCACCAGTTAATGTGTTGAATGTTCGTGTTCGGAAGCTTGTTCGTGGATTCGAACGAATGAGGAAACGTGCAGAAAGAGTAGCAAAACAAGAAGAAGAACATGAGAAGTCGCGACGCCTAAAAGAAGAGAAACGTATTGCTCGAGAGAAACAACAGGAAGAACATGCAGCAGAAAAATCAAGGAAATTGGCTGAACAGAACAAGCATTGGAGCAAGAAAGAGAAAAGTGATTTCTGCAAACGGTTTTCCGCGACAGGAGCTCCACCTCTCGATAATTCAGGACATGAATCATGGGAGTTGGTGAAAACACGAGCGAATCTCACCAAGAAAGAGCCGGACCAAATTGAAGAGTACTCGAAAGAGTTTATTGAGATGTGTGAAGTAATGTTGGTGGCTGAAAATTGGATCAAGAAACACAAGTCAGCACTCTCTGTGTTCTTTGCCACCAATGGTCCCAAGCCAGACTCGGAAGGTGCCGGTGTAAGTGACAAGTCTAAAGGGAAGTCGAAGAAGAAGCCTAATGTCCCCTATACGAATCAGCAACTTGATGATGCACGTGTGACAATCGTAAACGCGAAGAAGTATACAGAAAGGAATGAGTTGATCACAAAGCTGAGAACTGAGATAATGACATTGTTGAACGAAGAATCGACTCGTGAATTACTGGAACGGAAAGGAACCCCTTTGCCGAAAGAACGATTGCCAGATTGGTGGACAAAGGATGAAAATCGTGTGAAGGTTGATATTGGCTTGTTGCAAGGTATAGCTATCCATGGATTTGATCCAACTCAAACCGCACTTGATAATTCTCTACCATTTCACGACTTATTAGGTCAGAATGTATTGGATTATATCACGAGCACTCTGGATGAGACGAAGAAGTCGGAGGACTTCGATCCAGAAAGCTATGTGATTCCCAGTAGTGTGGCGGAAGTTGCAGATGCTGACATACTGACCTTCTTCCCGAAAGACCGGATCATTATTGCCCGATTGCAAAGACTAATCAGCATTCTGACGAAGAATGTAGAGAGTGGGTCGCCGGGCGCCACAAATAATCGATGCAAGGGGAAACAGAGTGGTAATCGTCTACCACGTAAGCGGAGCCTTCCAGTTGAATTGGACCCACCATCATCATCAAAGAAGGTTGCTAGAGGTGGAAGCAGAAGAGGTCTGAAAGATGGTACATTGTTGCTCACTCTGGAAGATGGAGCTCAAGTAGGTGCAGTTCCAAGCGCCTTCGAAAGTGTACCAACGGATCGAATGACTCGGAAATTGCTCAAGTTTTTGAAGCAGCAGAAGAAAATCAATTCGAACCAGACACTGAAATTGTCGCTTCCAGATTGGTCTCCGTCGGAAACCGAGTTTGGTCGAGTGAATGCAGATGGGTCGGATTATTTTCCTGATGAATCAAAACCGAACAAACGTCGACGTGTCACTGCGAATGGTGCGAACTCGCATGGAACCAAGAACGAATCGAAAGAAACTACCCGGGAGTCACAGATGCATAAACTTCAGCGCAACGAAGATGGAAGCATCGTGTATCCAATACGCTTGGGAGTCTTGACTATCGAAAATCTTGGCCGTGTTGAGCACGAACGAAGACAGTTTCATACAGAACGAACTATCTTCCCTATTGGTTTCCGATCGGTTCGGGAGTACACTAGCATGGTTGATATTTCGAGGAATTGCAAGTATGTCTGCGAAATATTAGATGAAGGTGGACAAGGCCCAGTATTTCAAGTTACCTGCATGGACGGTGATAAGCCGTTGAAGAAAGATAGCAGTAGTTCTGCATGTTGGACGTACGTGATGACAGCAATTCGTGAGGCTACTCCAGAAGATCGCAGAAGGTTGCATACCACAGTTTCAGGACCTGAATATTTTGGACTAAGTAACGCACTAGTACAAGAATTGGTGCAAGATTTGCCTGGAGCAGAGCTTTGCGAAAGGTATGTTCGGAAGACATTTGTGTGTACTGCGAAAGGAAAACGAGGAGATAAGTCTCGAAGGCCAAGTGCTAGTGGGAACAAGGTAGAGGAGGAACACTCGAAGCAGCAGGAGAGTGGACGAGCTAAGCTTTCTCGACCTAAAAGACGACCAGAACGATACCGTGATGCGGAGGAGGATGACATTGAGGAACCCGATGGTTCAGATTTCGAGGAAGGTGTTCCAATGAATGAGGGGCCGAAGGATGTAGATATGGATGGTGACGAAGAGCTCGGCGCTCATTCTGAACTTGAGGCTGGTGAAAATGAAGACGCCATTTCCATCGACGGTGAAGAAGAGGAGATTGTCAGCTGAACTTGGGCTGAACGATTCAGTTTGTGTTTAAATTTTAATTATTTTCATGTGCTTACAATAAATCAATTCCGTATAATCGTGAACTGCGTAAATTTGACCTCGGCGAACAATCTGAGAACGTAAGACCCTGCAAGCTTTGTGGCACACAATCTTTTCCGTCTTCACACATTCGACTTCGACAGGCAACGTTTGTTCCATGCTAGGGTTCTGTTCGCCTTTAGCATTGCGCACGTCGCGCGCTTGCGGCGCCACACAACCTTCAATCTGTAAAAATGGCAGTCGACAACTTCGTGCATCTGCTTCTGAAAGTGAACCGCAACACAGCAAAAATTTATTCGGTGCTGTAGCAGCGGCTACCACAGTTCTCATGGGCGCGTTTGCATTACCAATTCTGGCGGAACCTACTGGTTTTTTCGATCGGCTGAAACGTGTTGGAGCGCCCGCGGAGACAGAACTCTCGACACCAAAGAAAGGGCGTAGAGAGTCCACGTCTTTCGTAACGAAGGCAGTCAAATCTGTTGGGGCAGCCGTCGTCCGAATCGATACAGAACGTGTTATGCGCGGCCCTGCTGGTATTATTTTGCAACCTGGCGATGATGGGGCGTTTTTCGATGATAATACGTTAAAAAAATTCTTTGGTGAGTACTATAACAAGCAAAGAGGTCAAGGTGGTGGTGGCGGAAATGGTACAAATAGTCCAGTACCGTTTAATGAGCCGAGAAGACTCATGCGTGGTCAGGGAAGTGGATTCATTACAAGCAAAGATGGAGTAGTGATTACAAATGCGCATGTTGTAAAAGGCGCGGAAAAGGTAACCGTAACCCTGACGGACGGCCGAACATTTGAAGGTGTTGTTAAAGGAACTGATGAACTTCTTGACCTTGCTGTGGTCAAAATTGATGCTGCCGGGAAAGAGTTGCCAGTTGCGCCGCTTGGTGTTTCTGCAGACCTCCAAGTTGGTGATTGGGTTATTGCAGTTGGTAACCCCGTCGGTCTGGATAACACGGTCACTGTTGGGATTGTTTCTTCTTTGAATCGGACTTGTGCAGAAGTAGGTATTCCGGACAAACGAATGTCATTGATTCAGACATCGACTCCTTTGAATATTGGCAATTCAGGTGGACCGCTGCTGAACGAGTTTGGTGAAGTCGTGGGAATCAACACCGCGGTTCGTATGAATGCAGAAGCAATTGGATTTGCAATTCCTATCGATCGAGCCAGAACTGTTGCGAAAGAACTGGAAAAAGGGAAGGCTATTGCACACGCATATGTCGGTATTCAGATGGTCAACATGACGGCTCGTATGGCAGAAGAGAACAACAGTGACCCAAATGCGTCTGTCGTTATCCCGGAGGTGGAGGGTGCTTGTATTATGCGAGTAATGCCGAGTTCGCCTGCAGCGACAGGTGGACTACGGAGATACGACATTATAGTTGCAATCGATGGTAGAACCGTGCGAAATGTGAAAGAAGCTCAAAGTATTGTCGATAGCTTCGTCGTCGGGCAAACAGTCAGCATGAAGGTTGTGAGAGGTCACAGCGGAAATGTGATTGAGCTCAATGTGAAGACCGGCGATTTTGCGGCTGCTGTGAACGCCTCAAGAGATAGCACAACAACTATCTTACCTGTTCCTGTCCCAGGGCATTAGTGGGTGCAGTTAATAAAAATGCCGTTGCCGTTGCAGAGAGCTCCTCTTAACGGCGGCGGAGAAATTGTATTATGTTCAAGTCCCATGAAAGTTGCGTTCGTGTTCCATTGTTGGAAACCAGAAGATTTGACTTGGCATGCTAGTTTGTAACAAGGAACTTTCATTTGGTTTCCTTTCATCTCAAAACAAGTCCAGTACGGGTTTGTATAGTTCTTAGCAGGCATGTCTCCCAGTTCAAAAACTTGGCTCACAGCTCTCTATATCCGATTAATTGAGAACCAGCTAAATTGGAATTCAGTCATCGGCATCTAGTTTTTGTGTGCATCAGAGGCTGCAGTTAATTCGATGGATAATGGTGAATATTGTCTTGATACATAGACACTAACACTTCATTGAGTCTCCAAAGTAATTCCGGAAAAAGGCTAGAGAAATCCATAACGGTATGATGTAATCAAGGTTCTAAGGGTCGTCGTTCTCCGTGTAGGACAAAACGCGAAAAGCAAGGCAACAGTTTATTCTACACAAGATACACAAACTCAATTACTGGTCTGGAAACGGAAAAGCCAGCGCATATCGCCGAAATGACATCATGGTTGTCATTATCCTCTTCTCCTCGGTCTCCAAGCACAAAATTGAAGCGTTCCGGTAGTCGCTACAACTACAGTAAACGCAACAACACTGCCTAAAATGGCTTGAATATCAGAGCTACAACGCCGCTCCCCTTTATCGTTCATGACGCAAATTGAATTTTCACAGTCGATGCTCGAATCACACGGACCACCTGGACGACTTTTGGGTCGGCATCGATTCTTAATACATGCCAGCTTTCCCTTGCAGTTCCAAAATACTTCACAGTACTCATCTTCATCCACCTTTGCAGTACACTTACTCTTCAAGCAAGTGAAACCGTCCTCGCAGTCTCTGTCATCGAGGTATGGCCCGCAGGCGCGATTTTCACGACCGCGGTGAAGACACGAGTTGTTTACGCAACGAAGATTAATGCAGTCTTGAAGGTCATTACACATTTGACCCAGGCCACTTGGCATTCTGCATTGACAGCGGTGATTACCATTTGGGGTCCTTGTCCCACATGGCCCCTTGTCAAAGGTAACGGGAATACATTTCAATGGTTTTTCACAATCTCGGTTCACCGTGCAGTTTTGTTCAAATTTTCGGTGGCCAATTTTTATCTCAGCGAGTGTTAACGTTGCCGCAAGGACTAAGAACACAAGAACCGCGACAAGTCGTGGCATGATGGCACACACACTTACCAAACTGCATGGCGCAATTGTTGAACTAACTTGATTTCGAAAATACAATTTTCCCAGAAACCAGAAATTGTGGATTCTTCTTCAATGTTTGAGTCTGAATTCAATACAGCGTACGGTGACCGTTCAGTAAATTTACAAGCACCAGTATTTAACAAGAAGTATCATAGATGCGCCATTGGTGAAGGATGCTTAAAAAGGTGAATAAGAATTTCCATTTCACTGTAAGTTTGTGAGAGGTGTTACTGACCCCATTCACTTATACAGAACAGGTTCATCCTTCCGCAACACCTGTGCCGTGCACTTGAATTGGCAAGTGATTCTCAGAATAGTCTAGTAGTTTCGTCAAGACGTAGAGGTATGACTTTTAGATTAAGAGCACAAGGTAGGAATGCACTTACCGAAAGACATTTATAGATGAGGGGAACGACTTTGCGTTGTTGCTAACGTTAGAAATTACATAGGTAATTGCTGATTCCTGCGGAATTTACTTTACTTCTGAGAAACAGTCGTGCATCCTAGAATACACGCTTGTCCAGGAAAAATAAAGTTAAAAATTCCTCAGAAATCTGCAATTACCCATGTAATTTCTAACGTTAGCAACAACGCAAAGTTGTTTCTCTCAGTACAGTACTGTATGCGATGAAACCAATCAGTAAATAGTAATTTTTACAGGGATTACATTGGTGCACTAATGAGTAGTAGCTATCGTGAGCAGAAGAGGTTCTGCCGTGTACCGTACGTGTACTGTACAGATACATGACTTCATTTTTGACCGATTGCCTGTTGTGGTGGTGCTGTACAAAATTTAGTGAGCAAGGTATGCAGTTTCTACGTTTTAAGGCGTTGAATGGCGCGCTATGGGTAGACAACTTAAATTTTGGTTTTTATAGATTATGGACCGTACACCCACAACCCAAGTTTTATGGGTGACCTACTGTGGGTTGCGTACTTACTTTCGGTGTAGGGCTTAATATTTCCGAGCAATATGTCACTCGAAACATGAACCAAGGCAAGCCCACAACTTTGGTGACATCCAAAAACCGAAACCGAAACCGAAACATGAGCAGTAATGCTACGGGTGCCAAGGAGACGGTGCCTGCGGTGCCCACAGGAAGTCGAAATCGGAGTACGAGTGTGAATTCCTTGAAGCCGAAATGTGGTGTATGTTCAATGACATGGACCGCATGCAAATGCGATGCGAAGACTGCAACAGAAAGTTTATCAAGTCTACTCAAGTCTGTACAAGGAAATGGGAGTAGCGCACATCACATGACGCATCTTCACATCATGGTATGGCTTCCATATCGGCGTTGGATGGCACGAATGAACAGTGAATCGTTTACTGGTGATTGTTTCGCGGGGTTCGAGGGATGGCGCTCAGCATGGGTGCGTCCAGTGCAAGAGATGCCCTACAAGATTGCAGGATTTATCGAAGTGTTGTTACCAGTTGACTTGGTGTTTCATGATGGCACAGCGATGCGAGCTTATTGTTCAAGAAATGGACAACTGATTGGAATTGTCGGAGTGAACGGACCAGATCGAGGGGTACATAGAGATGTGCCATATCCACCACATCAAGTGGATATCTTAGATGTTTCCAAGTGTTTAACGTGGGAAGAAATTGAATCAGGTCGTCGCGGAGTAGTACATGGAAGTACTACAAGTAAGAATAATATGCGAAAGGTTGTTTCGATTGTTGACCGTATTGGTGATGAGTATAAGGTTCGTTTGATTCCTGCATCAGAATACGATGAAATCAGAATGGAAATGTTGGGTTGTGAAGTTGTACAAATTTATGCACCACAACTTGTTGAAGAATTCTTGTTTCGAAACAAGAACTTATTGACGAAAAGTGTTGTGAAAGCAAGCAAGCCGTATTTGGAAAGTTTATTCAAGAATGCTATTCGGAGTGATAAGGCTTCCATTGAAATTTGCCATGGCTTTGAAAGAGGTGCTGACCGATTTGTCGAGATTGCGTACGATATGAGTAGTGCTATTCGGATGCTTTCATCCGAAGTTTTACCTTCGAACCAAATTGAGTAATGCATGTCATTGTTCTAATCTGTCGTTAGTAGTATTATTTCGAAATAGTGAGCGCTTCGACATATCCTTTGATAGTGATTGTATCTACTTAGAGGAAAGAACATATTGAAATGTATATGTTTTTCTCATTTGGTTCTGTATTCGTTTAATAAAATCGATCAATTGAGGAGTTGATCATATTTTCCCTGTTTCATCTTGAGTAAATTCTCAATCTTCCCGATTTGTATTGGTCTATCAGTTCTTTCCTTGTGCACGACAGCAATATATTGGTTGCAGTGAGGATTTGAATTCGCTCCTGAGTTTCTTTCGATTAATTGTGAACAACGCTATAATGATGCGGATGTGGGAAACACAAACGAAGGGGATACTTAGTTTAAGAAGAACTGCATTTGATTCGTCACCTGTAGGCTGGATACATTCAAAGATATTGAACTTATAAGTCGTGTTCGTTAGACCAGTTATTTCGCAACTTCAGGCCGACGACTGGTTGGCATCTCTTTACGATGCCCTTTGATATTTTTCCGCAGCCTTCCTCTCACAAGAAACACATTACGAGTTGAATGTGTGCAGGCATTACTCAGCTGGAAAGTGTAGCGAAATAAAATGAATTCGGATTGAAATAAAAAACAATATTATCATATCTTAAAATGGTTTGATTTCCTAGCTGCTTGGCCATGTAAAAGTGTGATTGAGAAAATATTCTTTTACCGCAAATCTGTTGAGATAGAATATTCAAGAATAAGTTCGAAGATAAGTAATCAATAGCTCTATGCTTCGAAAAAAATAAAAACCGTGAAAAAGAGATAGGAGATTCGTATGCCCCCACCAAGTGGAACCTTATTGAAATGAGAAAAGTCACTTACTAGTCAAGATTTCTGTCGAAAACTAGGTACTCTAATATGAACAAAATGGAAGGGACCTGAAACTATTGACCTACTTTGATGTATACTTGAATGCATTAAATTTGATCAAATACAGAACGAAATTGCGTTTACTTGAATTAGTTCTGTGTAATCAAAAGAAGTGAAATTCCGAAATTTAAAGTAGCCAATTATGCTCGTGCTTTACCGCTGATTTGAACTACTTCATCAAAGCTCTAACGCCCTATTTCAAGCAATATAGATGACACGAAGTGATGCCGTTCTCTGAACTCCGTATTTCATCAAGCGTGCAGTAGAGTATTTTGTATTTACTAGTAAATCGATTGTTTTCTTGACTGCATTCACACAGCAGGACCTATATAGGCACAATTTTGCAAGTGCTGACCAAATCAGATCAACAGTCCATGACTCAATCCATAGTGCCCCCCTAGGACAGTAAAATGATTATAATTTAGACAAATATTTTTCAATCGTTCTGCATTTCCATAAACCTTCAGGTTATTTACGGAATGAAGTATGAATAAATCATGGTAATTTTACAGCTCAATTTCTGTATTCGAAGATGAAGCTGTTGAACAGCAACAATGAACCAGTGAATGAAATTTATCTTGGTAAAAATACTCGTACGGAATACGCTAGTTTTAATGTAAAAGAAAATAATCTTGACATAGCTTTCACATAAACATTGATGCCTGGTGTCACAACCGGCACCTTTGCTGATAATTAGACTAGTAGAATTAAATTGTCTGCTATCAAAAAATAAGTATTTTCATAATCTTTGGTGAACACTATTCGTGAAGTGGTTTTTTGTTTTATTTTTCCAAAATTCTCAAATTTATGTTAGTGCAGTAGTAGTTGCTCACAAGATCGAGAATGTATTTCATAAAAGATCAGCTGTTGAAGATTCTCTTAGTCCTATCTTACCGTTTAGCAAGAAAAAAATCTTATGATGATTTCTCTGAACTAGGTGATCTGATCCATATTTGTAATTAGAATTACGCTCGAATTGGAATATCACACTCTTCCCTCACCATCTGATGTTTTCTATTGTTTACAGAATTTATTTTGATCAGATAGCTTTTTCTTCGTTCTATGATTCCATAAACTGTGGTTGTATAGGACCACTGGTACAATTCGTAGTGCGTGTTTTGCAAAATTTGTGTCGCCCAGGTTCTCCAGAGAAATCCACAGCAGATTTTATTGCGCATGGTGCAAAATAAATGATCAAAAAATTGCGACAGAATGCAGTACCCGGTAAGCGTGTCACCGCTTTTAGCCTTTGGCGCTATAAAAAATCAGACTAACGCGAGAAGTGGAAACTTTCGTTACTAGTATAGAAATTGCCTCTCTAGGCCTGTACTGATCTTCAAAAGTAATGGGAAATGACTAGCATCATCTACATAGTTTCCTTTGAAATCATATAGGAAAGAAAAACAGGCAGATCAAGAATGAATCAACATAAAAGGAGTCCTTGTTGAAAATGGAATATTGGCAATAAGTTTGTGTGTGAGTACCCTAAGAAGTACGAAGACACTAATTCTCATTTTATTAGAGTACCAAATGCGACAGATGAAACACTTATCTTATGTACGAAAACTTTAAAAAAAATGGAGATGTAATATATAGAATGGTCTATGTGGTCCCAATACATGCCCAAGAATTACCAGTTCAATTTTCACGCCTATTTTTCCTGAATGTATCACTTGACTGATGTTTCTCTAACTTCACTGGCTGCCACTAATCACAAATTTCCCTTTGTGAGAAGATAATATTTAAGTATACCAAGGGGTGACAAATTCTAGAACTCCTTAGTTTAGGGTGAGACATGGATCCAGTAGATAGATCAAAATTCAAATATTACTTAAAGGTATCGGCAGAGAAGCTCAGTTGAAACATTTTAAAGAAATGTGCATCGTCAAACCGATTTTTTTCAAGTATCACGATAATGGTCGATAATCAGTGAAAAAGACACTGCGTACAGTGCTAACGAAATTTTTTGTGCGTAACTTGGAACTCTTGCGACAGCTATATGGACACAGATATACTTCTGAAATAGTGAGTTTGTGGCAGAACAGCCAATTTTCCTACATGAAGATGTTGGATGATTGCACGAATATACAAAAAAATTGAATTCAAATGACTCCATTTTCTCTTGCAGATCACTGCGTACCTCTTGTCAGACTTGAAATAATTGTTCTGTGATCGATGAAGCTTGATTTCTGAAGTGCTTCTCTCCTGGAATCTCTAAAATTTTTTATATTACTATAGTTTTGCTACTCACCGAATGTACTACTAAGGTATTTTAAAGTTTCGTCACCCCCTTGTACAGTACATCTAGCAAAAGTAAGCATGTCTATACTATCCGTATTAAGCACTTACGATTACGGTTGAAGTTTGAAAAACCGTTCAATTTCTCTACAGCCAATAATATTAATGCACAGCGAGATGCTGTTGTTCCTCAAATAAGCGAGATAGCTCGAATCTTTAAGCATTGCCCAATAGAGATATCCTTTATCGAGATTCAGAGTGCTTCGTACTGAATACGGTAAGAACTTCAAATCGATTAGTTTTATAATGCGTGGATGCGTGTTGAAGGAATCATAATTAAATTTCAAATTTTTCCATGAATCATAATATTCAAAGTGGAAAGCTGCTGAGCGAAAATGACCTTTTTTGGTAATCTTACTGAGCGTCAAGAATTTGCAGAGAGCTGAAAAAAGTTATTGATAAAATATATTTGATACTGCCATGATATCTCAAAGTTGCATTGTTGCATAAATTGATTGTCAAATCGGATTCACGGTTGTTCGTATATGTCCATGCCATTAACATTTTAAGAGATTGTACGGCACAGAAAAAATACGTTCCAGTAGGCCTACTTCAGTATAAAATGTTATAATTTCATCAAAGTTCTTCCAATCCGAGT
>JAAUYH010078570.1_pt1 | contig 16161 bp, 9 predicted proteins | sample 7278061 | NCBI WGS metagenome assembly JAAUYH01 (sample SAMN14350203, study PRJNA611818) | marine sediment metagenome | isolation source: surface marine sediment (0.6m) | place: French Polynesia: Moorea | collected 2018-08 | reverse complement strand
AGAGCACCCATGTCGTACCCATAGTCGGTGCAGTACTGTCCCGTTGGAGTACTACCGTCGCAAGTCTCGTCGAGATCAATCTCCCCATCCCCGCAGTTCAGCTCGCACTCCGTGTTACAATATCCAACGCTATCATAGTTCGAACTGTTGTTGCACGAAGGATCTTCCGCGGACGTGTCTCCATCACCGCAATCACACTCTTCATCTGGATCTAATTTGCTATTTCCGCATTCCTCCCAGAAGCAGCTTGCGCTGCAACCATTTTCCCTATTGGAGTTACACTCGTCGCATTCTTCATATGGCTCATCGATGTAGCCGTTACCACAGGCGACAGCACGGCAGATTCCCTGACGACAATACGCAGTCTCAGCGGAAGAAATTTCACATTCAGCTCCTTCCATACGCCCTTCACAAGCTAGCACCGCTGACTCATTTACACACTCGGCGATCGCCGTGGCTTCGCAAGAATTCATGATCAGCATGCAGCGCATACCCGAGGGACAGCGCAGGTCGGCACACGCGTTCTGGGGGGCGTTGGAGCCACACCCCCATAAACCAGGAACCGGGCCCAGCACCAAGATTGCGGATGCCATCAGATACATTACTTCAACTCGTACACGATATCTCATGAAACATCTCCAGCAAGAACATTCAAAAATTCAGCGATGTTGATACGCTAACGCTTCGGTTGCTAATCCACGGAACCACGGCCATACCGTCTGCTAGCTCAATGCGTCGGGTCTCGGGTTGGTTCATCCATACCATCGCGGCTCCCGCAGCCATGAACAAGGTTCCGGCAGTGAACAGACTAATGCTCGCATAGGAATAGCTTCTGGCTTTGGATTCGAGCCTTCGCACGCGAGGATCGACATCTTCGAGCTTCACGCCGGCGTTGTAGAGATTGTTGAATAAATTCTGGGCCTGGCGGTCGGTTACCTGAGATTTCCACAGGGTTGCGGTTCCGCCGAGCGAGAGACCGACTCCCGTTCCTACTACGAGCCAAGGTAGCCACGATTTCCACCGTCTGGCTTCGTCGATTGCTCGTGGTTTTAGGGTAAGCGATCGATGCTCACCACCGCGCAAAACAAGAGGCGTTGCCACGGTGATATAGCCGGCCTTTCGCGCAACGACCTCGTGGTCTCCGGCAGTGACCAAGTGTTCGTGTCGGCCGGGGCCCACTAAGATCACCTCGCCATCGACTGTGACGACGGCTCCCGGCATAGGGCATGACACCTCGATCCAGGCAATGCGGGCACGGATGGCCTGTTGCTTTTGCAGCAGGGTCTGATGATGTTTCTCATCGAGTGCTTCAGCTCCATGACGAAGCGCTCGATGGCTGCTCTCGTAGGCCGATACGTATTGTCCAGTCGCGAAGAAAGCAAGCGTCATCTGGTAGTGAATACGTGGATGGTCCCAGTATTTCAAAGCCTCTGCATAATCAGCGAGAGCGTCCTGGTATCGAAGATCCGTGAACTTGTTATTGCCGTGTTCGAAAAGTATTTTCGCTCGACGTCGCTCGTCTTCAGTGACCCCAACTTCCCAGGGCATTGGTTTCGCTGCCTCGACTGAGCCAGGCGAGTCCTGAGCACTTGATGCAGCTGGCATAGCACAAATAAATATCGCAATCAAGATACGCCTTGTTAAAATTTTATGCTTATTCGTGATCATGATGTATTTCCTTCTTTCTCGCTATTTCCGCGTCTTCCCTGTTCTTCGCCACGTCGAGCGAGTCGAAAAGCTCACTACCTTGCAGACGCCGGCGTAGCTGAGCGGCGTTCTTCTGTTCTTTGTCCAGGCGGGCCTGTAAGCGCGTAGCGATGTTGGTGGCTCGTTTTTCAGCAGCCTGAGCCTTTTCAGCATTACGGTTTGCCTCGCGTGTGGCTCTCTCGGCCCGGTCAAGAGTGATTGCGAGCTCCTTATTGGTATCTTCCAGCGTAGTGTTCGCCGCTTCGAGTTGTCGCCGTTTCCGCAGCAAATGCTCTTTGGCCTCATCGGCCCGCTGGCGTTCTCGTTGCACGACTACAAGTTGGCCACTCAGCCGCCCCTCCGCGTCTTCGGCACGCTCGCGTGCTTTTTCGGCACGTAGCCGCTCCGCCCTAGCCGCACTCAACTGTTCCTTAACTTGTTCTTCGGCTTTCTGGGCGCGAATTGTCTCGCGATGTGCCTCTGCCGCCTTGGTTGCCGCCTCATCGCGCTGGTGAAATGCAAACGTTGCAAGCCAGCCGACCGCCAACATGCCGCAAACTAGCGCGCCTACAAGTGCTCTAGCGAGCAACCAACGAGTGCGATTGCGCTGGGAGGCGGCTTGCAAAAACTGGCTTTCTTCCTCAGACACGCGCGTGGCTCCCAGAAGATATTGCAGCTCGCCACCCTCTGGTAAGCCGCGGGGAGACGAGCCCGCACGCTTCCAGGTTTCGAGTCGCGCACGAAGATCTTCGTGAACCAGGAGCTCTTTGCGGCTGTGGTCGAGCCAGAGCCGAAGCGTCGCCCAATGCGAGAGTAGAGCTTCATGCACCAGATCGACCCGGTCGCCATCTCGATGCCGGGTGACCGCGACCAGGCGTGGGTGACGCCCAAGATTGCCCACCGGGGTTTCGTGACTCCGGCCGCCCGAAAGGTGCAGGAGTATCTGCTCCCCGGTACGGCCGCCACCGGCAGCGGCGACCGCCTGCTCGCGTACGACCGGCTGCCGGGTATACATTTCGCGTCGATTGAGCGTGACTAAGCAGAGAAGGAGCTCGCGCGCCCTGGCCTTATCCTCTTTACCGAGCTGCCCCAGTATGTGATCGGCACTGCGCGTGAGCGCGCCCTCGACACCTCCGAGTCGTTCGTAGGCGGTGAATGTTAGCCGACGGTCACTCCGCTCCCACCATAGAGCCTGCAAAACATGGGCGACCAGAGGCAAACTACGATCGGGTCGGTCAGCGTCTCGAATGATGCGACTCACTAAATGGTCTTCCCAGTGCAAACCGATCTTGCGAACCGGTTTGACGATAGCGGCTCGCAGGCCAGGAACACTCATCGGTTTTAGATAGAAGCGCGATGCGTCTCGATTGAGCATAGCTTCAAGGCATGGTAACTGTGATATATTGGCGGCGAAATCGCTGCGCACGGTAGAGCAGAGATAGAGGGGGCAGCCGCGATCTTCGAGAGCTGCGGCGAGAACTGTGTCGAATCGTTGGCATTCGTCGTTGGCGGCCAGAGTAAATGCCTCCTCAAGCTGATCGATGACCAAAAAGAGCCCATGGTTGTGAGGTAGGTATTGCCGCACTATGCTGGCCAGGGTGGTATCTGCACCATCGCGGAGCCTGCTGACAAGCTTATCGAGCTGTAACGAAGAGCCCGGATGACACTCCAGTTTCTTGTGTATGACATGCGCGAGGCTGGTCAGGGGCTGTGCCCCCGGCCGCATGATGGCAACTCGCCAATTACGAAAGCTGCCGACTATCTGACCGGCGCGTACCCGGGGAATGATGCCAGCACGTACGAGGGACGACTTACCGACACCGCTTGGACCATCGACGAAGAGCCAGCGCTTGTGACCACTGTCGGTATCCCCCAGGGCCTGCAGTGCACTAGAGACTTCCGCTTCGCGTCCAAAGAAGAAGTCGGCGTGTTCTTCATCGAAAAATCCCAAGCCTGGGAATGGGCACGGTAGCGTCGTTGTCGCGATGGCGGCTTCACGGTATGGACCGCCAAATCGAGCAGTCTCTTCGGTTCTACGATCGCTGTATGCCAACCCTCGGAGTATCCGATGAGATACCGCGTTGTGGGCACCGGGGCTGCAATCGATAAAGTGAATCCCCGAGGCTTCAAGTTGTTCACGTTGCCAGCTGGGCAAGCCGGACTCAGGGGGGACGGCAAAGTGTCGCGGCGGCTGACCATCACTGGTGCTGCGCAGTCGCTCAAGTACACGTTGGATATCGGAATCAGAGAAATCGTAACCCAAAAACAGAACTGTACATGTACGCAAAAGTGCGGCCAATACATCGAGCCGCCGACGATCGTACAAAGCCTGTTCGTAATCTTCACGGCCGAGAATCCATGTCGAGTGATCTCCTAAGGTGCCGCGGAGTTTGAGGATATATCCTTGACGTTGGGTGATATCTCCGGTGACTCGAGTAAAAGACATCCACTTCCCAGCAAAGGCACGCTCCACTGCATGGTCGATGGCGGTGGTGATTACCGCGCGCAGTCCTGCCACCAGCGCTGCCAACGCTGGTAGTATCGGTGAGGGAGTGCCAGACTCGTCATCGAGAAGCTCTTCTATACAACGGTTGAATTCTTGCTTTCCCAAGCGATTCCGCACCAATGAAAGGGCTTCGGCCCACTGCGCGTTAGCGGCCAGCTTGCGAATTGCCTGTCGCGCATCAGCATCGAGGCGGCGACATGCCTCGCCGCTCTCTAACATCATCTCGATCATGGCTCCCTCTGTCAGTGAGCCGGTGGTTGCCAAAAAATCCGCCCCGGCAAATATAATCAGGCGCGCGCCGCGGTATGCTGTTGCAATCTCGCCAAAGGCTCCATCGTACCCATCCATCGGTGGCAATGGCATTGCATTCTGCATCATTGTCGAATCCTCCCAGCTAATGATATATGGCTTACATATTATTATATTTTGACTGCGCACAACCATTATAGATGGTGTAGAAGATACTCTTCGACCCAGCCAGGGCCCATTTGCTCGACGAGTTGTGACCGCTCTCGCTGCAAGATATGAGTTGTTGGCGTAAACGGCGAGTCGATATCTGGTTCAACCGGTCTAAGTCCACGACTTGCGGGCCAGCTGAGATGAATGAAGATCTGCTCGAATCCCGGCTGCTCGTCCAGCTCAAACTCAACCGGATATGCCTGTCTTGCTGTGATATGGTGTCGTTTGATGAGAAGTCGTCGTGGTTCGCTTCCCCCCCTGCGATGGGTAACCCCGAACACGCGTAGTTCCACAGCGAGCTGGCTGCATACCTCGATGCGTATACGGTCGCCATGGCGAGCCAAGGGAATCGCTCCTGGTGCGACTGGGAGCCAGTCTTCGTTTTGGCGGCAGAAAAGACGCACGGTCACTGGCGGCCACTCAAGCGAGATGTGCCCCCCATCATCGAAGAGTAGGCCGCACTCAATGAGAAGGGACAAATTGCTAAACATTGTCCGTCGATCGCAGTCGAGAATCTCCTGCAATGTCTCATAAGTGAGAGGGGCACCTGACAGCAGTCTATCGGCAAGAAGCATCGCTGTAGACCGTGAAGCCAAATGCCGCCGCCGGCCGCGAGATGTGCGCAGGCGGTCCATTATCAGGCCGGTCAGGCGGTCGCGGTCGTCACGCCCAGGCTGCGGCTTTATTACGAATCCTCTAGGCTCCCCCTCGCAACCACGCCATTCCTCCGCGACGGCGTCCTCGGTCGTCATGACTTCGAAACACTCGGCGCGAATGACAAACGCTTCAAGCTCACGAATCCCGCGCGGCCAGGCTCCAGGCAGGGTGCTTAAACGCTCGACCGCGGCTACGACGGTATCAGCGAATTCTCGATCTCCGGTGCGGTGCCTAGCGGCAAAATGACGGGCCAACGCGGAGACATCCCCAGGACGCTCATTGAGGGGTGGTACTCGTAATTCGATTTGGCGAATCCGGCCGTAGAGATCATCGCGGAATCGACCATCACGGCACATGCCAACTAGGTCACGGTTGGTCGCACCGATGAAGCGGATATCGCAGACTCGCTCGCGAGTGCTTCCCACGGGGAAATAGGGCTGGCCGTCGAGCACTCGGAGAAGCTTGACCTGTTGCTCGTGAGGCAGGTCGCCAATCTCGTCGAGGAACAGCGTACCGCCATTGGCATGATCGAGATATCCTTTTCGCTCTACGGCGCCCGTGAATGCCCCTCGGACACAACCGAACAGCTCACTCTCGATGAGATTCGGTGATATAGCACCGCAGTTGACGGCGACAAACGGACCATGGGAGCGCGGACTTTTTTGGTGCAAGAGCCGGGCGATAACTTCTTTTCCGCTCCCAGTGGGACCGGATATCAGAACGGCAATATCTTTGCCAGCAACTACTTCGACCTGGTGAAGAAGGTCGCGAGAACGTGAATCTTCGAAAATATAGCGCTTAGTCAAGGAACCTCCGACCTTGCACGCTTATGGCGAGCGAACAGCCACGAGCGTGCTCTTAAATGTGGATTGCATGTTGTGACGGCCCCAGAAACGAGGATACCAGAACGGTCGTCAATCAAAGTGATATTCTGGAAACTATGTCTAGCCTGGATACATACGTTAGGGCGCCCATCGTTCGAAAACGATTGAGTTCGTACACCTGTTCCGATACAGACTTGTCCGCCTAATAGCGAGCGATTGCGCAAAATGCGGGAAGCTGGTGCAGCCATGAGATGGCGCGCTTCTTGTTCGCGGCGCTGAAAGCCTGGCCTGGAGTTCTTTGGCCTCTTAGAGGCGGAAGCTGTCGCCGTCGATCTCCCAAATCTCGGTGCGACAGACGAGGCAATTGACTATGGTGACTGTGCAGACTGCAGGGGAACACCCCGGCCCAGTCGTTGAACACCTCGTTGGTAAATTAGGCACAATTTTGCCACATAAGGGGCTGTGCTCGTGGAACAGGTGGACAATGATTTCCTTGCCAATGCCAGAGGCTTTGCAGAGGAGCACTTCGTCGTTCCTGTGGACGATCTTCTCAGCTTGCTTCCGCAGTTTTTCGGATTGGGGATCTCGAATCCCGGCTCTAGAGTGCATGTGTTTCTTTTATGCATTCGTAATATCTCCCAAGAGCAGCGTGTATGTGTGGACCAGAAAGCATGTAGGTATCAAAATTTCATATTGCAAACCGCGTTGGGCAAAAACACCAGAACAGTGAACCGTAGCTCGTCGCCGGTGTCAAAAAAATGGCTCTGGATTCGATAGAGGTGGCTATCGCGCAGACGGTAGCAATTGTGCCAACTCAGCTCATCCCCCAAAAGAGTGAGGAAACGGGGGGGAGCACATATTTCCGGAACGGTGGATCGGTTGCCCGTGTGCTGACGGCAAAACGTAGGGGTGAGTCGTACACAACCTACGCAAATGAGAGGAGTTCGTTGTATGGGTCCGTACGACGAGTGGCCTCGCATCCCAGCGGCCTCTCTCTATTGCGCCTTGGGAACCACCGTACCGAGATGGCAAGATGCCCAAAACCTCTTTGGGTGATACGAGATTCAGCCCTACCTGGTTCCGCCCCGCTCGATAGTGACTGGTATAGAAAGTCACCTCCGTGCTACCCGCGATGTCGTAGTTGGCCTGTGGGCGGAGGTGCGCCGTATTAGGACTGAACGAACTGACTGCACATACTTGCTAGGGTGCTTATCGAGCAGGTAGCATACTGCCGCAAATGCCTCGACACCGTTCCTGAGGGCGACGACGCTACTACTCGAAAACATCGCAGTGGACCAACGAACTCGGACTGCAATCGTTTTCACACGTCAAGTGCCCGGTGCCAATCATAGCAGATTCGTGAAATACTTCCGCACCCGAGCGTTTCCTCGGTGCGATAGGCCACACCGAACTCAGATGCCTTCACACGACTAGAATATAGTCATGGGGTCCCGATCGCCAAGATGCAGCGCCCCACGCTACTCGGGGCTGAGAACATGCGCATCACTCGTATGGGGGATGCATTTATTCGGGCGCACTGGGTACTTTCAGGTGCACAGGCGGCGTGTTCGGCTTCCTGGCCGGTAGCAATGAAAATCCGGCCACAACCGTTGCGGCTGGCCTTGAGCCATGTACAGGAGACGAGCCATGAAGCGATGCATTATACAGACAACTGCGAACCACAGGAAACCTCCGACGACGGCGCAGGCATTGACCATCGGCATGTTCGATTGGGACGTAGATGCTTGTGAAATGGAGTCCGCAGACTTTGCTGCCGATAGCATGTTAACCAAAGCGTTCGAAATCGGCCTGGCCCCTGCAGTAGAGACGGTAGATCAGGAGGGAGCTTTGCATTTCGCATCCGCCGCCGACAGCTTTACAGCGGTCGATGCGGTGTCGGACACGTCGGAGGATTCGCTCGATGCTTGGGAGACCAAGCCAAGACTTCTCTCCATGCGGCGTACTATCGACAAGCCTTTGCACGCGATCGAAGGGATGACGGAAACCGAGAGCCACGCTATGTTCCACTTCTGCGAGGATCCTGTCGAGATTCTCTTGGACGAGCTGCATTCATGCATCGCAGCCGGTGGAGAGCTGGCGCTGACAAACCCCTCAAGCGTGTTCTATGTCGGCAGTGTTGTCTACAAGATGCTGCCTGAGTTCGTCATCAGTTCGGACGACGGCAAACTCGATACAATCGACGCTGTACGAGCTGATCCCGACTCAGCCGTTATAACGCTGGCGCCCGCTCCAGCGGTTCCAACCGAAGTCTAGAATGGTCCAATCTATTTGTCCTACGGGCTATGCATCAAGGGCTGAGGGAGTTGATGCTTCCGATGGGCGCAACCGCCGTGAGCAAGGAGGGCAGGCGTGGAAACATTCCGTCACGCCCTTGATCGTTTCGTTACAAATCCCTAAGGGCTCGCGAGTGATTAACTCAATCGACCTCGGCGCCGATCCATCCCGTCTTCGATCGTTGCTCCTTAGGTTGTATGGGCCCACCAAACGCCCTCGTCGCGCCTTCGCAGCCGGGTGCCTCAGCACCGATCATCGATCGACTTAACCATTCGCGGGCCCTAAACGGCGACCCAGACCTAAATGGGCATACTCTAGCTAATACGAGTTTTTTGTACGAAGACCAAATGACTTCACGAAACTTTCGGTTTCGCACGTGCTAGCTGCTGAACAACTGGCGCAGACGGGCTAGCAGAAATGAAGTCCATGGTCTATGAGTCCGGTTGTAAAAATTGATTCATTTCGTTCTAGCATATGTTAATAAAAACCCCTGCCATGTAGCTTTGTTGCTCATGCCTGCAAATATTTTAATTTGGCAGGGCTTGAATGGCCCCTAAAGTCGCAACCGGATTCTCACTATAAAAGAACCCAGAAAAACTATTTTCTTTGAGCAGTAATAGTACTACAAAAGAATATTTCACATGCTTGAATTTTTAACGATGTCGAGTATCCTCATCGAGGGATATAATTTTAAGCAGAAATGGGCAATGTATAATTAGCTGTATAACCAAGCGGAAAATATATTTTAAGGATCGAACGGAAACACTCGGCAGCTCGACATATATGAACACCCGCATGGGCAGAAAAAGGAGAAATGAGAGATGACGACAGGAACCAAAATTAGGAAGACCACGATCATGAGCATAGTTTGTATTGGACTCGGCGGCTGTGTAGCTATGTGGGACGACGAAGACGTCGATATCCTCAGCGAAGACTCCGCGTTCCTCGGTGAGGACCCGATCACCGGTGAGGCTGTCTTCGCCAATATCGACGACCGCACCATTCGCCTTGTCAATGGGATTGCTGATGCGGAGGCGTCGCCGGATGGTGAGTGGGAGCCGCATCTGACGAGGGTTTGCCAGCTCTATCCATATCTCACTTGCTCGGGCTCAGAAGTGACGAAGTACGGTAGCGGCAGCCGCACCTACTACAGGGCCAATATGAATTATGCCAGCCGCAACTACCGGCGTATTGATGTGTTCGCACGCATTTGCAACCCCAGCGGTTGGGTGCTGCACTTGTCGGACTCGCCAACCGGCAACGGGTATGGCGGCGATGCAGCGACAACCGACCACGATGCTGAGGGCTATATCTACAACGGTACATCATACGGATTCAATTCCTCCTATGACTGGTCCAGGCGGATACACAACACGTCGAACTATGGTCACAAGGCTCTACCAGCGAGCGGATGTAGTGATATTCAGATGAGCAGCTACCAGAGTCCGAACAGCTCCGATGGCCGGTTCCTCATCAAAAATCTCACCACCGGCGAAACGCTCACGGACATCCGGACTCCCTGGAGCCTTCGGCTCGGCTACAACACCTGCCCGAGTTTGTCGTCGTCGCAACGCAGCGTAGAATGCGACTGGGAGAATCGCTCACGGAGCGATCAGTACCTATGGTATGTGGGCCTCAATCGAACCGTTGGCAGCAGCGGCCGCAGCGGAAACGGCGTCAGCAAAGCATGCGCCGTATTCAATACTAGCATCAGTAGCTCACCGGCAAGCTGCCTCAGTTTGGCTAGCCAGAAGCCAGAATCTACGAACAAGCGATGATGTGCCTGCGTAGCGCGCATAAAGAATGCAGGGAATCCGCTCACAAGACATGACACGTCATTAAAGATCTCGTCGAGGCATCGGGCAGCCTAGCGGCTACCAGCGCGCCCACAGGCAGCTTTCTCTAGATTTGGTGTAAACGATCTGAGTAAAAGTTTGCTCTTGATGCAGACATATGTTGCAATTGCCTCTAGATTTGGGCCAGGAGCCAAGAAGAATCAAGCTACAACAGTGAGCCCACTGTGACACACTTGAGTACAAGAGCGGTTATTAAATCTTTACCTTCTGTGGAAACTAGCGAGATTATCAAAAAATGGGCGTTAGTCGCGAGCCTAGAATAGATCAAATCCGCCACAATGTTGGCAATTAACCGACTTTCCGGAAAACCTTCGCACTAGATAAAAAATGGCCCGACATGCACGAATACCAATAATAAAATTGTGGATCGGCCATTGATGTGAGCTTGGCGCTAGCTTCAATTCGGTTGATGGTGTTTTTACAACTATGGGGAATGGGCACCACGAATCAAGTATTTCTTTGAGTTGACGCAGTACCAGTGCTCTTCAGTCAAGATTTTCGATCTTATAACCTTGATTTGCAAGTCTTTCATTTAGGACATGGAAAAAAGCGAAATAGGTCATTGCGGTCGCTGAGAGGCCGTTTACTGCAGACGAACATGCTGCGGATCGCTGTTTTGTGAAGGTTTCGCTAGGATACTTATTACATTAATAAATAATATCGGAAATATTTCATATATCAAATTTCGATGCCGGAAGTCTTGCTTCCAAGGGTGACCGTCCCTGAGAAGCGTCATGTGCACAAGATGCTTCTGTTGGCGTATGGTCTTAGATTGTGAGTATAAGTATGATTACAGAGCCAACCACTAAGACTGCACCAATTTTTGAATACAACCTGAATATGAACGAGCCAACCAATGAGGATCAACAGTCGTCCTTGGTTTCAGTGTCGTGGAGCGTCTGCGCAATAGGCTATTTCCTCTGCAGAGGATCACGGAAATTGCAAGTGTGGAGTATGCGATACGGGGCCAGGAACGGGGTGAACGTGGCGCGAAGAGCTATGTCCATAGGGTTGTGGAGTCTGACCGCGCTGATGGTGGCGTGGACGGTCAGCGGCTGCACATCGGTGTTGGAGATCGAAGAACTTGCCGAGGACGAAGCTGATGCGGCAGACTCACCAGCACCTCGAACCGATGCCGCGCCCCCCGCCGACGCGTACACACCGTTCGTGATACGTGGAAGCGCGTACGGCGTGACTACAGCGTTCAGTCTTCGGCTTGAGCATAGCAATGGGAGTGCGTTTTTGAGTGTTGTAGAGGACGGCCCGTTCGTGTTTCCGGTCTGGTTGGAGGCAGGCGAGTCGTACTCAGTGAGGTTTGTGGACAACGAGGCGCCGTGCGTGCTCGTGGGCGCGGCCGGTGTGGTAGGAACGCCCGATCCAATGATCGAGGTAGTATGCGCTGGAGTGTATCTCGACCAGATCACACTGTCCGGTCCAACTGCATCTGCGATCGCATTCGACCCAGCCAAGACCGAATACGCTGTCGATATCTCTCTTCTCCAAAGCGAAGTTTCGGTTATCGCTATACCTAGTGATCCAGCGTCGACGATTACTGTGAACGGTGTGGAAGTGATCCCGGGCGTGCCCAGCGCTGCGATTGCGCTGGATCTGGACGCCACCTCGATTACAGTAGCAGTGACGCCCGATGGCGGAGAAACGCGCCGATATCATGTCGTAGTGCGCCGCACGGTCGAGATGACGCAGGCGGCGTATGGCAAGGCCCATAATACCAACGGCGGTGACGGATTCGCCTACCGGGTGGCACTCTCTGGCGACACCCTCGCGGTTGCTGCCCCCAAAGAAGACAGCACAGCTACGAGCGTTGACGGCAACGAGGATGATAATTCGGCTAAGGACAGTGGCGCGGTCTATGTATTCCGTCTCACGGGTGGAACCTGGGTGCAAGAGGCTTATCTCAAGGCTTCGAATACTGAAGCAGGCGATAGGTTTGGTATTGATGTCGCGCTGTCAGGCGACACTATCGCCGTTGGTGCCTTCCGCGAAGATAGCGCATCAATAGGCGCTGACGGCGGCGAGGATGATAACACTGCCAAGGACAGCGGCGCAGTTTATGTGTTCCGGCGGACCGATGGAACATGGGCCCAGGAAGCGTATCTCAAAGCCTCCAATGCCGGTGCTGGTGACGATTTCGGCTGGAGGCTCGCGCTATCCGGCGACACCTTGGCCGTAGGTGCCTTTAAGGAAGATAGCGCTACCACAGGTGTCGACGGCGACCAGGACGACAACTCTGCCTCCGACAGCGGTGCGGTATACGTGTTCCGCCGCGACGAAGACGGTTGGACTCAAGAGGCGTATCTCAAAGCTTCTAATACCGATAGGGGAGACAACTTCGGCGTTGATGTGGCGCTCTCGGGTGATACTCTTGCCGTCGGCGCCTATGATGAAGCTAGCGCCTCCACTGGCGTCGATGGCGACCAGGAGGACAACTCTGCCGACGGCAGCGGTGCAGTGTACGTGTTCCGTCGAACGGGCGACAGGTGGGTTCAGGAAGCATACATAAAGCCCTCCAACAGCGATGTCCAAGATCGTTTTGGTGAAGCCGTATCCATATCGGGTGATATTCTTGCTGTCGGAGCTTTTCACGAAGACAGCGCCGCGACCGGCGTTGATGGCGACCAAGACGATAATACTGTGCCAGACGCTGGCGCGGTTTACATGTTTCGTCGAAGTAATAACATTTGGGTCCAAGAAGCATATCTCAAAGCCTCAAACACTGGTGCAAATGATAAGTTTGGAGAAAGCGTGGCACTTGCTGGTGATACTCTTGCTGTCGGTGGCTATGGTGAAGCTAGTGAGGCGACGGGCATAGGCGGAGACCAGTCCAGCAACTCCGCCAAGGATAGCGGTGCCGTCTACATATTCCACCAAACGAATGGAAGATGGCTCCAAAAGGAGTATGTCAAAGCAACCAACACGGGCGCTGGTGACTACTTCGGCGACAGCATAGAATTATCGGGTGACACTCTCGCGATTGGCGCATTCGGAGAATCGAGCTCGACGACCGGTGTTAATGGCGATCAAAGCGACGACTCGGTACCGAACAGCGGTGCTGTCTACATTTTCCAATAGTCTACACTCCCTCAGAAGAAGTAGAAGTCAACGAAAGGGTCTTCTTCTTTCAGAAGGAATAAAATTCAGTTGATGCCCTCGTATCTTTTTCCATGCGCAACCAATTTTTCACATATCTGATATAGCAATGACAAAAATATTAAATGAATACATCTTGTTATTTCTCGGGTTATGGCTGCTCTGCAGCTGCGCCTCTATTTTGAGCATCGAAGACCTTGACGAGAGTACTCCAGACGCCGCAGTTTCCCCTGACGCGCAAGTGCGATTTAGCGTGCAAGGGGATGCCATCGGAGTATTGCAGTCGCTCAGTCTGCGGCTTGAATATAGCGGTGGAGATGAGCTACTCAGCATCGTCGACGACGGGCCATTCTCGTTCGGCGTCATGCTACAGCCGGGCGACTCGTACGCCGTACGGTTCGTGGACGACACTACGCCTTGCGTGCTTGAGGGAGCGGTTGGCATTGTCATTGACGCCGCCCCGGCGCTTCAGCTGGTGTGCGAGGGCGTATACGTGACGGAGTTTATGCTCGCTGGACCATCTGGGCAAAAATTACCGCTGGACGCCACTACTACGGCGTATGCGTTCGATGTATCGTTGCTGCAAAGTCAAGCTACATTCACTTTCAAAACCAAGATTGACGAGGCGACGGTCACGATCAACGGTGTCACCGTAGATCAAGGCACCGCCAGCCCCGCAATCGAGCTTGATTTGGGTGAGAATATCGTCGAAGTCGTCGTTACCAGTCCAGGCGGTGGGTCATACAGCTATCACGTCGCCGTGAACCGCGCTGTCGATATCGTGCAGGCGGCGTACGGCAAAGCCAGCAACGCTGGCAAGGGTGATCGACTTGGTCGTGAAATAGCCTTGTCGAGGGATACCCTCGCGGTCAGCGCGTACCACGAGGATAGTGCGGCCCGCGGACCCAATGGTGAGCAGGGCGACAACTCTGCGCAGGATAGTGGCGCTGTTTACGTCTTTCGACGGACTGGCGACACCTGGGCCCAGGAGGCCTATATCAAGGCATCGAATACCGATCCCGGTGACCACTTGGGGATCCGAGTAGCGCTCTCGGGGGACACTCTCGCGGTCAGCGCTGGCGGTGAGGCAAGTAGTGCTAGAGATGTCGACGGTGACCCAGAAAACAACGCAGCCTTAGCCAGTGGTGCGGTTTACATATTCCGACGCACCGGCATCAATTGGGCTCAGGAAGCCTATATCAAAGCGTCCAATACCCAAGCCGATGACTGGTTCGGCATTGCATTGGCCTTATCCGGCGACACCCTAGCTGTAAGAGCAATGCACGAAGACAGTGCGGCGACAGGTATTAATGGCGACCAGGAAGACAACTCTGCCCCGGACAGCGGCGCCGTATATGTGTTCCGGCGCAAGGACAATACTTGGGCACAAGAAGCGTATATCAAGGCATCCAACACTGATGATAGTGATTGGTTCGGTGCTAATCTTGCGTTGTCGGGCGACACCCTGGCGGTCCGCGCCTCACGCGAAGATAGTGCCGCACGCGGAATTAATGGCGACCAAGATGATAATAGCGCGACAGAGAGCGGCGCGGTCTACGTGTTCCAGCGCATCGTCACAACCTGGGCTCAAGAGGCATATATCAAAGCATCCAATACAAATGAGGGTGACTCGTTTGGGGATAGCATAGGTTTGTGGGGCGACACCCTCGCGGTTGCCGCCCCATTGGAAGACAGCGCTGCCAAGGGCGTTGACGGAGACCAAAGTGATAACTCCGCCGAAAACAGCGGAGCCGTCTATGTGTTCCGCCGGACGGATGGCACCTGGACCCAGGAGGCGTATCTCAAGGCATCGAACACCGATACCGATGACATATTTGGCTTCTGCATGAGGCTATTCGGCAGCACCCTAGCGGTGTGTTCTCGCTACGAAGCTAGCGCGGCGACCGGCATTAATGGCGACCAGGACGATGACACTGCTCCTCTTAGCGGGGCGGTATACGTATTCCAACGTACGGCCGGGTTTTGGCAGCAGACCGCGTATATTAAGGCTTCAAACACTGCCCAAAACGACGAATTTGGCTTTGGTGTCGCGCTATCGGGCGATATCCTCGCTGTTGGTGCTCCTGGCGAAGCCAGCGCTGCGACTGGCATTGACGGTGACCAGAACGATAACTCGGCAAGTAGCAGCGGTGCATTTTATATTTACTACTAATATAGATACTACCTGAAGCCTCTGCGGCCGAAATACTCCACCTCGGATCGCCTTCTTGGGCTCAAGCGTTGTCGCAGTTGGTCTCTGCACGCCGCTGGTGAGTCGCGAGGATGCCTTCGGCGCCCATATGCTCCCAACTTTCGCAGGTAGTCATGCGATGGATGCGTATTTTCGCTTTAGCGGTTATGTTCTCGCCATCTCGTACATAGTCTTGGTTACTTTTTACAGGGGGCCGTCAGAATATGCAGAGAGGCTCTTAAACAAGGCGATATGCCGTGAACGGCCTTGATCGACGAGTTTCGTAGAGACCTCCATTCTGTGCTCCTCGGAACGGACTCCTTTTGGGCAAGCATCGACGTCCCGGGGGAAGCCCTATCGTGCGTCGTAATAGATCGCCTGCCATTTCCATCTCCCGAAGATCCCATCGTCGATGCGATGCGCTGCCGTAGCAATCATTGGTTTCAGCGCCATGTGCTGCCGCGCGCTATCATCGCGTTCCGCCAGGGCTTCGGACGCTTGATCCGCAGGCGAACCGACCGAGGCGTTGTGGTGGTGCTCGACGACCGCATTGTGACCAAGCGCTACGGTCGCGCGTTT
>JAAUYH010122206.1_pt1 | contig 16162 bp, 13 predicted proteins | sample 7278061 | NCBI WGS metagenome assembly JAAUYH01 (sample SAMN14350203, study PRJNA611818) | marine sediment metagenome | isolation source: surface marine sediment (0.6m) | place: French Polynesia: Moorea | collected 2018-08 | reverse complement strand
GTGTAACGGGTAGGAGTGCTAACAGTCGTACTGCTGACAGCTGGCGAGGCCTACGGCCTCGCCGAGCCCGCCGCAGGCGCGGCCACTGTAAGGCTTACAGTGTAAGCAGTGTAATTCCAATTATGAATCGCTTACAGATGCAGTAAAAATCATAAAGGAAAGATTAAAAAGAAAAGAAACTAAAAGAGAAGAATTAAAAGAAACTATAAGAAAAGGATTGAAAAAGGGAAGGAAAAGGAAATAGAGAAGGGGATAGTTAAAGCGTAACAACTATGCTGGCGAAAGAGGTAGCGGAAAGGAATTAGATCATCACAGTAAGGGTGGAGGAAGCAAGAGTGGTAGGAATGCATATTTTGGTGGGCCATAACGTCCCATAGATGCCCGAGCAAGACCTGAAGCGAAAGAGTGAGCTCGGCTGGAGGCATCATAGCGGGCTATTTAAATGCCCGCCCTACGGAATGCTGAACCCGGAGGAAAGCTCTAGGGAGGCGCACCGCGAAAATGGACTAGCGCGACAGCGCAGACGATCACGCTCCCAGACAAAGCCACTCTCTGAAACCAGAGAAGCTGCCCACAACAATTGATCAGGTGATGCATAGAGCTGTGATGGTAGCACGCGGCTCATTAATGGGAGCTTCGGACCACTACCTTATCACACTGGAGTGCTCTAGTACATCCATTGACGCCGTGGGGGGAAGAAAGCTTGTTTGAGCATCGACAGTCTCGAGTGAGAAGTCAATGGATGGAGCAAGGACGGATTATTAGGTGAAACTATTCCAGGTGGTCCGAAAACTAGTAAAATGTGCTAGGGATCATCAAATAGGATAGCGCATACGCTGATCTGTGAGCGATGCTCCTGGAACCTCGAAATAGGCTGGGAAGAGAACGCGGACGAGACGCCATAAGTACTTCTCTGATGAAAACTTGCTCGAATGGCAAGCTCTGTAGCTGTTTACATCAAAAGACACAGCAATCGAGAAATGAAGATGAAATGGAACGGTAAATGTCCATCATTATGCTAGCGAAAAGAGAGGAAATTCGAGCGAAGGCGCCGAGCTACTACCACTTTTTGAGGGACCTTCGCGTCGTGCCCGAGCATAAGAGACATAAGACGGTCTCTTTCTTTATGAAGGCCAAGGCTGTCACGGTCTGGATTAATATGCTTCGCAAAAGACATATATCCTTCTCATAGTTCACGGAATTTGCAGTCTCGCAAGTCAAGAGCACAGGATCGTTAGTAGAGGTCCATTATCTTTTTATGTTCGATGACCGATGGACAGAAGACCTTTCTTCGACAACTGAGGCTGCCCCCCGGCGCAAGTCGACAAGAAGAGAAGAGAGCTTCGCAGATTCTGCACGTGTGAGATATGAGGGAGGAGGACGGCACTGCATCGAATACGACTCTTCCTTTCGCTTGCACTTTCAGTTCACTGAAGTAAGGCACCCAATCAGTACAATTCTACGCCTGCCACGAATTCTATATAGGATATTTTAGTTAGCGTGGTTTGAGATTTGCGGTAATGTACAACACCACAGACTAAGGCGAAAACCAGCAAAAATGAGGTTTGCGAAAGTGGGGGAGCGCGCACCGCTGACGCCGCCGCTCTATTCATGCACCGACAACGATGCCTGAACTATTTTACTGTTTTCGATTAAATGGGTGCATCACTCCATTCATGAATCAACTGGCGCAACAAAAATGAGCGAAACTAGCGAGACGAACTCGGCACGTGCGACAGACGGGACGGCGGCGAAGCGCATTGAGTGGTGGCGAACTCGACGAGGCGGACATTGAGAAAGAGCAGTGCCCTACTCGTGCCCCGCCGGTACGGTCACAGACAGGAAAGCGGGGGTCAAATGCCTCTGAGAGGGAACCAAGGAGCTACGCGCTGAACCGACAGACGCTCCGACAACTCCGACCGTTCTGACTACACTGATCACTTCGACCGCACTAACCCACGAAAACACCTAAACGCTCTCGATGTTAACCAACAGCCTACCTGGCGATTTTAACAAACTGTATACTACGCCGAAACACCGAACTACTCCACAAGACAATCCTACTTCAATGAACAAAGCGACTGCCAAATTGGAACTATGCTACGACAGACAAACTCGCAGCTACATTGTACCTACCACAAAGAAGAAATGCAAGCAGCATGGGTGTGTGACTATATCTGTATAGAGAAGAATTGGTGGAGTTACACATATGAAACAAAATCTAGAGGACTTTATTGCGATGAAGTTCTACGGGATTAAGGAGCACCTTCACAGAAATTTCTTATTTCATGAAACCGCTCATGTTTCTCTTTCAATTTTCTCTTACGTCGATCCGAACGTTTCGCATTGGCGATTACGGTATTTGAACGCCGTTTCGTACCATTCGTAACACATCGGATGTCAACACGATGCGGACTTGAAATTGTCTTGCATCTCTCTACATACCTGGCATTTTCCTCGGTCTCGCACCGACATGACGCAAATCGTTATGAAAAACTTAGCAGAGGCCGAACCTTGCCAGGTGTGGAAGTGAAATCAGGAGAAATTTTTACTTTTTCAAGATATGCGCGCATTAATATTCGGATTATGATTGGTTTTCGATCCGAAGAAGCTTTGACACACCTCTCATACAATAAGGTCCACGAATCTCAGTCAAAGCGCGGTAAATAAAGTCTAGATCGAGCCAAATCTCAAAATGTTGTGTGCAACAAGTGCGCAATTTCTCTAACTGCAAGAACGGCTTGTCACCATTAGTCGTGAAGGAGAATGGCAGAGACGGAGAAATTAACCTTCATTCCCCGGGCACCTATTTCAAACCTTAATGATGAATATGGGAGATGATATGTGCCGTAAGAGAACTATAAGCACATATATCAATAGAACAATTGGCTGGCCTACAAATGAAAGGAGCATTCGCTGAATTGTTTCCTCCTGCAATACTATTTCACCCTGCAATTCAAAACATGCCTGCGATTTACCCAGCATTGAGGAACTGGCTTAATCAAAATGGCGCAACAATCACTCCTCACTCATCGCACAGAATCGTTATGACTCTTGCTTCGACGGTGTGAAGATACAAATGCGACCATAGAAATTGCTAAAGAAATAATCGAACGAGGCCGTGCTCGACCGTCAGTATCAGTCCAATCAAACAATCAACAAGTCCTGAAAACGGTGAATCAGGACCTATTGGACCAATCGGTAGAAGAACTGAATCACACAAAGTAGCCCACAATATTGTGATGAGATTCAGACAGGACAACAGCAAGTTTACTGGTGACATCGGTGAATCATGGAACGAACACATTGCCAAATATCTACAAGTATCCCGTTATTACGATCTCAACAACCAGCAGAAACTACAGTATCTTCATGATATTATGGGCGGTGATGCCAAGAGATTCTATTTAGGCAGCGTCTTCCCACATTTGTAGACGTTCAATCATGCCGTGGAGCTAATCGGTCACGAATATAATCCTAGCGTACGACACAATCGAGTAAAAACGTGCTGAATATTCTGCGTCTCCAAGACAAACTCGGTGAAAACCAAGATGAGGGAGAAGCATTGGCTAAGGTATACAAAATTATCACGAAGTTGGCACCACAAGGTCCTACAGCTAATCGTGGAAATGCTAAAAAGTTCGAATTCCTGTGTAGCGCAGTAGTGGGATGAGATTAGTCTAACAACCCTTTGAGTAGAATTGGAACCCACAATATATCATTTCAACAACTCTACGGCGAACTACAGTAGAGTGATGGCACATCAACTGGCCAAAGAAACCAAAATTGACGTACTGCACGATAATGTTGGAGCAGCTAGATCAACAAGAAACAGCGATGAATCGAAAATGGCTGGTATTCTTTACCAAGGCCAAGGAAGACACGCATTTCGAAATAAAGCAGGGAGCAAACTCTTTGAGTCGAGCCAGAACAAGAAGAAATTCGATCCACTAACCATCATGGGCTGCTTCAGTTGCGGTGAACCGTCACGCATGCTTGCAGACTGCAAAAATGACGTCGATCTCGTCAATGCTGCCAATAGAAGGCTGGGATACATCTAGAAGCGCACAGGGAACAAGAAAAACGCTTATGCCGTGCTGTTCACACTATGTTATCAACTAAGTGAGAAACATAACGATGGAGATGGCAGTAGTTTAAACAATGAATACGGCAACATAATCTGCCAAGAGCTCCTCGCCACCATCATGAACCAAATGAGTGAGGGCGTAAGTGAGGGCAAACCTGAAGAGGGAAGCACCGTACACATAATAGAAGAGGATTTCTCGGTGTACACGATAGAGAATGAAGAAAATCGGTTTCTTGGTGCTTGTTTGGATAACGAGCCTCAGTTTCACTGACAGGACGACAAAAAGCTGAAGAATATTGCAAGGAAATGAACATCCGACTCGTAATCGGAATAACACCAAAGAAAACATTCAAGTTTGGTTCCCAAACTAAACAGAGCATCGGAAAAACTAGAATTACGATACCGTACGGTGATGGAAGTACCATATCGTTAGATCTTGACGTTGTCTAGATTAATCTGCAGCTGGTAATTGAATTGGATATTCTGGACAAACACAAACTGTACGTTAACAATGTCGAAAACATTCTGGTTTATGTGCCGCGAAATGGAGTGCCGCAATGACAAGAAAGCATGGGCACATATTTTATGAATGGAGTAAGGAAATTTTTTATACTAAACGAGAACTCATACACCCAGATAGAGTGTTCAATCTGATGAAAGAACCGAACGATCCCCACGCCAATTCAGAGGCACTCAAAAAACTTGAAGCTATATCTCAGAAGTGCGAGGTTTACCAGCGACTACCGAATTAACCGGTTCGGTTCCGAGTTTCTCTTCCGAATGAAGACATTCTCTTCAACAGAACACTACTCATGGATCTAATGAACGTGGAATCAAAAACAGTCTTACATATTGTATGGAAGGATACTGCATTCAGCGCCGCAATATTTGTTTGAGGAGAATCTTCGCGAAACGTATGGAATGATTACGTGAAAATCTAGTTGAATCCATACACAGGACATCCTCAAGTAATCCATGGAGGCTACGAACCACAATTTCGCTCAAATGAATGGAAAACTCCGCTAAACATGTGGGGCAGAAAACTTGAAACTTCTGGAGTCGAAAGCCATAGCTCTCTCAGTATATGTGAACGCTATCATGAGTATCTGCGACAGATACACCGAAAGTTTCGTCCAGAGCATGGGAATCTGGATCCACAATATGTATTGCCCTCAACCGTACGCGCAATGAACGTCACTGCCGGAAGAAATGGATTAAGTCCTTGCGTACTCGTCTTCGAAGTTTCACCAAGGATTCCTACTGGAACTCATAATCTTCCCATTCAAAGAGAGCTGATGATGTCACCGAATGTCGCAAGATCAGAAATGGTGAAAGTAATGGCAAAAAAACTATTGACAACCGCTTTACGAAGACGCGTCCCTAAAATGACTGACCATGAAGTACTAATAGTATCCGATGTCTTACTATACAAAGAACGACCTCGCAACGAATGGGTTGGTCCATATAAGTAATAGCGGGAGACAACAAAAACCTCCTATTCAATGTCGATAGCTGAATTATTCCTAACCCATCGAGAAGGTCAAAATTTACTGGTAAATGGCCCAGAATTCTGAGTCTGCAAATATCACACATACGCTGATTCGAAGAAACATGGACTCAATACTCGACCGCGTCGCTACTGGAGAGATCTTCTTCGTTAGATTACGCAAAGGTATTTGGTACTATGAAGAACGAAACCTCAAATTAGACGCATCAGTGGAAAAAAAACATGTTGCATATTTGGCACGGAAGCTTTGAAACATGACGATATTCGTAACAATTCAGAAATATTTCGGAAGCCCAAGCAAGCTGAAATATCAGGGTTGTCAGAACGAGGCACATGGAAGATCGTTGACAAAAAGGATGTTCCTCGTAACGCTAACATAATCGGCGCTAGATTCGCGAACATACTAAAAAATGCTTGCACAACCAACGAAGTACCAAAAGCAAGATACGTTGCCTACGTCACTCTTCCAGCGAATTAATAATTTCAAGCACTGCATTGTTGGGGTTCCGTATCTGTCTACTTGACATCACGCTGGCTTACCTGCAAGCCAAAGCCAAACTGTCGCGAGAATTATTGATGCGACCCAAACGAGACGACATGGATTTTTTGGGATTCGAGAGAACAGACTTCTACGGTTGAACAAGCCCCTGTATGGGATGTGCGATTCCGGAGACTATTGGAGTGCGACATTGGGATTTCATATTCGCGAAAAGCTTGGAATGAAATCACTCTTTGGCGACCCATCATTATACATTAAGCAACAGAATGAGCGAACAGTCGGACTATTAGGAAGTTATGTGGATGATTGCTAGTTTGTAGACGGCGATTCATTCATCAAGTGTATCAAGACAACCTAGGATGAATTCGAATCAAAGCCAGTGAAATAGGACGACGTCGAGTTTCTAGGTGTTCGTATACGACAAAAAACATACCAAAATCCACACTCAGGGTTCAGAATATGTCAAACAGACTATGTAGACAGGTTACGCGAACTAACTCTGAAATCTACATTCGACACATTCCGATCTACTCGAGCGGCATTATCATGGATGTGTCACTCGCCACCCGACACATGCTGTATCGTCAACCGAGCATGTCAAAAGACCGAAAACAAATTCAGAGCAAAGCACATTCGAAATTTGAACAAACTGATCAGATTCATAAAAGAGAAAAACACCTGTCTTTGACATATAGCAAGCTCGATTTGAATAGTTTGCACATCCCTGTTTACTCAGCTGGATCTTTTGCGACAAATGAAGACAACAGCTCGCAGCTAGGATACTTCGTTCTGTTAGCATACTCTATCAACGAATGTCACGTTCTTGCATACTGTAGCAAGAAGTGTAAACGGATCGTAAGATCAATTATGGCCACTGAAGTGTTCGTTTTTTCTGCAGCATTTGATCCGGCATGACTTCCAAGTTATCCTCAATAAAAGCTCGCAATGATGATGTTCACCCACTCCAAACAACTTTTTGACGTCATTACGCAAGGGTCACACACGACTGAGAAAAGATTGATGATTTAGGTGATAGCTACTAGAGAGACATACAACAGAAAAGAAATATCGAAAGTTGGGTTGGTACCAAGAAAATCAAATCCAGCTAATGGGCTAACAAAGCCTACCAGGTCTAGGTCTATGTACAACATCATGGTGAAGGGCATTATACACCTGTAACCCAATATATATCTCGTTTTAGTTGAATAGAGTCATATTCGACTACTTCTAAACGGAGAGTGTGAGATATGAGGGAGAAGGACGGCACTGCATCGAATACGGCTCCTCCTCTCGTTTGCACTTTCAGTGCCCTCAAATAAGGCACCCAATCAGTACAATTCTACGCCTGCCACGAATTCTATATAGGATATTTTAGTTAGCGTAGTTTGAGATTTGAGATAATGTACGACACCACAGAATAAGTCGAAAACCAGCAAAAACGAGGTTTGCGAAAGTTGCGGGGCGCGCGCCGACGACGCCGTCGCTCTACTCATGCACCAACAACGATGTATGAACTATTTTACTGTTTTCGACTAAATAGATGCGTCACTACACTACGGATAGACCCGGAACTATCGGCTGTCACGCAGTTGGCGCTTTGGTGAGCGTGCAGCAGAGTAGGAACGATACCTACTGAGTAGAAGTGGCCATATTATTTCTTCTTTTTAAGAAAAACGACTTGGCTCAGGTGGAGAACTGCAGGCCACTATCGCTATTGTCTCACTTACTTGAAATAGTGGAAAAGGTTACGGATCGGTGACTAAAGCGGCACTTGAATTTTGATGCGGCCCAGTGAAGGTTCCGAAAGAACAGGAGTGTGGACAGATTTATGCTTCATATGGAGCTTGCGCATGGGGCGGTAAACGGCAGACCTCTGTGCTGAACTTTGATTCATCTTATTAAAGGCTAATTAGAATGGAACTGATGCTGCGTGTATGTCTCTAACTTCTACATCACCTCTCGCAGCAGATTTCTGTGATGTTCACAGAAAACTGTGTGTGCGCGGTGCGGGACGACGAAGTAAGGACCATGAAAATGGCAGAAGAGTCCCCCAGAGCAGCTTATCATCGCTTTGCTTCCTTATTTTTTATGTCGACACCCTCCCGTAGATGATAAATGAAGACGCACAGACTTGTGGAGTTGTTATCCTCTTTGTAGATGATGTTCTGGCGCGGCCACAAATAGAGCTAAAGTATTTCTTAATCCGCCATGGGGGCTTATCAGATGAATACAGCCTCATCTGAGTGATAAAGAAGTGCGAAGTGCTTGCTAGTGCACCGACGGAAAGTCGAGTTTCCACTTGAAGGGAGTAGAACTGCAGGAGAGCGGAGAGGAAGAATTCTTGTCCATTTCAATCAGAATAGATTCAAGTATATACCAGCGGACCATGGAAAGAGCACGGCAAGCGATAAAAATGCAGAATCTCTTGCGAAGAGAGCTTAAGAAGTTCTAAGGTGTCGATGACAATTAGGTTCAGTCTAGCTATGGCCTACATAACACCTGAAATTGATTACGGGCTAAAATTGTTAAACTTGAATGCAGTTAAAAAGGGAGCTATTAAAGGCCTGGTTGATGAAGCAACGAGATGTAAAGCAGAAACAACCATAAAGGGAACAATCAGAGGAGCCAGAGCGGCTCTTTGGATAAAGAGTGTGAGAGTATGACGGTGGATGGCAACTCGAAGCCTAGCTCCCAGGCTAAAGATGGCAGTAGAGGAGGCAGATGAATAAGCAAAGATAATTTTAGTTATAATACATCTTAACCGTTTGACTAGAGAGGACGAGTGTTTCTAAATTGTAACATTAAAAATTTTAGAAAATTCAATCACAATTTAAACCTGTTTATAGCGTTAAATTCCCCGGATCACCGTGTCTTCACTGTAGCACTATATCCAAGCTTGTTTTTGCGCGGATGAATGACCATCTAAGTCTATCAATTAAATGGAAAATATGGTCTACGAATTTCAGAAGTTGGAAAATTTCGTATTCCGTAATTTACCATCCAAAGAGTTTTAGAAAACCCGTGAACCGTTCGGCACCAGAACTGTCCAGAAAGAAAACGTCTATCGCCGTCCTGAACAACCTAATGCCGTCTAAAATTATTCATAAATCGAAGATGAGTGTGATATGTAATTCAACGCATTAAATATCTATAATTGATCTCCAGAAATCTGAATTTTTGTCCTACTGTATCCTCTCATGCCTAAACACAGGGGGTCCTTCTTTTAAGTCACTAGTTGACACAGTGACATAAAAAGAAACCGACCAAATGCGAACCATTAAACGGGACACGAATGATATCGCACATACAATGAAATTGTTCAGACAGTACGGCACCAAAAGCAGTACAAAAAGGGCGTAAAAATTAGCCCACGTGAAGTTGAAGTTAAAATAGTTCTCGGTTACACTTGCCGATTTTCGATTAGATAATATTTGTTGTGTATTGAAAAATGAACACTTAAGATCAATTCTAGGTAGTGCTGCTGAGTTTCAGACGCTGTACGTGTGTAAAACACATTCCACCTGTAAATTACGTTGCTAATTAAAATGATCTGAGCAATAAATTGAGTTGTAAAGAAAAATATTGAGTTTGTTGCAACTGAAAAATTTGATTGGATGAGATAAACTTGATTTACGGTTGTAGGATGATCTAACAGTTCTATATATAGGAATGCTGTAAATTACGGCGACATAGAGGTACACGAAATATTATAAAGTACAGATAGTGAAAAATAATTGGAGATCTTTAATTAATCTTCAATCGGGAAAATGGAACCGGAATGCGTATGGAAATTTAATAACATCGATTGGGGCGAGTGAGACAGAAAGATTAAACATAAGAAATATTTAATTTAATCGGTTGATTTAAGTTAATCATGCACTTCGAGAACAACAAAACTGGCCTGCATATAAGAATTTTTGAATCATACAGGACGAAGTGGAACGACAGATCAAATATGATGAAACAAACATTAAATTGTATATATTTAATTACACACATGTTTCGACAATAATGAAACATGACAGCTCATTCGAGCAGTATAAAATCAGTCGGCGTGTGAGAATAAATCACATTAAGCATAGAAGTATATAAACTTTAATTGGGTACCTTTGATTAATCATGCGAGGCGACAATAATGAACCAGGAATGCTCATAGACATATTGTAAAATTAATGGTGAAGGAAGGAGATTGAGAGTAGATGTAATGTAACGGAATACAAAAAAGAGAAAGAACGATTTTAATATTATCTGTTTAGACAACAATGAAACATGTTTGTACATAAACGAATATCATGACATCAATCTGGAGGAAGAGATGGAGAAACTTGACCGTAACGAATCATAAAAGTTCTTTAGATGCGGTTACTCTATTATCCGCTTATACAGCGTGAAAATAGTGTTACATGGAAATCGTATTGAGAAACGGTGGAATAAAAGCATATAAATCCGTTAAGTATAAGTAGAAAGGAATTTAATTGGTTCATGTACAACAATTATTAAAGTAAAAATTAGGAACTATCGGCTAGAAAATAAAGTATAAGGCGGCAGAAATGAGGAAATTAGTGTAATCTTCTTCCCATGTCGTCTCATCCGAAACTAAGAAAAAAGTTATCCAAGCATATTCCTACGCCACAACAGAAGAAAAAGCTCATTCGCATGTTCCGTTTACTAAATGCCGACAAGTTTATGACTCGAAAAACCGAATTTGAACGAGTTGTACGTGAGATTGGATAGAAGCTGAAATCAGGTTTGCGTTGGAATCCTAACGCCATCATGGCCTTGCACACGGCCAGCGAGAATTATCCAAACGATGTATTTAAAAATCCGCGGAAGCAACAAAGCATGCTGGAAGAAGGAATATCAAAAAGGCAGATATAAAATTAGTGCAGCGAATTAGTAAGAAATAAATTTTCATTATGTGTTTCCCCTTTACCACAAATTTTCCTAATCTTTCATAAAATCAGCTATATCTAACGCTTGTGTAACAGAACTTTGTGGTTCTGAATTATCAAGTAAATTTGAAATTGATTCCAATAAGTTTCTCAGAGAATCAATAGTCGAATGAAGAACATTCGAAACTCTGACCTCCGGTTGCGTATTGGGCGAGTTCGTTGGAATTTCATCTTGTTTCCCAGAATTGGAGAGGGTCATAATTTCATTCTGTGGCGCTGAACCTTGGAATCTCCCTGCATAAAATACACTTGTAGAGTTAAGAACTGAATGTAAAGTTTTGGAAGCACACCCACTAAGAACATATTTCACAAATTCCCTTTCTGGTGACGTTGGAATGTTCAAATACGTCATTAACGCCATATTATCTTCAATTTCTTGAACTTCTGTGTTTAAAGCATGATCAGATACTGTGAGATCCAAATCAGATTCCATTTCATTTCCATTCGTCAAATCAATCATAGGCTTGGTAAGAAAGCGGATCATTGTTATGCATCAGTCTTCCAGATGTCTGGTAAGCATTGGCTCTTTATTCAGCACTTGAGCACAGTAATTTTTCGGGTTGGACACCAAGATTCATTGAATAGATTAATTGCACCAACGACATGCGATAATTGTCCTTTGTCCAACTTATACCTGTCCCTCCCACCATTTTGCCTAAAAATATGGTTATTGGTCCGTTTGTTCTCAGCTATCTCATAAATACGACGTAGAAGAATAGAGTGATACCGATCTTGATCTAGAGGCTGATAGACAGTTGTAGTGTTGGGAGGAAAATGCTCAAGTGTTGGGAGGCAGATGCTCAAAGCGTACGTTGGGCAATTAAAATCGGAGTCTCCTCCTTCATAGTTGTCCAAAAATAAGAGCCATAGGCCATTGGAATATTTTTCCACTTCAGAGTATCACCCTTGTATCCATTGTTCCAACTGAATACTGTCCATCCAAGCAGTTCTTTGCGAAGAATAACAATCTCCAGTTCTGGATAGTCTCGAAAACAAACCGGAGATTTCGAAGAACCTATGAAACGGATGAGACGCAAATGAGATCTTCAGGAATTGTATGCAAAAACAACGGTGAAACGTTCCTTATACTATTGGAACGATGTTCCACGAACTGATTCACGAGTTTCTCCTCTACAAAAATACGTATGATTTGGTCCCATTGGATAGAGCAGCCCAGACTCATCTTCGTTGTAAATGTTGTTCAACGAATAATCAGAGGAAATTGCTCGTATTTCATCAATTAGTTCTTTCTGTGCAGTGGGAAGTTCAGTTTCACCTTTCCCTTGAAGTTCCAGAGAAGATTGTGTACCTGTGCGGCGCATAAATCGTGAAATCCAACCACTGGAAGCCTTGAATTGTGGAATCTGATGGATTTCAAGTGCCATAAACGCACGTACGAATCAGGCTCAGTGTGACAGGCAAGCGCTCGGACCGTACGAAGCGTAGAAAGCATAACACATCTCGATAAATATCAGGATATTTTGCTCTCAACGGTTTCGAAAAACCGATAGGACTTCCATCAGCTTCAAATTCCAGCAACTTGTCCCGCTTCTCGCAGATTCGGCGCACCGTTCTCTGCTGTACCGAATACTTCTCGGCAGCGTGGGCGCCGTTTTTACCTGAATCGAGAAGGTGTAACACCGTGATTTTCTCGCCGAATTCCAGATTAACACGTTTTATTGATAGATTGCACACTTTCTCGAGTCTCGTTCGCGTGTCAACGATTCGTTTTACTGCCATAGTGTCGACATCGAATGGCATCGCTGCTTCTTCTTTGCTGTGAGGATCGGAAATAAAACGCACTATCTCTAGTTTCTTCGCTTGTTTAAGATTTTCACTGGTTGTGGATGAGGCTGGTTGAGACATACTGGCGAAGTTGAGATACCATTCTTTACGATAGCGAGGGTTCTTTTATAGGCATTCTTGGCTTCAAAACTTTTCAGTTTTTAAGATTGCTATTTAACTGGCGTAAATTGTTCAATTAGCTACCCTTGTTGAAATATTTTCGCTAATTTGGCTCTTCTGCTCCACAACATCATTAGTTTACCTTAATTGTTTGGCTGATTTTTGACTTTAATACCTTTTCGTTTTATCATTTTACTTAAATTAATTTTTCCAAAATTCATTTAAGTTTTTTTCTATGTGCACTATACTTTGCTACTGTACTGTGCTGCGTTTGTTATGATACTAATTCGTGCAACAGGGACTTACAGTTAATGTGAAACTGGACATTGCACGCAGCGGATTTAATGTGAGGACGGCCTGTACTGTTTTTGAAGTTCGTTCATGCTCACTGTCATGCCAAGTATATCCGTCCGCGTGCGCTCTTTTCTGGGAATTTTCGCCGATTGCTGCGGATAAATCCGTCCGAAATCACCCCTAACTGCACTGGAACGTACTCATCAATGGACGTGGAATTTCCGAAATCCCGAGTGTCACTCGTTTACTTCGCACAATCAGAATAAACGCTCTTCAAATTTCAGGTTTAAATTTTAGATCGACCACGAACTGTGAGTGAGATTGGTAGACAACCTTTGACTGAGAACAGAGATGTTGTGCTGTGATTAGCTAAACGATCGATCGATAGCCATATTTTCGCTGCTTCTTCATGGAATTAGGCATAACTCTTCGCGCTATCGGTACAACTAGTTCATGGTCGATTGAAAATAAAAAGGTGAAATTTGGAGCGGCTGACTGTCACAGATTTGGGAAGTATTATGCTTTGTATAGAAACCTACAGTCAAAAGACTTCGCTTACTATATGTGTAATTAGCCAAAGTCACCGTTCGGCACACTACATTTCTGTTGTAGGCCGTTAAATGAGCTGATCCTTGTGGATTTTTCATCTCTTTAGCTCGAAACGCTACCTTCAGCTCAATATTCCTTGCTTGTGAATAGGTTTATTTATCATATCTGCTTCAGTTATGGTACCTTGTAGTTCTCGTATCAGTCATAGATATTCACTTTCTTTCAATTTCCTCTCAATTTCCAGAACTCCTCGCGATTCGGACATATCTGTAGTAATGCACAATGCAGCGCTTGGTGATAGAGTGAGTTCACTAAGGATGACGCTCATTGCTCAGGATTGTACTGAATAGTCGCATATTGAGAGTGTCGCTTTTTTATCTCGCACCTATGTCGTTTTAATTGTTCGGCCGAAATCGCGGTCGATTTAAAGGGATTTCGGAATAGCTCTCAAGGCGTAACCGCTTTCTATTTCATTTGCCCATAGAGAGTTTGGCGATTGAGTTAGCTATCCCGCAACATATAGGCATCCTGTAACGAATGAGAAATGGCTGTGATATCTCAAATTGTTCATGGCACGGATTGGTGTCTTGTAACCATCATTATGAATCGTCCAGCATCTAGTTCGACACGCATAGAACTGCGTCTACTGCGCAGTCTTACCAAAAGTTTCTTTGGCGTTCATCCACGGCACTTCACTAGCGTCATGTGGGCGCACCCAAGCCTTATGCCCGCCCGCAAAGTAGCCAGCTCGTTCCCATGCCGTCATCTGCACCGCCTCCAATTTACCATGGACGTCGTCCGAGGGCTCCTCACCCCAACACAGGTCCCACTTCACGGCGCCCAACAACTGCTCCCGCGGGGCGTCGTACACGCCCAGTACCCCATGCGTCAGAGCGGTGTGGCATGCGTCGATGAGCGAGTCGAGATGTTCCTTGTCCCCTTCGCTTTTCAGTCGTCGCATTGCTCGCGCCGCAGTCTCGCCATTTCGCACGTGCTGCGAGAAACGCGCCACACACTGCGCCAACGAGAGTGTGGTAGTGCCAGTACGCCGTCGCTTTGCCTCGTTTTGGTTCGCGGTATTGACGCTTACTGGCATAGTGGCAAGTTTGTCCGCCCAAGCGTCCTTCTCCTCCTTTTCCGGTACATCCGCGGTTTCGTCCTCATCAGAAGAGGAAGCGGCCGCCGCGTCGGCCTCTGTCAACACGCGGCGTTGTAGCGCCGCAGGGATGACCCCATCTTCAGCCGTGACCATGGCGCCTTCCTCTATATCTTCCGCAATATCGAAAGCAGTCACAGTTCCGTCGACGTTGTCACCATTTTCCATCGCCAGCAGGGAATGTTGCGGCGTTCCCGCCGCCCCACTCACGTCCACCAGTGGCGCATCTCGCAATGAGCTTTCCAACACCCTCTCTGGTTGTGCGCCATTCGTCGGCACATCCTGAAACTCGACGACGTCGTCGGCGAACGATACACGGCGTCGTTTGGTAACGGATTTGGGAGCGCCTACCATGGCGACGAGGAAGAACAGCAAAGCGCTAAAATGGGTCGTCAAAAAGCCAATAAGGTAATGTTGCCCTACCTAGGTAAGAACGCTTTGATTTACTGCATGTGGAAGAGCCGCCAACTGAACTCGAATTTCATTGAGCCTGTCATAGTATTGCTCCTCTAATTCCCTGAGCTGCTGCTCGACGTTCTCCGCCTCTTGTTTCACTCTGGTGTGCTCGTTGCTGAGGGTCTGGATGTCGTCCTTGCTGCATACATGGGGCGGTGCTCGTTTTGCTCGCCGCTTCTCAATCGTTCGGTTCTTCTTCTCCGCACGCAGCAATGCCCCGATAGCCTTGCGCATCCGCTTCGCGTGCGCCTCGGGGAGCGGCTCGAATTCGAACACTCGTGTCGACGACGCCGTATCCGCTCTCGCGTCGGGCTTGATCTTACGCGGTCGTAATCGCATCGCCATTGCTCACAATCTGTTGGCTCGTTAGTGGTTTATTAGAAATTGTTCCGTACAGTACTTGCGATTTCTATGCTGCGTAGTAAGGCAAGTTGGACTGTAAGCAGTCGAATGAAACCGGCGATAATTTTGCCAAATATTTCCTAGAGACATGTCCGGGTTCTGAGCAGACTGCTCATCCACTGCATTTGAATATTGTACGGTGCGCAAAAACGGGGGTCTGACGGATACGTTCGAGTGGCAACTCATTTTCTCTAAGTCTGTAGAAAATAAGTTATCGAGTTGCTGTTCCCTGTTGTACTGTACTCTAGTGTCTACATGAAATCGCGGCGGCCTCATATGAGGCCGCGGTTGGCCTCATATGAGGCCGCCAATAAAAACAGGAGTAGTAGCAAACGGATCGTACTTCCTACAGTAT
>JAAUYH010124601.1_pt1 | contig 16168 bp, 11 predicted proteins | sample 7278061 | NCBI WGS metagenome assembly JAAUYH01 (sample SAMN14350203, study PRJNA611818) | marine sediment metagenome | isolation source: surface marine sediment (0.6m) | place: French Polynesia: Moorea | collected 2018-08 | reverse complement strand
TGGAATACGGTGATCGCCGGGTCGAACGAGTTCTACCTGACCGATTTCCAGCTGTTCAAGGGTTTCTTCGTCACCGAAGGGCGGCTCAACGGCCTCGATCAGGTGCAGATCCGGCAATATGACGCCCCGCTCGACGCGACGCCGATCGCCTTCCCCGAAGCGAGCTACAACGCGGGCCTGTCGAACAATCCGGAATACGATCAGTCGAAGCTGCGGCTTGCCTATGAAAGTATGATCACGCCGGATTCGGTGTACGATTACGATGTTGCGAGCGCTTCGCTCGACTTGCTCAAGCAGCAGGAAATTCCGAGCGGATACGACGCTTCGCTGTACACCACCGAGCGGGTCGAGATCGAAGCGCGCGACGGGACGATGGTCCCGGTCAGCATTGTGATGCGCAAGGACCGCCCGGCCGGTGGTCCGCTGCACCTCTATGCCTACGGCGCCTATGGCTATGCCGTACCTCCGGGTTTTTCGACCACACGCCTCAGCCTCGTCGATCGGGGCTTCGCCTATGCCATCGCCCATATTCGCGGGGGAGACGATCTGGGGCGGCGCTGGTATCTTCAGGGCAAGCTCAACGAGCGTACCAACACATTCAACGATTTCGTCGATGTCGGACGCGGGCTGATCGCCAAGGGCTACACCGCGGAGGGCAAGGTGACTGCTAGCGGCGGCTCGGCGGGCGGCGAGCTGATGGGCGCGATCGTCAACCAGGACCCGTCGCAATATGGCGCGGTGGTCGCGCATGTGCCGTTCGTCGATGTACTCAACACCATGCTTAACGCCGAGCTGCCGCTGACGCCCGGTGAATGGCAGGAATGGGGCAACCCGATCGAGAGCAAGCAGGCTTTCGCCTACATCCTCAGCTATTCGCCTTACGACCAGGTCAAGGCGCAGGACTACCCGCCGATGCTGGTGACCGCCGGGCTTAACGACCCGCGTGTCACCTATTGGGAGCCTGCCAAATGGGTCGCGAAGCTGCGCGACGTGAAGACCGATGACAATGTGTTGCTGATGAAGACGAACATGGGCGCCGGACATGGCGGCAAATCGGGGCGCTGGAACTCGCTCTACGAGACGGCCGAGGAATTCGCCTTCATCCTGTGGCAGATGGATATGGCCGAGAAGAGCGAGGGCGAGTGAGTCGCTTCACCCGCAAATTCGTGGCCGAGCCGCGCCACATCGACGAGCTTGGACACGTCAACAATTCGGTCTGGGTGCAGTGGATACAGGACTTGGCGACCGCGCACTGGGAAGCTGTCGCAGACCCTTCCCACCGCGAGCATTTCTTCTGGGTCGTGATCCGGCACGAGATCGATTATCGCGGCAATATTGGCGAAGGTGAGAGTGCGGCCGGGACAACTTGGATCCCCGATCCGCCAAGAGGCGCCAAGTCGGTCCGGCATGTCGAGTTCATCGATGACGAAGGCAAGCGTCTCGTGAAAGCGCAAACGACTTGGGCGATGCTGGAACGCGAGAGCGGCCGGCTGGCTCGGGTCCGTCCGGAAGTCATTGCTCCGTTTCTGGCGCCCTGATTGCATTTCCCCGGACGCCTTTCTCGCCAAGAAGGGAAAGCTTGGGACTCATCCCCTGTGTCTGCTAGCATATGTCGCGTCATGGGCGTGTCACAGACAAACCCTAGCGCGCAGAGGGATTGGGAGAACGGGGAAATTCATGAAGACACGGATCGCGACCATCGGGATCATGGCCGTTGCCACGCTTACACTTTCAGCATGCGATTCAGGAGGCGGATCGCGCGATTCGATCCGCGCCGTCGGTTCGTCGACGGTCTATCCGTTCGCCAAGCAGGTGGCTGAGAGCTTCGCGCGCTCACAGCCGAACTACAAATCTCCTCTGATCGAATCGACCGGCACGGGCGGCGGGATCCAGCTCTTTTGTTCGGGTGTCGGCGCGGACACGCCCGACATGGTCAACGCTTCTCGCCGGATGAAGCTGAGCGAATTCGAGAAATGCGCCGCCAATGGCGTCGACGAAGTGATCGAATTGCAGGTCGGTCTCGACGGGATTGCCTTCGCATCCGCGCAAGGCGGCATCCGGCTCAACCTGTCGCCCAAGACGGTGTACGAGGCGCTTGCCGCAAGCCCTTACGGGCGAGAGCAAACCGCGGAAAACTGGGCCGACGTCGACCCCTCTCTGCCGGACGAGCCGATCCTTGTTTACGGCCCGCCCAGCACCTCGGGGACGCGCGACGCGCTGAAGGAGTTGGTGCTTGAGGTCGGTTGCGACTCGAATCCGGAGATGGCCGCGCTGAAAGAGCAGGACGAAGATCGCCATCAGCAGATCTGCACCGAAGTCCGCTCGGACGGCGCCTATGTCGATCAGGGCGAGCAGGACAATCTGATCGTCCAGAAGATCGAAGGCAATCCGCGGTCTGTGGGCGTGTTCGGCTTTTCGTATCTCGATGAAAATGCCGACAAGGTGCAGGGCTTGCCGATGAACGGCGTTTCCCCGACCTACGACAATATTGCAAGCTTCGCCTATCCCGGTGCCCGGCCGCTCTATGTCTATGTGAAGAAAGCGCATATGCGCGCCATTCCCGGGCTGGACCTGTATTTGCAGGAATGGGTCAAGAATTGGAAGACTGACGGTCCTCTGGCCAGGATCGGCCTTGTCGCTTCGCCGAGCGACGAGATGAGCGTGAACGAACGGCGCGTCAATGAGCTGATCGTCATGACCCGCGAAGACCTTGCGGGCAAAACCCCCACCGAACCTGCGGTCGAAGAAAGCTGATCGCCGTGTTCAGATTCGCCCCGCGCACACAGGAGGACGCAATGACTACGAAGACTCCCCGTTCGAACCCGATCACCGATCGTCGTTTGTTGCTCGTGGGCACGTGCTGCGCATTGCTCGCGGCTTGCGGCGGTGGCGAGGAGGACGCCGGTGCCGATGCAATCTCGATCGTCGGTTCGTCGACCGTGTTCCCGTTCGCCGAAAAAGTGGCCGAGGATTTCGTCGCGGCCAATGAGGGAATGGCCGCCCCGGTAATCGAATCTACCGGTTCGACCGAAGGGATCGAAACCTTCTGTGCCGGACAGGGGCCGGAGACGCCCGACATCGTCAACGCTTCGCGCCGGATGACGGTCACGGAATTCAATGGTTGCGTTAACAACGGCGTGACCGAGATCGTCGAGATCAAAGTTGGACGCGACGGTATCGCGTTTGCCTCATCCGCCGAGGATGGGATCGAGCTCGATCTGTCTCCGGCGATCGTCTATCGTGCGCTTGCGGCAAACCCTTTTGGAGAAGAACAGACCGCAGCGAACTGGTCCGACGTCGACGGCTCGCTCCCCAATGAACCCATCATCGTCTACGGCCCTCCCAGCACATCGGGAACGCGGGATGCCTTGCTCGACCTGATCCTGATGCCGACCTGCAAGTCGAATCCGGCCATGGCGAGCCTTGAATTGACCGATCCGCAGGAATTCGAGCGCGACTGCAACGCCTTGCGCAGCGACAGCGCCTATATCGACCAGGGCGAGCAGGACGAGTTGATCGTCCGCAAAGTAGCAAACAACCCACGCGCCGTCGGCGTGTTCGGTTATTCCTATCTCGAAGAGAACACTGACACGGTGAAGGCGTTGACGGTCGGCGGAATCCAGCCCAGCGCCGAGACGATTGCCGATGGCAGCTATCCCGCTTCGCGCCCGCTCTACGTCTATATCAAGAAGGCGCATGTCGGCGTCACGCCCGGCATTCAGGAATACCTCAATCAATGGGCGCAGAGTTGGAGTGCCGACGGCCCGCTGACGGCGATCGGACTGGTGCCGGCAACGGATGAAGTTCAGGCGGCCAGCGCAGAAGCGGTCGGCAACCTGACCGTTATGACCAGCGAAGACCTGGAGTAGCCCTGATCCGTTTCGGGGGGCGCCTTGCCTCGGATGGGGCGCCCGCTAGGCTCGCAGTATGAATGCCCGCAAGATCAATGCCTGGCACGATGCCGGACTGATCGACGAAGAAACGCGCACGCGGCTCATCGCATATGAAGACGAGCATGCGCGCCCGCTGGCGCTGTGGGCGATTTTCGGAATCGGCGCGCTGGCGATCGCGTTGGGTCTTATCTCGGTGGTCGCGGCCAATTGGGACGAGATCCCCGGCCAAATTCGGCTTTCGGTCCATTTCCTGATGATCCTCGGAACCTTGGCCGCGCTGTTTCTGCATGGAGAGAGGCTGGCTCGGGCGAACCCCTGGGGCATTGAGGCATTGCTGTTTGTCGCCGCTGCCCTTGGCCTGACGTTCTTCGGGCATCTTGGGCAAGTCTACCAGACCAGCGCGCCGCTTTGGGAACCCTTGGCGCTTTGGCTTTTGCTGTTCGGTCCGGTGTTGCTGCTCGTCGGACGCAGCTGGCTCGCGGCTGCGCTGGTGGTTGGCGGTTCGATCTATTGCGCGTGGGAATACAACTACGCGCTGGGCGAATTGATACGCCGCCCCAGTGGCGAAACGCCTCCCTATTTGTGGTTGGCCTTCGTGACCGCGCTTCCTGTGTTTTTTGCCCCGGTCGGGGCGTGGCTTCGCGGGCGAAGCGATCGATCGGCTTTCTGGCGTCGCCTAGAGCAATTGGGGTTGACCTATGCGGTTCTCGGCGCGTCGCTGTCATGCGCGCTGGCCAGCGTCGGAGCGTATGAGGATGGCGGCGAGGCGCTGAGCGCTTCCAGCCAGTTCATACGCGCCATCGGAGGGATCGCTGCCGGCATCCTGGTTGTGGTCACGCGGCCCGGTTTGTCGGGCCGCATGTCGGGATCGATCATCGTTGGCGCGGGTGTGATCATCGGGAGCGCCATAGGGGTCAATGATTCCGACGTCTTTGCCGGGGGCCTATTCATGATTCTATGGGCCGGGATCGCTGGTGCTGCGCTCTATGCCGGGTGGCGCGGCGTGTTCCAGGTGGCGGTTGCTACAATCGCGCTGCGGTTGATCGTCCTGAGCTTCGAACTGGCCAGCGATCTTCTGCTGAGCGGTTTCGGACTGATCGTGTCGGGCTTCCTGATCCTTGGTGTGGCCTGGCTGGCCGTTCGAGTGAGCCGGCGGTTCGCGCCGCCGCCGGAAGAGGAGGCGTCCACATGAAGGCGAAGGTGGCGCGCCTTGCGGTTGTCGTGTTGCCCGTCATCGGTTTGGGCGGCTTGTGGGCATGGAGCGACCACCTGAGCCGCCAGGGCACCGAATGGGATGTCGCCGTACGAGGCTACGACCCGCGCGATCTGCTGCGCGGGCACTATGTCGAGTTCACCTATGACTGGCCGGAGCCGGAGCGCGAGGAGGAGTTGGATGGGCCGACGCGATTGATCGAAGCGCCGCGATTGCTGTGTCTCCATGGCGACCCTCCCGAACTCGAACTCGCAGAACGGATCGAGGAAGACAGTTTGGCGGACTGCGCCCATCCAGCGCGCGCCAATCCCGCTGGCGTCTATGGCTATGGCAGCCTGAGGCGCGGGCGTTTTTACGTAGGACAGGACCGCGCACGCGAGATCGACGACGCAATGCGAGACCGCGACCAGCGCGGCATCGTGCGCATCCGCCAGCGCGACGATGGAACGATCACCCCTGTCTCGATCCGGTTTCGACCGCTCACCGCGGCGGAGATCGAGGAGCGCGACAGGCAATCGGAAGAAACCGTCGATCCCTAGAAAGCAGTTCGCCCGGAAAACCGGAGATTGCACCCCAGTGGACTCGGGTGGGGCCGAACCATGTGTGAGGCAACGCGCGAACGATGCGACTGGACCTTCCGGTGTTACCAACGGCTCGGAAATGTCGACGAGCGGCTCTAGGGCTAGGGGCCGGGAACGACTATGGTTTCTCAATTTCTCGGTGCTCGGATGACATGATGTGAATGATCGACGGATACCGCAATGGACGGCGCTCGATTGGTTGTTTGCCGCAATCATTCCGGGTGCGTTCTTCGCATTCGAAGCGCTCGCGGTCGTCAGCTTCCCTATCCTGCGAGCACCGAATGTCGGCTTGCTGCAACAGATCGGCCTGTGGTTGTTGTTCTTCGGCCTTTGGGTTCTGGTGCCACGCACAATCTGGCTCCTCACCCCCCAGAATCGATTGGAGATCGGGAGCCGCGAATGGCGCGAAGCCCTGCTCCGCCTTACGCTGCTTGGTTGTGGGCTTGGGGCCGCTCACCTGGCCTTGTTGGCAGGCATCTTGAGAACGATGCATGCGCCGCCGGGCGGTCAGCTCCACGATTTTCTTTCGTCCTATGCGGAAACCCTGCTGGGCCGTGCTCCGATCTGGCTGCTTGCCTTCGGTATCGCCGCCTTCGTCATCGCCTTGGTCAAGCCGCAGCGCGCGAAGCCGGCCGAACCTCCTTCGCGCATCGAGTTGCGGGATCGCGGGCGGACACGGCTGGTGGAGTTGCACGAGATCGTGTGGATCAAGGCCAGCGGCAACTATGTCGAATATCATCTGCTCGACGGCGTCGTTCTGGCTCGCCAGTCGCTGCGTTCGGTGCGTGCCACGCTCGGCGAAGACATCTTCATTCCGTCGCATCGCAGCGCGTTGGTCAACAGGTCGCATGTGAAAGCCATCCGGGCCGGAGGCCCAGACGAAGCCTATCGTGCGGTGATGGCAAACGGCGATGAAGCGCCTTTGAGTCGCCGTCATCTCTCTCGATTTCGCGATGCCATGGCCGGCGGTGCGAACGGCGACTTGACGGCTCGAACACAATAATCGCCCGCCCGTCCCATTCGCATTGCCAGTCACCATCGCAGGCGGATGGTTGGGGTGCCCAAATTGGAGTACCCCATGCGAAACCATAACAAGATCGTGATTGCACTCCTGTCGGCGGCGCTGTGCTCCATGCCGGCCAGCGCAGGCGCCGGAGCTGAAGAATCCCCCGCCATTGCGGCCGAAGTCGTCCAGATTTCGCCCGGAGATGCAGGCGTTTCGATCGACATCTCGTCCGACTACCGCGCCGAATATTCCAGCGCCTTTGCCAAAGCGGGCGCATTCACACTGCTCGCTTTGAGGACCGGAGATGGAAAGACGCTGATGCTGGCAGACATCATCCCGACCGGCGATACTGTGATCGTGTCGCAGCGCCACCTCGATTTGCCATCGATGCGAGTGAAGTTCGTCGCAGGACCGTTCCTGGCCTGGGGCACGGAGTTCGTGGTCACGGCAAGCGCGCCGTCGGGTCAGGCCTGGGCTCGCGTGCCGATCGGCCCGGGAGAGGTGAAGTCTGATGCACGGGGGATTTCGACCGGAGGGTTCTTCTCCGATATGTATTCGCCGCTGCTTGCGGCGTTGATGCCGCGGCCCCCCGGCACCGTTTTGACCCTGCCCGCGAGCTATCCGCGCGCGGATGAAACTTTCACCATCGAGTTCGACAGATACGAAGTCATGGGGCGCGAAGCGCTTGGACTCCAAGCCGGTTTCGAATGCGAGTGCTGGAAGATCGAGAAGCAGGGATGGGATGGTTCGACGGAGCATATCTGGGTCGACCGCAAAGCGCCCTATGTCTTCAAGCGCGTTCGCAATCCGGGAAGCGATCGTGAATTCGTTTCCGAACTGGTAGCGTTCGAGACTGTCGACTGACCGGACTCGGCAAACAGGCGGCCCGCCGCTGAAGTACTCGGACCCTAGCGATCAGATCGGATTGCCGTCCTGATCGCGGAAGATCTCGCGCCGGCCGACATGATTGGCCGGCCCGACGAGCCCTTCGCTTTCCATGCGCTCGATCCATTTGGCCGCGGTGTTGTAGCCCACGCCCATCTGGCGCTGGAGCCACGATCCCGATGCCTTCTGGTTCTCGATCACGATTTGACAGGCCTGGCGGTACTTGCGCTCTTCGGGACTGTCGGAAGCCGTCAGGTCGTCTTCGAAATTGAGACCGCCGCCATCTTCGGGTTCTTCGGTAACGGCGTCGACATATTCGGGCTGGCCCTGTGCGCGCCAGAAATCGGCGACGGCCTCGACCTCTTCATCGCTCACGAACGGCCCATGGACGCGCACCATCGCGCCGGTGTTCGGCTTGTAGAGCATGTCGCCCCTGCCCAGCAGCTGTTCGGCGCCCTGTTCGCCGAGGATCGTGCGGCTGTCGATCCGGCTGGTGACCTTGAAGCTGATGCGGGTCGGCAGGTTGGCCTTGATGACGCCAGTGATGACATCGACCGAGGGACGCTGCGTCGCCATGATCAGGTGGATGCCCGCCGCCCGCGATTTCTGGCTGAGTCGCTGGATCAGGACTTCGATTTCCTTGCCGACCGTCACCATCAGGTCGGCGAGCTCGTCGACGATTAAAACGATCTGCGGCAGCGGTTCGTAGTCGAGCTGTTCTTCTTCGTAGAGCTGTTCGCCGGTTTCTGGATCGAAACCCGTTTGCACGCGTCGACCGAGTGGCTTGCCTTTGGCGATCGCCGCGCGAACCTTGTCGTTGAAACTGTTGATGTTGCGCGAATTGACCGAGCTCATCATCCGATAGCGCTTCTCCATCTCCTCGACCGCCCATTTGAGCGCGCGAACCGATTTGTGCGGCTCGGTCACGACGGGAGAAAGGAGGTGCGGAATGTCGTCGTAACTCTTGAGTTCGAGGACTTTGGGATCGATCAGGATCAGGCGGCATTCGGCCGGTGTGAAATGGTAGAGTAGGCTCAGCAGGATGCAGTTGAGCCCGACCGACTTGCCCGAACCGGTGGTACCGGCCACCAGCAGGTGCGGCATCGCGGCCAGGTCGGCGATGATCGGTTCGCCGGCGATATCCTTGCCGAGGATGATGGGCAGATTGCCTTTGTGCTCCGCGAAGTCGGCGCTGGCGGCCAATTCCTTGAGCATCACCATCTGGCGGTCGGCATTGGGCAGCTCGATCCCCATCACGGTCTTGCCGGGAATGGGCGACACACGAGCGGAGATCGCGCTCATGTTGCGAGCGATATCTTCGGCTAGGCCGACGACTCTGCTGGCCTTTATTCCCGGAGCGGGCTCGAGTTCGTACATAGTGACAACCGGCCCGGTGCGCACCGCAGTGATTTCGCCCTTCACATTGAAGTCGTCGAGAACGTTTTCGAGCAGTCGGGCGTTGCGCTCCAATGCCAGCTTGTCGAGCTTGGGTGCATTGTCGGCAGGCGGTTCTGCCAGAAGGTCGAGGCTGGGCAATTCGAAACTGGCAAACATGTCGCGCTGATTCTGCTTTGCCGCCACCGCCTTCTTGGGTGGAGCCGACGGGTCGGTGATCTCCGGCGACCGGCGGCGTGGTTCAGGTTCCGCCCGCACTTCCGGCTTGGCCTTTGACTGGCGGCGCGATTTCGGTGCCGCCACGGCGTCGTCGCTATCCCCTCCCGGAATAGCCAGCTGTCCGGCCCGTCCGATGAACGGGATCCTGGACAGGATACCATCCTCTCTGGTCAGGAAATCGGGAAGGGTCAGCAAAGCACGCCAATCGATGGCGAACACGCGCGTCAGCAAGCCGACGGCACCTGCAAGGCATATCAACGCCAAGGCAAGGATGACCCAACCGGACGCGGCCTCTCCCAATCGCGAAGCCAGTGCTTCGATCGCCGTCGCTCCCAGCAGACCCGAAACGCCGCCCAATTGCGCCGGCAAGGTTCCCCCTGCAGTGTCGAAAGCAAGCGAGAGCACCGTGCCCAGTAGAACCATCGCGATCAGCAACAGGCCCGTGGGAAGCCACCACCGCGTGCTTTCCACCTGCTCGTCGATGCTGTCGTCGTTCTCGACATCGCGCCACAACTTGCGTGCCGAGACATAGAGGAGCGGCAGCAGCAGCACGCCGGGCAGGCCGAACGCGAACAGCACCCGATCGGCGGTCCAAGCCCCGGCGCCGCCCATCCAGTTGCTGATCTGGTCGGGCGCCGCGGCGGTCGACGGGCTGGGATCGGTCTGGGTGTAGCTGATCAGCGACAGCGCGAGAAAGGCCATCGCTGCGATGAGGACGCCCGCGCCCGTCATCTGCGCGGCGCGACGCAACGAACGGCGCAGCCCGGCGCGCCAATCGGCGGTCGATTTGCGGGTGTTGACAGCGCGGCTGGCCATGCATTCCTCCTACAGGAACACACCATGAATCTTCCCAAGACTCCGGTCAAGCGCAGTGCGTCGAAGTGCAGCGACTAGCTCAACCCGTCGATTGCGGCCCAACGGGGCCAATCGAGCTCCCTGGCACGCCCCGCAGTCATCCCGCCCAGTGCGATCACCGGAGCGACAGACGCACGGGCGAGACGATGAAATCCCTCAATTCCAAGCACTTCTCCGCCCGGATGCGACCGGGTCTGGAAAACGGGCGAGAGCATGATCGCGTCGGCTGCCCCGCGGTCCGCATCGACCATTTCGTCGTCGTCGTGGGCGGTGGCAATCCATTTCATGCCCGCCGGCGGCATCCGGTTGGAGGGTCCGTACACCCCGTCGGCACCCCATTGCACAGCGGTTTCGTATGTGTCGGAGACGATTGCCCAGTGCTTCCCCGCGCGCAGCGATGGCAGAAGGCCTGCGAACCGGTTCGCGCGTTCGTCCTCGGGCAAATGATAGTGACGGAACACGAAGCCCGATCCTTCCGGCAGGCGAGCGATCGCAGCCTCAAGCACCCCATCGTTGCGTTCGTCGCTGAGGAGCCACAGCAAGGGGACCTCGGTATCGGGGGACTGGTGTCGAACCATGGCTCGGCTATAGCGACAGGCCATGGAAAGTGCAGCCACCCGCCTCGCAGGAGTCGAAGACAATATCGCTCGGATGTGCCGAGTCGCTCGGCGCGATCGCGATGAGGTGACGCTGATCGCCGTCAGCAAGACCCATCCGCCTGAGGCAATCGTTCCGCTTCTCGAAACCGGGCAGCGTGTTTTCGGCGAGAACCGAGTGCAGGAAGCACAGGGCAAGTGGCCGGCGCTGCGCGAGGCCTATCCCGATATCGAATTGCATCTGATCGGCCAGCTACAGTCGAACAAGGCCGAAGATGCGGTCGAACTGTTCGACGTGATTCACTCGCTTGACCGCCTGAGCTTGCTGAAGGCTCTGGCCAAGGCGATGGACAAGACTGGCAAGCGAGTGCCGTGCTTTATCCAGGTCAATATCGGCGATGAGGAGCAAAAGGGCGGATGCCCGATCCGCGAGGTGCCCCACTTCATTACAGAAGTGCGCGACGCCGACATCCCGGTGGAGGGCCTGATGTGTCTGCCGCCAGCGGGGATCGAACCCGCGCCCTTCTTCGCCTTGCTTCATAAACTGGCCGAGGACAATGGCTTGGGCGGGCTCAGCATGGGTATGAGCGGCGACTATGAAACTGCAGTCCAACTGGGTGCGACCCATGTGCGGGTCGGCACCGCCTTGTTCGGACCGCGTTCATAGCTGTAACGGCGGCTCCAGACGAAAAGGGCGCCCCGTTGCCGGAGCGCCCCGTTTCAATTGGAGCGTAAGGTCGCTCGATCCTAGAATTCCCCGACCAGGCCGACTGTCAGCAACGCACCGCGCGGGTCGTGGACCCGGCTGTCGAAGCCGCCATTCGTGGCAACCCGCGGTGCCGTCACATCGAAGATGTTGCGAGCGCCAACCGTCAGCTGCAGCAGGCGATCGCGATCGAAGAACTCGTTGATCGCGACACTGTACTGGACGTCGACCCGGAAATCGCTGTCGATCTGAGCGTTGCCGTTCTGATCGTCGAGATAGCTGTCGATATAGCGACCGAAGATGTTGAACGAATGCGCGCCGGTTTCGAGTTGCAGTCCGGCGTTGAAGCGCAGTTCAGGCGTGGGCGAGCCGAAGTTTGTGAAGTTGCGATTGCCAGCGCCGTCGATAATCGGTCCGCCGACCGCGGTCTGAAGGTCGTATTCGAACACGTAGTTGCCTTCGAAGCTCGGTGTGATCGTGCCGAACCCGGTATCGATCCGGTAGCGGACCGAGAAGTCCACGCCGGATGTGGTGACGCTCGCCGCGTTAACGTAGCTGTTGTTGACCTGAATGATCGTGCCCGCAGGGCTACGGATGACATTGGGGCCGTTCGGATCGCCATTCACGATCGATTGGGCGGCCGTCTGCACGATCGCATCTTCGAATTCGAAATTGTAGTAGTCGGCACTGATTTCGAACCCGAAGATCGGTTCGAGCGTGAAGCCGAGGTTGTAGGCCGTAGAATCCTCGGGAACGAGGTTCGGGTTGCCGACAGCGCGGACGGCGACAAAGGCATTGGCCCCGCCATTGGCCGGGTCGGAAACCTGTTGCAGCGTGGTCGACTGCCCTTGCAGCTGGAAGGTCGACGGTGCGCGGAACGAAGTCGAGAACGAACCGCGCAGCGACAGCCAATCGGTCGGACGCACAAGCAAGGCGACCTTGGGATCGAGTGTATCGCCCCCTTCGTCGCCGTAATCTTCGAACCGAAGTGCCAATTGCAGGTCGACCCAATCCATGATCGGGACATTCAATTCGCCGAAAATGGCGTAGACATCCTGGCCACCGGAAAAGGCCTGTTCCCCGATAAGGAAGGCAAACCCGTCATTGAGCGTGATATCGTCGAAATCCGCCGAAATCCGCTGATCGCGATATTGCGCACCGATGGCGATGCCGACCGGGCCGGCGGGCAGATCGAACAATTCGCCGGAGAAGAAGCCTTCGGCGACGAACAGCTCCGCACCACGGTTCGACTGGGAGAACTCGGTGATATATTCGAGCAGCGCCGCGTTGGCATTCGCGCCGCCTGCCAGCGCGGTGGCGAACGGGTTGAAGAAGGTTCCGTCGGCGGGGATGGTCGCACCGTTGGCGGTCAGGAACGGGTTGGAAGCGGTGCAGTCCAGTCCCGTGGCGGCATTGAAGGCCGGGCTCGCATTGAAACCCCGCAGGGCACAGGCGAACCGATCGCGTACGGTGTCTTCCGTTGCTGCCTGGAACTGGTTGTCGGCATAGGTCAGGCTTACATTCCAGAGTCCGTTTGCAAGGAAACCATCGAAGTCACCTTCCAACGTGGTCGAAACGCGGAAGGTGTCAGATTCGAAGGTCGCAGGAGACACTTCGCCGCCGTTGCCGCTGGCACGACCGAAGAACACGACATTCGCGCCGAACGGGTTGCTCGGATTGAAATCCGGAACGACCGCCTGGCCCAGTTGCAGGAACGGGAAGGTCGGAGAGTTGCCGCGGGTCGCTTCGTTCGTGGCGTAGCCGACTTCGGCGCTGAAGCGCACGGAATCCGAAAGATCAGCCTTGGCGGAAACGAAGGCTGTCAGTCGCTGTTCGTCCGGGACGAGGTTGAAGAACTCGCCGAAATCGAAACCGCAGAAGCCGATCCCCTGCGGAACCAGCGGAGCGGTGGCGGCGCTCGCAGGGAGGGGGAAACCGCCTGCACCCGCGCATCCCGGATCGATGAACGGCGCCCCGGCCGGAACGCCGGGTACGCCAAAGAAAGCGCCGGGATTGCCAAGCGCCGACGTATCGTCGGCCGGTTGCGACAGACGCCGTTCCGCTGTCGTGAGGGCCGAACGATCGACATAGCTGATCGCACCGATCAGGTTGAAATCGCCGACTTCGAATCCGGCCAGCGCCTGGATGTTGTATTCCGAATAGTCGCCGGTGCCGAGGTGCTCGGTGTACTCGCCGGAAACCAGCAGGCCTTCGTACCGGTCGCGCGTGATGAAGTTGACCACGCCGGCGACCGCGTCCGAACCGTAGAGCGAGGACGCGCCGTCCTTCAGGATCTCGACCCGTTCGACCGCGATCAGGGGGACCAGCGAACTGGTGTCGACGAAGTTGATGCCGTCATTGGTCGGGGCTGCCGATAGGGTCTGCCGCTTGCCGTTGAGCAGGATCAGGGTCGAGGCGACGCCCAGTCCGCGCAGGTTGATGTTGGAGGTACCGGTTGTGCCGCCCTGGGTGAAAGCGTCCGGGTTGTTCTGCGCGCCGCTGTTGATCGTCAGCGACTGGGCGATCTCGCCGATGTTCTGCGCGCCAATGTCGGAAATGGCTTCTTGACCGATTGTCGCGAGCGGCGATGCGAGGTCGCCTTGCGACTGCCGACGAATCCGCGAACCGGTAACGAGAATAGTGTTCTCGGTCGTCTCGGTGTTCTCTGCGGCCTCGTTTATCGTTTCGGCATCCTGAGCATGGGCGGCGAAGGGAAAAGTCGCTGCGGTGCACAGAAGGAGTGCGGTCAGGGACCGCGTGGGGGTAATCAATGCCATTATGTCTCTCTCCCTGAGATAAGGGCGTTGGGGATTATAAAGTAAGTTCGCTACGCGCAACCTAAATTGCGACAAGCCCATTAGCATGGGAAAGCCGTAACGGGAATCGCTTGCGGGCTAAGCCGTCTCGTGCTCCCGCTGGCGTTCATCGCTGGCCGCGTCCAGCAGCACGGTTTCGATCTCTTTCAGACGCTCCGGCGTCGTGATCTTTCCGCCCGTCAGATCGGTCACGTAGAATGTGTCCGCTGCGCTTTCGCCATACGCGGTGATGTGGGCCGATTGGACGATCAGGTTGGCCCTGAACAGTGCGTGGGCGAGCCGGTTGAGCAAGGCCGGGCGATCGCGTGCGGTGACTTCGATTACGGTGAAGTTGTTCGACGCGGAATTGTCGAAATTGACTCGCGGTGCGACATCGAAAGTCTTTGCACGCGAGTGGGAAAGCGGGCGAGCGGCCAGCTTTGGGACCAACTCCACATTTGCGAGCAAGGCATCGCGAATGCCCTTCTTGAGTCGCGCGATCTGGGTCTCCTCCCGAAATGCCTCTCCATGCAGGTCCTGCACCAGGAAGTTGTCGACCGCATAGCCGTTCATGGCGGTGTGGATGCGCGCGTCGATGATGTTCGCGCCGGCGAGATGGATGCCGCCGGCGATCCGGTAGAACAGGCCCGGATGGTCCGAAGCGATGACGCTGACCAGGGTCGCCCCGCGCTCTTCATCGGCTTCGCAATGGATCGAGAGATGGTCTTCGATCCGCCGCGCTTCTTCGTACTGGATCAGGTTCTTGGCGATAATATCTTCGGGTTCGGCGATCCAGTAGGCATCGCTCATCATCTCTCCGACTTCGCCGATCAGGTCCGATTTCGCACCCAGCACCTGTGCGACCGCGATCTTCTTGGCCTTGACCCGTTCCGCCCTGCCGTGACGTTTGTGGCCGAGCCGGAGGCGCTCCTGTGCGGCGTCGTAGAGTTCTCCGAGCAATTGACCCTTCCAGCTGTTCCACGTCCCCGGCCCGACCGCCCGGATATCGACCGCGGTAAGGATCGCGAGGTTGCGCAGCCGATCGAGTGTTTTCACCTCGGCGACGAAGTCTTCGATGGTCTTGGGATCGGTCAGGTCGCGCTTCTGCGCGGTCGAGCTCATCAGCAGGTGTTGCAAAACGAGCCAGGCAACGAGTTCGGTTTCCTTGTCGTCGAGCCCGAAGCGCGGGCAAAGCTGGTGCGCGACCTCGGCACCCAAGATTGAATGGTCGCCGCCTCGCCCTTTGGCGATATCATGGAGCAGTACGGCGACGAACAGCGCCCTTCGCGAGGAAACCCTGTGGATCTGCCGGGTCGCACGCGGGTGATCCTTCTTGAGCAATCCGCGTTCGATCTGGCTGAGCAGGCCGATCGCACGGATCGTGTGTTCGTCGACAGTGTAGTGATGGTACATGTCGAATTGCATCTGCGCGTTGACCCGGCCGAAGTCCGGAACGAAACGCCCGAACACGCCGGCTTCGTTCATCCAGCGCAGCGCCGTTTCCGGGTCGTTGCGGCCGCCCAGCAAGTCGAGGAACAGCGCATTTGCACGCTTGTCCTTGCGCACCGAAGCTTTGATGAGCTTCGAATCCCGATCTGCCTGGCGCATCGTATCGGGATGGACTTCCAGTCCCTCGGCCTCGGCGAGCTGGAAAATCTCTACCAGACGCACCGGGTCCTTTTCGAACCAGTCATCGCTTGGCGCCCTGATCCGACCGCCGTCGACCACGTAGCCCTTCAGGTTTCGCGGCCTCGCATTCCACCCGGCAAAAAAGCCGCCGCGCACGCGCTTTCGGGCAAATTCTTCGTCGAGATGCGCGAGAAAGACCCCGGTGAGGTTGCCGACCCGTTTCACCTGCAGGAAATAGAACTGCATGAACCGTTCGACGGCGCTCTTCCCGGGCCTGTCGGCGAAGTTCATTCGCGCTGCCACTTCGCGCTGCAGATCGAAGGTCAGGCGGTCTTCGGCGCGTCCCGTGATCGTGTGCATGTGGCTGCGAACGGCGAGCAGGAAGCCTTCCGCCC
>JAAUYH010145150.1_pt1 | contig 16172 bp, 10 predicted proteins | sample 7278061 | NCBI WGS metagenome assembly JAAUYH01 (sample SAMN14350203, study PRJNA611818) | marine sediment metagenome | isolation source: surface marine sediment (0.6m) | place: French Polynesia: Moorea | collected 2018-08 | reverse complement strand
TGTCCCCTTCCCCTTTCGTTTTATCGATTAAAATTGAGTTATTTGGTGAAGGTAAGGGGTAGTGAATTATTGGGTTTTTTGTTCTATCATAACGGATTCACGATTGCTCTGTTGTAAATTTGGAATATACTTATTTTCGTCTGTATGCAAGAAAGGGGTTCACCATGCAGTACAAGTGCATTCTTAAGTGGTGCCTAAAGATTTGCTTCTCCTCAGTAATTTGCAGTACGTAAGCACTTTTCGTTCTGTTATTTAAGACTACGTACTTTACGTAATTCAGTTGTCTTAGCCAGACTTCAATAGATCTAAATATGGTTTCTAAGCTTGAGTTGGTGAATGAATAAAGCGCTAAAGATCAGAAAAGAAAAATCTAAATTTGTCAGATTTGCCACAATATTACACTTGGACAACTGCTAACCACGAAACAACTACGAAACTTGTACTGCCGTACTCAAAACTCGTTTCCGCGAACTACTAAAGATACAGCGAGTACCGTTGAATTCGCCTGATGAGAATTCGCTGGGATTCGCTAGCATAGTTTTTTATTATTATGTTTATTGCGCGTCAAACTCTATGGGCTGAAAGAGACGCTAACAGCGAGTTCTACGTCCTGAAAATAGTAGAAGAATCAAAAAAAGCAAGGGTCTTCCGTCCGAGAATGAGAAGCCTTATGTCTCTTCCATTTTGACTTGAACGCAACGAAATGAAGGTTTAATAATTATTATTGAAATAATTTGTATGGCAATACACCAGCACTGTAATACAGCATTGAAAATTTTAAAAGAGTAACACACATGTATCGAGTTCGTACAATGTCGAGCAAAATTGATTTCTATAGGGTTGCAATTCGGGAGGGACAAGAAAATCAAAATGCGTCTCCCAGGAGACGACGCGATTGGAAGATCGGTCGCATCTCAACAGTTGCTTTATCTCGCGTTCCACCACTCACCGTCGAGGAAGAGAGAGGCGACCAGCACAACACCTGCGCACCGCACACAAGTCGGCGCAATTGAGCTCATCGATTCATGATGCAATTCCCTGAGCATCACTGGTTGAAAACCTCACCTCGTCAAAGTCCGCCACGCCAGGCTCGCGAGTATTGACTTTCACATCGAGCGCGAAGTAGTAGACGCAGTTCGTTGCGTATTTGGCAGGAGATTGCGGAAGCGAAATTTCCTTCAATTATTACCCTGCTGCATCGATTTCATGGCGATTCCAGCGTTCACCAGCACGTTCGTCACGCGACGCACTCGCACCCCGCTAGCGCAACGTGCACACGTATCGAAACGCCGCCCACTCACCACGATGGTCGCCACTGCGCCCAAGCCGCTGGTCAAGCCTGCGTCGCCGTGCTTCTCCTCCGGTCCATGCAAGAAGCGCCCGGGCTACACGCTGGCGGAGGCGCTGGGCGACGCGCCGCTGGGGCGCTCGCATCGCAGCAAACTGGGCAAGGCGAAGCTGGCCGAGGCGATTCGACGCACGAAGGAGATCCTGCAGATACCAGCGGATTACCGTGTCGCCATCGTGCCGGCGAGTGACACGGGCGCCGTGGAGATGTGCATGTGGAGCATGCTGGGTGAACGCCCGGTGGATATCGTGCACTGGGAGAGTTTTGGCAAGGGTTGGTACACCGACGCTAAAACACACCTCCAGTTGGAGGACCTCCGCGAGATCACCGTCGACGAGTACGGCCTGCTGCCGGCTCTGGAAACTGTCAACTCGAGCCACGATGTGGTGTTCACGTGGAACGGCACCACATCCGGCGTGCGTGTGCCCGACGGCGCGGACTGGATCAAGGACGACCGCGAGGGCCTGACGATCTGCGACGCGACCAGCGGCGTGTTCGCGATGCGCATCCCGTGGCCGAAGATCGACGTGCTGACGTACAGCTGGCAGAAGGTGCTGGGGGGCGAGGGCGGGCACGGCATGCTGGTGCTGTCGCCGCGCGCGGTGGCGCGGCTCGAGTCGTACACGGCGCCGCGCCCGCTGCCCAAGGTCTTCCGCATGACGAAGAAGGGCAAGATCGACGAGGCGCTGTTCGAGGGCAACGTCATCAACACCGTGAGCATGATGTGCGTGGAGGACTACCTGGACGCGCTGAAGTGGTGCGAGGCGGTTGGTGGGTTGGACGCGTTGGTGAAGCGCTCCCAGGACAACCTCGCCGCCATGGAGGAGTTCGTGGCCCGCAACGACTGGGTCAGCTTCCTCGCCAAGGAAAAGCGTTACCGCAGCAGCACCAGCGTGTGCCTCACCCTCGACCTCCCCAAGGAGTCGGTCAAGGCGCTGCAGGGGATGCTGGAGGGCGAGGGCGTCGCGTTCGACATCGGAAGTTACCGTGACGCGCCCCCGGGACTGCGTATCTGGTGCGGGGCCACTGTGGAGAAGGAAGACATCACGGCGCTGTGCAAGTGGATCGAATGGGGCTACGAACAGGTCAAGGAGTAGCGTGCTTGCTGGTTTCGGTAGGTGTAGTGCATTTGTAGGTTGTTAAACTTCGTCAGTTGGCTTGGCCGTTTGAAATTGGTACTGCACGGTACTCGGGTGGGATAACAGGGTGCGGATTCCTTCGATGAACCGACCCATGGCCCCTGCGCCGGTGGATGTTTCCACTGCCAGAGTGTGCAGTCTATCAATGCTGCCTCGTCTCAAAGACCCAGCGAATCTGCGAGGAGGCCAGAAGAAATCATCGATTCCGACTGTAGACCAGTACCGCCAATGAAGTCAAGGCCAATGCGCAGCCACCATCCTCATTGCTGTAGCGATGGCGCAACAAACGACAGCCCTCCAAACCTGCTGCCCATGGTAAAACGCGCCGCTCATCAGCCATCGTTCGTTCTGGCGTCGGAGTGCAAGAAAACAATCGATGACAGCAGCCACGACGAAGGCCAATCGACGCACGCCAAGTCAGCCGCTTCGGCGTGGGAGGGTGACACGCAGCAAAGATCGAAGGTCTGTCGTCCCGCATCGACTTCATCTCCTTCGCCGTGCAGTGCTGTCGCTTGGTCGACCATGCCACCGACATGACGCGTTTCGGCTTCCAGACGTCAATCCCATTATCCCGGCGGAGCGTAGCGCCCGCCCGCTGCGCGCGGCGCCGGCCACCACGAAGTTGCGCCGCCCCTAACAGCCACCTAGAGGCGAACGGCGCCGCGAAGAAGAACGGCGGCAATACCTTCAACATCGACGAGCTGAAGTATTCGCCGGAAACTCTGGAATGGCACCCTGTCGATGAGGGCCACGAGCACCTCTCCGCGCATACGGAACGCGTACCCAACTCCTTTATCGACACGTTCCGCATGTCGTCCCCCTACATTCACGCGTACCACGGCCTGACGTTCGTCATTCACGTGCCTGGCGAGTTGGTGAGGGAAGAGCTATTCGCGTCAGTGCTGATGGACATTGCGCTAATCCGTGCGATTGGCATCAAGCCCGTGCTCGTACTGGGGCCGAGCGCACAAATCGAAGAGCGCCTGAAAGAGGAAGGCATCGAATCAACGAGCGTCGATGGCGTGCGAGTCACCGACGCGCGTACGCTGAAGATCATCAAGGAAGCGGCGGGGTCGATGCGATTCGAAGTGGAGGGGATATTGGCGCGTGGTGTGGTGAATATGCCCCTATCTACACGTGTATCAGTCGTTTCGGGGTCGTTCTACTCGGCGCGGCCCGTTGGCGTTTTGAATGGCACGGATTACGGATACACGGGCCGCGTGCGGCGCATTGACGCCGAAGGAATCAACCGCCGACTCGACGCGGGCGACATCATAGTGATCCCGAATGTGGGTTTCTCGCCATCCGGTCAGTTGTTCAACTGCCAGAGTGAGGAGGTCGCCGGGGAATGCGCGGCGCAATTATCTGCGGAGAAACTCATTTTTCTCGCCGCGAATGACAACATCTACGACAACCGAACCGGCCACGCCATCCCCAATCTCACCCTGGACAGCGCGGTTGGGTTTCTTAAGAGGCATCGTTCGAAGCTGCCGTTCGGATTTAGACGTGCGGTGGAGCAAAGCGTATTCGCATTGCAACATGGCGTTCGACGAACGCATATCGTGAATCGCCACCTTAATGGGGTGCTGCTGATGGAGGTGTTCCATCGGGATGGTGTGGGACTAATGATATCGAGAGACATTTATGAGGGCATTCGTCCAGCAGCGGTATCGGATGTGTTGGGAATGATGGAGATCATCGAGCCACTGATGTCGGCGGGGATACTGAAACGACGGAGTCAGACGACGATTGAGCAGGAGATTAACGACTACACGGTGATAGAACGGGACGGTGCGATCATCGGTTGCCTGTCATTGCGATTCGTGGATGGCGACCCCACATGGGCGGAACTGGGATGCTTTGTGGTGCACAAGTCGTATCGCAAGCTGGGCAAGGGCGACGCGATGATGAGCTTCGTAGAGCGAAAGGCGTTTGCGATGGGTGTGCGCAACTTGTTCATACTGTCGACGCAGAGCTGGCACTTCTTCATGGACAAGGGCTTCAATGAGATCGAGGTGGGTATGCTGCCGGCTGCGAGACGCGCGGAGTATGACCACGGTAGGAGACCCAAGATTTTCAGGAAGATTTTGGAGAAGGGACAGCCCAGGTTCGACGACGCGCTCAGGGTACAGGTGGCGAGCGAAGAGGTTGGGAGCGTGAATAGCGGGTGATAGGTATATAGCGTGATCGAGCACTGGGCAATTTTTAGTTACGTTAGTACGGTAGTGTCGCTTGTTGATAGGATGTGGAATATTGGCCGGTGAATGTTGCTTGGTACTGTAGCGAGTGGAAATGAGTTCTGTCTGGTTGATCGTTGATCGAACGCTGTCCCACGAATTTGAACTGCTCTTCACCAAATCGAAAGGAAAAGTCACGAGACTGCCTTTCAAGAATACTGTACTGTCCAGTACCGACCGGTACAGTACCGTACAGTACAGCCTCAACGGCAAAACTCACCGGTTTCGATTCGAGTGTGTCCCCCTTGTAGATGGCTGGCCCGAACGTCAGTCCTGAAATCCAATTTGGTAATCTCCAGTAACAGGTAATCTAAAACAATGGAGTAGAGAAATTTGAATCGGTCACCCATCGAAGCAAGGGAGCCATAGTTATGAGTTTGAATGAGGAACTTTTCAATCGAACGTAGGCCAAGTATCAATACTGTACCGCACGGCAGAATTGATAGATTCATGGGACTCCAATCAGATCATGACGATATTACGAGGAGTGACTTGTCACGAATGCGAAATAAAGGTTGAAACTATCAGCCGTCAACGTGATTCCATTCTTACTAGAACCAAAGCCATTAAACTGCATGGTCGCATTCGGTCACCCCTATGCGCGATTAAATGGCTGTTAACGCATAATTGTTGAAGTAGAACTTTGGACTAGAGGAGGTGTTGGAGATGAAGATGTTCGTTCAGCAACAGAATAGAACTTTGAGGACACAAAGTCAAACTGACCGTAAAACTGAAAGAAAGGCGAACTTCAAGTGTCCCCTTGATACTGTGCTTGGTGTTTATTGACAATCAACAACTGGAAAAGCACGGCTCGTTCGCGGAGTACTGTACTGTCCAATATCTTCATAACTGAAATTGGTTATCAATAAAAGGAACTACGTGCAGGGAGCAGTTGAGCTCAAAATCCTAGGGATCGTTGCCGCAGACATGTCTAGAACTTGATTGGTTCCATTCAAATTTTCCCTGTTCTGAGTCCATTTGGGCATTACCAGATTCATATTAATTGAAGTCCCATTTCGCCAGGTCGTGCACGGCGTGTGTAGCATTGCATGTACGATAGTGTTAGGAGCCGTTCATCCTTGAGCACCGAGCGGAGGTGCACGAAATGAAGGGGACGGGATGGATCGAGCGATAAAAAAGACAGAACGAGGGGGAGTGATGACGACAGCCAGCCGCAGTACGAGCAGGGGCGTACGTACGACAACACGAACGTCAATCTGCCGCGCATATGAGGCATCTCCGGATGTAGGGCAAGATATGGGATGCGGTGTGCGCACCAATGGCAGGGCAACAACTCATGTTAAAAGTCGCCTGTTCATTCGTCAAGCAACAAAACATTGCCGACAGCGGAAACATGCGCGCCTCGTTCAAGCAAGCGGCGGGCACGACGATGGAGTCGAGCCCGGAGTCCATCGCCACGCTGAAGCGCGGCGCGCGCAGCACGTACAGCAGCGACAGCACGGACGTGCTGTCCAACCTGGAGGACCGCCTGGTCGAGCAGCGGCGCGCCGACCTCATCGAGAGCGGCGAGCGCCTCACCATCCTGTGCTGCGGCGAGGCGGGCACCGGCAAGACCACGCTCATCCACGCCCTGTTCGGCCAGCAGATAAAGCAGGAGCGCCGCTCCCCCACCAAAACCCTCGTCGAGTCCAGCAAGGACCTCAGCTTTCGCAGCACCACCGTCAAGATCCGCCTCACCACCGTCGACACCCCCGGCTTCGGCGACTCCCTCGACATTGGCGGCAGCTTCGACGTCATCACCAACCACATCACCAACTCCTTCGACCGAGCCCTCGCCGCAGAGAAGAGCGGGCCCCTCGAGGAGCCGGGCGGCGTCGATGCCGTGCTCTACTTCATCGGCGCGCACCGCATCAAAGCGCTCGACCTCGCCTTCATGCGGCGCGTGGCCCCGCTCGCCTCCATCATCCCCATCATCTGCAAGGCCGACACCTACACGCGAGAGGAGTTACAGGACTTCCGCGTGACAATCATCAACCGTCTGCACTCGGAGGGCATCTCCACCGTATCGCCACCATTCGCCGTGATTTGCGCCAGCAATAACGAAACGTTCCGACACTACCCCTGGGGCAACGCCGAGTCCGAGAACCCCGACGTGTCCGACCTCCCCGCGCTGCGCCGATTCCTCCTCACCGAGGGACTGCTCGACCTGCACAAGAGCCGCCGCATGCACTACGAGCAATACCGACAGGACAAGATACTGGCCGAGAAGAAGGCCCAACCCACGATACCGGGCAGATTGTTCAAGTTGGGCCGACGGTGCGTGGGACTGTTTGCGCAGAGCGCGTTGATGGTGGGTGCGACTGTGTTCACCTTGCGTCACATCGAGTGCAATGACCAGTCTGAGGAGGTGGAGGAAGAGCCCAAGAAGAAGGGCTGGTTCTAACTGAAACTGGATGGTTTGTTTAGTGTTTGAACAACATATGTACCGTCCGTTTTGATTCTTACTCACAACGGTGGGTATTTTGTATTCTTTTCTTTCTCAGGTTGTTGTTCAGATGATACATAAAAGATTGGGAATGTTGGCTTCTCTCTTATTTCACTGGGAACAGACAGGTCGTAGTAATTGAGTATTAGATTCACGCAAGGAACAACGGAGCAGATGTTCATTGCTGATACCCTTTCAGTGGGGACCGAAGACTTAATCTGTCGCCTGGAACGGTACACATTATTGATTGGGTCTTTCGAAATCCTGCTCGTATTGTTGGAACTGGATGGTCTCTCCGAGTTGTAAGAGTGGAGAGGTTTCTGATTGGCTATCTCCAGCTATCTCCAGTTAGTCTGAATTCTGAGAAAAAAGGAAGGATAGATACGTGCACCATGCCAACCTCAACACAAGACGACGGGGTGGAGAACGAGCAAAAACACTACCCCAACCGACGTGCCCCGGTAAAATATTCTCGTCGCCAAGCCGCCGCCGCCGTGCATCACCGCCGGCACTGCACTACACCTTCGTCGCCGCGCCCCCACCGCGCCACCGCTCAGATTGTTACGTCATTTTCATCCAACTGAAGGTAACAACTGGTCTTTTCATTTCATTCAGCTACCTTGCAGAAATTTATGAGCAGTGTCTGGCCTGCTCATTGACAATCACGAAGATAACCGAATAATTGAGAATACCTGGACTAAAAGTTTACGAAAAGTTTCGTTCAGTGAACTAGCTCCATAAACTATGGATGGAGGAGCAGCACCTATTGCGGCTAGTGCTCTTACAATGGTGGGCAACCCTATTGTGCAAGCCGCGATTAATCGGTGGAAGAGAGGACGAGAAATAGCGAGAGGGTCTCTTGGAGTGTATATTCCGGGCAGGGGTGATTTGATGGAATTTGAAAGCGATCCTGTTAACAAACAGCGTCTAGACGAAATATTGCAGCATGAGAAGTGGATCCGGGAGTATTTGAAGCCTTCTGTTATAGATCTCAAAGAGCTGGAAAGTGCGCTCCGCGCAACCAAAGTTTTGCGAAGGCGAGATTACTCTGCAAATTTAGAAAGTGCGGTTATGATTCTGGGTACAACGAAATATGCTATCAAGTTGGAAGGAATTCTATTAGCGTTGCAAGCAGGATTTCTCGAAAACTCTGAGCCAGAAGCAAGCGTTGTAAACGAAAGACTGGAGTTCAACGATTCGGATGACCATGTACCTTGGAAACTTCTACACCAAGCAAAGTGTCCTGCTGAACCATGGCTTTTCTCTGCTCGCCTGCTCGATATTTGGTTCGCTATTCATTGTCCAGTTATATTCCCTGTGAAGCATGCAAGAATAATTGCCGCTTATGATACTTACCGACGTATCGATGGTTACCAGAGGATGACGCTGCATGTAAGTGGCCGTCCCAGTGAAGAGTTTGAAGGCCCACGCTATCATTATCAAGTGGCTGGCGAGGAACTTTTAAAAATCGCGCGCTCCACAGAAACATCACTTATTCGAGGCCCCGCAGTAGACCTACCTGACGAATCTCAAAGACTGGCGGGTATAATCGGTGGCATTGAAATATTGAATAGTTTAGGGGACGAATGCGCTAAGTTGGTGCTTGCAGCACTGGACGACTTGTACAGAGGAGTAGGTAAGGATTTGAAGATTGCTTGTTTTTCTGGTTCTTACTTCGCCGTAACGCATTGCGGCATTGAGCGAGCTCAACAAGATTACGAAGAAATGGAAGGTGGGAAACACAAATTGAAAGTTCCCGGTAGTGACGGATTTCTAATTTTCTCCAATGCAACCACAATCAATAATAATACTGTTCGATTTGAAGAACCTTTGTCAAGTATGACAAGTCAAGGTGTATTCCAGAACCCCCAGAATCTGGAGAAAGTATGCCGTGCTGTGGATCACGCGATGATGTTATTCGAGAAAAAGACAGCCGCCTTTACGAAATTGCATTCAATCCGTTTGCTCAGCACATTTCCAAATCCAGAAAACTGAGCAACGAAGATTTCTCTTCTTGCACGTGGGGTGTTTTGCAATTTGATGGAGTGTGTCTCGAGCTCAAATGGGACAGAAAGTTCAAATTTTGCGTCTTGGACTCATTGGGCACTAAAATGTCGCTCGATCAAATTCGACTTCCGATGGAGGAACCGAGGAAAGTAAGGTTTCTCAATCTATTCGGTCGTGATCTTGCAGTTCAAACTCGACATATTTCGATTCCTTCAAGTATGGGTTTCAAAAAAGTAGATTTTGCAAACAAGTACTGCTACTTACAGATGCCAGGCAGAGAGTATACCGGGAAAACTTGGCCGGTTGGTAGTGTCGGAGTTTGGAAACAAACACCATCGGAAATCTCTTTCCAGTCTGAGGGTGATGGTGTGCTTATTTAACGATCGTTAAACTATTTATATTCTTCTATTTCAAGTCAATCTGATAAAATTGTGGTCACATAAATTTCGCTCGTGAAGAATATTAACTGTAAATGCGTCGAATGAATTTATGGACAATGGAAAACGGCTTGCCGAATCCAAAATTTTTCCAGAATCCGCTATCTGCCATTTCGGACCTTTTTGGGCTACTCAGTATCAGTAACAAACAAACAAGAAGTTTTATGTTCAGCAGTCAAGTGATTCTGTAGTTCAGATGAAAAATAAAAGGTTGAGAATGTTGGCTTCTCGCTCATTTCACAGAGAATAGACAGGTCTTAGTTCTTGTGTATTAGATTTGTGAAAGGAACAACTGAGAAGAAGTTCATTACCGATACTCTTCCAGTGGGGACCGAATACTTAATCTGTCGCCTGGTTCAGTAAACCTCATTGATTGGGTCTTTCTAAATCCTGCTTGTGCTGTGGAACTGAATGGTCTTTTTGAGTTGTAAGACAGGAGAGATTTCTGATTGGCTATCTCCAGCCATCTCTAGTTAGTCGATATCCAGAGAAAGGGACGGATTTCATTCGTAACCTGAACATAACACGAAGTGTTGAGAAAGGAGGCGTGTTTAATTGTTTCTTTGAGAACAATCCTCGTCCAGTCGAATCCCAGAAAACTACAGAAACTTAGTGAACTCGTTCCTATTAATGGCAAGCAGTCGAAGAGCCAAGATTGAGTCCCTCATCACGCTGCCGTACTGTTATCTCAACCCTTTCTAAAAATGTTGGTGATACCTTTCTCGCGAAACAAAATAAAAATTTCAAAAATTTGGAACACCAGCTAAAGTCCACTTACTTCGACACGGCCATAAAACCATGTGCACGAGACACAATGGAGTAAAGGACAACTTAACTAAAATTAAGAGAGAGGCCGCAGAATCAGTCAGACGATAGCCAACTCCGTCATACGATGAGCGGAGATCTGAGGTTGGCCTCGAAGCGGCAGCAACACGAGGATGTGACAGACGGTGGGCAAGTCGTTCACTACCAACCGCTCGGCATCGACACACCTGTCGTGCAGAGTTATGTCAGCGCGGTTCTGCAATGCCTCGCGGCGGTCCCCTCACTCGCAGCGATATTCGCACCAGACAAAGAGGAGATGTACGAGGGCTCGATGACACGTGTGCTGAGGTCCTTCTTCGCGGACATGAAGTTGGGCTATGTTGGGGATGTAGTTAATCCCTACCCGTTCATAGACGTACTCGAGAGAAGGGACAGTCACTATGGGAGGAAAGAGAACGCCGACGCTGCTGACGCGCTGCGATGCGTGCTGGAGGTGCTGCTCGAAGAGGCGAATATGCCGGATAATATCAACGAGTTCAAGCTAGAAGATCCAAGGTTTACACGGTTTGGGATTATGTCACCACAGTGGGAAAAACCGGTCGTAATGACGGAGAAGCAGCGCAAGTTGTTCTGGTCGATAGGTGAGCGAACTATGGAGGACCGGGCGCTTGGCCTTGGCATAGAAATGGAGTCTGAGATATCGAGTCCTACGGCATCTCCGCCGTCGGTTGGTAACATTGACTTAACCGTGCTACAGGAGAAAATAAGACGCGGAGGATTAAAGGAGTTCGGGTCGGAGATCAGCTGGGGCTCGTCTGCAGAGAACATAGCGCGAGCAGACGAACCAAGTCCGACGATGAAACTAACAGACTCTGATCTGAGTGCATTTTTTAGAGCGGAGAAGGTTAATAATAAGGAGAATATCCCGCCCATCAGCACGATCGGGTCGAAGACGTCGAGTTCGGAGAGGGAGGCAACGAAACCAATGGAGAAGGAGTTTGAGCCGCAGGGAGAAAAGGAAGGGGGAGATGATCTATACTGGGAGATGGATCCCAACAAGGAAGGGGATTCGGCGGCGCAAGAACGGGCAGCGAAGAAATTCAAGTTCGATCAGCTTGAAGTTCGACGAAAAGCGAACCTCGGACAGTTGCCACTCTATCGGCCACAGCCTGACATCTGCTTCACAGACCAGTTTCAGAGGACGATGTTGGGTAGCACCGTGCTCGCAGTTGTTTCTGATACATGCGGAACGAGATATCCGACGTCTTACTTGCCGCACTTTGTCCTTCCATTGCCGATTGTAAGGTATCCTGACGACACAGTGGGATCACTGAAGGCGTCATTGGAGAGAAAGTTCGCAAGCAAGGCATTTGACGCTGGCGGTCAGTTGTGGTGCGAGACGAGCATCAAGTGGCAACGATTGCAGCAACATTCGGGGACTGTGCGTTGCGAGATGGAGCACGCACCTCGGGTGCTATGCTTCCAGTTGGAGCGGTTCTCAACGAAGAACGGCAAGTGTGTGAAGGAAAGCGCGAAAGTGCCATTCCCAGAAGTTCTCGATATTTCAAACTTCGTAGCCCCGCACCTAGAAAAGCACGATCTGTCGTACCGGCTGGTGGCGATGATGAAGCATAGTGGCACGGAGAGGACGGAAAACAGCTTCTATGAGGCGTATGTACGGGGAGATAAGGCGGAACATGGTCCGGATTTCGCGACGAAGGATCGGTGGTTCTTATGTAGAGGAAAGAGTGTGGTGGAGCTGTCGGCGGAGACTGTCTTCGACCAACAAGCGTACGTGCTGATTTATGAACGTGTCAACTTTTCATGGAATGATCACATTCCTGAAGGCGAGCCCGCAAGAATGATGAGCCTACTAATGAAGGCAGGCCATGATTTGGCGCAGGCAGATGACGATGAAACGGAAGTCGAGGAAGATTAGAGTATTAGCCTTATTGACAATGAGCTGACCATGGATTTGCTAGAGCTTGCCATATGTTGTAGAGAAATGAAGGTTTTGTTTTTGTGAACTCTTGTCTAACTACAGTCTTGTTGTAGCTTTGATGGGGTCCGATGGCTCGATTTGGGGACTCAGTATTGCCGTACAGATTCGCAGAAACGAAATATTACAGCGCGCCGTTCACGTTATTACTTATCAAAGTTTTTGTTTCCATCATCTCAATTAGAGTCCGGCTATTGTTTACGTTCCTGTACGAAAAGTCCTTAGGCTTAGAAGTGTGCGTTCGATGATATATTTCCATAATTACTGAAGGCATCGAATTCTGTTCCCTTAGAACTGAATAATAAGGATCGGGCAAACAAAAGAAGTACTGCAGAGTGTAGGAAAGAACACTACAGGCTCACATCAAATCATTCATCACTATCAATAGAGTGAAAGAAGAAAACAATTGTTCAATATATCAGGGAAACATTATTGTAACGTAAAGAATAGCGAAGAAGAGGAAGATAGTCGATTGAAGAGGCACAAGTTAGCAGATGACTAACGAAGTCTTCAGCTCATTTCAGTACTTTGCAGACAAGACTCTTCTACAAAGGCCCTACACCACAGAAAGGTTGATCAGAATTTGCGTTTTCATTTTCAGTAGGCGTAGTTCTTCCGCCTCCTAATAGAAGGAACGATTTTCAATGGGGTGCATGAACGATGTTTCGACTTCAGATGCTTGCGTTCGCGGTGCCGGTTCAGCGCAGATCGGCGCGAGAACAGTTCGTTACAATCCATGCACTCGTGCTCCTTCTTTCCTTCGTGTACGCTGGCAATGTGTCGGTTAAGATCACCTCGTTGTCCAAAAGGACGTGCTCTACAGCCGGGACGGTCGCACCGAAACGGTCGAATGTTTTTGTGTTTCACTCGAATATGAGTTCCCAGACTTCCACTCTGTGTAAATTTCTCGCCACACTCATCGCACACATACCGCTTTGGTGGCTTCTTTGCTTCGATTGGCTTCAAGAGAACGCAATTTAAGAGTGTTGAGGCTCCGCCAAGCAATAATAGTCCTCTCAACGCCTCTTTTTCTCGTAATGTCATCAGGTTTTCAGATAGAGAGCTGCACGGTTCTTTCATTCTCACGGCCATTGTGGTTTAGTGGCTATCGCTGCACCCAAATATCAAAAACGAGAGCAGCTGCGAAGTCATTATTTGAGCTTCTAGGTGGAGAGGCATAGTAACACTTGTAATATTCACTTTCCAAGTCTCTAGGCACACCGCTAACATTCGTAACTTTTACAATTCCATACGACCCGCCAATTTTTTCCGAAATGAACCTACACGTTCCATTCTCCTGACTTGACCCAAAAGTGTGAAAAAAGGACTACTCTCTTTGAACAGCCTATTTTCAAGGTTCTGAATTCATCTAGTTTTAAGTATCCTATATCAATTTGCTATACAACAGGCGCTCAAGTTGCTCGCCTCAGAGCTACTCTCACTACACCTCGAATTCATGAGTATTCTGAGCTGTGGACGAGCTCTCTTCATCAAGTCAACAATTAGATGAAGAATAGCACACTGGGATTTATGAGGTTAGGAAAAAGCAAATTAGTTCTGACAAAACCTTTTTATAAATAGGAAGTTCAAAAATTCATCCCGTCTAAAATAAAAGAGAAGAATCAAAATGAGTGACTCAACTAAACAAAATAAAAAATCAAACAGCTTTGTCCAGAATTACTTTTATGGTATGTTTCACAGTAGTTGATTCAATTAAATTTACCAATGCAAGAACACAATAAGTTTCGTTAAAATTGTTCTACCGATACAAAGTAAGAGACTAAGATCATACATGCAGAGATTGGTCCAGTACCAAGTAGGAAATCGACGAGCAAATCGCAGTAGTATAAGATACCAGAAGGCAACTATTAGTGCAGTAAACGTTTGAACTGAATTAATTTTTTGGGTTCTGTCGCAATAAACAGCTTTTGAAATTTTAAATGATTTAACGTTTAGGTTATCATTGTTAAGATTTATTCTAATGTTCCATTGAATTAGAGTAGAAAATTTTTTGTTTGCGTGCTCGGAACGCTGAGCCATAGTAAAATATAATAGCAGACGCAGCTCACGTGATTACCCCAAACTCGTTCAACAATCATTCGATAGTTTGTCCTGTCAATGAAAGTTAAAATTCTCCTGCCTTAGTCGTCAGTCTGTTCTAGCTCAGAAGTCGCGAAGTGTTTTTTCCCTGTAAGCTCATTATTTGAAACATGCTTTTCGTAGATCTTTTGGGCGTGTCAAAATATTACGAGATTAACGAAAGAGTTATTCATTTTCATTCAGAACATTCGAAATAGCAAACGCACATGGATCAAGAAAGGTTTCAGCTATATTTGCATGTTTTGTACTAGAGAATCGACTCTGAAAGGCTCAGAGGTACGAGATTGTCTGCAACATTTGAAATATTGAGCAGTGAATTTTTGTTCATTGGCTTTTTTTCGCAGATTCTCAATTACAAGCTACCATTGCAAAGCTGATTGCAGAATCAATTATCAAAAATAATCACATGAAGTGGGGTTGGAAATTAACTAGAATTATTTTGCCACCTAATCATCATATTTTATTTCATTTGTGGAATTTCTTTTTACGTGTGCAATAATGCCTAGATGAAGCACTATTGAAACAGCATCTGCTGCAGTTCTAAACGATTCATGATAACTCTGCTTACTTTTTGTAAGGGTATACCTTGATAAAGTCCAGTCACATATCTGTATATTTACTCGAAAATTGATCCAAACATTGAAAAATGCTTATGCATTTCTGATAAAAAGTGCGCCTTATCAATTATGTAGGCAGCGAAATTTTTCTTCAACTCCATTGGAAGTATTCCCTATTGTTCCTTGCTTTTGTTGTTTCCATGAATCAGAAATTTGGGGATTGACTAGCGCAAACAGCGGATTTTCAACTTCATTAGATTAACTTTTCTGCCTGGCAATCCTAAGATCCCTAATATGTTCTTAATCTTGAGCTATAAGATCATGATGACAGCAAATTTCTTAGAATTTTTTTCTAATACTGTGAAAATGTTCGAAATAGGCGGATTGAATGAAAAACGTAAGATGAGACATAATGTTGTAAATCATCAGAACACAGATCCGAAGAGCAAAAATAGCAAGCCTAGTGTAGTAAAGTCTATCTTTCAGCTGTTTATTTCTCAATGTATTCATGGCTCCACCCATGATATATAGAGATTAGAAATAGCGGCTTTAAATTTATCAATCGTCATGGTTCAAAAAATATATCTGTCACAACGTTTTTACGAATGAATTTTCGAGACTTCATCATACGAAAATGCGTGGAGACTTAACAAAACAACGCATTTTGATCAACTCGAACCTAAAGCAAATTACTGCGGCACAAACGGTGTGCCAAATTCACTAACAAGTTCTGATATTTTTCTTAAATATTTTAATTTTTATGTGAAGTATTCTTCAAACCTTTTGACGGCAAGACACATAAATGTTGATACATGAATCCTGAGCTAAATTTCGTATATCGTTAGGGAAAGAATATTTGTACCTAAGTAGAATGCATGTTGTTTGTGATTTTGCACTATCACTTTATCTTTTCAGAGGGTTAAAGAAGAATCATGTTATGCATTTGGAGAAACAAGCAATGAACTGCTTTTAATAAAGTTACGAATATCAGCTGCTTAAAAATGTAATTAAAACTCTGAATATACAAATATCAGCTACATACAAGAATATGCGGATGGATGGTTGCGATTTTGGCATTGGTTTTTGCCGCTGGAAAAATTAAAAGCCATACACTCTTAAATGCATTATGAATAACGG
>JAAUYH010100563.1_pt1 | contig 16174 bp, 12 predicted proteins | sample 7278061 | NCBI WGS metagenome assembly JAAUYH01 (sample SAMN14350203, study PRJNA611818) | marine sediment metagenome | isolation source: surface marine sediment (0.6m) | place: French Polynesia: Moorea | collected 2018-08 | reverse complement strand
CTCGCGTAATTCGCCTTCACGTTCGATTCGAATTTGTAATGCGTTGCCGATTTCAGTACGTAATCCTCTCCATGCCGTAGATGCTCCAACGCGTGACAGCGTGTTCTCAGCCCAGTCTTCTGTTACGAGTGCATCGCGCTGGAATCCGATCTTATGAGTCTCATGCCTCTAGCTAAAGGTGCATAGCGGAATGCGCTTTTCAATGTGGTTCTTCAGTTCCTTGTATGCTTTTCTTTTGTCAACACCTGTTCTTCCAAGGAAGTTGACATAAAAGGTTTTGAGAGCTTTAGTTTCTGTTTTTGATACAAAGCGAAAAAGAAATTCTACAAACAAAAGATTGAAAATTTACTCAGAATGAACCGTCCCCCTCTAGCCTTTTTCAGGCCACTATTATATAGTCTTCTCCCTATAAAATATCCAGTCATTTTCGGACCACCTCTGCCATAAATATAATCCTTGATGAATTTGACAGCCATAAAATTTCATTTCGTTCGTAAAATATTGGTGATATTTATTCTTGATGAGAGTATTAATAATTCGTTATGTTTTTCTCACCTCCGGAAAACAAACGTTAAAAATCTTTTTATGACAATAGCTCTGCCTTTACTTGTTGTTGCTTGCTTGCAAATTTGAATTGTTCCTTCATCATTCGTAGTGCCTCAGAAAATTGTCGTGCGCCTCCTACAACGTTTGCATTATAAAAATGTAAAGCCTCACCGTGAAAATGATTGTGAAGGTACTGTAAACGTTCTGATGGAGACAAACAAAGATCACGAGAAGCAGCGAAATACTGGTCAACAAACTTATCATAGCTCTCATCATGGTTTTCATTGTACTTTTGATCTGTCGAAGAGAATAGCTTCGCGATGTGCAGGTGTTGTTACTAAGCGAACGGTTCCCTTTTGTCCGATGACTATCGTGATCATGCTTACGTGAATTTCCAGGATGCGTCGCCTGTCGATTTGTGCCTTGGTCTTGCAGGTTAGGGGCATCAATAGCCGTAGGTTGGAGGCTGTAGTCCTGGATTGTTGGCAAATTCCCTTTGAACATTCCTGGGTTATAATATGGAGCGCCATAGGGATTCAACGGTGGGGAAACATATGGGTTGTATGCAGAAACATTAAAACTTGGTTGCTGCCAATTTGTATATGAACCCTGCTGTGCGGCTCGTTGATTATTGTAAGCCATAAGTCCTTGCATCTGAGCCTGCACAGCGCGCATTTGATCCATGAGAACTTGAATTTGATTGTTCGGTTTGATTCCCATGGGATTCTTCTGTACACTGCTAGAAAAACTACTGCCGCGCTGGTGAACATTAGAAGTCTAGATGTTTTCTTGAACACTCATAGCATCATCAGTTTCTGCACCTGAGACCAAGCATGGACTTGCCTACAGAAGGCAGCGAATTTTTTCATAAATTAGATTTGAATATATTATTGAAAGTGCCTAATTTTACGAGATCTCATGTTTGGTCGCTGTCCGAGTACACAATTAAGATTTATCTGGCCGTATTAACACGTGGCTCCGATCTTGTTATCAACTATGGCCACTTCCTTTGTTTTCAGTTGTACTACGCTCTCGCTATTGCGGCAGCAAAGAACGAGACAACGATGCTGCTCTGTGACACAGCTTGCTTATGGGAATAGCAAATGGATAGGTGGGCACGGTCGTTGTAGATTGCATGTTGAGAAAAATTATGGTCGAACCAAAACCACAAATTCTGTTGTACAGATTTCGATAGAGATGTCGGGGCGAAGCGACAATGATGTGCCTGAGTTCCAGAATTCAGATAATGAAGACGACTTAGGAGAAGAAGAGAAAGGTGTGGACGTTGTCACAGGACGAGGTTATGAAGCGAGCTTTGCAGCAAATTTTCATGATCTTCTACCGTTATTAAGTGAGCAAGAAACCAAGGTAGACGAGGAAACGCTAGCGATGCGCGAATTTATGAGCATTCTATCGAACCGCTATGTCAGCACATTTCGGCGCTCGCCTCAGACCAACAATCTGCGGCCATTCGCGAAGCGCGCTCAGGCACAGAGTATATGTTCGGAATGTGAGGGGGTAGGTGAAATCAAGTGTAAGTACTGTGATGGTGATGGGTTTATGCAGCTGGAGAAAGATGAATTTGATCCTCATTTTGATGGATGGATACTCGAGCCACCAGTACATGTTGTGGGCAATTATTACCATTGCCCGCTTTGTGGTGGACGCTGCAAAACGAGATGTGAAGGTTGTGCGGGTAGTGGACTTGAAGGGGGTATGGCACGAATCCTAAAGGGATTACCAGTTGATGGAGTGGAGAACTTGCCTAAGTATGCAGCGAGTGATGAAGCGGTACGGGTAGCAACTGAATTATTCGATATGAAAAAGTTTTTGGAGCAGTACAAAGACCGAGTTGAATATGCACCAGATGGCCTTATTATTGTAAGAGCAAAGAAGAGAAGACAGAAACGTAGGAAAACGAAAAAAAAGGAAAGTACAGCGGACCAGAAAACTTCAGCATCATCGAATTTGGTACGTAAAAGAGGGCGGCCGAGGAAAAAGGATGTTCAAAATGAACAACAGGCTAATATAGACAAGATGGTTCAAGATATTGAGTACGGAAAAAAACTGCGACAGAATCTTTCACCCGGAAAAGAAAAGTATATACAACCAAAAAGCAGGCGCAGCACCGACTTTTTGAACACCACAGATTTCAAAGTTGGAAAACGATTGACAGGTGATAAGTTATCACAAGGTAATGAAAATTGAAATGCGGAGTATTTGGTAGGATTGAGGATAATCGTTTTGGCCGAGCGGTGTATCTATCTGTGATACATGTCAGGTGGCACGGTCACATGGTGTGAGACTGAACCTGCACACTGTCAACGAGCGAAGGAGTCGGCTGAGGCGCTCACTTAATGAGACTGTATCTGTCACGTACAGGATAAGGTTCAAATTACGTAATGGTGGGCCGGTACGAAATGCGAAATTGTTTGTAGTCATCGATCCACGCGTCCGTTCCTTCTAGTGCCTGTCACCAAAATTTTGGCCTTGTGAATGTAGGAACATAGACTTTAGGTGAATAAAAGCACGGCCATGAATGTAGTGGCACCCACTTCAACTGATCCCATGGCCTGCCTGCCCAACTAGACGAGCTACTAATGCTACACAACACATAAAACTCCGAAATCAGTTGTGACTCCTTCTCACCAAACCTTCCCTCATTGAATCGCATCGTATCGTATTGTATCAAAACGAACCAAACGAATTACTCTATATATTAAATCATTCATCATTGCCAAGTTAACTCGAACAAACATGGGCGCTCTCTATTATTTACGACAAAGACCAGATGACCGATGTCGGCTACTAACAGCAGTGATACCCGCATTTATTGTATATGCACTCTTCTCTCTTGAAGATTTAAACAATCGTGATTGCCTACCTTCTCCTCACTCTCTCGCTCCACTTTTTGGCACCCTCAAAACATCTACTGTTGAACAACTCAATTTACATGGCAAGAATGAGAACCAACTTGACTATACGAATGATGATCCAAATCATGATGCGACTAATCAACAACAATCCATGAATTATGGAATTCCTGTGTTTTTGGAACAGGCACGTGCAACACCACCACCACTACCTCTATGTGCTGCAGATGGAAGTCGCGCAAAAACGTTCCTTATTGTGTTTATGGGTCATTCTGGCAGTTCGGCAATTATGTCTGAGCTTGCCGCACATTCAGAAGTGTATTTTGAACAAAGTGAACCTGTAGATCATTTCGAGTACGAAACCAATACAACACTGGCGTTACAATGGACACGCGATTTCTTCGAGCGTGGCATTAAAGCTGGTCGCACGCCTGGATTCAAAATACGTCCCGCCCATATTTATAGAGATCCTGCTGCTTGGGCTGAACTTGCAAGACGTTACGATACTCGAATCGTCTGGCAATATCGTGAGAATTTGTTCAAGAAAAGCGTCGGCGAGTATACCTATCGATATCTGAATGACACAAGTGTTGTAGAAGGACTTCGAAGACCAATGCCGAGACATGAACGATGTCGTATTGGTGCAGGCTGTAAGTTTAGAATCGAGAATCTACGCTTTTTTCATCATCTTCTGAGAAAGATGGTCAAGTCAGATAAGGAAATTGCTAGTGCAGTACACATGATTGTTGCAGGGAGAGATTGTGTGCATCCATTGCCATATGAGGATTATTTATACGCGAGACGTGCAGCTATGAAACGTTTACTCGTGTTTCTTGGTTTGAAATACGAAGAACACGAGCCACTCAGACACAAAGCAACTTCTGACAACATGTGCAAGACTGTCCAAAATTGGAAGGATCTCTGCGCCAACTTTTATGCTTGTCACACATGGCGTTGGCAAATGGATGACCCTCGCAACGATTGCCATTGCGATTTCTCTAGTGGGCCTGTCAAGTATTGTTCAAACGAATTTGACGCCGTGGAATAGTCATCATTTCCTGGCATTAGAGTAAGAGTCAGAATAATTGGCTATATCATCTAGATTTTTTCAAGGCGCCTCATCTCCAACCTCTATTGAGTTGCGCATACTGCATTTTTGTGGTTCTCTGATATTGTACCAATTTCTCCTAGAGATGCCCTCCAATGCGTGCGATAATTTTGCCAAGCTGCAGCAGCCAGCAACAAGTCGAGTCAAAATATCTCAATAATGTGTTATCCGTTAGTCAGCATTCGGGAAAGGCGTGCGCCTCTGCCACGAACAAGGCTCTGTGAATATACGAATATCGTCGGCTCACATGGTTCATTGCGATAAGCATTCCATCTCAAATTGACATAGGTTCATCAACCCCTGTGTTCGGTGCAGTTGCTTAAACGTTTGTAAATTCCGATTCCGTTTATTCTCACCCCATCCTTTAGTCGTCGATATAACTGTTGTGGATGCGCATAAACATTTTTTGATTCAGTTAAGGAATTCAACTTTGCTCACTGCTACAACTTAGATGCAAAAGTATTAACTGTCGGTTGAGACAAAGAAAGAACAAGTGAGTAGTTGAGTAATGTGATTGCTCTTGGCCAAGTTTTCATCTCTCGAGAACAATGCTGAAGGTGCGACAAGAGACATTGTGCAACTGGCTCGCACTCGTAATGGAACCATTAGCCTTGCTGAGTGCTGCAATTGATGTGGTGTTTCCAAACAGTGCGATCATCGTACAGTAGCTGTTCATGCCAATCTGATTCACTTGCAAGATTTTTATGCCTCCACCGTTTTCTTCCACTACTCAGAGACTCACTTACGCAATCTTTCATTTTGTGGTTATCCTTCTTCCAGCAGTGTCCCTAAACGTGTGTAAGACACAGCAGCATACGGTGGCATTTTGTCGACGTAGCAGCGCTGGACCGCATATCTGCAAAAAATCTCAAGTATCCCATTCTTGAATCGGCGCTAACAGTATATTTGTGGTTTTCATCTTCAAATGGCTTGCGCGAATTGGCATCTGCACTTCTCTACTATACTGTTCTGTACATCGTTGGTAGGGAAGAATGCACATTCCAAATGGCTCTGGAAGAGAACTCTTCTGAGTTTTTCTTGTACACTGTACCACGGTAGCAGCTTTACCTAGAGTCCTGTAAATGCTTAATAATTTTGATTATATTTTGCCAGACCTCGCTTTTAACTTGATCCTATTTGTCGTTAATTCGCATCTCCTCGTTAATCAACGACGCTCAAATCTTTTTCAATCTATCCATCAAATCTCGCATCGTGCTCGAATTTCCATGGCGCAACCGATAGAATGCAAGGCCGCAGTATCCTGGGGTCCAAAGGAGGAGTTGAAAATTGAAACAATCACTGTAGCAGCGCCGAAAGCGAATGAGGTCCGAGTGAAAATCACTGCCACTGGCGTATGCCACACCGATCACTATACTATGAGTGGTGCCGACCCGGAAGGACTCTTCCCGGCTGTTCTAGGGCACGAAGGCGCTGGCATAGTAGAAAGCATAGGTGAGGGCGTGACGACGGTAAAACCAGGAGACCACGTAATCCTTCTCTACACACCCGAAGTACGTTCACTCTATTTCCATTTATCATTGTTGATAAGACAACCTAACCTTCCCGTTGCATGATACTTCAGTGTGGTGCATGCAAGTTTTGCAAGAACCCAAAAACAAACTTATGTCAGAAGATTCGTTCTACGCAAGGCAGGGGTGTTATGCCCGATGGCACCTCTCGTATGACTTGCAATGGGAAAGATTTGTATCACTACATGGGTTGCAGTACTTTCTCTGAGTACACGGTTGTGGCCGATATTAGCGTTGTGGCAGTTCGTGACGATGCGCCGCTGGATAAAGTCTGCTTACTAGCTTGTGGTATTACTACAGGTTTAGGAGCTGTACGATACACATGTGACGTGGAAGAGGGATCGAATGTGGCTGTTTGGGGACTTGGTTGTGTCGGACTTGCTGCGATTGCTGGGGCGAAAGAACGTGGGGCGAGGCAAATCATTGGTGTTGATATCAACCCGGCCAAATTCGAACAGGCTATATTCTTTGGTGCCACTGATTGCCTTAATCCGAAGGAACTGCCGCCCGGGGACACCTCTGTTCAGAAAGCCATCGTAGAAATGTCAGATGGTGGTGTTGATTATAGCTTCGAATGCGTTGGTAGCGTTAAGACTATGCGCCAGGCACTCGAAGCTTGTCACAAGGTAAGTTGTTGCTCCTGCGTTGGCTCGTGGGTGCCATACTGTATTCTAACTTGATTCGTCGTGTAGGGATGGGGTGTGAGTTGCATCATTGGCGTCGCTGGCTCTGGTCAGGAGATATCGACCCGGCCTTTTCAACTTGTAACAGGTCGCGTCTGGAAGGGGTCGGCGTTCGGCGGTGTGAAATCACGAAGTCAACTGCCCGGTATTGTAGATGAGTACATGGAGAAGAAGGTAATGGTAGACGAGTTTGTGAGTGCGACTTACGCCATTGAGGATATCAATGTAGCGTTCGACGACATGCTGAGTGGGAAGAATATTCGCGGGATAGTGATATTCTAAGGGTGGAGTCAATCACTAGTTTGTTACTATACAAGCTGAACAAGTCAGCACTTCGTTTACAGATGTATTCATCAGTTCGAAGGTAAATTCCTAGAGTAAAGGCGGACGCAGGTCACGTAGAAACGAGACAAATGCATGTCACGTCTTGGGAGACGTTGGCTTGGGCGAAGGTGTAGCTCCTACTTTGGGAGAGCAGGGTGGTGAGGGAATAATAGAAACAGTAGGCGGCGGAGGCGAGCCAGCACAGGACTTGTTCGGGTTGGGGCTCCAGCTGGTTTCACCAGTCCAACGGTCAACCTTGCGTAGAGGTTAGTCAACTGTGATTGCGGTGTGTAGGTCGTGCGATCGAAAGACAAAGTTGAAACTTACAAAGAATTGGCTACGGCCAAAGTCTGCTGAAGTGCAAGCACGAATCTCCCACCTATGGGCAGAAGCGGGGTCGGGTTCGGGGATAGAGAAAGAACTCATATTGGGTAGATTGCTGAAGAAGAGGAGGTAGCGGGGGTCGATCAGGTTGCAGTTGTTGTGGGGGGGTGTCTGTGATGGAGTCACTGTTCTAAGTGCAGAAGCAAGAAGCCTATGGCTTTTATAGAGTGGAGTCGAGAGCGCATGTGCGAGGTAACTGGTTGTTGCGCGTGTGATGTCATAGAGTCGAGTAGAAGTGACGCGTGTCGCAGCGATGCAAAAGAATGTAAACGGCAAAAATCTCAACAGAACTGCGAAAAGCACCAGAAGCGCTCTATACAATTATTGCAAGATGCGAAAATGAGACGTGGTGCCTGTCAACAGTCCCTACAGTACAGTACAGTGGTAAATGTATAGTGATAAAGCTCCACCTCAACGCAGCCATACAGCCACCCGCTCATGTGCACCCTCTTTTCATCCACTTACCCTTTCCTAATCATCTACCTACCCATCTCGAGAGGGGCGCAATCGACTCGCAATTTCCATTTTCCATCTCTTTTCATTACGTAATCACGTTATAGATCAATTATGAGCAGGACTGTACACCACTGCATTTCTTGTCTAAATTATTGTACGGTACCAGTGCTGCACCGGCAAATTTCGTATAAGAAACCAATCGCCAATCAACATTGACTTGTTGATATTTTGACTTCAATAATCCAATAGAAAATTAGAATCAAGCTAGGGATACTGATTCGAAAACATTCATAATTTTAATCAAATAATATCTTTGCACTGCAAATCTCATTTCTACACCACTACAAAATCCGTACTGATAAAAATCGATCCTGAAGTGCATACTGAACCCGTCGAAACAAGTTAGTTAGACAAGACCAGAGAATACAAATGACGACAATCTTTACATCATTTACTACTGAAATTCAGTTCAAGACCCAATCGAGCCGAGTTTGAAAAAGAATGGGACTAAATTTTATAATGATTATTTCTGTAATTCGAAATATTAATTTCAATTCTGAATACAGGAATTGATGTTTGAAACGTAGTCTACAGAGAGTATTGAAAACCGTTTAATCTTCTCTGAGTTGGGACCTAATTAAAAATTGGAGAGGAAATAATTTAAGAAGAAGACACTGAAGTAATTCTTCGTACAAGTTTTCTGTCTGTCCTTTTCCAGGCAAATTGACTTCAAAAAATTTGAGACAATCATTATCAACCAAGCAAAATCTATCTGCTAAGATGAAATAGATGTCTTTAAAATTTGCAAAAATGAGCCGAAATTGTATGAAACCTTTAGCAGTGTTCTCATGCAGATCTAGTCAATTTACCATATACCAAAACTAAATGTACAAGTTCCAATAGTCTACTCTATTTAAAGCAAAGGGAATAGAAAATTCGATCTCTGCAACATTATGCTGTGGTCAAAAACAGCAGGGCTTGTTACAAGATCTATAAATGAACGAGAACTATGGTGACATGTAGACAATATTTATTATTCTCTCAACTTGCTCAATGCCTTTTACAAAATTGCTAGATTTTCCATTCGAATAATTTTATGTACAATTTCTAAGAATTTGAGAACCAAATCATGGATAAGAGAAGCAGAATTTTTCAGATGTGGACTCAAATGCGCTATAGAAGGACTAGGTTGTTAGTATATTTCATCACCCACAAACGTCAAATTTCAAACTGCTCGCTCTCTTGTCCTATAAGAATGTTTTTGTCTTCTGGAATTGATTTACCGTTGACAAAAATGTTCATCCTCGCTTGATGCCATTCATTTTGACCATTACTTTTTCTAGAAGTTTGAATCAATGAATCTACTAAACAAGCAATTCGAAAATGATTCAAATCCTAATGTAACTGTCGATTAATCAAGCACTCTGCACTCTAAAACTCATAGAATTCGGTTGATCCAACTATTCTGACACTATAGTTATCAATGTCTCGAAATAAAGCGGCAGAAAATAAGAATTTGAGATCTAGAGCTACATATGTGTCCGCCACACAAATAAATTCTATGAAATACATCGAGATTGATTTTAGGCTTCAAAAATAGTTCGAAACATAGAGGATTCATAATCAGAAAACAATAAATAGACGGCTCATAGAAGAAGAAAGTGCTACCAAGGAAGTAAACAGGAAATTCTTGGAGGAAAAAAGAGTTTAATGTAACAAAAAATAGGCACGATATTTAAATTTGCATGGGACTCAAGATTTCTAATGATTGTGGTAAATTCTGTAGTGTTTCTGAGTTTACAGAACGAAGCAACTAACCAGAGGCTGATTATTCTATTCTCTAATTGGCAGGAAGAAAGAAATAACATCCTGAAAATTAATTCTATACATATTTAGCAGAGAAAATTGACCCTTCACTGGGAAGCAGATGAAACCAGGACTGCAAAATTAGAATTTTCATTTTCATTAAAAATCTATGATGATGATTTCTGGATTTCCACAGAATCTTCTTGTACCTTTTGGCTGAAAAGATATCAGAAAAGGATTTGGGTACACGTTACAGAAAACTCGATTTCTTTCCGTTTACCTCATCTTCGCATATGCCACTGTTCTAAGTTATCCAACAGTGCCTTACATACTCACGAAACGTCTAAATTAAACATCTGTCCATTTTTAGAAGTGAATAGATTCATCTTAGATCTCTCACTTTTGCGTTGATGATGTAGGCTTGAACGGTAAGTACTAAAATTTACAATGATATTTCTGTGTGATATATTGATTTTGTCTTCATATTCAATCGTAAATTTTTTTATTGTTTAGGAATCGTACCCCTCGTTACTATTCAATTCTATAGCAGAATATGAACCTTTTTGAATTTACCTTGATCTGAAATTCTTCCTTCATTTGAATCTTGTATTATTCTAGCTTACATTTTGTTATTGCCAATTGAGCAAATAGCCTAACCGAATACTTTGTTAGCTTTTTTACCTTAGAATAAAAAGAGCTATTGTTCTTGCGATAGGATTTTTCGCAGTTCCTATGAAATATTGAACTACCCGCTATTTCACTTCTGAAATTAATGAAAAGCAGTGTTGTGAAAGTAGACTTCACATCCAATTTGGGCTAACTCAGAAATATCAACTCTCAAACATTCGAAGTGAAATAATATTAATCAGAATAGGTACTGTTGAAACAAAGCAAAATGATTATTTGGGTTTCTGTATTGTTTTAGTGACGTACCCACATTAGTATAACTCCCAACCATTAATTTGGAGTAAAGTTGACCTAGTCAAGCAGATATATCAATACACCTAGCTCTATACTGCAGGTTCTTTACGTAGCGAACAATATTTACTGCAAAATCAAAGATTTACAAATTGCTGCCAAATTTCTATTGCCATTGCCAAAGTGGAAAGAAACTGGATCAATGGTCTGTAGTAACCTAAGTCACAATGGCAGATGTATCAAAGCTGTTGAGTGCAGGCGAGAAAACCGAATGAGCGCAGAATCTGAAAGTTGAGAATCACGAATTCGACATTCACGTGCAGTTGTAATAATTCCATGAGTGTTACTTTTTCCGTTCATCTATTTCTCCAGTTATTGGAAAATCAAGTGTATTTTTATGTTTGCAATGATCTGGCTAACGGAAAGATCAGAAAGTATAATATTAAATGATATTAACATAAATACACAGAACGAAATGTATAAAAACAATAAGCAAGGAAAGAGATGATTTTGGGTATGGCTCGTTTACGAACTCATAATTTGGAAGGATTGACCCCCCATGCAATCTCGTACAGAAACGCCACAGATATCAGAGGGTGAAGACGCCACCAAACGTGGAAGGTTATAAACGAATAAGCAGGCACCTTTCTTGCGGTCTGCAGCCGCAACACGCACGAATGGTCAGTCAGCTTACTGTTTTCGCAATGAAAAGAAGAAGCCCTCAGCCGCGCGCCACACGCAATCTCGACTTCTGCGAGAACGCGCAGACACGTGAAGTTGATTTTGGATAGGCTCATCGTACACGAGGCGAGTGCTGGCGGTAAGGTACGCGTCGGTATCGACGTGTTTTAAATACACATTATGAGTGCGTAGCCATGGATCACCAATTCTCGCACCTTCACATTGCACAATCCAGTCATCCCCACTATCGCCAGTTTTCCACACATCGTTGGTGTCTTGTGCATAAGCGCTCACCTCGTGGTCATGATTCATAGGCGCCGAAACGAGATGACTGTGTAAATTCTTGCCGGTGTTTAGATGTTGGAGTCGAATGGTAGCACCGCATTTGACAGGAGTGCCAGTTTGTGGGAAGGTGTCATCTTGATGATGTATGGGATGAGGTTCTTTGAGAAACCAAAATGAGTTTGAATCTCCATGAAGTGCTTGACCAGTGACGGATTGTTGGCCGGACCCGCCTGCGTAAGGCAAATTGTGAGAATGTAACCGATGTCCACTGGCTACATGTTCGAGTTTGAGTACGGAACCGTAAGTTAGAGTGTTGGCGGTGACATCATTCGCATGAACGACGGAAGTGAGGAGCACGAGGACTCCGACGAAATACGACGATGAGTACGACAACAACATATTAGCGTTGATGATGTTAGTGCACGAGACACGAATAATGGGTTACATATGATGGCAAAAAGGTTAACAACCGGAAAGAATGTAGAAACAAAATGATTGATTCAAAGAAAAATATGACGTTAGATAACATGTCAATCTAGAAAGAGACTCATATGTGAACAAAAATGATATTGTTAGCTGAATAGGGCGGAACAAACGAAACGGAACGAAACGAAACGTAACAAGGGTGAAGATCAAACACAAGGTAATATACTGTACCGCGGCAGTACGGACACTGTAACAGTTCGAAATGGCAGACAGGACGTACTTCGTCACAGTCTCAGTCCCAAAGGTGTGTACGGAGTCCAAGATTTAGCATCGTCTCAGACTAGTTACACGATGACGTAAGTGAATGTAGCCATGTTATTTCTAATACGACCGAGAAAACGAAACCACAAGCCATGACTACGGTGCAACATCCATAATTAGGTGGTTCGCTATACCGAATCCAAGTATAAGAAAAGTACCGAAAATCTACGATCTGGACCAGCGATGTACCTTATCAAGTCAAAGAATGCACGCAAATTTCGAGCACAGTGAAAGATTGTATTGCTGTACAGTACAAGTGAGAATGTGAAATGGGCTTTCATTCACCAAAGCAAATCACTAGTCGAATCACTGATGTCCACAACACTTTATCGCACACTCAAATCATGGCTGCGCAATAGAGTACCACCTGCTGCACCGGCTAATAAGTGCCGTTACGGTATTGTAGCTGATAATGTTGACAGTACAAGGTGGTCCAAGGCAGAGATGACGACGGTGGTGGCCTCAGCTGCCGCCGCCGATACAATACACGTCCAAGCGCAGGAAGACCATATTGCAAATTGCGCCGTTACGGAAATGTGTCCAGCACTCTACAGTACGTGTGAATGGGTGAATTAGCACTGCACAAAAGGTGGATACGTAAGCGCATCCTTGTGCATTGCACTATTTGACGATTGCGCTGTCAGCATGAATGTCACGCTCTCACTTTTGTTCAATCTGATTCCTTCGGGTTCGTTGCCTAAGTTTGGTCGACGCGGCACGCCGTGTTCACAACGAATCATCGCCACATTTCTGACATTCCCTACCCTTCGCCACATCACCGGTCACTCTTTCTTTCTTTCACACGAGACGTAGTCCATGGCAGCTGCTAGCCTAGGCTGTTACAACATCCTCAAGCTAACTCAACACAATCAAGCGTCTGTCCTCTTCTCCCTTACTACCCTAATTCATTTTCAACCAAACGTAATAACAGTGAAGTGAATTGTTTTGAAAAGTGAGCACAACTTGGTCAACTTTATCCTCCCAACTATAGCGCTCGCAATCTATCGTACAATAGTAACTTCGGAAAAATGTTATTGTTCGTTGCTCACTATGTTTGGAATCGAACCAATCGACCACACTTAGAGTATGCCCACTGTGACAGAACCAACACTGCGAGAATAGTTACTGCCGAGTAGATGAGAGGTGTAGGCAGTTCGTATGGTGTACCGATTTGGTCGTCATCGCTCTTGGGGTTGATACGCTCGTTCAATGACACAGCTGCCATTGGCCACATATGGCCCGCGATATAAAGACCGAAACAGCAAGCACCGAATGATTGCCATGGATCACAACCACCACCATTTTCGAAGAACAAAAACATGGTCAGACGATACAGCATCCCCAGGACCATGAGGCCTACAATAACAATATTCACCCATTCCATCCAATTCCGTCGGGAGCGCTGACCTGTGTTGGCAACCCAACTCATTTTGGCACCCATCAGGGCATCCCACATACCTATCAAATGACAAATATTATAGCCGAACCAGGTTTCCTGTCCGCGTAGAATATCAATCGACGCGACGTCGGAATAGGCAGAGAAGAAAGCAATGTATCGGATCATGTAGTACGAGATGAACGCACCCGCCAAACTTCCCAGATCTTCCGGATCGATGGGCGGATAACCCGTGATAAGGTAGTACAACGCAACAAAGATGTACAAAAAGGCAGCGACACCAAGAAGCGGATACAATGTTGAGTCGAGCCAAAACATAGCCCTCACAAATCCATTGTTCGGTCGTCGACCGTGTCGTCGGTACTCATAGAATTCGTCGATTTCACCTCGACGACGAGCGATAAGTGCACGTTTCTTCTCATCAGCCGCAGTCTCGAAAATCTTCATGCCGTTCATGATGGCACCCTTGGCCCATCGTTGCCTCTGCAACATAGCGGCCGCGACTGAAACCGGAGCTTCACCCCATGCCAGGTCTTCTGCAGCGTATTTGCTGATGTACCCACGACGATGGACTTCGTTCGAAGTGAGCGTATCTTCTGTCACTGAACCGTACACGAATCCATTGATTTCGTACAACACTTCGCGACGCCACAAACAGTTAGTTCCGACGAAGGGAGTCATACCGAAACCGTCTCGACCTTTGATGATACCATCGTAGAACAGAGCGTTACGATGAGCCATGACATCGTCCTTGTCCACATTGTGGAAACGTTGCGGGGCTTGGATGAAGGCAACGTCACGATTCACTCGCCAAGAGGTGTTCACTCCGCGGCCGATTTCGGGATCATCATCTAACATGAGTGTGTTCTCTACGGCGTCATCACGCATTTCCTCAAGAAGCAGCGGAACCATACGCAACAACATGTTCTCAGTGGGACGCATGTCAGCGTCGAGGAAGAGCACTAGCTTACCGTCGGTTCCAGCGTTGAACAACACATTGTTAATGTTACCGGCCTTGTTGTGATGGTCGGCCGGTTTGACACGACCAACGAGAGTGAGACGAGGAAGCGCACCAGGTGCGTACATATCTTCACCAAACGGGCCAAAATCGAAGACATGGCACTCTTTGGAACAATCGGGACGAAGAATTTCGTCATCGGCAAGAACAGTGTAATGCTCCACAAGGCCTTGGTCATTCATTACTTCTTCGAGCAACGGATCATAGCCGGCTTCCTCAGCCAAAAGCTGGTACATGTCCAGTCCGAGTTGAGATCGCTCCACACTCTTCGGGGTGGCGAAGTAACCATCATCAGCCACAATCACACGTACTAGATGGGACGGGTAATCAAGTCGGAGAGTAGCACGAATAGTGTCACGTAGTTGCTCCGGAGGCTCCTTGTAATGAGCAATGATGACATCCACCGAAGGCCAATCAGCTTCGGGTAGCGGCGGTTTCAAAGAGTCGAGTGAGCGCCACTTACGTTTCACTGGTTTCCACATACCGAACAAACCAATCATGGCACTGAGAAAAGAAAGCATTTCCGCAATAATAAACACAATCCAAGAAACGGGCGCTTGTCTACGGTTCCCGCCTCGACCAGGTGCGGAAAGCCAGTAGAAGTAGTACATGGCGGCGGGGATGGTGAGCAAGTAGAACAGGCGGAACAGAATCATGGACAAAGTTTCGGCCATGTGGAAAGGCGAATACATATCGAGCCCAGAAATCTTGGACACAATCTTCCGAACTGCACCAGTCTTGTTCTTCTTCCCATCAGGGTCGACATGTTTCACATTCACCCGCTCACCGGTCTCGGTGTACATGGTGGGGTAGTCGGGATTGAATTTCTCAACACCATCAACGATGAACTTGAATTCAAGTCGTTCCTGTGGCACTTTCACAGTGCAGCGGAAGTTACCGGGTTGAATACTTTCCATGGGGATTTTCTCGTTGTAGTTATCCCAAGAACCGGTGAGGTAGACATTGCGACCGCCGCAGTTCCATTCGAAAAGCGACAGTGCATGAGGTACTTCCTCATAATTTGTGGGCGCCTTCGAATACATGGAGGCGCGAGTGTGACGCGAGCGAATCGACCCACGTGGGCCTGCGCTAGGCGTAGTGTCAATGCTGCCAGTACGACGAGAGCGTACATCAGAAAGCATGCCCGAGGAAGTGCTCGACCCGGCATCGCTCATGGTGTCGGTGATCAAGCGAGGATCGGCAGGCTCGGATACATATCCTAGAGGAGGGCCGGGAGGCCCAGGAGGCCCCAGTGGGTTCGACATCTCTCAGAGAGGAGACAATGCGCGCGGGAGCTGCCCTGCTTGGCGCGCACTGGTGAGTGAGTCAGTCAGTGAAGAGGTAGAGGACAACCACCACGCCACGCAGTGGTAGGGGTAAAAGCTACGGTCGACGTATTGCGGTTGGGGCTACGCAATGG
>JAAUYH010009198.1_pt1 | contig 16175 bp, 17 predicted proteins | sample 7278061 | NCBI WGS metagenome assembly JAAUYH01 (sample SAMN14350203, study PRJNA611818) | marine sediment metagenome | isolation source: surface marine sediment (0.6m) | place: French Polynesia: Moorea | collected 2018-08 | reverse complement strand
CGCCGCCACTAAGGTGCGATCGCGCCAAACAGTAAGGTGATTCGGCGCCCAACCCGCTTTAGGGACGGCGCTTCCAGAGGTTTCCATATTCCGCAGCCATTCCCACCCAAAAATTGAATTACGCTAGAGAGCGGAAAGCGCTATTAACTTTATGGTGCAACAGCTGAGACCCCGCTACTCCATTTCCTGGCTCCGTTGTATTGATGAAATTCCCCAGCAGGCCTGGAACGCCTTGGCCGTTCCCTTAAGCACCCCATTTTTTGAGTGGGAATGGCTGCGGAATATGGAAACCTCTGGAAGCGCCGTCCCTAAAGCGGGTTGGGCGCCGAATCACCTTACTGTTTGGCGCGATCGCACCTTAGTGGCGGCGGCCCCCTTGTATCTTAAAGGCCATAGTTACGGTGAATTTGTCTTTGACCACCAATGGGCCGATCTGTCCCAGAGACTAGGGGTTGAATATTATCCGAAGCTGCTGGGAATGTCCCCCTTCACGCCTGCAGAAGGCTATCGCTTCCTGATCGCCCCTGGAGAAGATGAGGAGATATTAACCGGCTTAATGGTGGAGGCGATTGACCAGTTTTGCCTACGCAACCAGATCTCCGGCTGTAATTTTCTCTATGTGGATCCTACCTGGCGTCCCTTGATGGAAAGGTTTGGGTATAAGAAATGGCTGCACCACAGCTACATCTGGAAAAACCAGGACTATCAGACCTTTGATGACTATCTGGCCGCCTTCAACGCTAACCAGCGCCGAAACATCAAGCGGGAACGCAAATCCCTTGATAAAGCGGGGTTGCGGATGGAAGCCGTAACGGGTGAAGCCATCCCAAAGTCCCTATGCTCACGGATGTATTCCTTTTATGCAGATACTTGCGACAAGTTTGGCTGGTGGGGCAGTAAATATCTGACCCGCCAGTTTTTCGAACAGCTTTATCCCAATTACCTGCATCGGGTAGTTTTGATCGCCGCCTATGCAGAAGACACCCGTCAACCTGTCGGCATGTCCTTTTGTCTATTTAAAGGAGACCGCCTTTATGGACGCTATTGGGGATCCGCTGAAGACTATAACCATCTTCATTTCAACGCCTGCTACTACAAACCGATTGAATGGGCGATCGCCAATGACGTCCAAATCTTTGACCCCGGCGCTGGCGGACGTCATAAAAAACGACGGGGGTTCCCCGCCACCCCCCACCATAGCCTTCACCGCTTTTACGACCCCCGCCTCCAACAAATATTCGCCACTTATATTGAAGAGGTGAATGAATTGGAACAGCGTGAAATCGAGGCCATCAATCAAGACCTTCCCCTAAAACAAGAGAATGATTGTTCAAAGTGAACAAGAAACGGTGTAGTTTAGGGTAAAGAATGACTGCTTATGACTCCCAAGGCTGAAGAACTTGCCAAACTCGATAACACCCTATCGAAACGTTTCATTGAGCTTGATCCCAGTGGCTACTTTTTGATCTATCTAGATCAGGACAAGAGGGTGATCTGCGCGAAGCACTTTACCAATGTGATTAACGAAAGAGGCTTAGCTTGTGACCCGGAAACAGGAGAGCCTCTACCCACCAGGGGTAAGGTTGAACGCACCCATACCCAGATTTATACCGGACGAACTGCAAAAGAACTCTGTATCAGTATTTTTGAGCAAAAGGACAGTCCCTGCCCAGTATCCTTCCTAGACCATGCTGCTTATCTAGGTCGGGAGTTTATGCGGGCAGAGATGGCGCTCATCCGAGGTGAAGATTATATTCAAGACTAGCGCCAGCGTTGGAGACCGCCCACCCAAAGTAGAAATTTTTCTCTGGGAAAGAATAGAGAAATCAGGCGTCAGAACCCAGTATTTGAAACACTTCTGAATTCTGGATTTCTTTTTCCCCACACTTTCCCAGCTTCAATGACAAACCCGCCTCATACAAATCTGTCTCAATCTATAGAAAATAGGAGTTGGCCTACCGGCCAACTCCTATTTTCCCATCCAGCCAGAACCCCATTGCTTTGAGGAACGCATCAGAGGAACACATCGACCGATGAAAGACTAAAGCCAAATTAATTCTCGTCTACTCATCCGCCGACTTCACTGGGATTTTAATTTCTACGAAAACGAAAATTCCCTAGCCGCCCATTGATTGGTAATAGTAATAAGTCACCATGGGGACGATAGTAGCCACGATCAAAAACCCCACCACGATGATAGTTGAACTCCCTCGACTCTCTGCCGTTTCCTCAGCAGTCGCGAACGTTCCCTCAACGCTAACCGCACTTTCAACCAAGGGAGGGCCTGGATCAGGCTGACCAGATAGAACCGCCACTAGACGATCAGCTGCGTCTATAAAGGCTTTATTGTAAGCATTCGCCTTGCGAACAGGCGAAAGTAAAGTTTCTTGAACGACGCTTTGCGCAATCTCATCGGTTAATTCTTGAGCGGATTGCTCCCCCACCCGAATAGCAACGCCATTGGTCACATCATCAAACACGATTAGCGTTTGTTTAGCTTGCATTTCTGGGGTAGGAAACCACTGCTCAAACAGCTGATCTGCAAAACTTTCAGGCGTTTCGCCATAATCTAGGCGATGGAGAGTCACTAAGCGAGCCTGATTATCAGTCACCTGCGATAGCCTGCGAAATTGGTTAGAAATGTTCCCTTGATTCAAGCGGCTGAGTAAGCCTGCGTTATCCACAACCCATGTTGAATCGGACAGCGGCGGCATATCATAAATCCCGGTCGCCTCCGCCGGCAAGATCCAGCACTGAATAGACAGCATGGCTAGCGCCAAGGAAACTAGCAGTGGCCGTAGTGAGTCTTTCCACCTCACTCTTCGAGTGATGAACTTATACATTAGTTATAGTCCAAATCTTAAATAATAAATGAATTTCGATGAAAAATAAATGAAATTTCATCCTGGCAGATGCTCGTAGAGCTGTAAATACGATAAGAGGGCTGAGGGCTTGCGCCAAAATGTTCGGTTCTCTGGGGTGGGATATCCCTCTTTGCGTTTGCGTTTGCCCAAGCGATGATGCTTTAAAGATGAAGTCTGCTTAAGGCAACCGCACATTAAGCAGGAGCGTAAGTTAGGAAAATATCCTCCCTAAGGCTTAGTTCTTTGAACATTGCTTTGAGGATAATTAAGAGGAACAAATGGGTCTTCCCTTTACGGACGCTTGAGGTTGTAATACCATAGAAGTAAGCAAAGTCATAACGGTTTCGATTTAATCGACGTTTTGCCCACGCACCACTCCCTTGTGAGGCATTCACAGATTCGCTTTTGGTTCAACATCTCGTGTGATTAGCTCTGCTGGTTCTAGATTTCAGGGTAAATTGCGGAGTTTTTAATGAGAGGTTACTCATATAGTTATCTCAATTTAATGCTCAATCAGGTCTAGTTCAGACCAAATCCTAGAAGGACAAGTAAGCTTATTCATACCTTGCCCGATTCTGCCTCCTCCTACTGGTGCACAGGCGCCATAACCTTTACCTGGCGTCTGGCCGGGGGTATTTAGTATTCTCAGCGGAGGCCATTTTATTCCATGACCAAGACAGAAACGCCTACAACCAAAGCTCACAGTAAGACAAAGAAGGTAGCCTTCACAGCGGACGCCGTTCGCACCTATCTGCACGAAATTGGTCGTGTTCCTTTGCTAACCCACGAGCAGGAAATCGTCTTCGGCAAGCAGGTTAAGCAAATGATGGCCTTGATAGGGAAAAAGGACGCCCTGACTAAGCAGTTGGAGCGCGAACCCACAATCGAGGAATGGGCCGCTGACCTTGATTTGTCGGAAATTGAGCTGCAGCAGCAACTTCGCCAAGGCCAACGAGCTAAGCGCAAAATGATTGAGGCGAATTTACGGTTGGTGGTGGCGATCGCTAAAAAGTATCAGAAGCGAAATCTAGAATTTCTAGATCTTATTCAAGAAGGCACCTTAGGTCTAGAGCGCGGGGTTGAGAAATTCGACCCGACCCGGGGATACAAGTTTTCAACTTACGCTTACTGGTGGATACGGCAAGCCATTACTCGCGCCATCGCCCAGCAAGCCCGCACCATCCGACTCCCCATTCATATCACCGAAAAGCTGAATAAAATAAAGCGGGTGCAGCGGGAATTGTCCCAAAAGCTGGGACGAAGTCCTTCGCCAGCGGAAATTGCCACATCACTGGAGCTAGATCCTCGGCAGATCAGGGACTATCTATTGATAGCCCGTCAGCCAATTTCTTTAGATGTTCGGATAGGAGACAATCAGGACACGGAATTGCAGGATCTGCTGGAAGATGAAGCCGCTTCCCCCGAAGACTACACTGTGCAAGAATCCCTAAGGCAAGATATCCGTAACTTGCTAGCCGATCTGACGCCGCAGCAACAAGAAGTGATCACCCTTCGCTACGGCCTAGATGATGGCAATGAGCTTTCCCTCGCTAAAGTGGGCCAGCGCATGAATATTAGCCGGGAACGAGTCCGCCAGCTAGAGCAGCAAGCGCTTAAGCATTTGCGGCGGCGTAAGTCCAATGTAAATGGGTATCTAGCCAGTTAACCGCTCACTTAACTCGCTTCCACTGTCCCTATCTTCCTCATTATTCTTTGAATGAATGGAGGAGGTAGCGGATATTCTAAAACTAAGATGTAGAGACAACACCTGGTAGCACCCGGTAGGTCTCTACATCTTTTTTGCAAATTTTGGCCTCAATTTTTTGCCCCTAATCGGTCAACAAGCGAGTGTGTATCTATAATCACCTTCATGACTCTAAAAAAACCTAAACCTTGGGAATTGAGAAACCAAACCCTCAATTGGGGAGAACGCACCTATCTCATGGGGGTGCTCAATGTAACCCCGGACAGTTTTAGCGATGGCGGACAGTTCAACACGGTGGAAACAGCTGTCTCCCAGGCTCGCCATTTAGCAAAATCCGGCATCGATATCCTCGATATTGGCGGACAGTCCACCCGTCCGGGAGCAGTCCAAATTTCTTTGGAAGAAGAATTAACCCGCGTGGTTCCGGTAATTCAGGCTATTCGGTCCGATTCAGCGACGGAGCTACAGACCATTAGCATCTCAATTGATACTACGCAGGCGGCGGTGGCGCAGGCGGCAATCGAAGCTGGAGCTGATATCGTTAATGACATTTCCGGCGGGGTTTTTGACCCGAAAATGCTATCAACCCTCGCCAAGTTAGCGGTTCCCATCATCCTGATGCACATGCGCGGCACGCCCCAAACCATGCAACAGCTCACCGACTATGAAGACCTGATGGCGGAAATCTCTGGTTTCTTAGCCGGTCAAATCAATCGGGCAATGGCGGCGGGCGTAGACCCAGATTTGATTGCGATTGATCCCGGCATTGGGTTTGCGAAAACCTACCCACAAAATTTGGACATCTTGAAAAAGCTACCAGAATTACACAAATTAGAGCGGCCCATACTAGTCGGTCCTTCCCGCAAAAGTTTTATTGGCTGGATCTTAGATCAACCCGATCCTCAGCAACGGGTTTGGGGGACAGCCGCCGCCTGCTGCAGCGCGATCGCTGGCGGCGTCGATATCCTACGCATCCATGACGGCGCAGAAATGCGCGATGTTTGTCGAGTCGCCGACGCCATTTGGCGCCATTAGCTGGTTAGAGAGAGGCGCATATATGCGAGTAGCAGTGATTGGGTGTGGCGTTGTGGGAGCGGCGATCGCCTATGAACTCAGTCAAGAGCAAGGGCTGGATGTCTTAGTGTTGGATCAACATCCCCCTGCGCAAGGAGCGACAGGGGCCGCCCTTGGGGTATTAATGGGGGTCATCAGCCACAAGGTGAAAGGGCGCACCTGGCAACTGCGACAAACAAGCATGCAGCGCTATGAAACTCTAATTCCGGAACTTGAGGAGCAGACCGGCCAGGAAATCCCCTTCAATCGACAGGGCATTCTGAGTCTTTGTTTTTCCCCAGACGACCTTCCTAAATGGGAAAAATTAGTGGGAATTCGCCGCACTCAAGGATGGCGACTAGAAATCTGGACGCCTCAACAGGCCGTGACTGAATGCCCTTACCTGAATATTGAACACGTTTCAGCCGCAATCTACTCCCCCCACGATCGCCAAGTTGCCCCCTCCGCTTTAACCCTCGCCTTAGTAGCCGCCGCCCAGCAAAATGGAGCCGTCTTTCAATTTGACCGTCAAGTCACCGGTTTTGAAGTCAAATCTGCCGGGAACGGGCTCCAGGCCTGTCAAACTTTGAAGGTCTCTAAAGAAACCATTCCGGTTGATTGGGTCGTCATCTCAGCCGGCCTAGGCTCTACTGGCTTAACCGCCTCAGTCGAATCACCCGTTGACATCAGACCTGTGCTGGGGCAAGCCTTGCAGCTTCAACTCGCAGCCCCTTTGGGAAACCCTGACTTTCAACCGGTAGTGAATGGCGCAGACATTCATCTCGTTCCCCTGGGTCAAGGAGGATATTGGATCGGGGCCACAGTAGAATTTCCCGCCGAAACTGGGATGGAGAACTTAACCGATTTAAACCCCGATCCGCAACAAATGAAAGCGTTACTCAGGGGCGCAATCGGCTACTGTCCGGCCTTAGAAAACGCCGCTGTGGTAAAACATTGGTCCGGACTTCGCCCCCGGCCCCAAGGCCAACCAGCCCCTGTTATCAATCCATTGGCTGGCTACAGTAACATACTGCTAGCCGCCGGCCACTACCGAAATGGCGTCCTACTAGCTCCTGCAACCGCTCAAGCAGTTAGAGCCGCCATCACCTAAGGGTCTCGTCTGAAGGGGCTCGCCTGAGAAAATCTACTTGCGGGATCAGGGGATCCTTCACAATGCCCACCCCTTCAAATCCCCAACGATCCATCAGCCCCCCTAGACGAGCCCCAGAAACAGATTCTAAGGCAAACCGGTCCGCCACATCAGGCCCATGGGTATTGAGGTAGCTCAAAGCCTCGTGGTCAGCCGCAAAAAGCATCAAAAATCCTCCCGTCTGGCCAGATGGCGGCGAATCCGCCGCATCTGCGCGAGGTCGGGCCGCAAGATACTGTCCATCAATCTTGGAGCGCAGCAAATAATAAACTTGAGAGAACATCCCCCCATTATGGCACTATCGCAGCTGACAGGATTTACGGACACGGTCGAAATCGGGCTCTTGCCATGAGAGGGAAAAGTGGCTGATAGAGTTTATCCGAGGCGCGGTTTGATGGATAGAGTGCATTTGGGCCTCTAGGGAAGGGCGATTTCGGATGGATCGGCCCCACACCCCTGCAATCACAGGTTTTACTTGACGCGCCGTATGGACGTCGGTCTGACTCACCACTCGACGGACTTGTTCAACAATACATTGGGTATGGCCACACACGCCATAAACCATGGGATGCCACGTCATCCAGGTGGGAAACCGATTCCAATGTTGCAACCGAGAATCATAGCCATTCCGACCCACCGATTCATTGCCATCAGGGAAAAAGACCGCCCCGGCGGAGATTCCCTGCTGCTGAACTGGCTGGGCGGCTCGATTGAGAAAATCAACCACCCCTTGCACAGCATGTGCGACACTCAGGCGCCAGAGTTCATTTTGCAGCAGCACCCGCCTCTGAGCCGTCGGAACAGGCTCTTCACTGCTAGGCCCTAAAGTTCTGCCTTGCCACAGGGGCTCTCCCTCTGTGGGATAAAGTTCCTCAACTTCCTCAATGTCGCCTTCCACTAAATAGCCGCGGGTTAGAAACCGCCGGATTAATTCCAACCCTTTCTGATTTAGGGCGCGCCGAAATAAGGCCTGTTGGGCCGAATTGCCATAAATCCATAGATCGCCAACCTGGCTGACAACTGAGGCGGCCCCATTTCCTCGAGGGTAGCGTATGTAATCAAACAGAACCCCGTCAGGACGCCGCTGAACAATGGCCTGCACCATACGTTGAAAATCTTGCTGCGCTTGGGGACTATAGGGATCTACGAAGGCTTCTTCCCGATTGCTACTGGCTCCACTCAGAGCGAAGGTGAAGGTGTCCTGACCACGCCCATTGCGAGCCAGGGTCTGCTGCCGATCCGATCGAACGCCATAGGAGTAGCCAAAATTAAGGGTGAACATCCAAGCATAGACCTGAAGGCCTCGTCGCTGTCCCTTCTCTATCGCCTCAGCCAGCAAATCTCGCCCATCATAGCCCTGAGCCTGCACCACACTTGGCCAAACAGTGGGATTGTCTGACTTTGGCAGCAGAACCTTACCGCTATAGAAAACCTCCACGTAGACCTGGTTATAGCCCAAATTAACTATTCGGTCCATCAGAGCTTCTAAGAGGCCTGCCTGAAGATCACAAGGATACAACCGCACCCAGATCGCTTGTTGATTCGGCCAAGTATGGCTGCGACAATTTTTGAGTCGGGCTGCATGCCGTTTTAACAGCTCTTCATATTCCTTAATGGCGGACTCATCTTCTTGGAAGGCCGCCTGCCTTAACTGCTCTTTATAGTCAATGATGGTTTGGGATACCTGGCAATAGCGATTGAGTTGCGCCTTGGCCGTTCTCCCCATGAGCGGGGAGAATAGCAGACCATTCACTAGACTGGTCGACACTAAGATCGAGGAAAACCGCCTCAGGGATCTTCGATTGAAAGAAATCCGCCGAACACTCATGAAATGATGAATTCAGAACAACTAGCCTCGTATACTTATTCTCCAAAGACTCTGAGCCCATCCGCAATCTTACAGATTATGCCCCATGGGGCCTCATAATAGTCGCTTTTTTGTTAAGGGAGACACCGTTGCAAAAGTTAATCATCCGGGCGGCTATCTTATGAACAACACCCCCTACTCAGATTCCGGCTCAAGCAACTCTAGATGATCAAGCAGCGATCGCAACTTCATTCGTTGAATATAAGGCCATCCGCCATTCACCTCAATATCCCGAAGAAGACTATACAAGGTTTGACGACTATTAGGCAGGGCCTCGTAAAAAGCAACGTCGCGAATCTCCCGATGTAAATACTCCAATAATCTTAGGAGAGCGAGTAGCGCCAAAGTATCGTGGCGACGGTTCACAGCCGCAACCTTTACTCGAGCGGCAATTTCCCCTAGGTCAGGAGGAAGTTCTCCAATTTCTACATCAATGCTATCGGCCATAAATTTGAGTTCCTCAACTTTTTTCATCACTTTACTTCCATGCTGGAGAGTCGCTCCAATTTAGATTTGAGGGTCTCAATAAAGGGTACAAGGACGTGTAGAATGCTTAATTGAGGCTCAGTCTATTCCAGGAACTGAGGAGAATTCGTCTGACCGATGGGTCTTGAAGAATTGCTCTGCTTAATTATTGATAATCCATCCTGGCGCTTAATTTGGGTAAACCCACTATATTTTTCCAGGTTGGCTAACTAGGATTAATTTTCTTCCTGCTGAGCGACTAGAGCCAAATTAACTAAAACCTGAACTGACAGAAATTTTTCATATCGATAATTGAGGTTAACCATGAGGTATCGAACCCTTGTTGTGGCGTTTTTGGCAGTTTGTCTAGGGGTATTAACAACCTTTAGTCAGGTCGCCTTTGCCGCCGACGACACCCCCCTCACCTACGCCCAGATCAAAGGTTCGGGCTTAGCAAAGAATTGTCCTAAGTTGCCAGATACTGAGGAGTCAATCAAGTTGGAATCAGGCAAAGCCTACGAATTAGTGGACCTTTGCCTGTTTCCAGCAAACTTTTTTGTTTTGGAAGAACCTACGACTAAGCGTCAAAAGCCTAGATTTGTCACCTCTAAGGAAGTTACTTTTGGCGCAGGTACGCTAGACCTAGTTCGGGGCGATCTGACTCTTGGCTCTGACAATAGCCTAACTTTCTCTGAAACAGATGGGTATGACTTCGGCGCGATCACAGTCCAGACGCCAAGTCATGAACTCGTTCCTTTCCTTTTTACAGTCAAAGGCTTAGTTGCTAAGGCTAAAGCTACCGCAGAGGGCCTGTCCATCGGCACCAAATTTACCGGTGATTACGTTGTCCCCTCATACCGGACTTCCGCCTTTTTAGATCCTAAGGGCCGGGGTTTATCCGCTGGGTACGATACGGCCGTCGCCCTCCCCGCCAGCGGGGATAGCGAAGAAATCCGCCGGGAAAATGTCAAATCCTTTGAAATTGGTGAGGGCACCATTTCTCTGAAAGTCAAAAACATTGATAGTTACACCGGCGAGATTGGCGGCAGCTTTGAAGCCATTCAACCCTCAGATACTGATATGGGTTCCAAGGCGCCGGTAGACGTTAAGATTCAAGGGATTTTCTACGCACGCGTTGAGGATGCTTAGGGTAAACCTTTAGAGCGAAGATGCTTTGAATCGTTTGTTAGAAGGGAGACTTTTGTCTCCCTTTTATTTTCATCAAGTCAATGAATAGAACCTTAGCAAAGGCTTACACCTTTCCCTAGGAGCCTTACCACCCATTACAATAAATCTACGAATTTCCGCCGAAGTTTTGAAGAAGTCAGAATTATGAATCCGTAGAAATTCGAATGCTAGCTGTAGGCAATGAGAATTAGCTTGGTTCAGTAACGTCTCATACAACATTTCATACTGAGGTTATACGGTATCATTTATTGCATAATATTTGATTACACAGGGGAATGACCGAGTTTTTTTGCTGTACGAGACACTTGTCTGATAATATTTAACCCACTCAGGGATGCAGGACCCGGACTACCGAAGGGTGGGTAGATTCGTTACTTCCTGGAATTCTTCGTATGTTGCCTCAAGTTACTCAAGAGCTGAAAGGGGAAACCTTAGAACTTTTACAGCAGTATCAGAAATCGCTTTCTCCAAAGCTTCGCAATCATCTAGTGCAGCTGAACATTGGACTTGTCAGGCGAGAAGCCCATCACTGGCTTAACCACTCCAATGAAAGCTACGAAGACTTGATGCAAGTTGGCAGCTTAGGATTAATTCGAGCGATTGAGCGATTCGATATGTCTAAGGGGTACGCCTTTAGCTCATTCGCCATTCCTTATATTCGAGGCGAAATCCAGCACTACCTTCGGGATAAAGGCTGTTCGGTGAAGATTCCTCGACGGTGGCAGGCGCTGCAACGCCAATCTTCAGCTGTAATTCGCCAACTCCAGCTCAAACTTCATCGTCATCCCACAGATGCCGAAATTGCCAATGCGCTTGATATTTCTCTATCAGAATGGCAAGAAGTGAAACTTGCCAAACGCAATCGCGCCCTAGTCAGTTTAGACGCCCCCATCCAAGACGATGCAGGCGGCTCGGCCTCCCTAGGCGATATTTTGCCAGATCCTAAGTACCGTAGTTTCCAACTGGCTCAAGAAGACCGAATTCGCCTCCAGCAAGCCCTATTTCAACTGGAACAGCGAACTCGAGAGATTCTAGAGTTTGTGTTCCTGCAAGACCTCACTCAGAAGGAAGTGGCGGATCGCTTAGGGATCAGCGCTGTCACTGTTTCCCGCCGAGTCAAAAAGGGCTTAACTCACCTTCGCAAGTTAATGACCGGATCTGAAGATTCCGAAATGAACGTGTGATCTAAGCCCTGGGAAGATTGATAGAGAAAACATCATTGTGATACAAAATGTAAGCTAAATATTTTCAGGGCAAGAGTAATAGTAGTCATAGGGGCCGGAATCCAATCAGAAAAAGATTCTGGCTCTTGCATTTTGCGGCAGATATTATGTCCCCTTTCCATAGTGAGTGAAACTATTTCTGAGAGGTTTCAGGAAAAAATCAATCAGTTCAGTAGATTTGTTTTATACTTTAGGCCAAACTACAGCCTTCGGAGGAATTCCAGTGATGCGTCGCTTTTTAGCCATTACCCTGGTAGGAGTTGGAAGCCTTACCGTAAGCGGATGCAATCTCCTTTCAGGCAGTCAGGATAGCGCTTCAGACACATCCGATGAGCCTGCGACGGCTGAAATTGTTCCGGCAGAGGAAGCTGTAGAGGAAGAACTTCCTAAACCGATTGTCCCATCCGCCCCTAGCCTAACAGCGAACGCCAACGCCGAATTAATACAGTCTACAGATCCGGATGAACGCTTTCAACAGGTGCAGCGGACCCGGACAGACCCATACGCCGAGCTAACCACGCCTCCTCCTGAAAAAATCGTTCCCCCTCAAGAAGGCGGCGATCAAGCTGGCCAACCCTCTCCAGGAGCCAATGGCGAAAGCGTCGATCCATTGGGTGGCGAAGGTGAAGATTCAGGCTCTCCCATCAGTCCCCTGCCCGATTTACCCCAGCCAGAGCTGGCGTTGGCGGTAGAAGTTTCTGGCGTTGTCCAAGTCGGATCGACTGTCCACGCGATTATAAAAGCGCCTGAGGAAGCCAGCAGTCGGTATGTCAGGGTTGGCCAACGTCTTTCCAATGGCCGGATTTTGGTCAAACGGATTGAAATGCGTGAAGGGGCCGAGCCGATTGTGGTTTTAGAGCAAAATGGAATTGAAGTCGCTCGACCTGTTGGCAGTGGACCTGCGGGCGGAGCCTCCGCTTAAGAACGGTATTCTATCGCCCCTTCTTGAATAGCGCCCTTCTATCGTCTCCTCAAGCTTTATGGGAGTTCTCTAGGCTGATATAATTCTCGGCCTGTCGGACAAGTCCCTAGCCTATCTACGCAGCAGGAGGGCTTTTCTTATTGCATATCCTCCGCTAGAAATAAAACTTAAACACTAAAATCAGCAGGAAGGCTCATTGGAGTAGTACGCTGGTGAGCAGGTAGCATTACCAAGAAAAAAACGACCTTTAGAGAGGGGAATATTCATGGTTAAACGGGGTTCTAAAGTCCGGATTCATCGTAAAGAGTCTTATTGGTATAACGAGGTAGGAACAGTCGCAACGGTCGACCAAAGCGGTATTAAGTACGCTGTAGTCGTCCGTTTTGACAAGGTCAATTATGCCGGTGTTAATACTAATAACTTTGCTGAGTCCGAACTTACTGTAGTTTGATATATCAGCAAAAATTAAACGACCGGATAGGCAGAAAACCTTAAACCGCAACTTAACCAACGGAATCTCCCATAGGGCTCATCAGCACAATACTCCTCTGGTGAGCCATTTGGGTTTATCTTCATGGGATAAGGCTGTAAGAGACTCAGTTAAATTATTGATTGAATAAATTGTGCCTGAGCTGCCTGAAGTTGAAACCGTTCGCCGGGGGCTCAATCGAGTTACATTAAATCACCCGATTCGCGACGGGCGTATCCTGTTAGAACGCTCAATCGCCCATCCTGCTTCTATAGATGAATTCCTGGTCGGCCTCACAGGGGCCTATTTAACGGAATGGCAGCGTCGAGGCAAGTATTTGCTTGGCAAGCTGTCCTTTGCGAATCGATCGGCGGGATGGTTAGGCGTACATTTACGCATGACGGGACAATTGCTGTGGCTAAGCCAAGACGACACTGTTCAGCCCCATTGTCGCGTTCGATTGTTTTTTGATGAAAATCGAGAACTGCGTTTCGTCGATCAGCGGACCTTTGGACGCCTATGGTTGGCTCCACCGGGGCGGCCGCCGGAGGAAATTATTCCAGGATTGCTTAAATTGGGGCCAGAACCCTTTGAAAATGACTTTTCAGTAAAGTACTTGGCGAAGGCGCTGCAAAATCGCCAACGTCCCATTAAAAACGCCTTACTCGACCAAGCAATCGTCGCCGGTATTGGAAATATCTATGCCGATGAAGCCCTATTCTTAAGCGGCATCAGACCTAAAACCCTTTGCGCTCGCTTGGGTTCTCGTCGCATCCAGCGATTACACGCCGCTATTCGTCAGGTCCTACTCACTGGAATTGAGTCTGGCGGAACTACATTTAGCGATTTCCGAGACATTCAGGGAATTAACGGCAATTATGGCGGTGTGGCGTGGGTGTACAACCGTGCTCAAGAGCCCTGTCGTGTTTGTGGAACGCCAATTCAACGGCTTAAATTGGCGGGACGCTCGGCGCATTTTTGTCCAAAATGTCAGCGGTGAGAGGGACAGGATGAGCAGGGGAGCAGGGGAGCAGGGAAAGATGGGGAAGATAGGGAGGATAGGGGAGATGTAGAGACGTGACATGTCACGTCTCAGGGATAGTGGGGATGGGGCTTTGAACTTTTAACCACTGTTACGATTTTGCGAAACAATTCGCCAGCCATATCTTCAAAGAGGGTATAGGTTAGGAATTGCTAGCGCCCGTAGTAGTTCGTCCAGGCTAAATTGGTAAGTAAAACAAACCTTCAAAGGCTGGAAATAAGTCAGCTGTAGTCATTTACTCACCCAGAAAATAAGGCTAGACGCACTAGCAGTAAGGGCAAAGAACAAGCCCGCGCCTATCAATCCAACCTAGCCGGGTTCATCCTAAGACCCTAATCTAAAATCCCAAAATCCCTTGGTGAGTGAAGAGAGAAGGGCAAGATTCGATTGACGGCAAACGAATAGCGGAAAGTCTAGAATAATGAAAGTCTAAAATGATATTGGAATAAGGGTGAGTAGATCATTAAATACACGAGCGAACAGAGGTTATGGCAGTTAAAAAAGGTATCAAAAAGGGCGATTTAGTCCACGCCGTCAGAGAAAAATTGGAGAATAGTGTTGAGGCTAAAGCCAGTGACCATCGCTTTCCCCCCTATCTCTTCAAAACCCAGGGCGAAGTTGTAGAGATTCGCGATGATTACGCTCTGGTCAAGTTTGGACAAGTCCCCACTCCAAATATCTGGCTGCGGGTTGACCAGCTAGAGAAATCTGCGTGAAGCAGTGCGATAAAGTCCTTTGGGCCTATCATCCGTGAGCTTGGATTGGCTGGAATAGCGACTTAATGGCTTAACCGTTGATTGGTTAAGCCAGATTTTCTAGCTCAAAGCGCCGCCCCAAAAGACTGGCCATTAGCCGAATATACACTTCCTCGATTAAGGCCATGACTATTACAGATAGCTTTCCCGCTTACCATCCCAACCGTGTTTCCGTCATCGGCTCTGGGAATGTAGGCAGTGTTTTAGCGCAGCGTATCATTGAAGGCAGTCTCGCAGATGTGGTTCTGTTGGACATTGTCGAAGGACGTCCGCAAGGCATTGCGCTGGATTTGATGGAAGCAAGGGGAGTCCATGGATATGGCCGTCATATTCGTGGCGCCAATGATTACCATGACACCGCTGACTCGGATGTGGTGGTCATCACGGCGGGGCTGGCGCGTAAGCCCGGCATGAGCCGAGATGATCTGGCCGAAGTGAACGCCAAGATCGTAACTGAGGTTGCAAGGCAAGCTATCTCATATTCTCCCAATGCCCGACTCATCATCGTTACGAATCCTCTAGACGTGATGACTTATCTCGCCTGGCGGACTAGCGGCCTGCCGCCAGAGCGGGTCATGGGCATGGCTGGGATATTAGATTCCGCCCGGTTCCAAACCTTTATCGCCATGGAATTGGGCGTGTCTCCGATGGACGTGTCGGCAATGGTGCTAGGGGGACATGGCGATCTGATGGTGCCGCTCCCCAAATACTCAACCGTTAGCGGCATCCCAATCACCGAGCTGCTGGACAACGACACTATTCAAAAATTAGTCGAACGCACCCGCCATGGCGGCGCTGAGATTGTTCAATTCCTGAAGACAGGGGGAGCATATTACGCCCCAGCCTCTTCGATCTGTGTCATGGTGGAATCAATCCTGCGGGATCAAAAGCGAATCTTACCGACAGCTGCTTACCTTCAAGGACAGTATCAGCTAAAAGACCTGTTTTTAGGGGTGCCTTGTCGATTGGGATGGAAAGGGATTGAGGCGATTCATGAATTGCAACTCACTGATGCTGAGCAGGAAGCGCTCCACAAGTCTGCTGCTTCAGTGAAGCAAACCATTAAACAGCTTGATTTTTTGGTGGGTTGATGGCCAGTTCTACGTTCCAGAGCAATTAAACCTTGGTCCCCAGGCTCTGCCTGCGGAAGCATGGAGGCTCTGCTTCTATTGCGCCGCAAATATTTTGGAGGCTAGGCTTCCTTCTATGGCTTTCTGCTTGTAGGGGATGAAGCGAAGAATCTCCAGCTCCGCCAAAGTCCAGTTTCAAGGTTTCACAACCCCCACAAAAGTGGGGGTCTCCCGCATTCTGTATTCCTTTTCTGCCAGATTCTCTTAGCTTAAGTTAGGGAATTGCAGATTAATAACATCCCATCCACCCAGTTATGGGATTTGTCAAGTATTTGACATACGACTCCACAGAAGGTCTCAGAACGCCCTTCCAATAGCTTGACGGACATAGATAGATGATGG
>JAAUYH010216827.1_pt1 | contig 16178 bp, 14 predicted proteins | sample 7278061 | NCBI WGS metagenome assembly JAAUYH01 (sample SAMN14350203, study PRJNA611818) | marine sediment metagenome | isolation source: surface marine sediment (0.6m) | place: French Polynesia: Moorea | collected 2018-08 | reverse complement strand
GTCGGCCACGAAGGGGCCGTGCACACGGGTGATCTTGGCGCCACCGGCCATGTAGAGCATGTCGCCCTGGCCTAGAAGCTGTTCGGCCCCCATCTCGCCGAGGATCGTGCGGCTGTCGACTTTGGACGTGACCTGAAAGCTGATCCGCGTCGGGAAGTTCGCCTTGATCGTGCCGGTGATGACATCGACCGAGGGCCGCTGCGTCGCCATGATGAGGTGAATGCCGCTTGCGCGCGCCATCTGTGCGAGGCGCTGAATACAGGCTTCGATCTCTTTGCCTGCGACCATCATCAGGTCGGCCATCTCGTCGACGATCACGACGATGTAGGGCAGCTTCTCGGGTGCAAACTCCTCGGTTTCGAACACGGGTTCGCCGGTCTCATCGTCGAAGCCCGTCTGGACGGTGCGGCTGAACATCTCGTCCTTGGCCAAGGCGTCCTTCACCCGCGCGTTAAAGCCTTCGATGTTGCGCACACCCATCTTCGACATCTTGCGATAGCGCTCTTCCATCTCGCCCACGACCCATTTGAGCGCGACGACCGCCTTTTTCGGGTCGGTCACCACCGGCGACAAAAGGTGAGGGATGCCGTCATAGACGCTGAGTTCCAGCATCTTCGGGTCGATCATGATCAACCGGCAATCTTCCGGCGTCAGCTTGTAAAGAAGCGACAGGATCATCGTATTGATCGCCACCGACTTACCTGAGCCTGTCGTCCCCGCGATCAGAAGGTGAGGCATTTTGGCGAGATTCGCGACCACCGGGTCGCCGCCGATGTTCTTGCCTAAGGCGAGAGGCAGGCGCTGATTGCCATCGCCGTAGTCGCGGCTGGCGAGCATTTCGCGCAGAACCACCATCTCGCGGTTCTCGTTCGGCAGTTCGATCCCGATGACCGAGCGACCGGGCACTGTCGAAACCCGCGCGGACAAGGCCGACATCGACCGCGCGATATCGTCGGCGAGGCCGATCACACGGCTGGCTTTGAGGCCGGGCGCCGGTTCCAGTTCGTACATCGTTACAACCGGACCGGGGCGCACGCTAACGATTTCCCCTTTGACGCCATAGTCGTCGAGGACGTTTTCCAGCATGCGCGCGTTTTCTTCCAGGGCCTCGTCCGACAGATGGTGGCGCTGGATGGTGTCCGGATCGGTCAGCAGGCTGAGCTGGGGTATTTCGAAATCGCCTGCCTCACCGAAAAGCGAGGGCTGCGCTTCGGCCTTGGCCCGGCGGGACGGCGTCGGACGCTTGGTGCTGTGCTGCACCTTTGCCTTGGCCTCGGGTGTCGCGATGCGCGGCGCGGCGGGGTTTTCCAACTCGGTCTCGGGCCAAGCCATCTGTTCGTCAAGCGCGCGCAATTCTGCGATCTCACCGTCTTCATCCAACATGGCAATAGAAGGCACGGGTGACTCTTCCGAAACAACGGGCATGGAACGCACTTTCGGGCGGCGCACGCGCTTTTGAACGGCATCCGAGATGCGCGCGCTGATGCGCTCGTCATCTTCACTGAGATCTGGCACCGAATAGGTCACGGGTTCAGGCGCTCGGCGTTTCAGGATCGATGGCAGCAGGCTTTGCAGGCCGCCTTTCTCCGGCTCATCCTGCACGTAGGGGCGTGTGGCGCGCAGAACGGCGGTGCTGACCTCGCCGCGGTCATGCGAGATCTCTGGTTCGGCGGCACGCGCCTCGACCCGGCGCACTTTGGCGTTCGCCGCCATGCGCCACGTACCCGTGGCACCACGGCCAAGCCCCGACATGAGCGTGTGATACAAGAGGATCAGCCCGCCCAGCAGGTAGCGTGAGTAAACCCAAAGCTCATCCCGGTCGAAGCCAAGGACGTAGATCATCATGGCGATCGCAGAGACAGCCAAGACAAGCGACATCACCTTCAACCCAAGGCCTGCCGGCACCGGCAAGAGACCGAGGACAGCGCCCAGAACAGTATCGCCGAAAAGGCCGCCGAGCCCGAAGGAATGCGGCCAGGACGCGCCGGGCACCAGGGTCGAGCAATAGACCGAGACCAGTGCCACAGCGATCGGCGCGAAGACGGCACGGCCCAAGATGTTTTCCGTCCCGTAGTGAAGCGTCAGGCGCCCGCCCCAGACCAGAAGCGTCAGCGCGATGGCCCAACTGCCGTAGCCGGCAATGACGTAAAGGGGCGAAGCAAAGGCCGCACCGATCGGGCCCAGGATATTCTGGGCAGGCCGGTCCGTGGACGACAGCCAGTTCGGATCGTCCGCCGAATAGGACCAGAGCGCCAGAAGCGACAGCACGCCCAGCCCCAGAAGCAGAATACCGATCAACTCCTTGCCGCGTCTTTCGATGATGGCTTGCGTATCGCTGTCGAAAAGCGGATCACGATGCCTTGCCTGATATGCCATACCTGATTGGTCCCTTTACCTGTAAAGACAGTCGCGGAGTGCCATCAGTCCACGCTGCAGTTCTTGTTCTTCGGCCACCATCGCCACGCGAATGCGGCCCTTGCCCGGATTGAACCCGTCCACGGTGCGCGAAAGGTACTCGCCGGGCAGGACCCGCACCCCTGTTTCGCGCCAAAGCTTCACGGTTACTGCCTCGCCATCGTCGACGGGCAGCCAAAGAAAAAACCCGGCCTCCGGAGCGCCACAGCCGTTCATGCCCTGAAATACCTCATCGGCGATGTCGTACTTGGCCTGGTATCGTGCCCGGCTTGCCTCGACGTGCGCCTCGTCTTCCCAGGCACGTGCCGCGACCAGTTGCAGCGGCATCGGCAAAGGCGCTCCGGCATAGGCCCGAAGCTGGCGAATGTGCTTCATACTTTCCGGCCCGCTCGCGACGAAGCCCGACCTTAGGCCGGGCAGGTTCGAACGTTTTGAGAGCGAATGGAAAATGCAGACGCGTTCCGGGTCTGCGCCCATCTCTTCGGCGACCTGAAGCGCGCTGACGGGCGGCTCATACCGCCAGACCTCGGAATAGCATTCGTCCGAGAAGATCCGAAAATCGTGCGTCTCGGCCAGCGCCAGCAGGTCCTTCCAGTAGTTGCGCGAGGCAACTGCGCCTTCGGGGTTGGACGGCGAACACGTATAGACGATTGCGGTGCGGTCCAGAATGTCGGCCGGGACGGCAGCGAAGTCGGGGAGAAAGCCCGTCTCTTCGGTGGCCGACACATAGACCGGTTCGGCGGCGGCGGCGAGTGCACCGATGGCATAGACCTGATAGAACGGGTTGGGCGTGAGCACGACGGGCTTCGCGCCGTTCTTGCGTTCAGGGCAAAGCGCGATGGCGGCGTTGAACAGCCCTTCCCGGGTGCCATTCAGCGCCATGAGGCGATCCGCCCCGACCGAGACCCCGAAGCGGCGCTTCAGCCATGCGGCAATGGCCTCCAGCAGTTCGGGCCGACCGTCGTTCGCTGGATACTTGCCGAATTCGGTCGTATTGGCGGCAATGACATCCGCGACAAAATCAGGAAAGGCGTGGCGGGGCTCGCCGATGGTCAGATTCACAGGCTCGCCGCCCGGCTCGAGCGGGTCGAGTAACGCGCGCAGGCGCGGCCATGCGTATGCCGGTAGGTTCGAAAACCGCTCGGGGAACACCATCTTTGCCTCAATATCGGGGTCGTTTCGCCCCGTTTTTCATGACTTTAGCGACAGAGCCGGGACGGGTCCACAATCAAATGGCCCGGGGCGAGGCATATGTGGCATTTCGGGCGCGTCAGCGAAGCGCCTCTTCAGCAGCCACGGCGAGGCGCAGCAGCCGCTCTTCATTCGGCCCTTGAAGCATCAGGCCCGTGGAAGGCGTGCCTGTCGGCAGGGTGATGGCCGCAAGGCCCATCAGGTTACCGATCCGTGTATTTTGCAGGGCCAAAAGGTTTTTGCTGGTGAAAAGGTCTTCGTCCGCCAACAGCGCCTCGGCCTTGGGCGGCAGGATCGGGCAGGATGGCAGTACAACCGCGTCGAATTCCGCCGTTGCTTCGGCATACACCAGGCGCAGGCAATCCAACTCGCGCCAGGCTTGAATAAACGCCACCGCGCTGATGGTCTGGCCTTGCAGGAAACGCGTACGGACGGGGCCGTACATCTTGTCGCCCTCCGCGTCGATCCGTTCTTGCCATGTCGCAAAAGCCTCTGCCGGGAACACCGTCGGAGCAAGCGCCGCCGCCTCGGCAACAGCGGGTATCTCGATCGGCTGTGTTGTCGCGCCAGCCGCTTGAAGTCGTTCGATCGCGTCTTGGAACGCTTCCCGCGCTGCACCTTCGATCCCGTTGAACGCCTGCGTTTGCAGCGCGCCCAAGCGGACGCCCTTCAGGGACGCTCCGGTCAGGTCCGCTGCCTTGCCATTTTCCATCGCTGCAAGCAGCAAGGCCGCGTCCTCGACGTTGCGGCAAAGCGGGCCGACCGTATCGAACCGCGCGCAAAGCGGTACAACGCCCTCGAGCGACAAGCGCCCGTGGCGCGTCTTGAGGCCGACAAGGTCGTTCCAGACACAAGGGATGCGCACGGACCCGCCGGTGTCCGACCCGATGCCAGCCGCGGCCAACCCGAAGGCGACCGAAGTCCCTGCCCCAGACGACGACCCGCCCGAAACCGCATCGTGATCATTCACACAAGGCGGCGAGGCGGTGACGGGGTTCAGGCCGAGGCCCGAGAAGGCGAGTTCGGTTTGATGCGTCTTGCCAAGGCAGACGAGCCCCGCTTGCGTTGCGTTGGTTAGGACGCGTGCATCGCGGTCGGGCACACGGCCCGCCAGCAGGGCCGTTCCGCTTTCGGTGGCCACACCTGCAATGTCGTAAAGGTCTTTCCAAGAAATCGGCACGCCATCCAAGGGAGAGCGGCGTAGGCCTTTCTTGGCCCTGTCTGCTGCGGCGTCTGCCTCGGCGCGCGCGCGCGCTTCCGTCAGCCGCGCATAAATGCGCGAAGCAAAGGGATGTTCCGCGATCGCGGTCAGATAGCGTTCCGTCAGGTCTCGCGGATCGATCTTGCCCGCTTCGATGCCACGCCCAAGCTCGGCGGCAGGTGCCGTTAACCAATTATCCATGTGGCCGGACGGTAGCGGCAGGACATCGCATGGACAATGGCTTCCGCGCCCACATATTTCCCCCTGTGAGCATGTATGACACCGATATCGCCATCGCGGGCGGCGGCCTGAACGGCTTGACCATGGCAATCGCGCTGCGGTCCGCCGGCTTCGCGGTGACCCTGATCGAACCCGTGGCCCAATCCGTGCGGGCGAACGCGAAGTTCGATGGGCGCAGCTATGCCTTGTCGATCGGTTCGCAGCGGGTGCTGTCGGCGCTTGGGGTTTGGGAGACGCTGACCGCCACGCAGCCCATCTTGGGCATCAAGGTGACCGACGGGCGCCCGGGTGAGGCGCCTTCGCCCCTGATGCTGGCCTTTGACCATGCCGAGATCGAAGAAGGCCCGATGGGCCATATGGCCGAAGACCGGCACTTGCGGCCTGCCCTGATGAAAGCGGCAAAGGCGGCGGGCGTGACGCAAGTTACCGGCGACACCGTGGCTTCCGAAAGCGCGGACGCATCCGGCATCATGCTGACGCTTGGGTCCGGCAAATCGCTACGGGCGCGTTTGCTAATCGGCTGCGACGGCAAGAATAGCCAGATCGCCGTGCGCGCCGGTGTGCGCCGCACCGGTTGGGACTATGACCAGACCTCTCTGGTTTGTGCGATTGCGCATGAGAAGCCACATGGCGGCATTGCCCATCAGTTCTTCCTGCCCTCCGGCCCGCTGGCGATCCTACCGCTTGCCGACAACCGCGTGTCCATCGTCTGGACCGAGCGGACCGCGCGTGCGGCCGAGATTCAGGCCATGTCGGACGAGGACTATCTGGATGTCCTGCGACCCCGGTTCGGGACGTTTCTGGGAAAGATCAAGCTGGCGGGGGACCGGTTCACCTATCCTCTGTCCCTTTCGGTAGCCGACAGGTTCGTTGCGGACCGCATCGCGCTTGTGGGCGACGCGGCCCATGCGGTGCACCCGATTGCGGGTCAGGGCCTAAATGCCGGTCTGAAGGACGTTGCCGCGCTAGCGGAAGTGCTGACGGATGCCCACCGGCGCGGCGAAGACATCGGGCGCGCCGATGTACTGGAGCGCTACCAGCGTTGGCGGCGCTTCGACGTCGCCACGCTGGCGCTTGCGACAGATAGCTTCAACAAGCTGTTTTCGAACGATAATTCTGCCCTGCGATTGATCAGGGACATCGGCCTTGGTCTGACGAACGCACTGCCCGGGCTACGCCGGTCGTTCATTCGGGAAGCTGCCGGACTGACAGGAGATTTGCCGCGCCTGGCACAGGGCAAGCCGCTCTGACGTCAATCCAGACTGCGCGCCTCGTCGACCAGCATGATCGGGATGCCGTCCCGGATCGGATAGGCCAAATGTGCGGCCTTCGAGATCAGTTCCTGTCGCTCGGCGTCATAGGTCAGTTGCGCCCGGGTTTGCGGGCACACCAGCGCTTCCAGCATCCGCCGGTCAAATCCGTGTTCGCTGGTCATTGCAACGGATCCTCGCCGGCCGATCCGCCGCGGAGGCTGAACTCGATCAAGGTCACCAGCGTTTCGCGCCGGGTTTCCAGCGACGGCGCTTCGAGCAGTGCCTGCTTGTCTTCAGGCTCGAACGGACACAGCATGGAGAGCGAATTGATCAGAAGCTCGTCCTCGGCATCTTCCAGAGATTCCCAGTCGGTGCGCAACTCTTCGGCATCGAAAAAGGTCTTGAGCGTCGGAAAGAACGTGTCGCGCTTCAGCCCCGGGTCCTTTTCGGTGGGCCCGAGATCGCGGTCGAACCCGGTCCAGGACACCTTGCAGCGGCGATAGGGCGTGAAGCCGTCGACCTCTTCCAGGATGCGGAACCGCGAAATGCCCGACAGCGTGATCATGTATCGACCGTCTTCCGTTTCCGAGAACGCCGTCAAGCGGCCCGCACATCCAATGGTATGAAGCGCAGGCGCGCCATCTGCGTGCGCGTCGCGGGGCTGTATCATGCCGATCAACCGCGCCGGTGTCTTCAGCGTGTCTTCGATCATCGCCAGATAGCGGGGTTCGAAGATATGCAAGGGCAGGCGCGAGCGCGGCAACAGAAGAGCGCCCGGCAAAGGAAAGACGGGGATCGTCTCGGGCAGGTCAGAGGCCGACATCATAAAATGCAATTAGCCCGCTCCGATCATCAGGCAAATATGATCGAACTCAGTTTGCGGCGTCCGTTCAACGCAATTGGGTCATTTGGCTTCAGTGCATCGAAGATGGTGAAAAGCTGCGTCTTGGCCGCGCCATCGCTCCACTCGGCGTCCAGACGAAAGAGTTCCAGCAAGGTGTCAACCGCACCCTCGACGTCACCAGCGGCATGCATGGCCTGCGCCAAGTCGAAGCGTGCCTGACGGTCTTCCGGGTTGGCGTCGACCGTTGCCTTCAACTCGGTCAGCGGACCAGCATCAGCGGCTTGCTTGGCCAGTGCCAGTTGCGCTCGCGCCGCTTCGACTTCGGCCGACGCGGCAAGCTCGTCCGAGGCATTTGCCAAAAGCGCCTCGGCCTGCTCCAACTGATCCAACGCCAGATAACTGCGGATCAAACCGCCGTAGGCCGCCGCATTCGTAGCATCTTCCTGCAGAACGGCGGCAAAAACCTGCGCCGCATCGGCGGCAGCACCCTCACCCAGCATGGACTCGGCGGTTTCAACCGCATCGCTCAATCCACCTCCGGCCTCGCCACCCGCAGCGGCGACCAGACGGTCTATGAACGCCTTGATCTCGGAACCCGGGACGGCGCCCTGGAAGCCGTCCACCGGCTGGCCCTGCCAGAAGCCGTAGACAGTCGGAATGGACTGGACGCGAAGTTGCGCTGCGATGGCCTGGTTTTCGTCCACATTAACCTTGACCAGCTTCACAGCCCCACGCGCGTCCTTCACCGCGCCCTCGATGGCGGGGGTCAGTTGCCGACACGGACCGCACCAAGGCGCCCAGAAATCGACGATCACAGGGACCTTCTGACTTTCCTCGATCACATCCGCCATGAAAGTGGCTTCGGTGCTGTCCTTGATCAGGTCGCCCGGTGCGGTGTCAGACGCATTTGGATTGAGTTCAAGCATGGCTGTCCCCAGATAGATCTTGCTGCGGTTTATATGCGATCAAATGCGGAATAACCAAGGGGGCCATCGCATGGACCTTTTCAAACTGGCCGAGCGTTCGATGTCGATGGATGACACTACGTGGATGCGACACGCCAACCCGCTGAGCGTCTGGACCCGGTTTTCCTGCCTTCCCTTAATCATACTGGCCATCTGGAGCCGCGTCTGGCTGAGCTGGTGGGCCCTTGTTCCATTGGCGCTGGCCTTGCTTTGGACTTGGGCGAATCCGCGGGTATTTCCGCCGCCTGCGCGCACCGATAGCTGGGCCTCGCTCGGGACGTTCGGCGAGCGCGTCTTCTTGAACCGCAAGGCCGTGCCGATCCCGGCCCATCACGAACGCTGGGCTTTTGTCCTGATGGGTCTGTCCATGCTCGGGCTGATCCCAATGGTCTGGGGGCTTTGGGTGCTGGACGTGCCTCTGACCCTTTTGGGGCTGGTCACGGTCGTCTTGCCAAAGGTCTGGTTCGTTGACCGCATGGTCTGGCTGTATCAGGACATGCAGGACGCCCACCCCGACTATACCGGGTGGAGGCGCTAGCGTGTGCGGCGAGCGGCCAGGGCCCGCTTCTGCTTTTCGTTGAGGGGAAGGCTGCCTTTCAGACCCGCCGGAAGGACCAGCCATGCGCCTGCCTTGTAAAGTTCGCGGGTCAGGTCCGGGCGGTTGGCGAAGGTGACCGCCAGCCCGTTGACATCGATGATGGTAGCCTCGCGCGGCAGGGCACGCAGGAAGGTTTTCGTCGGCCAAACGACCACGGCGGCCGGTGCGGTATCTGTGAAGCGCATGATACCAGCCAATACGGCGATCCATCCGATCAGGATCACAGACAATAAGAGGAAAAGGCGCCTCATCATCGGCGGAAGCCGACATGAGTTCTGCAAGTCCCGCACGAACAGCCGTTACGCGCGCCACGACCGGTGACAGCGCGGGTGCGAAGGATCGCATGGCGACGTGAGAACCACATACCAAGCCCCTCTCCCAGCTCGACTCTCATGAAATCAGAAGACAGCCCGCCATGCAGGTGAAAAGATCAATCGCGGCTAAATAAATCCGCTAACGGTCCGGAAGCGCACCGGCGCTCAGACGTCGAAACTGGCGAAAACCGGGGCATGATCGCTGGGTTGCTCCCACCCGCGGACCGCACGCAAGACCTTGGAACTATGGGCCTTGTCAGCTATGTCAGCCGTCGCCCAGATGTGGTCCAGACGACGGCCCTTGTCAGCGGCATCCCAATCCCGGGCGCGATAGCTCCACCAACTGTAGAGGCGACCTTCGGGGATATGGCGGCGCGTGATGTCGATCCAAGCGCCCGCTTCTTGCGCCGCTGTCAAATGCTCGACCTCGATGGGCGTGTGGCTGACGATCTTCAGAAGTTTCTTGTGATCCCAGACGTCATCTTCGCGGGGCGCGATATTCAAGTCGCCCACAAGGATGGAGTTCTTGGGCTTCTGGGCCGCAAAGGCCTCTTTCATTTCGGAAAGGAAATCAAGCTTTTGGCCGAACTTATCGTTCACCTTACGATCCGGAACATCGCCACCTGCCGGTACGTAGAAGTTGTGGATGGTTACGCCGTTTTCCAACCGACCCGCGACGTGCCGTGCGTGACCCAGACCAGCCCAGTCGCGGTCACCTGCGTCCTCGATCGGCAATCGCGACAGGATGGCGACGCCGTTGTAACCCTTCTGACCGCGGGCAACCATGTGGCGATAGCCAAGGCGCGTGAACCGCGAGAGCGGGATCTTGTCGACCGGCGATTTGCATTCCTGAAGACAGAGCACATCCGGCCGTTCGTTCTTTAGAAGCTTGTGAACCAAGTCCTGGCGCAGCCGAACCGAGTTAATGTTCCACGTGGCGATGGTAATGGGCATATGCGGTCAGCCTTGGTTTATGCGTGTCAAAGCGGCGTTCAGCAGGTCGAGGAACGCGCCCGGCGCTTCGATCTGGGGGATGTGGCCCGTGTTGTTCAACCAGAAAATCGGTGCGTCGCCCAGCGCGTTTCGCAGCTCCTCGGCTTGCGCGGGCGGGGTCACAGTGTCTTCGCGGCCCCAGATCAGCATGACCGGCAGGTCGAGTGTTTGGTACCGCGCCGGGTCCGTGCTGGCAGCGCCCGGAGGCGGCAGCAAGTGCGACGGCAACGAGGCGGCAAAAGTCTCGGTCGTGCCGTCGCGAGCGAAGGGATACTCAAGGATATCGACGATGTCGTCCGTGACGCTTTCCTTGCGATGCACGAAGCGGCGGAACAGCCACTTCGTCGCGTATGGATTGGTGATCGTACTCGCCATGGCCACTTCGCGGATGAGTTGTGGCTGCAAAGGCAGTGGCAGGTCCTGACCCGTACCATCCTGCCCAAGCGAGACGGCCCCGGCGACCAAAACGGCGCCCTTGAATGCCTGAGGCGTTGCCATCATCGCCTCAACGGTGGCGCCCGCACCGAAGGAATGCGCGACGACAATGGGCTGCGCATTCAGGGCTTCGACAGCGGCCAGAATCCGTAGCCCCTGGGCCTGACGGCTGAAGTCCATGTCCGCACTCCGCGCCGAAAGACCCATAGGCGGCATATCCAGCGCGATGGCGCGGTAACCGCTATCCGCCAGCGATTTCATCGTGTCGCGCCATAGTCCGGCCCAGCCCACGGACCCATGGATCAGCAAGATCGTTTGTCCATCCTCTGGTCCCATGGCGAGCGCGTGCAGGCTGCCATGCTTCGTCTCGATAACCTGACTTTCGGGCAACAACAGGTCTGCAGCCGCGGCCGTTTCACGTGTGATCGCGGAAAAGCGAAAGGCAATGACGGCAGCCAGAGCCGTGAACGTGATCGCAAGAAATAACCGGTAGAGGAACTTCAGCATTCTGGCTGCCCGAGAATTTCGGGGGACCATAGGCTCTGTCACGGTATCGGGCAAGCCAACTGCTTGTTCGCGATCAATTATCTGCCGAAGCCGGATCAGGGAAGGCGGTCTGGCGTTGTGGCATCGCTGTTTTTCGATCATATCCGACAAAAAGGGGGGCCATTATGAAACGCCTGCTGGCCATCGGCGAATGCATGATCGAACTGGCACCGGACGCGGCAGGCAAGTTCGACATGGGCTTCGCAGGGGACACGTTCAACACTGCCTGGTATGCACGCCGACTGGCGGGGGATCAGATCTCTGTTGGGTACCTATCTGCCGTTGGGGACGATGAGCCTTCGCACCGCATGACCGCCTTCATGGAAGACGCGGGCATCAAGCCTCATTTGGCGAAGCGCGTAGGCCGGTCTGTCGGGCTTTACATGATCTCGCTGAAAAACGGCGAGCGCAGCTTCTCCTATTGGCGAGACTCCTCGGCAGCGCGGACGCTTGCGGATGACCTGACCGTTCTTCCAGACCTACAGGCAGGCGACGTGGCATATTTCTCGGGGATCACGTTGGCGGTCTTGCCAGCGGCTGGCCGCAGAACGTTGCTGGACGTACTGAGCAAGGCGCGAGGCGACGGCATTCAGATTGCCTTCGACCCAAACCTGCGTCCCCGGCTTTGGTCGGACAGCCAGACAATGTGCGACTGGATCATGCAGGCGGCCAGTGTATCCGACATTGCTCTGCCGTCTTTCGAAGACGAGCAAACCTTTTTCGGCGATACGAACCCTGCGAAGACGGCGGATCGCTATAGTGCAGCGGGCGTTACGACGGTGATTGTCAAGGACGGACCCAGAGACGTCTTGATCCGTTATGCTGGGAGGGAAGAACTGGTGCCCAATGATCCTGCAAGGACCGTCATCGATACCACTGCAGCAGGCGACAGTTTCAATGCGGGCTATCTTGTGGCGAAATTGCAGGAGCACCCGGACGCCAGCGCGGTGGCCGAAGGTTGCGCCGTTGCACGCAAGGTGATCGCTGCGCGCGGTGCTTTGGTAGAGGTCTGAGACATGCAGGAAAGCTGGCGCTGGTACGGCGAACTGGACACGATCACGCTGGAGGAAATCCGGCAAACCGGGGCAAGTGGCATAGTGACCGCGCTGCATGAGATCCCCTATGGCGAGGTCTGGCCGCGCGAGACCGTTGCTACACGCCGGGACCAAATCCGCACCGCCGGGATGGAATGGGTGGTTTGCGAGAGCCTGCCGCTTCATGAGGACCTAAAACGCGGGACCGGCGATCTACCGCGGCTCTACGGCAACTACCGACAGTCCCTGGTCAATTTGGCCGCCGAGGGGATCAATACGATTTGCTACAATTTCATGCCGCTGATCGATTGGACGCGGACCGATCTGGCGGCACCTGTCAAGGGAGGCGGTACGTGCCTGCGCTTCGACGCCGTCAAGATGGCGGCGTTCGAGTTGTACATGCTTGGCCGCGATGCGGCGGCGGGCGACTATCCGGACGAAGTGATCGGCAGGGCCAAGGACTGGCATGATGCCTCTTCCGAAGAGGATCGCGAAGCTCTGTTGAACGCGATCATGTGCGGCTTGCCCGGCGCCTACGATCGCTATGACATTGGCGGGCTGCAAAAGGCGCTCGACAGCTACAAGGGACTGACGGCAGAGGACGTTCGGGCAAACTACAAGCGGTTTTTGGACGAGGTGGTTCCGACCGCCGACGAGCTGGGCATGCGGCTTTGCGTCCATCCCGATGATCCGCCGCGTGACATTCTGGGACTGCCCCGCATCGTGTCCGACGCCGAAGACATCCGCTGGATCATGGAGGCGCATCCTTCTGCGGCGAATGGGTTGACGCTTTGCACGGGCTCCCTGGGCGCAGGGCCGAGGAACGACCCAATCACGATTGCCGCCGAACACGCCGAACGCATCCATTTCGTGCACCTGCGGAACGTGCGCAAGGAAACGGATGGCTCGTTCGAGGAAGCCGCTCATCTGCACGGTGACACCGACATGGTCGGAGTGGCGCGCGTGCTATTGGCTGAAGAAGCACGGCGGCGCGACGCGGGCCGGAAAGATGCCCGCATCCCGTGGCGGCCCGACCATGGCCACGCGCTGTTGGGCGATGCGGATCGGCAAAGCTTTCCCGGTTATCCGCTGATCGGTCGTCTCAGAGGCCTGGCCGAGCTTCGAGGCGTGATTCACGCTGTCGCGACGAATTAGCGTTTACGCCGCATGCCGACGTCACAAGCGGCACATTGAAGGCAATTTTCGTTTTCGAAATAAACGAATATCAAACGAAGATTTTTCTTGAGTTGTAATGCAAAGGGCGTATGACGGCGCCCATGAAGATCGAGACGCGGCATGAGGAGATCCTGGGGCTTTTACGCACGCAAGGTGCGGTCGAGGTCGAGGACCTCGCCAGCCGCTTCGGCCTGACCACCCAGACCGTCCGTCAGGACCTGCGCGAGTTGGACCTGCGTGGGCTTTTGAAGCGCACCCACGGCGGGGCCCGCCGCATGGCCAGTGTCACCACCCGTGATTACGCGGAGCGCCGCCAACACAAGGGGCCCGAAAAGGCCCGGATCGCGCGGCTGGCCGCTTCGCTGATCCCCGACGGGGCGACCGTTACGTTGAACATTGGCACGACCACCGAGCAGGTGGCGGGCGCCCTGACAGATCACCGTGATCTGACGGTGATGTCGAACAACATCAATATCATCAACCAGTTGAGTGGCGCGCGTACCAAGGAACTGATCCAGGTGGGCGGGCGCGTTCGCCAAAGTGACGGCGCCGTCGTCGGCGAGGACGCGGTCGAGTTCATCTCGCGCTACAAGATGGATTTTGCTGTGATCGGTGCGTCTTCCCTGGATGACGACGGCGCGGTTCTGGATTTCGACACGCAGGAAGTCTCGGTCGCGCACGCCATCCTGCAGAACTCGCGAATGCGCATTCTGGTGGCCGATGCATCAAAGTTCGAAGTGAGTGCGCCTGTACGGATCTGCGACATCGCCGGCATAGATTACTTCGTGACCGACAGTGCTCCCCCGGCTTCATTCCTGCGGGCCGCCGCACGCGGCCAGACCGAAATCCTGATCTCTGAACCGGAAAGCTGAGCCATGCCTGAACCCAAGACCTATGACTTGTTCGTTATCGGCGGCGGCATCAACGGATGCGGTATCGCCCGCGATGCGGTCGGACGGGGCCTGAGCGTCGGGTTGGCCGAGATGAACGACCTGGCCTCTGGCACGTCCAGCGCTTCGACGAAGCTTTTTCACGGCGGGCTGCGCTATCTGGAATACTTCGAGGTGCGCCTGGTGCGCGAGGCTCTGATCGAGCGCGAGACGCTTCTGCGCGCGATGCCCCATATTTCCTGGCCGATGCGCTTTGTGCTGCCGTATCATAAGGACATGCGGTTCGAAGGCGGCACGCCGACCTCGCGCATCCTGACCGCCGTGATGCCGTGGATGAAAGGCCGCCGCCCGGCCTGGCTGATCCGGTTTGGGCTATTTCTTTATGACACGCTTGGGGGTCGCAAGTTCCTGCCAGGCACACGGACGCTGGACTTGGTGCACGATCCGGCGGGTAAGCCGCTGAAGGACAAGTTCCAGAAGGCCTTCGAGTATTCGGACTGCTGGGTCGAGGACTCGCGTCTTGTGGTTCTGAACGCGCGTGACGCAGCGAACCGGGGCGCCGATATCATGACGCGCACAAAGGTGGTCTCTGCCGACCGGAAGAGCGACCACTGGGATATCCTTATGCGTCAAGGCGACACCGAATGGCGCGTGACGGCCAAGATGCTGGTCAATGCGGGTGGTCCTTGGGTAGGCGATGTTATCCGAAATACGATCCGCCTGAACAGCACCGAAGGTGTGCGGTTGGTGCGTGGCAGCCATATCGTGACACGCAAACTCTTCGATCACGACAAGTGCTATTTCTTTCAGGGTGAGGACGGGCGGATCATCTTCGCGATCCCCTACGAGCAGGATTTCACGCTAATCGGGACGACGGACAAGGATCATAAAGACGCGTCTGAACCGCCCGTTTGCACAGAAGAAGAGCGGGACTATCTGCTGGCCTTCGCGTCCAAGTACTTCAAGGAAGAACTGAGCGTCGACGATGTCGTGTGGACCTATTCGGGCGTGAGACCGCTTTATGATGACGGTGCCTTGTCCGCGACGGCGGCAACACGGGACTACGTGCTGTCGGTCGATAAGGAAGGCGGTGCTCCCGTACTGCATGTTTTCGGCGGCAAGATCACGACGTATCGCCGCCTGGCGGAATCCGCGCTTGAGAAAATCGAAACTGTTCTGCCGACCGACAAGGCGAAATGGACCGCTGGTGTGCCTCTGCCGGGGGGTGATTTCGCGGTGGATGGGGTGGATCAGCTGGTTGGCGAACTTCAAGACAAATTTCCATTCCTGACCGATGGTTGGGCGCGGCGACTGGTACGCGCATATGGCACGAACGCCTTCGCCCTTCTGGGCGACGCGCAATCCGAGGCCGATCTGGGCGAGGATTTCGGGGCGACGATTACCGCCACAGAGTTGAACTGGGCCGTTGAAAAGGAATGGGTACAAAGCGCGGACGACTTCCTCTGGCGCCGGACCAAGCTGGGACTTGTCACGACTGACGCTGACAAGTCGCGAATCGAGGCCCATATCGCCACGTTACGCGCCAAGCCCGGGTTGCACCGCGCGGTGTAGCTGCCGGAACAGGCTATTGCGCGTCGCAAACCGGCACGCCCTGAACCTTGAACCGCTGGCAGACTGCCTTTCAGCGTGAAAGGATGGCGCCCATGAACACTTCATCAACACGCTCCCGATCTGGCGGGCGCTCTGCCCGACGCGCGCTTCGAAGCGCGGTTGACGTGACGATGCTGCCTGGGCTGAAGAACGTGCTACCGCACTGCGAAGTGATGGACGGGGTCGAGGTTGATCGGATCGACGCCGCCTCGATGGATATACTCGAAAACGTCGGTGTCGTTTTCCGCGATCCCATCGCGTTGCAGGATTGGCGCAAGGCAGGCGCGAAGGTCAAGGACGAAACCGTCTATCTGGACCGCTTTCTGGTCCGCGACCTGATCAAGACCATTCCCGAGACCATACAGTACTACGCTCGCAACCCGGCGGACGTCGTCGAGATCGCGCAGATAGGGCGCGCCCGTCATTGGCACGAAGACCACCTGCCTGCCGCCGATCGCGACGTTATTCGCCG
>JAAUYH010208861.1_pt1 | contig 16180 bp, 16 predicted proteins | sample 7278061 | NCBI WGS metagenome assembly JAAUYH01 (sample SAMN14350203, study PRJNA611818) | marine sediment metagenome | isolation source: surface marine sediment (0.6m) | place: French Polynesia: Moorea | collected 2018-08 | reverse complement strand
CGGGAGGAGACTTAATATATCCAGGTATTGAAACCAAAACAGATCGACTTATGTTAGAAGTCTCCTTCCGGCCCTGCCATCACTATGTAATTTATTCTGCACACCTACTTAGTTACAGCTTCCTTAGTTGGGAGCAGGATTAAGTTTAGTTATTATGATTGGGAGATGGCGACCAGCTGAAAGCTGTTGCGCTATCGCGCACCGCATTTCTTAATGAACAATATGCAGTGGGTAAGGTAGAAGTGAAAATATTGCGTTCGCAACGGACGGCATAATCTTAACAAACGGATAATAATACCTGAAATGGAATACCTTGGATTATTTGTTGGTCTAACTACTCTAGATTTTATTTATTCGATTGAGCGTTATCCTATGGCAAATCAAAAAGTAGTGGCTCAAGATTATCTGACTGCAGCAGGAGGACCAGCTACTAATGCTGCCGTTGCCTTTAGTTATTTCGGCAATCAAGGACAATTGTTAACTGTTTTAGGACAAAATCCTTTAAGTCAGTTAATTAAAGCAGATCTAGAAGATTATTCAGTCAACATAGTAGATTTAATACCAGAAAAAACCGACAGTCCTCCTGTTTCTTCTATTGTGGTTACGGCAGCTACGGGAGAGCGTTCGGTAATTTCTATTAATGCCCAAAAATCACAAGGTAATAAATCCCAAATACCCGAAGATATTTTGAGCGAGATAGATATTGTTTTAATTGATGGACATCAAATGGAAGTAAGTTCGGTTCTGGCTTCAGCAGCAAAAAGTCAACAAATTCCCGTGGTAATTGATGGAGGTAGCTGGAAACCAGGTATGCAACGAGTATTTCCTTTCGTCGATTATGCCATTTGTTCTGCTAATTTTTATCCTCCCCAATGTCGTAATTCTAGAGAAGTGTTCGACTTTCTACAAGCAATGAATATTTCCCATATTGCTATTACTCGGGGAGAACAACCAATTCAGTATCTTCATCAAGGAAAGACTTCTACTATACCCATACCTTCAATTAAAGCAGTAGATACTTTAGGCGCAGGTGATATTTTTCATGGGGCTTTTTGTAACTATATTTTACAAGAAGATTTTCCTACAGCATTATTTCTAGCAGCTCAAATAGCAAGTAAATCCTGTCAATTTTTTGGTACTAGAAGTTGGTATCGGGCGTAAAAAGGTAAGTCTCTAATTTCAATTTATCCTAGTTGCTTTCTATGAATTTAGGGCATAGCGATCGCAATTAGTGAGAGAACAGTATGGGGTAGGTACGGTAGAAGTAAAGATAGTTTTGTAGGATCTGCAATCGCTAATGACAACAGATAACAAGCGAGGAATTCGAGCAATTACTAAGACAATTGTTGAATTATCGAATAATGCCTCTTCGAGGGTATTTACTTGAGTAATTGAGTTATACTAATTCTGAAAAGTTAGACTAGACTAATATTCCAGGCTATCCCTTTAAGGATTTTTGTCTCTTAAGAATCCCCCGAATTTCTTGAACATTCGTTCGTGATGAGTTATTGGTGGGGATTGTCAAAGTTAAATTTATGGATGATAGAGATATTTTATGTCTTGGCGTTCATTTTTCAAAAGCAACTGGTATTTGGGATTAATTAGTTTGAGTTTAGTTGGTTGTAGTAATGCTAAATACACTGAATGCCAACAAATAATAGAAATTACTAATCAAGTTAATCGTCAAACCCAAGACATTATTGAGCCATTTGGCGATCGCCAAATCCCAAAAGATGTGTGGTCACAAGCAGCAACCATGATGAGTGTAGCAGCAGAAAAAATTGACAACTTATCATTAACAGACCCTCAACTAGTGGACTATCAGAACAACTTAGTTGAGATGTTTCGTATCTATTCCCAAGCTACTGATGATGCGATTAAAGCCAGAGAAAGCAAAAATCTTAAGGCTTTAGAGTCTGCTAATGAAAAAGCTAAAAAAGCAGGATTACTACAAGAAAAATTAGTGATGGGTATTAACAACTATTGTTTAGGGCAAGCTGTTGTAGAATAACATCATAAGAACACTTAAATTATAGTTAAAATTATGATCTTCCCTGGCTCAACTGTAACTGTAGTCAATCCTGATGATATCTACTACAAATTCCAAGGACTGGTGCAACGAATTGATGATCGACGAGTAGCAGTGCTTTTTGAAGATGGAAACTGGGATAAACTGGTTACTTTTAATATTTCTGAACTAGAAGCAGTAGATTTAAGCCCAGCTACAAAGAAAAAATAAAAAATAGTAAGTAATAACTAGTAAGTAGGATGCTACGTAACTACAGTAGCAAGTAGCAAGTAGCTATTACTTATTACTTATTACTTATTACTTATTACTTATTACTTATTACTTATTACTTATTACTTATTACTTATTCCCCATTACCCATTCCCTAATTATGCGTCTTCCTCTACCCCAATTTGCCACAGAAGACCGCCAACCCAACCATATTGGAGAGGTAATTGAAACTGCAACTACCCAATATACTGCCCAATGCCTAGAGCCAGAAGACTTAAAATTTCCCCAAATGCCTCCTTTGGGGAGTTGGGTCAAATCTTTTGATGAAGAATCTGGTAATAAAATTATCGGAGTAGTGACTTATGTTACCACAACTCCGATTGATTCTATACACCGGGCTAGAGCTTTAGGTTTATCTTTAGCAGAGTTGCGAGAACAACAACCGCAAATTTTTGCCATGCTAAAAACAGAATTTAAAGCTGCTATTTTGGGGTACGAGACTCCTTCTCACAGTAATAATGGTAACGGTCAAGGAATGGGAAAACTATATCAATATTTACCCCCTCGACCACCTCAAATTCATCAGGGGGTCTATAATTGTGAGACATCAGAAGTAATAGGTTTCACCGAACAATTAGACTTTTTAAGAACCTTGCTCCAGGTGAATGATATTCCTGTAGAATCATTGATAGCAGCAGTAATTCGCGAATCCTATCGAATTCGCCAAGCTAACCGCAGTTGGTTAGTACAAGTGGGTAGAACTCTAAGTATCTTATTAAAAGATGACTATGACCGCTTGAGATATATCTTGAGTCAAATTCATTTTTCTTAAAATGCTGCATCGACAAAATGATGCAGTTTGCCAAACTTTCCAGAATGCTTAGAGAATTGCCAGATCAGCTAAAAAAGTTCTACATCCTTTTCAATGTCTTCAGCAGTGGAAGTTTCTGATGTAGTTTCTGATGTACTGTTTGGGGCTGTGCGCTTCACTTGACGAATGGGTAAGCTAGCGATCAGAGCCGTAACCCGCTCGCTGTTTTCTAAGCCAAATTCCATTTGCTCTCGGTCTATTTCTACATAACGAGCCACTACATCCAAAATTTCTTCTCGCATGGAAGAGACAATTTGTGGATTCAGACCAGCGCGATCATGAGCAATAACCAATTGTAAGCGACGTTTGGCTTCTTGCCGACTATTGTTATCACTGTTACGCAGGAAAAGCATATCTAAAACTTCATTGATCATAATTACTTTTAATTTAGTTTGCCCACACAAGCATTAGTCCTGAACTTTTCCCCAGAAAAAGTTGTTTGGCTTATTCTGGATTTTAGCTGGTCTTGGTTTTAGCCTCCAAACATCCGACGTAATCGACTTATTATATTATCTTGTTCGCTCAATAAATCGATAAAAGGTACTTTTTCTCCTTCTAGGCGTTTAGCAATATTCATAAAAGCTTGAGTAGGTATATAATCCTCATCTCCCATCACTAAAGGTTCACCTTTATTGGTGGCAATGATTACTCTTTCGTCATCTGGAATCACACCCATTAAGGGAATAGCCAGCAATTCTAACACATCATCTACACTCATCATCTTGTTATCTTCTACCATCTTGGGCTTAACACGATTGACAATTAAGTAGATTTTATGGATTCCTTCAGCTTCTAGTAATCCAATGACTCGATCAGCATCTCTAACGGCTGCAATTTCTGGTGTAGTAATAATTAGAGCTTCTTGGGCAGAACATATAGCATTACGAAATCCCAATTCAATACCAGCAGGAGAATCGATAATAATGTAGTCATAACCTTTAGCTAGGGCATTAGTAATCTTTTTCATGTCTTCAGGGGAGACAGATTCTTTATTACGGTTTTGGGCTGCTGGTAAGAGGAATAATCCATTTAAACGTTTATCTTTAACTAGAGCTTGAGCCAGACGGCATTCTCCTGCTAGCACATCTATAGCAGTATAAACTACTCTTTCTTCTAATCCTAAAAGCAAATCTAAGTTTCTCAGTCCAAAGTCCGCATCCACTAAGGCTACTTTGCGATTGAGTTTGGCTAAAGCTGCACCTAAATTGGATGTCACAGTGGTTTTTCCCACTCCACCTTTGCCAGAAGTAACAACAATTATACGACTCATAGATATTATTCAAATTGAGTTTAGTATGTACAGTGGTTTTTGATATTTATCGATCTATCCAAATCCCATATTGTTCAGAAAATTTATGGGTTTTGGCAAAATCGACCGCTTTAGCCAGACAAATTCCCGACCCCGCAATAAAAGCTACTTCTGATTGGTCAGTTTTAGGTGGAAACTTCGGAGATCTCGCCACTAGATCGGCAATACGTAGTTGGGTAAACTCCATTTGTAAAGCCATAATGCGAGCTTTCCGATTTCCTTTAGCTCCCGCATGAGCTAGCCCTCGCAAACGTCCCCAAACAAAAATATCTCCTACAGCGATCGCCAAACCCCCTGGATTGAGGTCGCCAAAAATGATGATACTTCCTTCGTGACGTAGTTCTATGCCTGAGCGTACTGTCTGATTGAAATAGAGAGGTTCTGCTAGAGTTGTTGTGGTGTCTAACCCGGGAGTGAGAGACAATTGAGAAAGCTTATTTTGTTCTACACAATAACCACCAGTAGCTGCTGCTACGGCAGTTTGGCGACGAGTAGTTACAACAGTTTCTAAACAGAGTTCAGCTTCCTCTAAAATTTCCGCCAGAGTTTGTAACTGCTGAACATCTAGCAGTTGATCTTGAGCTAGCAAAGATACAGAAGTTCGAGGCTGCCACGATTTTTCTCGTCCTTGCAAGTAGTGTTTTAGTTCTTGCCATAATTCTGACCAAGATGATTTTCCCTCAAGTTCGGATTGGTTTGGAAGTACCAAAAACCAAGAATCACCTTCCTGTTTTAGCCGTATTTGCGAGTATCTCTCCACGAGGGGAGAGACAGGAGTATCGCTAGACCAATCTAAAGATAGCTTTGGATCGACAACCATTCAATAAACTAAATTTCTAGGGTAACATAGGATTTCCCAAGCTCATACTATCTTAAGCCAACTCTACCTGAAGATTAGGAATTTCTTAAGTATTTCAACACAGTTGCCAAGCTAGTTTCATCTCCCACATTCCCTGGAAAAAGAACTACGGGTAAATTGGGGAATTGAGGATGATTGTCTCCTGTGCGAATTACCGAGCAACCAGGTAAAATTTGTCCCAGAAGTCGAGCAGCAGTCAAATTCAAGCCATCGGAGAGGACATCATTAGAAGTGATACCCCCTTTACTGATGAGAAATCCGATTTCTGTAGGTAGCCCCCTAACTACATCCATTAGCAATGCGGATACGGTTTTCCCAAATTGGAGACGTTGCTGAATATCTTTAAAAGTCAATTCTTCCCGAGAGGTATAAACTACAGGGGTTTTTCCTTGTTCCCAAGTTTGCTTAACTAATGTTAGTGCTTCTTGTAACAGAGTATCCCGAGATTGGGGATTATCTCGTAAGGCTTTAACATCTATCTCTATCCCCAATGTATCTGATTCTTCTAGTAGTTGGGTTAATTGTTGAGTTGTTTTACGAACATGAGAACCCACTAACACAACTCCTGGTTTAGTAGTAGGTTTGTAACTCGCCATCTCTTCTGGTGGGGTTGGTTGTTGACCCAATTGAGCCAAAGAGGTAAGCAGACTTGCAGCAGAGCGAAATAAAAACCGTTTACCTTGTTCTGCTGCTGCTAAAACTGCTTGGGCAAAGCGGTCAAAATCTGCTTGAGTTTCCCCGTCAACTACCCCACATTGATTATTAGCAAGAGAAAGTAACTGCTTACTAACTGCTCCAGAACGAATATCCTCTAGAAGAATTCTGACGACTTGTTTAGAAGTAATCCGATTTTGGGTTTTTTCGGCGACATAGTCTGGTAGGTAACTGTGACTGTAGCCAAACACCGAATCTTTGGCAAACTCTGTTTCATGAACAGGGGTTTTCACTCCATCAACCATCAGATAATGTACACTATCTAGAGTTACTCTTCCTCCTTCAAAAAAAGCAGGAGTGAGAAAATGAGCGTCAAAATCTCCTAATTCTTGGGCAATTACATCGGTTTCAATGGGGTAATGACCTCTTAGGGTAGAATCAGACCTACTTACTACCAAAAAATCCTCGATGCCTACTTCTGCGATCGCAACTTTCAGATTCTGACAAACTTCTCTAGTAACTCTGGCTGCTGCTTCTGGCGCGAGCGCTCTTGTATTAGTCAGAATAAAAAAAATGGGAACAGAGTCTTGTAAACCCATCTTTAAAGTAGCCACATCCCAACTCATTAGTAACCAACAACTGTGAACAGTCTGAGAACCAGTAGGATCGTCATCGAGAACAATAATTTTAGGTTGATTGTCACTCATTTTTTTTTGTTTATAATTATTGCGTTGTAAAGCACTTTATCAATTTTCTTAATTAATCCTAAATATTTTTACGGAATCAGATACTTTTCTTGAAATATTTGGCAATATAGGAGCATTGGATTCCTCTAATTAGCATTACAAAGGAAGCAAATTAACAAGGTCTGTGTCTGTTGCCCGTTAGGGTGGTTTAAAATCTGGTATATAGGAAACTAACCGTGCGTATTTCCCTCGATTATTATAGAATTCTTACTGTTCCTATCAAAGCGAGTCAAGAACAAATCGATCGCGCTTACGAAGATCGAATTCAGCAAAAACCCCGTCGTGAATATAGCCAGATAGCGGTTAACGCTCGGAAAAGTTTATTGCAGCAAGCTTATGATATCTTATCCGATGAGACTGAACGGGCTGAATATGACGATAAATTTCTCACTCGCTCCAACTCGGACAAAGATCAATCCTCTCAAGATGGGGAAGCTTCAGAATCAGAATCTTATCCCGTCTATCCTACCATCGAAATCCCTCCGAAACTCTTGGTAGGCGCACTGATAATCCTTCATGAATTAGCAGAATACGAACAGGTAATTAGACTGGCAGATTACTACTTTAATAACTTAGCTTATATTGACGAATTCGAACAAGGGCGGAGTAATTGGGAATATGCTTCAGAAGCCATAAATTCAAGCTCTGACCCCAGAGACGATATAGTCCTAGCCATAACACTATCTTATCTAGAGCTAGGAAGGGAACAATGGCGGATTCAAAAATATGAAAATGCTGCAAAATCAGTTCAAATGGGCTTAAATTTATTAGCACAAGAACCAGGATTTTACAAAGTAAAGGAAGAACTAGAAACTGATTTATATAAGTTAAGACCCTATCGTATTTTAGATTTATTAGCCAATAGTTCTGCTGATTCTCCTCAAAGAGAGATGGGATTAAACTTACTCAAGGAGATGTTACAGCAACGCCAAGGAATTGAAGGCAAAGGGGAAGATTATTCGGGACTAAAATTTGATAAATTCCTGGGTTTTATCCAACAAGTACGAAATTATTTAACCACCACTGAACAAATAGAATTATTTGTAGCAGAAGCCCAACGCCCTTCTTTTGTAGCAACTTATTTGGCGATGTACGCTCTTTTAGCTGAAGGATATGGCACAAAGCAGCCAAAATTAGTTGTCAAGGCACAAGAAATGCTCCAATCTTTAAGTGATGGACAAGAAGAAGTACACTGGGAACAATCTATATGTGCCTTACTGTTAGGTCAAGCCAAACAAGCTCACAAGGCTATTGAGCAAAGTCAAGAAAATGCGACAGTAGAACTAATTAGACAGTATTCTCAAGGTTCACCTGATTTGTTACCAGGATTGTGCTTTTATGGCGAAAAATGGCTCTTACAAGAAGTTTTATCCCAGTTTAGAGATTTAGCACATTGTCAAGTAAGCATCAAAGATTATTTCGCAGACAAGAATGTACAAAGCTATTTAGAAACCATATCTCCAGCCAATACCAAACTGCAAAATACACAAGTTAGAGCAAAAGAGACTGTATCTAACTCCCTCAAAGCAAGCTCTACTGTCAGAATGGGGAATACCTTAGACAGTAAAAAGACTACATTAGGTAACTGGTTTCCTTGGAATAAAACAGCAAGAACATCTGTTGCTCAGTCTGCTTATGTTCCAATGACTACCACTCCTGAGATTAAGCCAAAACCTCAAGTTAAATCTCATGGTAACACCGCAACTTTAGAAAAGAAACAAGTTACTGTTACTCAAGGGGAGATCAAACAACCTTCACACCCACCATCCTCGTTTAATAATAATAGTAAGAAAAAACCCCTAAGAAAGAAAAGGGCAGCAGGACACCATAAAAAAGCTTCTAGCAGTTTAATTATGGGTAGTCTATTGTCCTTGGGGTTAATTTTAGGAATAGGTGCTTTAGGATTTGCCTTTACCAAAAATATTTTGCAAAGCTCTTCTAAGCCAGTACAAAATATTGCCTCAAAACCAGAAAAACCAACTCCTGAAATAGAAGAGCCACCAGTTAATGTGTCTCCAGAGAAACCAAAAAATATAGCCCAAGAAGCTCCCAAAAAACCTGCTATTATAGATAATGCGATCGCCAAAAAGGTAGTTGCAACTTGGCTTAGTAGCAAATCAGCAGCTTTGGGAAATCAACACAATATTGACCAACTCAATAAAATTCTAGCTCCCTCCCAGGTTTCCAAGTGGCGCAATATCGCTTTACAAGACAAACGCAATAATATCTATCGCCAATATCAGCACAGTGTCACAATTAGTTCTGTCAAGTTTAGTGAAGATCAGCCAAATCAAGCAACTATAGAAGCACAAGTCAAAGAAAAAACACAATACTATCAACAAGGAAGATCAAATTCTTTTAAATCCAGTGAAGATAATCTTTTAGTACGTTATCAGTTAATACGTCAAGGAGAGTCTTGGCTAATTAATAAAAGTGAAGTTGTCAAATCTCTATAAAAAATCTCTCAAGGAATGAAATCAACTGAATTAGCGATGGCACTGGGTGGTAAATTGTCCCATTCTGCGATCGCTCTATAACTAAGCAAAAATTTCATAGCTATGTAGTAAGAAAAATATGTCTCTCAAAGAAATAGCTAAAGAAACATTGAGAATTCTTCAAGAAGGGAAATTTGTTAATAGTTCAGGAAAAGTAATTGATTTTTATATTGAGCAACAGAAAGCAAAAAAGGGGACAAAATTATATACTCCCGAGAAAGTAAGGGAAATGCTACAACAGCCAGCATCGGGAGAAACTCATAACCCAATTATTGAAGTTACTGATGAAACAACACAGATAGCAGCCCATAGATTAGTAGAGATTGAAGGCTGTTCTGATTTAGTCTTATTAAATTATGCGTCTGCACGTAACCCTGGAGGCGGATTTATTAATGGTGCGAAAGCTCAAGAAGAAGATTTAGCCCGTTGTTCGGGTTTATATCCCTGTCTGTTGCAGCAGCCTACTTACTATTCTATAAATCGCTCTCATAGCTCCTTACTCTATACCGATCACATTATCTATGCACCAAAAGTACCCTGGTTTAGAACTCGCAGTCGTGAACTTTTAGAGAGTTTCTTTTTAGCTTCAGTTATTACTGCTCCAGCACCCAATGCGGGTCAAGCTTTGCGTCGTGACCCCACAGCAGGAGCAAAGATCGAAGAAGCGTTACGTCGCCGTGCTGCATATGTGCTTGCTGTAGCAAGAGATAATGGACACCGTTCACTATTGCTAGGGGCTTGGGGCTGTGGAGTATTTCGCAACAATCCTAGTATCGTAGCGGAGGCTTTTGGTCAATGGCTTAGTGACCCACAATTTCAAGGCTGTTTTGATCGGGTTGTCTTTGGTATCTACGATCCGAGTAAAAACAAAGCAACATTGAAAGCATTTCAAAATCGGTTTTGATAGACTTTTTATTCAGGCGATCGCGTTTATTGTTTGATATCTAGAGTAATATCTCACGCAAAGACGCAGAGTCGCAAAGAAAGGCGCGAAGAATTGGATGGAGATAACAACTAAAAACCGTCTCAAGGTCAAAGCTGAATGTCTGCGGTTGTTAGTTACCTTAAGGTTAGATGAAGCTAAAATGCAGTTGATTTCGGGGTTTATCGATAGTTACCTTCACTTAAATGAATCAGAGGAACGAATATTTCAATCATAACTAGGTACAATTGAACTAAAAAAAAGGGAGGAAGTTATGCAGATTGTTACATCTTGGATGTCTAAAGGAATCGAACAAGGAAAACAGGAAGGACAAGCATCAATGGTAATGGGTTTAGTCAAACACAAGTTTGGGGAAATTGATTTTGATGTTGAAGCAAAAATTCAAAAGCTTTCTAGTCCTCAGTTAGAAGATTTAAGCGAGGCTCTATTAGATTTTGAGAAAGTATCCGAGTTAATTACTTGGTTAAGTTCAAAGATCGCCTATAAAGACGAAAAATCTTAACTTTAGCCTCTGGAAATATTTTGTGTAGTTTTAGATCACATTTGCCCACAATAATTGGCTAGTTTTCTCCCTTAGAAGAGTGAGCGAAAAATAATTAAGTTTATTCAAGACCAGCCGAGCGAATCAGGCAGCCTAAACAAGTCTACAACATACCTACCCATTCACCATCATCATTTTCCAACAATTGAGAACTCCATATCGACTCAAAAGTAGTGTGACTATTTTTGAATATATCAAACAGAAAAAAACTGATGATAATTTAGATTACAATCTATCTCTTTAGTAAAATAATTATCTAATCTTTTCCTAATCTTTTTCTCTTGTAACTCTCTCTTTTTCATCATCTTCATCACCAACGCTAAAATCTAAGTATTAAATAGCTGTTGCTTTTTGTAACTCATGACAGATTTAAGTGGTGCTTGGCTCGGAACATACTGGCAACAAGGACAGCCTGTTAGGTTTGAGATGACCCTGGTACAAGGGGGTAACACCATAAGTGGCAATATTCTAGACAATAATTATCTTGGGGAGGCATCCCTAGCAGGAACAGTTACAGGACGTTCTGTTAGTTTTACCAAAAAATATTTGATGGGGTCGCGTCATTCGGTGGAATATTCTGGGACAGTTTCAGAAGACGAGAATACTATAAGGGGAAAATGGCAACTTCCTATATTTAGTGGTGCATGGGAAGCACAACGTCAAGATGATAATTTGAGTCTGGAACAGACAATAAAAGGTGTTGAAAAAATACCAGTTGGGATAGCTTAAGTTCTCTACTGTTCTCCACAATATCAGTAGATTTATATTCAAGAATATTTAGCCAAATAGCTAATTCTTATGGTTGCGATCACGAGGAACGAGTGAACCTCTCACGCAGTGCCTCGCGGAGCGAAATCGCAATTGAGTAAGGTACTGTAGTAGAAATTATCTAACTCAAAAGATTAGTAATGGAATATCCCGACCCGAATAATCCCCATCCAATGCAGGGTTTTCCTCAAATTTGTTTTATTAAAAATACTGTCTCAAACCCGAATATCATCATTGGAGATTACACCTATTACGACGATCTAGAAGACTCAGAAAACTTTGAGCGCAATGTGCTTTATCACTTTCCGTTTATTGGTGACAAGCTAATCATTGGTAAGTTTTGCGCCTTATCAAGAGGTATAAAGTTCATCATGAATGGGGCAAATCACAAGATGTCTGGGTTTTCTACCTACCCTTTTGAGATTTTTGGCAAAAGCTGGAAACGTATTACTCCGCAGCCTAGAGACTATCCTTTCAAAGGTGATACTGTAATTGGCAATGATGTTTGGCTTGGATATGAAGCAATTATTATGCCTGGAGTCAAAATTGGTGATGGAGCTATTATTGCTGCTAAGTCTGTAGTAACGAAAGATATCCAGCCCTACACAATTGTAGGAGGTAATCCAGCAAGAGTCATACGACAACGCTTTCCAGATAAGATAGTGGAGACTTTGCTAGAGATTGCTTGGTGGAATTGGAATATTGAAAAGATTACCAGGAATTTAGAAAAAATTGTGAGTGCAGATATTGAAGCTTTAAAGGACTGTATCTAATGCTTGGCAGTAGATCAAGTAGATTGATCTCACTGCCAAAATAGTCAATGAAAATCTAAATTTCAGGCGATCGCTTTTCTTTTAAACTTTTCCCTAATCGCTGGACACCAACAGAGCAATCGAGACGATCTAAATGAATCTCGATAAAAGAGAGACTATTGTAGTTATACTTGGCTTTTTCTAAAGCTTGTTCTAGTTCCCCTTCTGTCCGCACGTCGCAACTCCAGCTATCCCCGAAAACTTGAGGCAGTTGGTGATACTTCCAAGGTTGAATATCATTGTAAGAGCCTTCATGGATAGCACGTTCTATAGTGTAACCGTCATTATTAATCAAGAAGAAAATGGGATTGAGTTGATGTCTAATAATTGTGGATAACTCTTGACAAGTCATTTGAAAAGCTCCGTCCCCTACTAGAACAATTGGTCTGCGTTCTGGTGCTGCGATCGCTGCTCCTAAACAAGCGGGTACTGCATAACCAATAGAAGTATATAATGCTTGTCCAATATATTCCGTATTGCCATACAAAACTAGATCGATGGTTGCAATCAAAGCATCTCCAGTTTCAGCAATGACAATGGATTTTTCTTCTAATTCACCGATAAAACGGTTAACGCGGTCATAAAATCTCTTATTAGTGAGTTTTTGTGATGCTTTAAGCTCAAAATCCTTAGATAAGGCATCTTTTGCTGGTGTTATCTCTAATAATTCTGGTTTTTTAGGCTTAAGCTTACGGGTTAAACCTTGCATAAATGCTGGTAGAGATACAGGATGGTAAAAGTGATGTTTGATTTTAACCTTGTCAGAATTGGCGTTAATGAGTTTGGCTTCGGGTAATTGAGCAGTAAAACCACCCAGATTAATATCGGACATAAAAGCACCAAGACACAGTATGCAGTCTGCATTTTCTACTCTTTGACGTACATATTCTTGACTCAAAGTTCCTGCATAGCTACCAATAAATTGAGGGTGCATTTCTGAGAGTATCGATTTACCCAACAGAGTGGTAGCAAAAGGATATCCTGTTTGTTCTAATAAATCCCTCAGTAGATAAGCAATACCGTAACGATGTAATTCTACTCCAGCCAGAATAACTGGACGCTTTGATGTTTCTAGTAGTTCAACCGCTTCTTCTACTGCTTCAGATAAAGCTTGCTTGTCGATAATTGGATTGGGAGGTAAGTCAACTGTTTCCGATACAGGACAAGGCTGATCTACCATATCTGAAGGAATTTCAATATATACTGGTCTGCGTTCTCGCAAACAAGCGGATATAGTGCGGTCTATCTGTCTAGCTGCTTGATCCGCACTGGTGATTCTAACTGCTGCTACAGTGATTTTTTCAAATACTTCTAGTTGTAAGTTGTAATCGACGGAGGTGTGATGGAGTAATAGATTTTGTCTTTGTTGAGTGGTAGAAGGCGCACCACTAATAACAATCATCGGGACTAATTCCGCATAAGCTCCAGCCACAGCATTAACTAAGCTCAATCCACCCACGTTATAGGTGACACAAACTACGCTAACGCCATTGATACGACCATGAGCATCAGCAGCATAGCCTGCATTGAGTTCATTACAAGTAGCGATCAACTGGAGATCGTTTTCCAGCAAGACATCCATTAAATCCAATACATAATCACCTACTACGCCAAAAATATTATTAATATTAATCGCCCGTAAGCGTTTAGCCAGATATTCTCCGACAGTGAGTAATTCTTGTGACATGGTTTGCTTGAGGTGAGATTTTTTCTTTAATATAACCATCTTCTGAAATTTTGGTAGTATTCACGAATTGACACTCACCGCCCTAAAAGTTCGGTGATTCTTGGTTCAACGAGTCTCCTTAGAGCGGCAGGTGGGGAAGGGGGGAAATATCCAGATCATTAACTGGTAAGCTACCAAAAGACAACTTAAAATCCCCCCTTTCCCCCACCAACCGCCCAAGAGGGAGTCTCTCCCCAAGCGTAGAGTCCGCTATGCTAAGAGCGTATTTAATCCTCGTTGCAGAATGTTGATCGCAGCGTTAATATCTCTATCTTCGATATATCCACACTTACAAACATGAGTTCTGGTAGAAAGAGATTTTTTGACCACTGCACCGCAATTAGAACAAATTTGACTTGTATGATGTGCTGGTACTGCTACCGTTGCTTTTCCATACTTATGACCAAAATATTCTAACCATTGCCTAAATGTTGACCATCCTGCATCAGTTATCGACTTAGCTAGTTTTCGATTTCTAACCATGCCTTTCACATTTAAGTCTTCATAGACGACCAAATCGTTAGATTGGATTACGCAGTATGCTTTTCTTTTGCAATACTCAATACGTTGCCTACTTACTCTTAAATGTTTTCGAGCATATCGATTTCTAGCTTTGTGATAATTAGAAGATTGTTTGACACCTTTTCGATACTTTTTAGACTTTTTCCTGTTAGCTCTGTTTAGCTGCTTCTCGGCTTTTCTATAAAACTGAGGGATTGGCTCAGTTTGCCCGTTTGAATCCGCATAAAATTCTTTTAAACCAAGATCAATACCCAAACATTTTTTAGTTACAGGAAATGGTTTAACCGTATCTCTAGGGTCGAGTTTTAAAACAAATTGAACATAATAACCATCAGCCCGTTTAATGATTCTGCATCTTTTAAATTGTTCTAATTGAAAATAGTTTAAATCACGACAGACAATTAGCTTAAGCGTCCCTATTCCTTTTTTGTCTGTAAATGTTATCCGCTTTCTGTCCTTACTCAGCTTCCATCCAGAGACTTTATATTCTACTGAACGAGAGGTACGCTTGAATTTAGGATAGCCTTTCTTACCAGGAATATTTTTCTTACAGTTATCGAAAAAGCGACTGATACTAGACCATGTTCTTTCAACAGCGCATTGTGTTGCATGAGAGTTTAAATTTCTGACAAACTGATACTCCGCTCGCAGTTGAGTATTATGTTTGTAGATATCGTATTTGCCAACACCAATATTATCCATCCAATAACGAAGACATTTGTTACGGACAAATCTCGCGGTTCTAATTGCGGAGTCTATGGCTAGACATTGTTTTGGTTTTGGATTACGTACTTTGAACTCTAAAACAAACATCTTGACGCTGTAATTGATAGCGTCATTGTAACATAAAATTGCCCAATTAAAATAAACCCACTCGCCCTCAAGGGCTCCCGCTTGAACCCATGCTCACAAGGGTCAGTTTTTGAAAAACTCATCCCCACCCATCTTTTGACGGGTGGGGAATTTCGCTATCGAGGTTAAAAAGCCTTAAGAGTGTGCCTTACTAGCTTAAGATTATGGATTCAAAAGCACCACCTTGATCTTGGAAAGCTCCTGAAAAATTCGGGTCACTATTGATTGCTGCTGTTTCCTCTGGTCCAGCAAACAAGAAAGTATTATTTGCGCGATTTTGGAAACGATTAAATGGTGTTCCTTGTTCAGCACCAACACCATAGAGATAAAATTCGGGAATGTCATTACCTTCAGTATCAAATCCTTGTTGTTCCCATCTATCTCTTTGATCTGAGCCTTCAGCAAAGATCGCATCATATTCTTCTTGTCCAGCAAACAGAAAAGTTCCGGGATTATCGAGACTTGAGAGACGATAGAAAGGTTCAAAATTCTCTCCTGGTTGGGTGCTAGCAGTAAATGCAAGATTGATGCTACCGTCGGGGTTAACTCCCTCTAGTTCAAAAGTTTGATTCACATTAGGGTCGGCTAAGATATCATCTCTTTCTGCTTCTCCCACGTAGATGTAAGTTCCTGTTTCAGTGGTGGTATTACGGAAGCGATAAAGCTCAATAACATCTTCAATGGGGTCGATAACAGGGTTGACTGTAACACTGAAAGTATTTTCTACAGATTGTCCGTCAGCAGTAGCACGAACTGTAATATTTTCTGTACCAGATTGATTTTCCCGAAAATCGAGAGTCAAAGTCAGATCCTCTTGGTTAAGTAATGGCTCAACTACATCAT
>JAAUYH010184915.1_pt1 | contig 16180 bp, 13 predicted proteins | sample 7278061 | NCBI WGS metagenome assembly JAAUYH01 (sample SAMN14350203, study PRJNA611818) | marine sediment metagenome | isolation source: surface marine sediment (0.6m) | place: French Polynesia: Moorea | collected 2018-08 | reverse complement strand
TTTACATGGTTCACAGAATTTTTGCCTGAAAACATGTATATTAGAATTTTAACACAAAACTAGTCCAATCTTTCTAATCCAATTCAGGTGCAATGATGCTTTTCTCCACCAGCTTTGTTTATCGAAGGTCATCTTATCTTTTTCGATTACTTCAGCATACTGCAAGGTATATCTCTTTTCAGAAATTAATTCGTGAACAACTTTGATCTAATGTATGTGTCTGGAAAACGTTGCATATTGATTCTGTATCACGTTCGAAGTCTTTTACGGAATCCTTCGTAGCACTTTACCTCTTGATAAGCGTATTTGCGATATAAAAATTACTGGACAAGTCAATTCGCTGTAACTTTAACCCTATTTTTCTTTCATACAATTCAGTAAACTAGTAAATGTACCATGACTCAGAGAGGAAGCTATGAACAAGTTCCAGAAGATCATGAAAATTAAATTCTGGAAAATTGCATGAATTGATTCAATGAGTTGTTGGAATGTACTATTCAATGCTATAGCCATCATTTTCCAGCATTCTCATGGTCATTTGCACTAAAAGAAGAAGAAAACAGAGACAGAGATGGCATATAGAAACCTGTGTAAAAGAAGTGTACGCAATTTATTGGAACATGCAAAAAAAGACACATCGAAGCCCAAGCATTTTGTAACTTCTATCTGGTATATTTTTGCTTTTATGAAATTGGAACTCAAAAACATACCTATGCGAATCCCTACGGAAGCAATGAGTTCACAACTGTGTGATATCTAGTAGATTGGACAAATGGAATTGTTACCGGATACACTCAAACACTGTAGACGAACAAAAAGCATCAGTTTCCAGCGCAAAAATTATGGGCCGAACAAGGATAAGTCCGTAAAGGCGTTTTGAAATTCGAACAAAGTTCAGTAAACAGATTCTCTTTCCTGATCTTTATCCCAGTCTTATGTACAACGCACAGGCTCCATCGAATGCAGTGGATTTATTCAATTTACTTCAACACTAGCTAAGGAGCATACCTTTTCCATACTGCAAAATGCTTACTGAGCCCATATCTATATGCTCTGATATTAAGATGAAGTACTCTAATCTGACAAGGTACTAATCTTTAGCCGAATGATGTAGAAATTTTTATCTTTTCTAGTAAGTGTGAGACAGAATTAGATAAGACGAGATTATTTCAGATTTAAGTCTGGCCCCGTACAGTTAACGAACGCTAATTCTAATTAAACTTTGGTACATGTCGATAAAGTTGTCATTGTCAAAATCCGAGGTGACCTAAACGCCGCTCAAAAAACACTAGCTATCTTAATTTTTAAATTAGCCTGCGCGAAATTCGCAGAGTTTTGATTTGATTCTACCTGACCATGTGGGTGATTCAGAAAATTTTCGTATGTATCTTCGCAGTATTGAAGCCAGTCGTTTATGCGAACTATCCCCATACGTCGAACAAATGTGAACAAATTGGAGAAATAATAATTCAGCCAATGCTAGTAATAACGAGTGTCTAGAAACAAAAGACAACCGCACGTCTAATTTTTATGGATTTGTGATTTCAATAGGAATAAAGCAAATATCGCCATTGTATGGTTGCTTGAAGACCTCCGAAAATATTTCCGAATGGTTTGGTTTCTTTGTTGAACTATTATCCGGCAGAAAAGTGACATTCTGCTCTGTTGAATATTGCCCGATTTAGGCCAATCTACAGCAGATCTGGTTCAGAAAACAGCGTCACCAAACGGCGTAACAATCAGTTCATGCAGCACATTTCATTTTCTTATTTGACATGCGTAGCTCCCAGCTACATAAAATGCTAGAGCACATTGAAATCACAAATGACCGCTTTTTATTTTTAAGATTTTTCGTGACTGGGTAATTTGCATATTTTAACCTATGTCAGATTATTAACTTGAACAGAAAAACATTATCAATGACTTCTAATTTCAGCTTTTTCTTGACAATTATTTCGATTATTTGAGTGCGCATTGAAGAAAAGTTACAGTTTTGCAACAAGTCTAACATCTGGAGTGGAACGAACAACGAACCCGCATTTTTCTCATCATCAAGCAATAAGCACGCCTCCTTTTCGTAGCTCAACCAGACAGTTTTTGCTGAAGCACTCAATGCATCTGAAGTCTGCAGATCTTGATCTGTCTGTCATAGATCGATATTGATTTCAGCGTTGAAATGATTTGGCTAGGCGTGGTCGAAGGTACAGCGATTGATTACTCCTTCGGAGAAATCAATCTTGACTCGTTAGTCGTAATTCTTGTGTTAGTTTTAACAAAAAAGTAGGATAAAGAGAACAAAAAAGCCTGAGAAATAAGGTGGAAATTGGAGTAAACGGCAGCACCTTTCTAATTTATTTCACTGACCCTTTCCATGACTGGTAGTGAGCAGATACATCACGAAAAACCTTGTGCAGGCCCGTGCTGCTTGAAAGAGAGCCTGTATATAACTTCCTTCCTAGATTACTTTATAATGTTGAGAGACAGCTTTTAGGTTCTACAGGTAAATTTTCAGCACCCGCTAAATTTCTAAAACGATAGGCTGGTAGGTAGAACAACGAGAACTCAAGCCTGTTGCAAAAAGGGCCGGATCTGGAACGTTAGATGGCTTTGCATCGCTATCTACCGTTCTTCTTGTCCGAGATGTCCCCGTATTTAAGGTGAGCGCGAGCAGCAAGTATCAGCTTCAAACTAGTCCTTATGACTCGTCTCACATTTTTGTTTTCTGGTAGCCGACAGGGCTAGGGGTCACATTCTTAGACGCTCTCAAAATTGTTTCTTTCACCTGATCCATGACAAGAGTGCTTTCATGGTCAAGCACATGAGCACGTGCAGTTCCGAGCCCTACACTCGTGTCCGTTAGCGCTGAACACAGCATGTTCTCGGCCATTCGAATTACGTACCACGGAATCAGTGTGCTTCTGCTTCGCCCGATTCGTCGGATCGACTTGCTCACGACTTTCTGCACGACTTGATGCGCTTCTTCGACTGGGATTTCCGTTTTGCTCGGTTGCGCTGCAGTGGTTCTTCCTCGCTTTGCAGCTGGGGCATGTGCGACCGTGCTTGTCTTCTTCATCACCCACTTCGAAAATGACGATTGTTTATCATCCAAGTTGAGGTACTCCACGCTGCCATAATCGTACGCCACATAAAATTTGCGTATAAATTTGTTGAAATGGTGCACTCGCCCACCGTAATAGTACTCGTCTTGTGGCCTGTCTTCGAAGGTTTCATCGATCACTCGTGTGGGACTGCGCTTCCTCTTCGGCATTACTCAGATTCCAGGTCGGTAATGCTGGAGTAGGGTACGGGTACAGCGCGTGCTGAATACAGGGTGCTTCGATTCGTTGAGCCAATTGAAGTGGGATTGCCCTTGGCTCAACGAGTCACTCAAATTTTAAATTTGTGAACTGACGATACAATTAGCTAATGAAATATCGACAGGTGTCGGTTACTTGTTTGAAGACGTTTAATATCTCCTGTACAGTACAGTACTGCACCGTTCAGTACGAGAAGCTGGCAACTGCTGAAATCCAATAACTACATTTCGTTTACCCGTAGCTCGCATGCTGTATGAACATAAAACTGACTAGTTCAACACTTGTACTGCAATTTCTCCATCTCACTGAAAAGATCAACATCTCTGGTCAGCAACAATAGGTTTAATGTACTGTACAATACGGTGCAAGGTTCAAGTCGAATCCACAGCGCTGTTCAAATTCACGACCGCGAAATTTGCAATGCTACAAGAACACAGCCTATACTTCTAAAGCACACACTTTCGTACACCTTGAGTCTTACTTTGCAGCTTGCCACCTCAATCACCCGTGTCAACTTGCATAGGAGCTGTTCTATATTCGAGCGAGTCTTTGAGTCGGGTTTTGTAGAACCGTGCGGTGCAAGTGCCTCTACAATACTGTGGATGTTGCTTTGACTCACTATCTGAGGCCACGCGCAGGAAAATGGCTCACCACCATTCGAAAGCGAGATAGAATGATTTGTAGTTGCAATGCTGCACAGCATGTCCAATGCAAAACGAAAACATGACTCTGTGCTTGGTGGTCTATCCCAATTTCGATGTCGACTAATGTACTTCCATATGCAGCGTGCAACTAGCATTTGGGCGTCGACAATATCAGTTGACTCGACTCGACCAATTGCGGTAACATCAGTGGGTGAAGGAGGCAGTAAATTTTCACATCGCGATCGCACGGCAAACCGCCACTGCTCGGTTTTGAGATCCAAGCACTCGACATCACCGTCTTCGTACGCAACACAGAAGGTGTGTGTGAACAAGTTGAAGTTGGAAATATGACCTCGGTAGTACTTGGCATCGTCAGGCCAATACACCTCGATTGCATCACCGATCGTTGGTTGTGGCATGGTGTGGCTCAGTTGCTCGCAGTCGGCAGGTAGTCATGACATGGAACACAAGTGGTTGAGATATCGAGGAATTTATGAAGGACAGTAAACCCTATAGCAGCTTCCACGATTCGTTACCCTATGGGAAGTCGACACGTTTGCCACGAAGTGTGTTGATACTTACAGCCTCACACCACAAATGATTCCGTTTGCAGAGTAGGTGTCGAGCTCGTGTCTTCCGTGGAGGCGAGCTCGTCGAAGTTCAGTTGTTAAAAACGGGCCCCAAAAATGAAAACATTAGACATGAATTGGAGTCGAAATCATTTATAAGCCCTGCACGAGGTTGGAGAATGCGAAGACATGCATAACTTACTTGGCCAATTGACGAGTTCACCCACATCACAAGAATCGAGTAAGATGGAGATCTGAGAAATCATCATTCAAAATTCTAATCGACTGTATTTTTTTGAAAACGCTCGTTTGTCTTGATATTACTGCTGGAAAAAACACGAATCTCACCCAAATTGCATAACTCAGCAATCCGTCGACCAAACAGGATCACTACAATTCATGTAGTTCTGTGCCATCTAATCAACAAGTGGTGCATGAGCTAGTAAAAAGTAGATTTCACGCTGAGTCAGCAATGGCGGTAAACTGCAGTAAAGTGGCGCGGTAGCAACAGAGTTATAATACAGTATAAATTTAGAGGCAAACGGAACCGAAAAATTGAGGCAATTGTTCCCCTTGAGCGCTTCCTTTTGATTACACTACACTGCACTAGCATCAGACTCAGAAGTAGTGAGATAAAGAAAGAGCAAATCCAGTAAATTTAGAATCAGTAATAGCGTACAGCGGGGGTGGATGAAGGGGAACCATGTATTTATAGAATCAGCCTTGGTGGTACTGTATGCTGTACTGTAGTTCACGATCAGGTAGTCGTTTCACTGCTTTGCTGGACCAGTAAATAAACTGAAGAAACTGAATCATAATGCAAATCGAAAACCCGGCGCCCACGACAAACAGCTGCACTCACTAACATGACAGCAATGACGACGAGCACGAAGACGGCCACGACAAAAATGTAGCTATCATCTGTCACCGAAGAACAAGAAGAAGAGGAAATCTTATCGAGCTATGGCTTCTATTTGCATCTTACTTCCTAGTACTGCACTGTGCAAGATATTGTTAACACTGCAAGTGACTCGATTCTCGATTCAACCATTTTCATGAACACACAATTCAACCGTCGTTTCTCGCCATCGCTTGCCTTTGATTCTTCGATCCAACAGAACTCATATGGTCTCGATGGCATGCCAAGCAACGCCTGAATTCCCGGCATAATACGCTAATGAGTGAACAGTGTTGCTGGCTCAGCTACGGAGTGTCGCCCCGTAACATAACTAGCTCATCTTTGGCTTCGTATTTCAAGAGTACAAACACATTGCCAAGGTCGTGCTTATTCTTTCCCTCACTAGTTTCGCTCGTGGAATCTATACTGCACACTTAGGACAATACTTAGGATCGCTCACCGTTCATGCTATTCGACAAGGAGTCGTCTCATATCTCCGAGGAGCAGTACTAGCAAAACTCGAAGCAAACCAAACGGTCCAAAATTATGACGCTTCCAAAAAGTATTTTCATCACTTCATCTATCCCCTCATGAACGCAGACAAACAAGTAAAAGAACTTCTTTTGATGTTAATTCGAATACTGTACGTTCTTTTACGCTATTCAAACTCTAGCTGGAAGTCGTAGTATTAAAAAGCGTTAAAGAATTTGAATCTTCTGTGTACCGATATATCAGCTATTTTCATTATAGTTGCTAATCAGTGGATACAACAGAATGTTCTATCTTATTAGTCACTGGCAATCGTTTCGAAATAAAAGCTAATATAACCCAGATCCATCTACGAGACGTCGTAACTACGCTTGTCATTATGAAGCAGTTAGTTTAATAATAGTATTGAATTAGTGAAAACAAATAGTACAGCTTTTTTTCTCCCTTATTTGGAACAATTGAATATACCATGACTCGCCATTGTGAAGAACAAATTGATTTTAAAAAGCAGTCTAATGACAACCAAAATTGAATCGAAACTCGTCTCATAGCACAGGTCAGAATAAGGGAACGGCAATAAGTATTTATGCCTCCTAAGTTATGAACATTCAAGAACATCAGCTGCTAATATCGATCATACGCGAATCAAATGGAAGAGTTGCAGTTCGGAGAACAGCTTAGAATTGTTTTAATCTTCAGCAAGAAACTACAGAAGTAAAGTAATTACAGCTTAGGTCATGATCGGACCGTACTGCATTTTAAACATCGGACCCTTCCTTCTTTCGAGCGACAACAAGACAATGCGGTATGGTTTTGTATTCGACCTGGTCCATAACGTCGAAACCCAATTTCTCATGTAGCTGCACGAGTTGGGGCAAGTCAAAGAAGTAAATGAACTGCGGCATCTTTCCCACGAACTGCATTACAGGCAAAGTCAATCTTTGCCACCAATTGATAGGAGCGATATGAACCTTAGTGACAATGATACCACCTGGTTTGAGGCGACTCCGCAGCACACGCAGCACACTACTGGGATATTCGCTTATGTTTATCAAGTTGAGTGCCAGTATCACATCAAATTCACCTTCTGGTGGGTTCGCCGCATCCGCAACTTGAAACTTACAATTACTCACTGATGCAGCAGTGGCTCTCTCCTCGGCAATACGAATTAGGTTGTCCTCGAAATCGAAACACAGGATTTCTGCACACGACGAGGCGAGCTTCAAAGCAACAGTGCCGGTACCACAACCAGCGTCCAGCACAGTCGAAGTAGGGGTGAGATGCGAACGGATGCGAGAAACTGTGTCTTCATGACTGGCCGGGTCTCTAATGGGTTGTTCTGTCAACCGAACAGCGTGATCATTGAAGAACTTGCACATGCCGTAAAAAGTACAGAGCTACCATAGTCTACTGTACAGCTCAGTGTTGTCGGGATTTATCGAACAGATTGAGGTTCCAGACAACGAAATTCTGTTGGCGAGAATCAGCAACTGAAGAACAAATAGTTTCGGCATTTTTAATTGACATATGTCTTGCCTATTGGTGGATTTCCGATCTCAGTGTACCGTAGAAATAAATTTAATCTAGATTCTTACGTTTTAAGGAGATCTCGGCCACGTCAACTGCCTCCGAGTCGGTTATGCCACGGCTTGGTATAGTACAGTAGTGCAGTACAGTTGCACTTTCAATCTGCAAGAGGGTATTTTGTCCCCTGGAAGCGCAAGTCATATGTTTCGAAAAAAAATCAAAACGACTGTCGTTCATTCCAAACAGCAATACGTACAGTAGATTCAAGATACGATATTCAAGATGGCCTCAGTCACGACCACAAACAGAGCTAGCATTCGTCAGTTTCTGAACTATACGTGAGGTTGTTAGGCTAGTACGAATTTTCAAAGGCAAAAACTCCACATACCTCTAATATTTCATCAATTTTCGAAGAGAAGGGCAAGCTCTAAAAAGATCCTGGTCGCCAATTTGAATATCCGAAAAAAGAAGAAAATCTCATCAATGAGATTTGGAAAATGATGACTTCTGCGTTTTTGAACGAGTAGATTTCAGTAAGTGCATCGACAACTACTAATAATTTGCAACCGAATTTGGAACTTGCCGCAATTGCAAAAAATTTAATTGTCATTGAGAAGTTTCGATAATTTCGAATGCAGTCGAGTTCATGTTTTTATGAAATATTACCTGATTCAACTGCGACCTGGGAGTTTCCATTCGAGACAAAAGTTAAACCTTTCTAACTTCTCGTTGTGCTGATGAAAGCGGTACCCAAAAATATCCTTGGATGATGAGCAAAAAATCAAATAAGCCGAAATAGGTTAGAGAAAATCCTACTGATTATGTGATTGGCAATATTTTAACTGAAGAGGTTAAACGATTCGCATTTTTCAAACAATTTGTTTGCCTTGATTTTTTGGTTGAAAAACCGGTTGACAAAAAATGCTTCATCAAAGTTAAATAATATTTCTCGCAATACGGACTTGTTAATGATTTCTGGGTTTTCGTAACAAGTCTCATGTGCGCTAAAGATGTTTGGACAAAGTAAAAATTATGTTTCGAATAATTATGAATTATCAGCTATCACTTGAGTGCAGAAAAATCTACTGGATTAGATGCAATTAAATGCCAAAATCTGAGTTCATAGCTAAAGAACCCTTGTATTGAAGAGCTATATAATTTTAAGTTTTAGGAAAAAAATCAGGGAATAATCACTTTTATAAGTTTTTGTTTGAAAGGAGTAGCTCAAAGTGTCTATTCAGTGTAAATAATTGAGTTTATGATTGCTAAACAGCCTGTTTAAAACTTAAGGACTCGTAGAAAGGATTTCACAATTAGGTTCGATTTGTCATTTGGTTCCAATAAGAAACAGCGTATTAGCGGCTTTTCGTTTCCGTGAATTAGAACTTTCCATCGATTAATCATAGACAGCCGCGGAAAAGAGGTGGGGAAAATTTCATACTGTGCCTTACAATCAACGCTGTAAACTATACATTGATCTGTAACTATTTGTTATTAAATAGTAGCGTGAAGCAATATAAACTTTTCGAAAAGAGTGCTATTTTCAGACTCAATTCTCGAGCGTTTTCTCCTAGACGACGAGTAGCAACAGAACGAAAAGCAGCAGAAAGAGCAGTTTGAATTCGTACGAGATTCATTCGGAACATCAACTGAGTACTTTGTTGCACCTCTCGATAGTAAATGATCTCTATATCAATCTATCTCCCGACAGTTACCGATTATTTTTTACAAGACATTCATCGTATTGATTTCGTCTCGCAGTATCCGATATTATGAGGCAGCACTAGAAAATTATGGAAACAGGGGAAGAGCTGATGTAAAAACTGTGGGTTCCCTTCCCTGCCGTGAAATGCAGGTAACACACTTCGCTATACATCAAGGATAATACTGTGACCATATAGAGCTCTACATCAAATATACTCTAAAAATATCAAATATTGACTACTTACACCGATTCTGAAAATTAGTGCATATTTTTGTCGATAATCAAACAATTGATATAATTTGGGTGACATTACAAATCCTAGACAGTGTCTAAAACCAAATTGTGGTGATTTCTTAACTTTTTCAAAAATTTAATTTCTATGTTGCGCACCATTTTCGCATTACTAAATCTTAGTTTCATCCTAATCATCCAATCGTACATCATTCAAGCTTTGAGCCAAGCACTGTAAAAATTTCCGAACTGGAAATTGATTTAATGACATCTCCAGAGTTCCTAACCGTTGTAGATTTGAAGAGTTTGATCTATATGATCCAGAAGAAGATGATCAAGTTGATCTGATATTTGTTGAGTGGTCATTCAAGAGACGTCACCGAAAAAATTTTCTATCAGAGTACTTCGATATTCGTGTTTTGCAAGACAAACGCAAAAAAGATTTTGCATTTGGGACGAACTCCTAGACTTTATTGAAAACACAGAAATTTTGCACTGGGTGTTGAATTCGTTGCTTCGCACGTTCATTTCACGCACACTTTTCTAAATTACTGTTGAAGTAACACTATGCAAAAATGCTTCGTACATTTCTATGTAAAATTGAACTGACCAAAGATGAAGTTAAATGTTTTGTAGGTAGAATGGAATATTTTATAAAGGGGAAAAATAATAAAGGGAGTATCGAGATAGAAAATACCATTATTTTAATTAAATATTATGTCAACAAATAAGAACTCCACAGGAGGGAATGGACTTTGCGTAGCAGGTAACGTTAGAAATTTCACAGGTAATTGCCGATTCTTGAAAAAATTTTAACTTTACTGTAGAGAAACATTCATGCGTCCTAGATTTTGTGCTTGTCCATGAAAAATAAAGCTAAAAATCTTCAAGAATCAGCAATTACCTACGTAATTTCTAACGTTGGCAACTACGAAAAGTAGATTCCCTTCTGTGTCTAAGATTGCGCGGCCACGTTTACTTGATTAGAAATGAATCCAACGATTTTGCGTCCACTGATTACCTTAAGGTGGCTTTGCTTAAGCAGTACCAACTTATGCTTGTTTACCCGCAGTTCGCAAGGTCAGTCAAGTGAGCACTAGCACCTCAAGTTTCGCGGTTCACTAGAAAGATCGACATCTCGGGTCAGGAACGATAGATTTCGTGTACAGGTAATTTATTAAGATACGAAGTTCTAGCAAAATCCACCCGCAAACCAAATTCAAGATCGTAGAATTTACAAGACGAGAACTACAACAGGAAAAGCTATAAAGGAAAGACTTCCATGCATTTTGAGCCGTACTTGGCTGCTCGCCATCTCGAACACTCTTGCCAACGGACGTATGAGGTGTTCTATATTTGAGGAAATACTTGAGTCAGGTCTTGTAGATCTGTGCGGTTGAAGATATTCTACGAGACTGTGGGGGTTGTCTTGACTCACCATTTGAGGCCACCAGCAGGAAGGTGGCTCATCATAATTCGAAAGCGAGATGAAATGATTCGCAGTTGCCAAGCTGCACAACACGTAAAATGCATAACGAATACACGACTCTGCGCTGAGTAGCCGATGCCAACGTCGATAGTGTGAAATATACTCGAGCATCGAGCATTTGGGCTTCGACAACCTTATACGATTAGATCCGAGCTCTTGCAATGACATCAGTACGAGAATGATTTGGTAAATTTTTGCAGTGCGATCGCCCGGGAAACTGTCAATGTTCAGTGTTCACATCCAAGTACACGGCATCACTATCTTCGGACAGAACGCTGGTGGTGCGTGTGATCAAATTAGAACTGGATATTTGACCGCGGGAGTATTTAGGATCGCCAGGCCAATACACCCCGACAACATCAGAGGTCGTTGGGTTTTTCATGATGCCTGTAGTTTGTTGCTGATTGTTAAAACAGATATTGTAGACTAGGCATGAAAAGAACGAAGTTAAGATATTGTGCGGAAACCCATTGCAATAGCGGTACGGTTGTAGCTTCCACGGTTCATGAGCCTATAATTGGTTGACACGTACGTGCGTGTGTGCCCGTACAACCTTGCATCTCAATTTATTGTGTAGCTGTGAGATACACCAGCAAGGTAACTTCTAATTTACTGTAGTGTACCTGATTAGCATGAAAACTCGAATTCCACATTTCCTCAACATCTGCCAAGTAACAGTAGCCCACAAGGTCAGAAACCGAATGGCAGTAGTTGATAGACGTTATAGAATTCATTTTTCATTGTGCAGGTTGCTCAAGTCGACAGCAAGAGTAATCGAGATGGCGCACTGAAAGTAGTCTTCGGAATGACTGGAATATCGTTCCTGTATTATCCAAACGACGAACTACTGATTTCATTCCTACTTTTACAGATGAGGAACACAACTGACTTTAAACTCTTCTAATGGGCAAGGTTAGAATAAGAGAACAGCTACACAAGTTCATGCCTTCTAAGCTGTGAACATTCAAAAATATGTGCAGGTAACATTGATCCTGAGGGAATCAAAGGAAAGAGAGATGCAGTTTGGAGAAGAAATTGGATTTGCTTTAATATTCAGCTAGAATCTATGGAAGTAGTGACAACAGAGGTCATGATTGGAGCGTGAAGAATTTTAAACATCGGAGTCTTCCTTCTTTCGAGCGATGACAAGACAATGCGGTGTAGTCTTGTACTCGACCTGGTCTATAACATCGAAGCCTGTTTTCTCGTGTAACTCGACGAGTAGAGGAAAGTCAAGGAAGTGAACGATCGGCGGCATCTTTCCCAACAACTGCTTTACAGGTAAAGTGAATCGTTGCCACCAATTGTTCGGAGCGAAATGAATCTTGGAGACAATAATACCGCCTGGTTTGAGGCGACTCCGCAGAACACGCATCACAGCACTAGGATACTCGCACACGTTTATCACGTTGAGCGATAGTACCACATCAAATTGACCTTCAGGTGGGTTCGCCGCATCGGCAACCTGGAATTTGCAATTGCGCACAGATGCAGCAGCGGCTCTCTCCTCAGCGATACGAATCATGTTTTCCGCGATATCCGTGCACAAGATTTCAGTACATGATGAAGCTAGCTTCAAAGCAACAGTAACGGTGCCACCGCCAACCTCCAGCACGGTCGAAGTAGGCGTGAGATGCGAACGGATGCGAGAAACGGTATCCTCATAACTGGTGGGGTCTTTAATGGGCGCCTTTGAAAAGTAGACAGCGTTATCATTGAAGAACTTGGCCATGTCGTGAGCAGAGCTACCGTACTCTACAGTGAAGCTCGATGTTGCTGCGATTTATCAACGGATTGAGGTTCCAGAAAACGAAATTCCGTTGGCGAGAATCAAATATTAACGAACGAATGGTTCTACCGATAATGGTTGATAATTGTACAGAATCATGCATTGGAGCATTCCTAATCTTCACCACCGTACTCTTATTTTATTCACTTTTTAACAAGAGCTCGGCGATGTCAGCCCCATCCAAGTCGGTTGTGCTATGGCAAGGTACGGCAGTACAGGTACTGTAAGTCTACAGTACGGTATCGGGACGGTGTCCTGTCAGATTGAGCGTGTGGAAATAAATTCCTGCAAGAGAGTTTCCTCACCTAATTTCCATCATCAATGAAGAGTACATGTGGAACATTCCAGACCAAAGCAAGACAATGTAACATTTGCCATGCCCCGTGAAATTCTGACTTCTTCCATTCTACTTTCGCAGACGCGTCATTCGTAATGCACGAAAGTCCTGGGAAGGACTTTGATATCAGAATACTTTCTTAGGCGATACTCGAGACTGTCTTATTTGTACTGTTCCAAAAAAATAAAATCAACCACTTCCTTCCACGAAACTGTGCCATCATTTCAATTGCAGGTGCATATCAAATATTGCATTGTCCTGCTCTACAAACACATCCCAAGTACAGTTCTGTGCGTTCCTGTACTGTACTACTGTACCTGCACTGTACGGAACAGTCCCACGGTTCGGTATGAACAAGATGGTGCCTCGAAACATCATCAGAATCAAAGAACAGTACGCACGCCTGACACGCGTCAATAAACCGACTCTTAGGCCAAGTCGAAAGGACGTTCTTCAGTATCATCGCTGGTACCTTAACCATACAACTGTAGCACACTCATGCACCTCGCTAGAGAGTTGGGTGACGGATTATGGTTCGAGTACAAAATTCGCGTTCGGCTTCTTGTTCAAAATGTGCCATATTTGAAGTGCGTGGAATGCGTTTGAATCAAACATTTTAGGATTCTATCTATTAGCTTACGGATAAATATGAATAATAATTTTGTTCTCGAATTTCTGCAACGCAATCAGAATGAGCTACCGTATTTGGGGAGTCCTGGGCCCCGACATTTCGTGAACCCTTAGTTGCCAAATATAAAGTTAAAGAATTGTGACCCCTGTTGTTTACATGATCAATCTAACAATAGCATTTTTGCCATCAGATTTCGGTTGGCACAGAACCGATTTCGCGTCGCCACAAATGTAAATGGATTATTTTGTTTACAGAGATGGGCTGTTCACATTCAACGCTGGTGAAGTCGGAAAGCTGTCGTTCTGAAAGAGCAGCAAAACGGAGGTGTTCTGTAGTCTACTGCTGGAGTTATTTGAGGAACGCATCAAGATTATGGTGATAGATTAAGAGCTTCCTATTTATTTAACAGAGTGAGGTCTCAGTCCGGCATTTGTGGATATGTTCAGTTGTAGTTCTAAGTTCTCAATTTCTTTGGTTATCGAAATGTCATGCCTTTCTGAATACTTAAGTAAATGTTAGAAATCTGGAACTCGGACAGATTCAAATAAAAAAGGAAAAGGACTACTTTTCTGTCCTACCCAAATTTTGATTATTTTTGGATGCGGAGCCGCTACTACCCAAAATACGGCTACTTCGACTAGTACAAACTGCAGTATTCTCGATAATCGCTCTGGAGGAGTTTTGAGTGAATTTCTTTGCTTCTATTTTTCCCATTACTCACGAGTAAACTTGTAGTAAAATTGAAGAATTTGCAAAATTTGGGGAAGGGAGGACACTAATTTTGTATGCAGATCAGCAAATATAATCAAAATTCTATGAAGGGTAACGGGAAAAATCTGGCTTAAATTTATCGAAATTCTCGATAGGAGAGTATCTGGGAAGAGGGGCCTTTAGCCTCGCCCTGAACTTCTACATCACACGAATACAACAGTAGTAGGTCGGAACAGTTATTTCCGCCAATCAGAATGTAAATTGACACTATCAGGTTTCTTCGGTTTAAGCTCATTCCATAGTAGAAGATAAAACGACGAGTGGCATAATACGTGGATCGTATAAGTAACCCATGATAATACAGCTGTCTATGAACAGGATAGTAATTATGCAGTTCGCGAAACATCTTCGATGCTCATCAAATCGATTACCTACTTGCTCGTGCAAGCCCCTTTGTTTTCTTTGTCTTCCTACTCAACTAATTTATGACGTAATTTGGTGTCCTAATATTCAAAGCGCTACATAATCTATGATTCCGTCTCGTTTCTTATTTTTGAAATTTGATGCTCCGCAAAACTCTTAAAGTTTTTCGATTTTATTCGTAGTCAAATTTTTAGCTTTAGCTCTCCTTGCACTTCAGTTTTTCTGACTTAACGAATTTACTTCCTTTACCACCGCCATTAAAACATTTCTCGTCATACTTTCATTACTTTCCAAAAGCCTCTTTTTCAAGACTTTTCAGATTTCATTTAATGGGACGCGACACTTATAATCATTCGTTTCAAATAAAAGAAATTTACACGAATCGACAACGTCACACATCAAGAAGGGAGACGGCACTGCATCGAATACGACTATGTAATTTTTCGCATTTTAGTGCATTGCAATTGGGGCACCCAATTAATACTATTCTTCGCCTGCCACGAATTCTAGATAGGATATTTTAGATAGCCTATTTTGAGATTTGAAAAATGCACGACAACGCAGAAAAGGCGAAAACCATCAAAACCGAGGTTTGCAAAAGTGGCGGAGCGCGCACGAACGTCGACCCCGCTACCCAATAATAACGATGACGATTTACAACCCACTTTATTTTCTTCGACTAAATAGGTGCGTGACTACAGCAATAGGTTCATTTTGCATTACAAGCTGGCTGTTAAAATACTCTAATTCATCTGAAATCTCGTGTATAGATTTGGGCTGCCTACATAAGGTTAAATAGTAAGGCATGATTGAGATCCATGAGATTTTTGAGGATCCACTGAAATCTTATCGGGCATAGAAATGCAATACCAATACGTTAAACCTTTGGATTAAGTGATTCCTTCGTTCATCTGTGCACTTCTTAATCATCAATTTCAGAACATGATAGCAAGATACTAGCTCTCTCGTTCTTATTTATCCTGATTTCAATAAAGTGACCTTGGGTATCTAAAGAATAAAGTGCTGCACACCTTATACTGCCTGATCGAGCGTATATCTTACTGCATAATCATAATTGCAGCTTCCACCGACTTCTCCTTGGTACATGTGTGAGCAGAGATAGTAAAGAAATAGCACCCCAGATCCATTTTCTCGTAGTCCCATTTCTATCTAGTTGAAATATATTTTCATTTCATAGATCGTTCTCGATAAAATACTTTTGATTTACTATTTGATAGAGACATTAATTTTAGGTTGCATGGTAATCACTAAAATATTCACTGTTAGAAATTAATTGGCAGAAAAAGATTTGTTCCTTAAACATTTTATTGAAGATCAAAAGTCGGCGAAACTGTTTTTGTATCCTCAAGTACATCTAATACAAAACGAGAAACGAAGACACATCTGTTTTTTTCAGAAT
>JAAUYH010154703.1_pt1 | contig 16182 bp, 12 predicted proteins | sample 7278061 | NCBI WGS metagenome assembly JAAUYH01 (sample SAMN14350203, study PRJNA611818) | marine sediment metagenome | isolation source: surface marine sediment (0.6m) | place: French Polynesia: Moorea | collected 2018-08 | reverse complement strand
TGGTCATCGCGAAGATGGACGCCACCGCCAACGACGCGCCGATTGAGTACAAGCCGAAGGGATTCCCCACCATGCACTTCTTCCCCGCCGGAAAGACAGAAGGCGTCCCGTACGAGAGCGGACGATCAAAGGAGGACTTCATCAAGTTCATCAAGGAGAACGCGACACACAAAGAAGGATTGGAATCTGTCGGTGAGAAGAAGGAGACCGAAGAGAAGGACGAATTGTAGATACTCGAGTTGTGAGTTTCGCACTGCCCAATCGTTCAGTTGTGGTGGAACAGGGTGATGATGCTGTTTTTTGTTATGGCCTCGTTGTGTGTGACGTCGTCGTCGTCGTTGAGAGCTTGACGCGCTCAAGCATGAAAATACCACTACCTAGCACTCAATAAATTTGAGAGCCCAACCTTTGTTCACCAATCAAGCTGCCGAACATAACACGGACTTACACAAGAGTGGAGAGGGAGTTGGGTAAACAAAGGTGCTGTTTTATTTTGCAACATATTCATATTTATCAGTTGGTCATGTTTGCCTTGTCCTTAACACATTCCTTGACCCAACACTTCCGCGGTTAGTCACTGTCGTACCGTGAGCGGCCGCCATAACTACGACCATTGTGTCGTCCGCGTCCGCCGCGCCCACCGCGCCCGCCAGCACCGCCTCTCCTTCGTTGTCCTCGACCTCGTCCGACACGTCCTCGACTGCTGCGCATGTTGTCGACCGCGACTTCGGCCGCTTTATCGGGCATGCGCAGATACTTGACCGTGTTCCCGCGCACGAATAACTCCTTTACACTCCAGAAATTTTCGCCGTCTTTCGAAGTGCGTGTCACATTTTTCAGTTGTAGATTCATCCACGCGTCGATGTTAACCAACACGCCGTTGCACGTCTCGCCATTCTTCAGCTCCACCAGCTAATTCACGGGGTGTTAGTACAGATTGGGGAACAGGTGGGTGTGGTGGCACGAACAATTTCTTGGCCCTGCGCTGCGCGAAGCAACGTTAATGGTAACATGCTTGTGGTCGGTGACGAGGGCGGATGGCTACGCGGTTTTGGTTAGATCTAAAATTCGTTAATTGGGAAACTTTTGTCTTGATCAGTATCAACTCCTTAGCAATTTTCTATTTGGGAATTCGCTTTATATTTCCATTTCGCTAACTGTGTTTCCTCATTATTGTTCTCTGGTTTAACACCAGTGTGCCAGGTGACGTTAGTAGTACCCATTTCAGCTTGACCATGATCACGGCAATTCTTAAAAATAAAATTCAATTATGCTGTAACTTGTTGGTAAATGCGCAGAACTGTGTATGAGACCTTCTAGCATAGTTTCATTTCAGATACAAACTCAACTCAAACACGGCTTTCCTTGTTTCTATCGTAAAATGAGAGAATACAGCGCTTAATGTGTATATCTCATATTGTACTTTCATAGGCGGTTCACAAGACTTGGGGTGCCAAAATATAGCAAGATTTCTATTCACTACGATTGAGTAAATTACAGGACTGGGAATCGCCTCATAAATGCAAGCGCTATTGTCGTGCACTAATCTGATATTTTCTTTGTGTTTTATTAATAATCCGCATCACATAGATGAATTCACCGCCACACCTCTCCCACGACCCGGTACACTATAGCCGGACGTGAAGTTCTAATACTCATGAGTCTACTATCTCAATACCTCCTTTTATTTCGAGGCCCCGTCAATGATCAATAACGCACTTAAGATTTACTACTTGAAAACAAAGCTGAACTAAACATTTTTCTTCTGAATGCTACCATTTTTTGATGATCGAAATATTGTGCCTTGGTAGCAATGCACTGTGTCATGTTGAAATGAGGTGTAGATATGTACGATGAGTCTTACAGGTTATGTCGCACGGCAGTAATTTCATGTCGTGAAAAACAGCGTTTTGCCGTGATGCGATTCATTGTACAATACTCCAAGCCAAATTTAATTTTCATTTATTGCTACCCATGATCTAATGATTGAAACAATTCTCTTTCGTACTTACAACACTCTCTTCTGAGTGACGAGGCTTTCCAGGGCCCTAGTTTATTGGATTGAATCACTCATTATGCAGTTTCAATCATCGTGAAGGAAGTAATACTGTATACGTCCCAGCCTATTAAGATCGCTAAATCCTATACACTTCAAGTTGAAACTGGAACGCAATCTGATTCAGAAATCATTGGGTTTGTTTATTCCATGCTTGGGGAGAGCTTCCACAGTCATCTCTAGTGGTGCTCAGCTCAGGCTAAGGTTGTCGTTCGCGATTATCGTCGAAATATTCTTGAGGATTAATAATCCCAATATGTTCCGCCAGTTACCTCTGAGATTGGATTCGTTAAGTTTTGGGGTTGCAAATGTACCGGCGAAGGTTCGCCCCCTGCTTTTAGCTGGTCTTCTTGCACTAATGGTGAGGCATCAATCTTGGGCTTGGTATCGAGGAGTTTCCATAATTCGCGATAGTTCTCAATCGATTGTGAAGACTGGATACTTCTCGATGTATTGCGAATAGGAGAGGTCTCTTCTATGGATCCGTTGGACATCGCTCTCGGCTGAGTCAATGCTAGGTCCAGTAATGAGCCAAAATCAATCGTTGAACCATCGGATAGTGATGGAGACGAGTCACTGGAAGAAGAAATCGATCGTGGGATCCATATAGGAGGTTGCTCACTCCACGTGTATGTAGTAGATGTCGTCTTCATCGACTTGTTAGACTGGGTGGTGTGTTGCCGGTCCATGATGCGGTGATATCGAACGTGTAAGTAGGACGGTTGATAAGCGATGGATGAGTGAGTTGTGGAGTGGTTGCTTCAGGAATAAGTGTGGATGAATAACGTCGTAGGATGCCATTTTATGTTGTTCAGTATCGAGCGATATGCTGGAGGAGACCCAGGAACTAGGTAACAATGTGGCGGAGGAGGTGTCGCACAACGGTACGATTAGAGAACTGCCTAAAAAATCATAGTGCAGTGCTCCAAACGTCACAACAAAAGGAAGGAGCAAGATGTAAGATTTGACCTTTGCCACCTATTAGCGGATATTCAGGTGTACAGTATTGCTGCAGACTGACGGACTTGTCCGCCGCATACACACTGGAAGTTTTGAGATGTAGGATACCTCCTTAGACGGCGCAGCAAGAGCTCCAGCTGGAACTTGATGCAATATTTCCGTAGTCGATAGGTGGCGGACAATTATCTGCAGAGAAGTGTAAACACCTGGCGCTTTAACAGGCACTTCCATAGGGTGTCGAACATCTTCCATAAACGTATGTGCAATTCAACTGAAGATTTTTCCTGTTCTCGGAAACAGTATACAATCCTACGAATACGAAGACACATTGGGCATCCCTTCGTCCCACCACAAAGGTGCACATCCCACCTTCAAGTGGCCAGTTTTCAAGAAACTTTGAAATTATCGCACTGTGCCTCTTCCAACCGACATCCGTGATCACTACGAACGAGGGATATTTTGACGTTCTATCAGTCTGTAGCAAGCAGAAACCTATCACGAAAAATTAATTCTTTTTTACCCTCGGGTTTAAGGATGTACTCCACGTGCCATCGATCCATTGGCTACAACGCCGTGCCATGGTCAGATCACCACACCTCGTTTCTACTATCCATTGCGGGACACTCACCACGCCCACAGCGATGGCGAACGCGAGTTCCGCCTTTCAATACACGCCTCCAGTTGGACTGGGTCACCAGCGTACTTCGTTTATCCCGAAAAATGAAGATCAGCCCGTGAGACATCGGCATCGACGCTCATCCGCCACTTTACGAATGTGCCTGAGCCCGAGCGAGGACCCCAAGTATGCCCATCTGTTCAAGCCTCGCAAGCTGCCCGACCCATCGGTGTGGATGAGTGTGTTTGAAGATAAAGGCGATACTGTACAGAAACGCGAGGATATCAAGAAGATCCTGATTGTTGGCGCTGGTGCGATTGTTATTGGACAGGGCGCTGAATTCGACTACAGCGGTACGCAAGCATGCAAAGCACTGCGTGCTGAAGGCTATGAGGTCGTCCTCGTCAACTCGAACCCTGCAACCATCATGACCGACGAAGACACTGCCGACCGGATCTACATCGAACCGCTCACTGTCGACGTTCTCGAGAAGGTGATCGCCGCGGAAAAGCCCGATGCACTACTGCCTACTATGGGTGGGCAAACTGGGCTTAATCTTGCGACGAAACTCGCCAAGGAAGGTATCCTGGAAAAGTATGGTGTAGAACTTATCGGTGCGAAATTGGATGCCATCGAAAAAGGGGAAGACCGACTTCTGTTTCGCGAGGCAATGGAGCGCATCAATGTTCCATGCTGCCCATCCGGTATTGCGAACAACGTTGCAGAAGCAGAGGCCGTTGCAGAAAAAATTGGTTCCTACCCCCTCATTATTCGACCCGCGTTCACGCTTGGTGGCACCGGCGGTGGTATCGCCTACAACCGAGTGGAGTTTTTGGAAATGGCACAAGCCGGGCTTGACGCGTCTCCCGTGTCGCAGATTCTCGTCGAAATGTCGCTGTTAGGTTGGAAAGAATACGAATTGGAGGTCATGCGAGATGGTAACGACAACGTGGTCATTGTATGTTCAATTGAAAATATTGATCCGATGGGCGTCCATACTGGTGACTCTATCACGGTTGCTCCAACTCAGACACTTACCGATAAGGAGTACCAACGCCTGCGTGATATGTCGAAGGCCATTATTCGGGAAATTGGCGTTGATACCGGCGGTTCAAACATCCAATTCGCCGTCAACCCGAAAAATGGCAATGTGATTGTCATTGAAATGAACCCGCGTGTGTCGCGTTCCTCCGCTCTAGCGTCGAAAGCTACCGGTTTCCCCATCGCCAAACTCGCAGCTAAGTTATCGGTGGGCTTAGTTCTACCCGCGATTCCGAACGATATCACACGCGCCACACCGGCCGCGTTTGAGCCCACGCTCGACTATGTGGTGACCAAGGTCCCGCGTTTTGCGTTTGAAAAATTCCCTGGTGCGGTGGGCACGCTTACCACACAAATGCGCGCCGTCGGTGAAGCGATGGCTATCGGACGTACTTTCCTCGAGTCGTTCCAGAAGGCGATTCGAAGCTTGGAAACAGGACGTGCCGGCTGGTGCTTCGATGGAAAGGAAGACCTGAAGGTAACGAGAGACCAAATGACAAACATCTTGCGCGTGCCAACCCCGGACCGTATATTGTACGTTGCGCAGGCGTTCAGGTTGGGGATGACGGTACAGGAGATTTTCGAGATCTCGAAATACGACCCATGGTTCCTGTTCAAGCTTTGGGAGTGTTACAACTTGGCAGGCGAGCTGGCGGATATTGGCAAAGTGGAAGACATAGACCAGTACAACATGTATCGTGCGAAGAGCACCGGATTTAGCGATGTTCAACTCGCCCACTTGTGCGGAGGCACTGAGGAACAAGTGAGGAAACGCCGGAAAGAGCTTGGAATTGTCCCGAAGTACAACACTGTCGACACATGCGCGGCAGAATTCCCAGCCTATACACCGTACCTTTACGGTTGTTACGATTCGCTCTTCGCGTTTGGTGATGATGTGGGTATCATTAGCGAAACCGAAACACCGCCACCTACTGGGAAGAAGAAGATTGTTATCCTCGGCCAGGGACCGAATCGAATTGGCCAAGGAATTGAATTCGATTATTGCTGCGTGCATGCGTGCTACGCATTACGAGATGCTGGTATCGAAACCGTGATGATCAACTCGAATCCGGAAACCGTATCTACCGATTACGACACGGCGGATAGGCTCTACTTCGAACCGCTCACCCTCGAAGACGTGATCGGTGTGTTGGAAGCAGAAAAACCTGATGGTATCATGATCCAATTCGGTGGGCAGACGCCACTCAAATTGGCCGTGCCGCTCGAAAAGTATCTGGAGTCGGAGGAGGCGCGCGAGGCCGGAGTGAACTGCCAAATTTATGGCACGCCGCCAGACATGATTGATGCGGCTGAAGACCGGGACCGATTCATTGATATTCTTCAGGAGTTGGGCATCCGACAGCCTGCAAATGGCATCGCTCGTTCTTATGAAGAAGCCGCGAAAATCGCGAATGATATCGAATACCCCGTCGTCGTTCGGCCAAGTTATGTGCTTGGTGGGCGAGGAATGGAAATTGTTTACGCAGAAGAAGAACTGCAGCGGTACATGAACGCGGAGGTTGTGGTAGAATCTGAACATCCAGTATTAATCGACCATTTCCTTGATAACGCGACAGAAATTGATGTTGACGCTGTCGCTGATATGCACGGGAATGTGGTCATCGGTGGCATTATGCAACATATCGAAGCTGCTGGTATTCATTCTGGAGATTCGGCCTGTTCACTTCCGACCATTTCGATTCCCTACAATGCAATGGTAACGATTCGAGCATGGACCACAGCGCTGGCGAAGCGTCTCGGCGTTATCGGATTGATGAACGTGCAGTGGGCAGTTCAAGGCGAAGATGTTTACATTTTGGAAGCGAATCCGCGTGCATCTCGCACGGTTCCATTCGTTTCGAAGACGATTGGTAAGCCTCTGGCTAAAATCGCGGCGCTGGCTATGTGCGGTCTGACGTTGCCTGAACTTGGTTTGACCACCGAAGTCATTCCTCGGCATGTGGCTGTGAAGGAGGCGGTGTTGCCTTTCAAGAAATTCCCGGGCGCGGACATTCTGTTGTCTCCGGAAATGCGGTCCACTGGTGAGGTAATGGGCATTGATGACTCGTTCGCGATGGCGTTCGCCAAGGCGGAAATCGCTTCTGGGCTTGAGATACCAATGGAAGGTGCAGTGTTTATGAGCTTCGCTGATGCAGACAAGCCGGCAGCCTTGCCTCTCGCAATCGACTTTGCGAACATGGGTTACAAAATTCTGGCTACTCGTGGAACCTACGCCAGCCTCATCAAAGGTGGGTTAAATCCCGATGAGGTGGAAATGGTGCTGAGAGAGCGAGAGGGAAGACCGAATATTCTCGACAAGATTAAGAATGGTGAGGTGCAATTGTACATCAACACGCCGTCGAGGAAACTCGCAGATGTCGAGGCGGGTCGAGCTGTTCGAAGAGCGGCGCTTTCCTCTAATGTCCCGTATGTCACTACGGTGGCGGCAGCCAGAGCGATGGCACAAGCAGTGCGTGTTTTGAAAACACAGAATGTGAAGGTCAAAGCAATCCAAGACTATCACGAGAATATGGCGCCGTTTGAAGTCAAAAAGAAAGAGGAGGTCGCGGCGTAGATTGTAGAGGTAGATGATTAGGTCGTGATGCTTCCATCGCGTAATTTGTTTACTCTTAAATGATGACCATTGCCCTCGGCTCGTTTGCATGGGAAACAAAACTAGGGGAACCTATCCAAACAGTAGTGCCCCCAGCATTTAGGTTAAGTTTTACTGAGCGACGTTCAGTACATGCGGAAAGCGAATCTTTCGACAGGCATTTGATTGACTAAAATATCAGAAACGTAAGATTGGCGATGACTACCCAGTTGCAGAAATACCATGTCGACGAGGTGCTCAGAATTCGTGGGAAGGCTTGAAAAATTACGAAGGGAAGTGTATTTTAGTAGGAGCTAATCTATGCGTGCACGTTCTGTTTGACTTGCGAGTCAACCCGTCGGTACCAAGATGCAAAGTCTTCATTCTTCGCGACAACTTCGTCAAAGGTATCGAATTCTCGAATCGCACGCAGAACACCGTACACGCAGAGATCCGCTGTGGCCGGCTTGTCGCCACCCATGAATTCACGTCCGGATAGCGCGGAAGTCCATTCCTTGAGCAGCTCGCCAAGTTCCGCACGCTCGTCGGTAATGCCATATGCAGTCTTCTTCTTTCGCGCAACGAGATACATCGCCACCGCGCCGGCGTACTTGATCGACGCACGCTCCCACGCGGAAAACTTGGAGTTCTCGGCGATGTACTTGAAGGTCTGCAACGACTCGCGCGGCGTGCGGTAAATGTTCGGTGCTATCAGTTTGATGAGGTGCTCATCAACCCACGTCACCCATTTGTCGTCGGCCACAGCTTCGGACGACACATGGTGGATAATGTTTGACGAGCCATTAACTTGAACACCGTCGATGACCGCTATGGGCACCTTGCGGTAGTCGTCACTGAACTTCTTCAGTTCCGTTTTGCGCAGCGGATCCACCTCCACAACGCTGTATGGGATGCCGTGAAAGTCGAGATACGCGCGCACCTTGCTGCAGAATGGGCACACGGTGTATTGGTACAACACGATTTCAGGTGTGCTCTTCGATGCCGCTTCCCCAGAAGCCGGTGGATTGACGACTGCGGTGGTACTGAAATCGGAACGAGCCACGGTGGAGAACGTGGTTCCGAACGCCAGAGCAAGTGCGGGGTAGTGAACGCCACGGCCACTCGTGCTCGGTAGAGCGGTGGCTAGAGGTCGCGGAGTGAACGTAGATAGGAATCGAGTTGAATCGGGGCGAAGGGCGGGCAAAACACGCGAGGGTGCGCGTCGCATTGCTTGAGCTAACGCCATCGGGCAGTTTCACCTCGTCGGCGGACCTCTGTACATGCAGAGCTTATCTCGGCGCAATTTGGTGATGCATAATTAAGCCGATAAATCTAAAGGCATTATTTTCAAATTTTCATGTTTCATTGTTTTTCCCTTTCACCAACTTACAACCGAAGTATCGATGCCGAAAGAAATGAGAAGTCAGTTGGCTGACTTTAAAACAAAACGCTGTTGTTCTTAGTTTCCCAAACCCAGCAGAACTACTTTTGCCCAGCCTCCGGCTTTTCTCAAGGGCGAATTTATTGTACAGACCAATATATGTATTCCTTCGCTCCTCACCCTTCCTTGTTCTCCTGTTTTACTCGCCTTTTATTGGTCAATTCACAGTAAGTGCTGTCGGTGTCGTCTTGATGGACCCCTTCCAAATCACTAGCATTTTTAGTATATTCGCGTTCCCCACTTGATTCATGTTTTTCCGGCTAGATGCTTACGATTATTTGTCATGCTCCGACTTGTTCTTCAGCTAAATTGGGCATGAAAACAAGGCGGCAAGTACCCATTTGTCAATTCGATCTGTGCGAAAGCCAATTATACAGAACTAGCTATGAGGCTGATCAAATTGGAATTCAAGCGTTGACTAGAGTATGGATTGTTTAGAACAAGAATGCGGCTAGATTTCAGATACCCAAAATCCATTGAATCACGTATCAGTGATGAAATTTAGAAGACTCGTCCTGAAGGAAGCATGTTCGAATTTCCGTTTGTTCTCCGGATGGTTCTATGTATCCTAGTTCAATTTCGCATGTGATCGAGAGATTTACATGCAAAACTTACAAAAATAAATTGAGAAAAACACAGTTTTCCTGAAATTTTTGCCGTTCATATAGTCATGACGTGTATGAGAAAAGGAGGATAATTCCGAGCAAACCACCTGCCAGCAATTGCACCATGCCTGAGGGAGAAGAACCCGTGTGCGGGCTTCCATACTGCAACGAATGGCACTATCATCTCCACACTGCGCATGTTCTACAGCGTGATGTCGAGATTGCGCAGATCGGCATTGAGTCGATTGAGGAAGATTGGAAAGAGCAAATGAGCGCTCTTCAAAAACTCAAGTACAAGTTTGATAGCTCCGCCCGAAAGGATCCTCCCCTTGACGAGACGAACGATAATTTGGAACTGGCGATTACCGCCAACATCTTGGAGGCAACGAAGAAGACCGCACTTCGAGCGATTGATGGAATTGCATGCACGTTCGTCGCCGCCATCAAGGAGGCTAGCGACATGAGAAGTGTCGAACGCGTCGAGGCGGGGGATGTCGAGGCTTGCTTGGAAGCTGTGATGGAAGAAATTCGCTCCGGTTCGAAGTTGGCAGAAGCACACTATAAAGCGAAGCAGAGTCACAAAAGTCGGTTTGAGATGACAAAAAGGAGCATAGATGATGCAACGCAAAGAAGAGCACAAGAAGAAATCAATGACTCGCAACTCAAATCGAATCCACTTGAGAATCCAGAGGTCGTTCACGTGAACGATGATGGTGCTGAATGTGCCGAACACAAGATCCCCACGCGCCCCACTCCAGCACAAATCCATTTGCTGAATGACGCTGTGGATGATGCGATGCACATTCTAAAAATTGTGCCTCCGCAAGTTGAAGTAACGGATTGTTTGAAGGTTCGAACAGACCACTTACTTTCCGAAACGCAGGCCTTCGTTACGTTGGGCGCCGATCTTTCAGATTTGAGGCGGGATTTTTTTGAGTTGTCAACGACTCAACGTAACCGTGCACGAAACTTCGGCCTGGATGAACCCCAAGCAGAGGCAGCCGCCTCGCGTAACTCAAGTGGGAGTTCAGCACAACTCACGGTTTCTGACGTAGCGTATTCCTCAACCACGCCCCGAGAAACTAGTGAAGAGGAAGAAGCACAGTCGAGTGTATGTTGGGCGCACGTTCGAGCGTTCGTTTCCCAGCTTTGGGGCAAGTTATGCCGCTACTGTGAAGGACTGCTGGGGGGCGTTAGGGAGACGATACCACTTGTTCATGCTCAAAGCACCTAACTCTATTCGACAGATTAGTTACAGAGGGAATTCGTTGTGCCTTTCGAACGACTTTAGAGGCACAGGTATGTCATCCAAGCACATTACGTTCTTCTGGATTCGTTCGCGCTTCTTGCTGAATTTGATATTTTGTGTACTTTGAATAAAAGCTGAAAATAAGTTTCAGTCTCACATTTTTAGTTGATCCAGAACATTAAGAACGTTCATGAGAGTGTGGGTGTCATACTCTCATGAACGTTTTTAGAGTAGAACGTAGTTGGGTTTAGAGACGACGATTCGGTATTGCTCTATTAAATTAAATTGGAGTAACTAAAATTAAAATACTCAAAGTTCAATGACGCTACTTTTTTGGCTTCAATTATCATCTTGTTGATTTAAACGAAGCAAGAAGTGTTCTAGAACTGCCGAAACTTAAAATTTGGCGAGTACGATTGTTTTCGTTCCAAGCCCGGACTCCTCTACTGCCTCGAGTGTTCGTTCATGCCTCGGAAAAAAAAGGTAAAAATCAGCCCATTAGCACTGCATCGCTCTGATGTGAGCTCTAAGATTTACAGCTACTGCCAAAGTGTTTAGACAGCAAGTATATAATTCTATAGACAATAGGTTTTCGTTAAATCTTGTTCTATTAAATTCAGATCAAACTGCTAACGGTCGTGCATATGCCACTACCTCACCTTGCTGACAAATGCCAGGGGTGCATTAATCTCTCTCTGACTGAGTAGCAAAATCCGCTCACTACGAGACGCAGTACTGGAATTTTTGTACAGTGCTCCCTTTCTATATGACCCATGAGTTTTCGGTGATGGAATGCATGGAACGCTTCTGTAATCCGTGTAGATGCCCTATTTCGGTTTGAGATGCACTATACCGATTCCGTAAAACACTACAGTGAAAGCCATTTCGCGTGCGTCCGAACCGAGATGTGAGCGTCAGGGGAGGGGGGATGGGTAAACTTTTGCGACGAGCGGCCGATGGCGGGCAGGACTTTTTCAATGCCACAACGAGCGCGATTGTCGTGGTTCGAAATGTAGAAATAGAGGCATACGAGGCGGTATTGAAAAGATTAAGGAAGTGCAAAACTGGGCAGTGGCGACTCTCCGATTGAAGAAACACCCATCGTACAAGAAAATTATGCGCGTCTCGCGCGATGAAGAAAACATTGTACAGTGGAACAATTCTGAAGGGAACGGGAGGAAAAAGGTATGGTGTGTCACGAATAGTGTTTTGGAAGAAGAATTACGATTGTGGGCAATACGAATGTGGAACCTTGGCGTATTTCTCAATGAAAATCTAATACAAGAGAAGGCCAGAAAAATACAATGCGCGTTGAATGAATCCCTCCAACCCCAAGAACAATCAAATATGCAGTTCAGCAATGGTTGGCTCTACTTGTTGAAACAGCGGCAAAACTTTAAGTGTTACAAGTCTCATGGAGATCAAGGAGATGCAGATGATGCAGGAGCATGCGCGGCGCTGCCGCGGTTGCGGCAGCTCGCTGCACAGTACAGCCTCGCCGATATTTTCAATGCCGACGAATTCGGCCTTTGTTACAGTGCGGCACCGAAATCAACTATCGGCCCGGGCCGTCTGCCGGGCCGCAAGGTTAACAAGGACAGAGCCACTTTCTTGGTGTGTACAAACGTTGATGGGAGCGAAAGTCTCCCTCCCCTTCTCGTCGGCCGAGCTCGTAGGCCAAGGTGTTTCGGAAGGGGGGAGGAAGAAGTTTTGAATTTTGAGTACGATTATGGGGAGAAGGGTTGGATGAACACAATGATATTCACCCGATGTCTCTATCGATTCGATGCACGTATTGGCAGTACTCCTGGCAGGAAGGTATTGCTGTTTATTGATAACGCTTCGGCACACGGAACTATTGACAATTTACCAACACTAAACCATATACACATCGAATTCCTCCCCAAACGCACAACCTCAATATTACAGCCTCTTGACCTTGGAGTTATTGCATGTCTGAAGAGTAGATACAAACGAAAAGTTGCTCAACGAGCGGTCGACCTTATTGAAGATGGACACTCTGAAATGTTATATCGCATCGATTTGAAGTTGGCCGGTATTTGGGTACAAGACCTTTGGAGTCGAATTCAAAACGAAATCATATACAAGTGTTGGCGTAAATCTTCGTTAGTTTAGCTCTTTGCAGAAGTTCGGTTCGGTGGTTAATGTTTTTTTCTCGTCAAATCATTCTTCTCGAGCACTTATTCTGCCAATCCCCACTTCCCTTATGCCTGCACGTCTTGTATCGGTGGTGCTGTACAAGGATTGGCGATCACCGCACTACTCTGCTGAATCTGTACAGTGCATTGCAAACCGAAATAGTGCATCAACGCGCATTACAGAAGTGTTCCATAAATTCCAACTCAAAATCCTACAGGTCATATAGAAAGGATAGACTGTACTACTGATGAAATGGTACGCGATTCATTTTCATTTTCATACTAAAACCCCTAAGTGTCAATATTTGAGTTCAGTGTTCGCTAAAAGCTTGCTAATAAAATGTAGTATCCTGGAATGAATTAAGAACCATATGCAAAACATGAATGAAACAATTGTTACGGAATATAAATTGCAATTTGAAAAGAGTATGCGCTCAATCAATTTTATTTTATTACTCTTTTATCGAATTAATTCAATCTTCAAGATTTGCTTTTCTGGGAAAAGTTGGTACAAATTGAAACATACCGTTGAAGTAATTGAATCAATTGTCTAGAACATTAGCATACCATATATATATATATTATCTGTATGCTGAAAATTTTCAAGCCGAAGAGCCATGAAGTTCGAACTAATCCCTCAAATACGCAGTGTGTTCAAACTATTAGCGGTATATTTCGTTGCGAATTGATTTAAAGAGTATTCAGGAAGTTGACATGTTCGCACAATGTTAGGTACTGAGTACGCTCAATAACCATTGATTTTCCTTTCGTTTATTTCGTTTCCATGTAATATATTTTATGTTCGAATTTTTTGTGCCCAGAATCAAGTGTTATTTTCTAATAAAATTGAAAGGTACTACGGGGTTTTATTTTCAGCGTATTATTTTCTCTAGTGGAACTTCGCTTCGCAATAATTTAATACCAAACATCTTTGATTTGTCACAAAAAACACCGCTTCCGTTATTTTTCATGAATTCCATGCCTTTTCAGCTATTTCTCCGATAAATAATGAGAGTCTGCGGTTCCTGATATTGATTCAGATTTGTGAAAAGTTTGTTGTCTATCGAAACTGTAAGATTTTTGGTATGCGACACTTTTTCTTCTGCCAATAAAATTGAACAGATGTATGTATATATATATATGTGCCCTGTCTGAAATATCGGCAGTAATTTGTCTGCACTCGCAAACAATAGCTTATTTCACAAGATTTAGGCTAAATTTTACCAAACCAATCAAATAACTGAAAAAGTACTGTAGAAGTTAGGTTCATTGATTCAACATTGTATGTACCTTGAAATCTTTGCATTTAGTAAAGCCAGATGAGTTATAGGAAGTTACATGCCATGTCTTGTGGAGTGAGAGAAGTAATGGCGCTCAATTCCGTGATGTACGGCAGCAAGGTACTTGGTGGCTAATTTAACAACTTTCGAGAATCGGAAAGTTCTTCTTACAATTAATTCCGTGAAGTGGACTCGTACTGCGGTCCAATCAGCGGCCTTGCAGTACATAAGAAAGTTTGGCACGAGTGCCGCACAAATTATTGATACGAACATAGTGGGACATTTTATGATAAAAGCAGTGAAAAAAAAGAAAGTTTGCTAGTTCGTCTCTCCAAATAATTACACGGGGTCGTGGCGGGTATAATACGACTTCCATAGGTCTAGTGTCATCGGACCAGAGACTCGTAGCCTAGTGAGGCGGCTTTCAGATTGCCACCGCCAGGATACTGGTTGTTGAGGTCTCAGATTCGATTCCGGCGAGGAGGGTCTTTGGTCTGTGTGGTGGAAATTCTGTGCTCAGATCGCTTTCGAGGGATGGCATGGAGAATTTTCTACCGACCCTTTTGAGTTGAAGTTACTGCTATTCAGCATTAGCCAAATGTTGAGTACAGCTGTTATAAATTAGCTAGAATTTGAATTATAGAAATAAGTAAAAAGAATCAAGAAACAATAGAGTCGATGAAAGCTTCTACACAAATGCTGATGGTGGTTTGGGCCAACTAAATATATACCACGACCAGTTCGGGTTCACCAGGCATCATCGGCCGTTTTGCCTACGTCCACTCCTGCTTCACGTACCTTATCTATCGTTAAAGTCGACGGTCGCTCGTTCTCGATTGATAGTGAAGAAAACGGAGACGTGCTTCCACATTCCATTTATAACTTGCGGTAGCTTGCCTTCGGCGGGCGGCGCGCACACTAAATTGAGATCGTTAGACTTCTGGCGGGCGATACACTTTACTTAGAAGTCTGCGGCGCGGCGTGAGTACTCGGACAGCTGTTTCGATAACCAGGAAGACCTAATTGTACCGCTATTAGTTCGTTCTGGGCTAATAGCGGTACAATTAGGTGGTCCCGGTTATCGAAACAGCAGTCCGAGTACTTCAATTTGTAGAGGGAAGTCGATTGAGCGTTGTTCTTCAAATCTACCAGGTGTGATGTACGTCGAGTCATCTCTTGTTTGAGCCTATTACTTGCTGTGTAGTGCACAAATAGGCGACCGTATACTGAAATGCATAGAATTAACGCTAAAACAAGCAGTGATGAAAAGATTAGCGGACTAGTCCGATTTGATTTATAAGTGTATGGCGAATATTGAGACAAGATTGCTGAAAAACAAGAACAGGAGGAGTACAATAAGAATAAGTCACTTTGGGCAGATGAAAAGTCAAGTAGAATTTGGATTGTTATTTGGATGAAGAATGACATTTAAATTGGTATAACAGTACGTCAATTCTTAAGATTAAAGGTCATAAATTGAATTGCTTGAGTGGCATGAGCATGCGCTTCGGGCGTACTATTCAAAGAAAATCGACGAAGCGCAAGCGGAGCGCTAACAGCTTCTACTACAAGGTCGTTAAATCAGTCATCCTGGCAAAATTCATCCTACCAGGAAGGCAAAATTGTTGAACACATTCGACCAGCAGCCAAAATAGAAAGAAGTGCTGCTGCATGCATTCGAACAGGAAATTCACGAGCAAGATTTGCCATACGCTCGTTATCACTATTCTAGTATTCGAGCTTACGGTTGCAATTCCTTGAACCCATCGAGCTGAATACCTCTGATATCAGTTATCCAGCACGACTCTCTCTTCTTTTACGGAGTTGCATTTGTGCCAACAAGATAAAATGGAAAGGCCCTATATTTCCAAGCGTATTCAAGCCTGGATAATCGCCGAACAAATCGAGGTCGTCCAAGTGCACCCTCGGCTTAACGCCATACCCCGTGTCTATTGCCCTTCTTCTAGTCCTATAATTGCATTGTTCTTGATAAATTTATTGAAAAAATGGGAACAGTTACACTAGGCCGAATTGCGCATATAACAGGGCGAGTTTGACTTGCAGTTATCCGATTTGCCACTGACAGAGATTGGATCTAGGGTAAAGACTTCTAGTTTATTCTGGATCTTATTGTAGTACCGTACCCGATATGTAAATTCATCAAAAAAATCATAAAGCGCTA
>JAAUYH010133875.1_pt1 | contig 16182 bp, 17 predicted proteins | sample 7278061 | NCBI WGS metagenome assembly JAAUYH01 (sample SAMN14350203, study PRJNA611818) | marine sediment metagenome | isolation source: surface marine sediment (0.6m) | place: French Polynesia: Moorea | collected 2018-08 | reverse complement strand
GACCAGAACAGCGTGACGGCCGTCGTCATGGTCCCAATCAGCAGGGCGGAGGCGGTGTGGATGCGCCCGCGCGTGCGGAAGACGATCGTCTCGCCCGGCTGCAGCGCGGCGTCCAAATTTGCGGCCACGGGAATCCTCCTTGGCCGTTGCTCAGTAGGCCCGGTGGGCCAGGGGGCGGCGGTAGAGCAGGCTGGCCCATCTGAGCGCGAGGCGCAGCGGCTTGCTGTCCGGCCGACCGGCGCAGAGCGCGGCGTGCAACTGGTCCGGCGCCATGAACGGACGCAGGAGCGTCGCCAGCACGCTATCGCCGACGACCCTGCCAAGCGCCAGGATAAGGAAGACGGCCACTGCCAAGGCACAGATCACGCTGACCTGGGGCCGGATCAGCGCGGCGAATTCCGCCGGGCCGGTCAGCGCCAGGACCACCTTGAGGGCCAGGAGGATGACGGCGGTGACCGTGGCCATGCCGACATGAGCGGGGTCGATGACCGCCAGCGGGCCAAGCAACGGCGGCGCCGGCGTGCCGGTCGCATCGGCGATCGCCTTGACGGCGGCGTCGCGCTCGCGCAGATGCGACAGCCAGATGGTCTGGCCGTCGCCGATGATCGTCGGAAACCGGACGCCGTCTCGCGTCGCCCAGGCGACCCGGTCGATCTTGTCGCGCGCGATCGCGTCGACCCAGTAGTTGTCGGCGAACAGGACGCGCCGGTTGGTGATCATGAAGTCGTCCGGGTTCAGCGCCTGTCGCCGCAGTGCCGTGAGCAGCGCCGCAACGCAGAGCGCGATGATGCCGACATCGATCAGCGCGATGATCCGGATCGCGGGCCAATTGAACCTCTCCGGCTCGGTGACCATCGCATCCAGCAGGATCAGGGGCGGCAACACCACGAAGGCGACGGCGTAGAGGACATGGGGGCTCATGGTCGCAGCGATCGACCGCCCACGAGTCCAGAAGACGACCGTCTCGCCGGGTTCTAGGCTCGTTGTCAGATCGGCGGTCATCGACCGGCGGCGCCCTCAGGTCGAGGCGGCCCCGTCCTGCGCGGTGTGGGCGCCCGGATCGAGCGGCGACGAGCGCCATTCGTCGCCATACAGGATGCCGGCCCATTTGATCGCCGCGCGGCGGTGCCAGCGGTCGGGATTGCGGGACATCAGGCCGGTGCGCATCTCCTCCGCCGTGACGCAGGATTTCAGCAGCGTGACCGTCAGCAGCACGCCGGCCAGCCGGCCGACCGGGGCCGCCAGGGCGAGGGCGGCGATCAGCGACGAGCCGAAGGCGAAGACCTCGACCGCGACGCCCTGCCAGGCGGTGATGTCGGACAGGGTGGCGATCCACCGCTCGGACAGGATCCAGCGCAGCAGCATGTACATGCCGCCGGCGGTGACCAGATAGCTGCCGGGCACCAGCAGGTCCGGGTTGAGCATGCGGCCGACCGGCGGCAGCGGGCGCTTGCCGGCTGCGCTTGCCAGCGCCTCCGCCAGGGCGTCCGGCTCCCGCATGGCCGGCAGCACCAGGCTCCCGTTCGCGCTTGTGACACTCAGGGTGCCGGTGGTGTCATTCTCCGACCAGTCGATGCCGGCGATCTCGGATAGCGGCAGGTCGATCACCGCGGCGTTGCGCTTGGCCGGCAGGTACAGGAGGCGGCGGTCGGTAATCAGGATCTCGGTCTGGTGGACCGGCTGTTCCTTGCGCGACAGGAAGGTCACCGCGGCGACCAGCAGCACGAAGATGCCCAGGATGGTCCACACGCCGCCGGGCTGGACGACCGCGGTCAGCACCGAGCCGCCCGCCATCAGGCCCAGCAGCGCAATGAAGGGCTCGACGTAGGATTCGCCGCGCGTGGAATAGACGACCGGTTCGCCGGGCTGGAGGATCGATTGCAGGTTCATCGGGCTTCGCTCCTCCGGGCCCCGATCCGTCGGCCGGCCCGGTTCTGACGCATCCAGGCGACAAGCGTGGCGAAGTGGCCTTAAGATTCCCTTTAGGATTTCTCGCGCCGCCCCGGCCCGGCATCAAGAGCCGACACTCGCGATTCGGCCGAAAAGAGAGGAATGCCAATGAGTAAGGAGCTCAATTTCAAGCAAGAACTGACCGCCGCCATCGGCAAGCCGATCGCGGAAAACCCGACCCAGGCGATGATCGAGGCGGCCTATCGCCATCATGGGCTCGACTGGCGCTACCTGACCATCGAGGTCGATGCGGCGGATCTGGGCGACGCCGTGCGCGGCGCCCGGGCGATGGGGTTCGCCGGCTTCAACTGCACCATCCCGCACAAGGTGGCGGTGATCGACCACCTCGACGGACTCGGCGAGTCGGCGGCGCTGATGGGGGCGGTGAACTGCGTCGTGCGCCGGGATGGCCGGCTGATCGGCGAGAACACCGACGGCAAGGGCTTCGTGGAGTCCCTGCGCGCGCTCACCGACCCGGCCGGCAAATCCGTGGTGATGTTCGGCGCCGGCGGGGCAGCGCGGGCGATCGGGGTGGAACTGGCACTGGCCGGATCCACCGAGGTCGTCGTGGTCAATCGCGGCGAGGCGCGCGGGCGGGAGCTGGCGGACCTCCTGAACGGCGAGGTGCGTGAGCAGGCCGCACCCGATCTGCGGGCGGAATTCGTGCCCTGGCGCGGCGATTTCGACGTGCCGGAGGGCACCGACATCGTCATCAACGCCACCTCGATCGGGCTCTATCCGGACGTCAACGCACGGTTGCCGCTCAATCTCGACACCCTGGAGCCGGCGATGATCGTCAGCGACGTGATCCCGAATCCGCCGCGCACCCGGCTGGTCCGCGATGCCGAGGCGCGCGGCTGCCGGGCGATCGACGGCCTCGGCATGCTGGTCGCCCAGGGCGTCATCGGCGTCGAGTACTGGACCGGGCTCCGGCCCGACCCGGCGGTCATGCGCGCGGCGCTGGAAGAGGTCTTCGGCGCCGATTAGGTCGCGATCGCCACCTCGGCCTCGATCTCCACCGCAATGTTGAAGGGCAGGCCGGCCATGCCGACTGCGGACCGGGCGTGGCGCCCGATCTCGGGACCGAAGACCTCCAGGATCAGCTCCGAGAAGCCGTTGATGACAGCCGGATGCCGGTCGAACCCCGGGGCCGAATTGACCATGCCGAAAGCGCGCTGCCAGGCGGTGATGCGGTCCAGATCGCCGAGGGCCCGTTTCAGGCTGCCGAGGATGGACAAGGCGGTCTTGCGGGCCAGCGCGTGGGCGTCGTCCACCGAGACGTCGGCGCCGACCTGGCCGAACGGACCAGCCAGCGAACCATCCGGCTCCTGCGGTCCGTGGCCGGAGATCAGGGCGCGGTCGCCACGGATGTTCACGAAGGGGAAGGGCAGGACGATCCCGGCCGGGACCCGGATGGCCTGCGGCAGGACCAGACCCAGCGAGTCCAGTCTCGCCTCGATCTTGGACATCGTGTCACTCCACGTCTTGCGGATGGCGGCTCGGCGGATTGTCGGCGGATCACCGCACCGCTGTCGAGCGTCGCGTGGAGGCGACCTACTTCACCCAGTATTTGTAGAAATAGCCCTCCACCAGGGCCAGGCGGTCCTGCCAGGCTTCCTTGAAGGGGCCGGTATCGTCGATCACCTGGACGAAGAACCGGCACTCCGGGTCGGATTGCACTCCGTAGGCCAGGAACGGATACATCGCGCGGGAGAAGGATTCGTCATCGTATTGCACGGTGTCGCGGCTCAGCGATGCGCCGATCCGCTCCATGTCCTGCGCCCGCTCTTCCCGCCACACCGGCTCGACCGTGAAGTCGAGATCGGTGATGGTGATCTTGTAGGTGTATTCCGCCTGGCCGTCCGGGGTGACCCAGCAGGGCGGCTTGCCGACGCCGCCGGCCCGGCGCTCCAGGTTTGCCAACTGGCCGACCAGCTGCAGGTTGCGGATCTGCAGCTCGCGGTTATAGGCCGCCAGCTCGCCGACCGCCGTGGCCACGTCCTCGGCGCCGCCGACCGTGTCCAGCGCCCCCTCCACGGCGCGCAGCGAGCGCTGCGCCGCCTCCGCGCCGCGCTTGTACTGCTCCAGCTCGCTCAGGAGTTCCGGCAGCGTGCGGTCGTCCAGCACCTGCTGTCCGCCGCTCGACTCCGCCGCGGTCCGGAACAGCGCGAAGGACTGCGCGACCTCAGAGATGTCGTCCAGGATCGGGTCCTGCGAGCGGTGCTCGATCAGGCGATCGACGCCGAAATAGGTCTCGGCCAGCAATCGTGCCTGGGCGGCCGCATCCGACGTCGCGCGCTGGTGGTCGGAGAGGGTGCCGTCGAACTGCTCGGTCGCCACCTCCTCGCTGCGGCTGGTCATCGCCGCCACCAGCAGCAAGGCGAAGGCGATCAGCACCGCGAGGTGCAGCAATGCCGGGCCGCTGATGTCGCCGGATTTGCGCGAGGTGATCATGCTCAGCCCCGGTTGCGGCTATGTCGGCCGCGCAGCGGCGGGATGTAGACATCCTCGTCGGGCGCCGGCCTGAGGGGGTTGAACGCCTCCTCCTCCGGTGCCGGCCTGAGGGGGCTGAACGCCTCCTCGTCGATCGACAGCGGCGGCTCCTCGGCACCAAACCCGGTCGATGCCGTCTGCTCGATGGCCGCGTTCAAGGCCTCGCCCAGCTTGGACTGCAGGTCGGCCAGCGCCGCCGCTTCGGCGGAGAACGCGGCGCGCGCATCCCGCACCCCGTCGATTTCCTGCGCCAGATTGCCCACCACGCCGCGCTGTTCGGTGGTCATCGAGTCGATGGTGCGCGACGCGGTCTCCAACGCCGTCACCACGCCCGAGATGCGCGTACCCAGCAACTCCTGGAACCGGTCGCCGGCTTCCTGCGCCTCGCGCAGCTTGGCCATCATCATGTCGTAGGATTCGAAGATCCGGGCAATGCGCTCCTCATTGCGCATCGCGGCTTCACGCACATTGCGAAGTTCGGATGACAACTCTCTTATTTCATTGGAAAACGGCTCCAATGCCTGGTCCGTCGTATCCTTCAACGCCGCCATGGTCTCGGCGAAGCGGTCAACCGATGCCGTGCTGTTGCGGAAGGACTGCTGCATCCGGATGTCAAGCTGATCGACGATGGCGGTGGTGGATTGGCCGATGCTCTCCCGGGCCGTCTCCGCGGTCCGCTGCAACTCCGCGATCCCGGCCTTGCCGGCGGTCTCGATGCCCTCAAGAGATGCGTTGACCGCCTGCTCAAGATCGGTGTTCAGCCGGTCGGCGGTGGCCTGGAAGCCGGAGATCACGCCATCGAGTTGGCTGTTGAAGGCCTGGGTGCGATCGAACAGCGAGGCCTGCGCCTTGGCCTCGGCCTGGTCGACGGTGATCGCGAACTGCCGCAGCACGACCCGGCCGATCAGTCCGAACAGGGTGGTGGTCAGGGCCACGGCGAACTGGGCCAGCACCGCCTCCACCGACGGGACTGCGGCCTCGATCGCGTAGGGCAGCAGGGCCGCGACCAGCGACGTCACCGTGAACAGGAAGCCGAGATAGAACAGGCTATCGGCGAACGGCTCGACCAGATGGGCTTTTCTCCGCACGAAGACGAAGCCCAGCAGGTAGAGCAGCATCACGGCATTCGGCAGACCGACCAGCAGCGGCAACTCGACGGGTCGGACGACCGATGCGGCGATCACCGCCGCGCCGGCGAGATAGGACAGCAGAAAGGCGAACCTCAGCCGGCTGGCGGCGGTTTCCGTGTTCTGAGTCGTGGCCATGGGCAAATCCCTGATCAACTCGGCGCGCGGTCCGGGCGGACTTCTCGGCGGCGCCGGTCAGATCGACGGAAGCGCCTGCGCCCGATCCGAACGCCCTCAACCGGCACGGCGCGACGCTCCGTCGATACGGATCGGCGCGGCCGGCAATGCGCGTTCGCCAGATGAACCAGGTGCCCGGCTTCCCATCGACGGATACCGCACCGTACGAGGACGGTCCGGCATCCAATAGCGCGGCATTTTTGCTGGCATCCAGACGGCCCGCAAACGACTCGGACCGTGGATCGACATCGACTCGAAAGACTCGATGCGGGTTGATTCTTAGTTTGGTTAACGAAAGGTTGCCAGTGCGAAAAATGGGACTTCGGGAGTCTCGCCGGGGTTGCAGGGGCCGGGCGGTCAGAACGGGATCCGGGTCCCGTCCCAGGCGAACAGCTGCCCTGAATCGTCCGGACCCAGGCGATCGAGCACGCCGAGCAGGTGGCGGGCCGACGTCTCTGCCGGGAACAGTCGCCCGGCCGGAACGCCGGACTGGAAGGGTTTGGACAGGGCGGTGTCCACCGTGCCCGGATGCAGCCCGACGCACAACGCCTCGGGCCGCCGGCGCGCCAGCTCGATCGACAGCGTCTTGATCAGCATGTTGAGCGCGGCCTTGGACGCCCGGTAGGCGTGCCAGCCGCCGAGCTCGTTGTCGGAGATGCTTCCGACCCGCGCGGACAACGCGGCGAACACGGCCTTGCGGTCGCGGGCCAGCAGCGGCAGGAAGTGCTTGGCCACGAGTGCCGGCCCGACCGTGTTGACGCGAAACACCCGTTCCATCGCCGGCCCGTCCAGCGAGCGCCAGGTCTTCTCCGGCTGGACCTCGGGACCGTCGTGCAGCATCCCGGTGGCGACGATCACCAGATGCAGCGCGTCGACGGTCTCACCGATCGTGGCCGCGGCCCGCGCGATCGACGTCTCGTCCTCCAGATCGAGCGGGATCCGCGTGACAGCAACCTCAGGCTCGGACCGCCCCTGCCGGGCCGTTGCGAACACCTGCTTGACGCGCGCGCTGGCGGCGAGGTGCCGCACGAATGCTGCGCCGATGCCGCCACTCGCTCCGACCACCACCGCGTTCAGCGTGTCCCCGAAGGAGGGTAGGGCGTCGAGGTCGGGAGTTACGGGGTCTGTCACCAGGTCCATCTGATCCGCCGAAATGTCCGGGCGGCCAAGTCGGGCCGCAATAGCGATCTGCTCACCGGTTCTCTACGTAATAGATACAACCTCGGATCGATCCTGGATCTAAACGATGACTGCTCGCATCGCACTGATCGTGGCGTCGCTTTTGCTGACCCCCATCGCACTCGCCGATGCGGGGCGCAGCGCCCACGACTTCACCTTCGACTCGATTGACGGCGCGCCGCTGTCGATGGCGCAGTTCGACGGACGCGCAGTGCTCGTGGTCAACACCGCCTCGCGATGCGGCTTCACCCGGCAATACGCCGAATTGCAGACCGTCTGGGAGCGCTACCGCGACCGGGGTCTCGTCGTTCTCGGCGTGCCGTCCAACGATTTCGGCGGCCAGGAGCCCGGCACGGAGGCCGAGATCAAGGAGTTCTGCGAGGTCAATTTCAACGTCGATTTTCCGATGACGGCCAAGGTCCAGGTGCGCGGGGAGCAGGCCCATCCCTTCTACGCCTGGGCCGCCGACCGGTTGGGAGCGGCCGCCGCACCGCGGTGGAACTTCCACAAATACCTGATCGATCGCGACGGGCAACTCGTGGACTGGTTCTCGACTCCGACGCCGCCGACCGCCCCGCCCGTGATCGGTGCGATCGAGACCGTCCTGGCGGCGCCCGATGTCGCCGGTACGCCCGAGCGGTAGCCCCGGTCCATGGCCGGCACGCAGATCGTCTGGTTCAAGCGGGACCTGCGGGTCACCGATCATCGGCCACTGGTCGAGGCCGCCGCCGCCGGCCCGGTCCTGCCGCTCTATGTGGTCGAACCCGAGCTCTGGCGGCAGCCGGACATGTCGGCCCGGCACTGGGCTTTCCTGCGCGACTGCCTGGTCGAACTGCGCTCCAGCCTGTCGGGGCTCGGCGTGCCTCTGGTCGTGCGCCGGGGTGCGGTGACCGATGTCCTGGCGGCGCTCCGGGACCGCGTCGGACTCGCGTGTCTCTGGTCGCATCAGGAAACCGGCAATGCCTGGACCTTCGCACGGGACCGCGAGGTCGCGGCCTGGACCCGGCAGAGCGGCTTGGAATGGATCCAGCACCCGCAAAACGGGGTCGTGCGGGGTCTGCAGTCTCGCAACGGCTGGGCGCGCCGCTGGGATGCCTTCATGCGCCAGCCGGTCACGCCGGAGCCGGCCCGGCTGGTGGGGCCGGCGACCATCGATCCGGGGCCGATCCTGACGGCGGAGGACCTTGGCCTGGCGGATGATCCGTGCCCCGGCCGCCAGCCCGGGGGGCGGCGGCAGGCACTGGCGCTGCTGTCGGGTTTCCTCGCCGAGCGGGGGGCGGCCTATCACCGGGAGATGTCGAGCCCCGTGACGGCGGAGACGAGCTGCTCCAGGCTTTCGGCGCATCTGGCTGCCGGGACGGTCTCCATGCGCGAGGTCGCGCAGGCGGCCTGGCGCAGGCAGCAGGCCGTCCGCGCCATGCCGGCGTCGGACCGCCAGGGATGGGGTCGGGCGCTCAACGCCTTTGTCGGGCGGCTGCACTGGCACTGCCACTTCATGCAAAAGCTCGAGGATGCGCCGCAGCATGAGACCTGCAACGTGCACAGCGCCTATGACGGCCTCAGGGACGGTGCCGCCCACGCCGGGCGCTTCGAGGCCTGGGCCGAGGGGCGGACCGGATACCCGTTCGTCGACGCCTGCATGCGGTCGTTGCGGGCGACCGGGTGGATCAACTTCCGCATGCGCGCCATGCTCATGGCGTTCGCCAGCTACCATCTCTGGCTGCACTGGCGAGAGACCGGACTGCACCTCGCACGCCAGTTCACCGACTACGAGCCGGGAATCCATTGGAATCAGGTGCAGATGCAGAGCGGAACCACCGGCATCAACACGGTCCGCATCTACAATCCGGTCAAGCAGTCCCGGGATCATGACCCGGACGGCCGCTTCATCCGCAGATGGGTGCCGGAGCTGCGGCGGGTTCCGGGCGAGCAAATCCACGAGCCCTGGCGTCTGAGCCTGGTCGAACAGGAGGAGGCCGGATGCAGGCTCGGGATCGACTACCCCGAGCGCATCGTCGATCACATGGCCGCGGCCCGAGCGGCGCGTGACCGTATCCATGCGGTCCGCCGGGGTGCCGATTTCCGGGACGAGGCGAATGCGATCCAGGCTCGCCATGGCAGCCGCAAGAGCGGCTTGCCGCGTGCTGGCGCCGGTCGGCGGCCGCCCAAGGCGCCGCGTCGCGATGATGAGGGCGGTACCCAACCCGCGCTGGACCTGTGACCGGCGCGATGCGGCGCAAGCGGGACCTGCCGAGCAAGGATTGCGCAGCGTGCGGGCGTCCGTTCGCCTGGCGCCGCAAATGGGCACGCTGCTGGAGCGAGGTCAAATACTGTTCCGACCGCTGCCGGCGGGCGGGCAAGCCGAAGGAGAATCGACGTGTTGCTGCGACCTGAACGCATTGCACCCGGGCCGGGCCAGGAATCGGTCTGGGACTACCCGCGGCCGCCGCGGCTGGAGCCGGTGCCGGAGATCCTGCGCGTGATCCACGCCGGGACGGTCATCGCGCAATCGTCGCGCGGTCACCGGGTCCTGGAGACCAGCCATCCGCCGGTCTACTACATCCCGCTCGCCGATATCGCGGCAGAATACCTGTCCCCCGGGACCGGCCGGTCCTTCTGCGAGTTCAAGGGCATGGCCCGCTACTGGACGGTGGATGTCGACGGCCGGCCGTCGGTGAATGCGGCCTGGAGCTATCCGGACCCGACCCCGGCCTTCGCCGCCATCGCCGACGATCTGGCCTTCTATGTGTCCAGGGTCGATGAGTGCTGGGTCGGCGACGAGCGGGCCACCGCGCAGGAGGGCGACTTCTATGGCGGCTGGATCACCTCCCGCGTCGTCGGTCCATTCAAGGGCGCCCGCGGCACGCTGGGCTGGTAGCCGGCCCGACCGGATCGGCGGTGCGATCCCGGCCGTCGCTCGGAGGGAGCGGAACCCACTAGGAGACACAGACCATGGTTCCCCTGCTGGATGCGATCGGCCTGTTGGCCATCGCGACCCTGTTCGGCTCGATGAGCTTCTTCTCCTTCGTGATGGCGCCCTTGATCTTCATCAAGCTGGACGGCGCGACGGCCGGGCGCTTCGTGCGCGGCGTGTTTCCCTGGTACTACCTCGTCGTGACCGGATTGTCGGTCCTGGCTGCGATCGCACTCGCCGCCGGGCGGCCCGTCGATGCCGGCGTCACCGGTCTCATCGCGCTCGGCGCGATCCTGGCGCGCCAGGTCCTCATGCCCCGAATCAATCGCTACCGCGACCGCATGCTGTCCGGAGACTCGTCGGCCGAACGGCCGTTCACCTGGATGCACCGCATGTCCGTGTGGGTCAACGGCGCGCAGTTGATCGCAGCACTCTTTGTACTGCTGCGCTTGGCACTTCCCTAGACGGGACTAGATGCGTCGGGCCAGGGCGACGGCCGCGGCAGACCCTCGCGCAACCAGCCAGGACCAGACGCGGATCGCGACGCCCGTATGGCCGTCGCCGGCCTGTCTCGCCTCGTCGCGATGATGGACCTCGTCCTGGCGGCACTGCTCGAGCAGGTCGCGAATATCCGGGTGGATCTGCTCCCGGGTCAGGCGCTCCACCTGGGCCGCGTAGTGATGATCCACGAAGGTCTCGACGGCGTCGATCGTGGCGTAGATCGCCCGGCTTCCAAACAGGGCGGGCAGGGCGCCGGTCAGGAATCCGGCGAGACGCCACAGGGGCAGAAACACGCTGCGGTCCCAGCGGGGAAGCACGGCCTCCAGCAGTTCGAGATGCCGCCGTTCGGTCGACAGGTGCTCCTCGGAGAAGGACCGGATCTCGGCATTCCGGGATAGCGTCAGGATGCCGCGATAGATGGCGACGGCGCCGGTCTCGCCGGCATGGTCGGACCGCAACTCGCGCAGCAGCCAATCCGGATAGCCGGCGTCCGGCCGCGCTTGTCGGTCCGATGCCAGGGATTGGAACCAGGGCCGCACCACCAGGAAGCCGCGATAGGCGCCCTCCAGGGCCCAGGCGAACGGGCGCAGGCGGAACAGGCGACCCAGCGGGCGAAAGGCGGGCAGGGACCGCCACAGAGCGGAGAAGGCCGCACCGCCCGAGACCAGCCGTCCGCCGCGGTCGCGGACGTGGAAGCGGGCCAGCGCCTGATCCCTGGTAAGCCCGGGAACGACCTCGGACGCCTCGGCCCGGCTGACGTCGAACCAGTGGATCTCACCGGCGCCGCGCTTGCCTTGGTAGAAGGCGATTTCCCGACGGCACAGCGGACACGCACCGTCATAGAAGACCGTCAGCCCGTCCGGGTCGTGGCCATCGACCGACCGTGCCGCAGCGGTGGCTGGTGCTGGCTGCATCAGCGCCGCCTTGCCGGCACGCGGATCGGCTGCGGCGCACCCCAGAGGTCGTCATACAGCACCGTCCCGTCGCGCCTGTCGCGCATGCGATCACGATGGCTGATCGCCTGGGCCCGGGCCCGGCGGAAGATGTCGGCGGTGAAGAAGACCGCCAGCAGCACGGCCACGTGGCCGATCACCGTGGGGCCGAACAGCAGCGGTGACCCGACCCAGATCGTGAACACGGCGGACCAGAGGTAGGACAGGATGATCATGTAGTGCAGCCGCACCTTCGGCGGCAGGGCCCGGAACGGGTTGGTCTCGGGGTCCATGATGACGGCGTAGAGCTGGCGGATCATCGAGAGTGCTCCTTTTGGATTGCACTCCGTAATACGAGCCGCGCGGCCCGCCGGATTACCCGGCGGGCCCGCGATCGCCGTTAGCCGCCGCGCGCGGCCGCGAGCTGCTGGTTCACGTAGTCCCAGTTGAGCAGCTTGTCGAGGAAGGCCGCGAGGTATTCCGGACGCCGGTTCTGGTAGTCGAGGTAGTAGGAATGCTCCCACACGTCGCAGGCGATCAGGGCCTTCTGTCCATGCACGATGGGCGGCGTCGCGTTCGGCGTGGAGGTGACCTTCAGCGTGTCGCCATCGAGGACCAGCCAGGCCCAACCGCTGCCGAAATGGGCGGCCGCGACCTTCAGGAACTCGTCGCGGAAGGCGTCGAAGCTGCCGAAGCTGCCATTGATGGCGTCGGCGATGTCGCCGCCCGGCGCGCCGCCGCCGTTCGGCGTCATGCAGTTCCAGTAGTGGTTGTGGTTCCAGGCCTGCCCGGCATTGTTGAAGACGCCGACTTGTTCGGCCGTGTCGGCGGTCTCCAGAACGATCGCATCGAGGCCCAGACCTTCCATGCGGGTCCCGGCGATCAGGCCGTTCAGCTTGTCCACATAGGTCGCATGGTGCTTGCCGTGGTGGAGGCGCAGCGTGTCGGCCGAGACGTGGGGTGCGAGGGCGTCGACCGGGTAGGGAAGATCGGGCAGGCTGAACGACATGGGTGTCTCCGGATGGATCGATTGACGGATATGGGAACGCTGAGCGGGCTCCGGCGAAACCGGGAGCCGGCGCTCCGCCCCTGATATGGTGTCTGCCGGCCGGCGCGTCGATGCCTGCTCGGCACGGAATCTCGCCGTCTCGGGCGATGCCGGTGCGGCCGGGCGTGACCTCCGCTCTCAGGGCCCTAGACTTGTGTGCGACGGCCCGAAATGCCCCGCAGCAACAACCCAGGCCGGAGCGATGCCAGACCTCGAAGTGCCACCCGCCGCGCATGACCGTCCGCAAGCCGGATCGCCGACCGGCCTCCCGGCTTTCTATGACAACCTCGACATGACGCTTGCGGAGGCCTGGCGTCTGCTGGAGCGCGGAGTGACCGACCGCCGATCCGGGTTCCACACCCCGGTGCTGGCATCGCTGCGGGCCGATGGCCGGCCGACGGCGCGCACCGTGGTGCTGCGGGCGGCGGACCCGGAAGCGCGGATCCTGCGGTTTCACACCGACCGGCGATCCGGGAAGTACCCAGAGATCGCCGCCGATCCGCGGGTGGCGCTGCAGTTCTACGATCCCGGCGCCAAGGTGCAGCTCCGCATCGACGGCCGCGCGACGATCCATGCCGATGACGCGCTGGCCCGGCAGGCATGGGCCGGATCGCGGTCCATGAGCCGCGCCTGCTATCGGGTGGCGCCGGGGCCGGGAACGGAGATCGGCCGGCCGGCGGAGGCGGTGATCGATCCGACTGGCGGCGGCGAGGCCGGCCGCGAGCACTTCGCCGCGGTCACCGTCGAGATCGAGGCCATCGAGTGGCTCTACCTGGCGGCGGCGGGCCATCGCCGGGCCCGGTTCCTCTGGAACAGCGACGGCGTCAGCGCGACCTGGCTGGTCCCTTGAGTTTTGCGGGGCAGGGCTGGCTGTCGAGCCCGGTCTTTGCGGTCAGGCCGTTCTTCGTCGTGACTTGGCGAAGGTGTCGAAGGCGACGGCCAGCACGATGATCACCCCGATGATGATCTGCTGGATGTAGGAGGAGACGTTCATCAGCACCAGGCCGTTCAGCAGCACGCCGATCAGGATGGTGCCGATCACCGTGCCGAAGATCGAGCCGACGCCGCCGAACAGGCTGGTGCCGCCGATCACCACCGAGGCGATGACCGTCAGCTCGTAGGTCAGGCCGGCGACGGCCTCGGCGGAGTTGAGCCTTGCCGATAGCACGAAGCCACCCAGGCCGGCGAAGAAGCCGATGATCACGTAGACGCTGGCGACGACCATGGCGACGTTGACGCCGGACAGTCGCGCCGCCTCCGGGTTGCCGCCGACCGCGTAGACCCGGCGCCCGTAGCGGGTGTAGCGCAGCACCACATGGGCCAGCACCGCGAACAAGAGGAAGATCACCACCGGCACCGGCACGTCGCCGAGGATCTTGCCCTGGCCCCACCAGCGATAGGCCTCGCCGAAGCCGCTGATCGGGCCGCCGCCCGACACCAGCAGGGCGGCGCCGCGGAAGGCGGACATGCCGCCCAGGGTGACCACGAAGGGCGGCACCTTCAGACGGGTGATCGCCAGGCCCTGCAGGCCGCCGCAGATCATGCCGACGGCGATCGCCGCCAGCGCCGCCAGGCCCCAGCCATAGCCGGCAGCCTCCTGCGCCGCGCCCACGGCGAAGCGGCTCTCCAGCCCGCCCTTCGCGACCAGCGCCGCCGCCAGCCCGGCGAAGGCGATCAGCGAGCCGACCGACAGGTCGATGCCGGCGGTCAGGATGACGAAGGTCATGCCGATCGCCAGCAGGCCGTAGATCGACACCTGCCGCATCACGTTGAACAGGTTCAGCGGGTTGAGGAATCGCGGTTCGAGGATGGCAAAGACCGCCATCAGCACGATCAGGAAGATCAGCGGCGCGAAGCGGGCGAGGAAGGCGAAGGCGTCGAAGCGCGCCTCCGCCGGCGTCGGTGGGCCTTTACCGTCGTTGCTCGAACCGGTCATGGATCGGTCTCCCGCCTGTCAGCCCTGCCGTGGTGATCGCGCGCCGGTCATGCCGCCTTGCCGCCGGCGCCGATCGTCATCATCGCCATCAGCCTCTCTTCCGTCGCGTCGGCGCGGGCGATCTCGCCGGTCACGCGGCCCTCGCGCATCGTGATGATGCGGTCGCTGATGGTCATCACCTCCGGCAGCTCGGAGGAGATCGCGATCACCGCGATGCCGGTGCGCGCCATGTCGTAGAGCAGCTGGTGAACCTCGGCCTTGGCTCCGACATCGATGCCGCGGGTCGGCTCGTCGACGATCAGGACCTGGGGCTGCAGCGCCAGCCAGCGCGCCAGCACGACCTTCTGCTGGTTGCCGCCGGACAGGGTCGAGACCGGCTGCTCGGGGCCGGTCATGCGGATATTGAGCTTGCCGCGATACTGCTCGACCAGACCGGTCTCCGCCTCCTCGTCGACGAATTCGCGCCAGCGCAGCAGCCGGTCGATGGCGGCGATGCTGATATTGGGCCGGATCGCCAGCGCCAGGAACAGGGCCTGCTGCTTGCGGTCCTCCGGCACCAGGCCGATGCCGAGCCGGATGGCGTCGCGGGGGGAATGGATCGTCACCGGGCGGCCGTCGATGGCGATCTCGCCCCGGTCGATCGGGTCGGCGCCGAAGATCGCCCGCGCCAGCTCGGTGCGGCCGGCCCCGACCAGGCCGGCAAGGCCGAGGATCTCGCCGCGCCGGGCTTCCACGGTCACGTCGTGGAGCTCGGTGGCATGCGGGTCCTGAGCGGTGCGCTGCCGGCTGAGACCGGTCACGCTGAGCGCCACCTCGCCGACGGTGTCGGCGTCGCGGCGCTTGAACAGGGCGTCGACCGAGCGGCCGACCATCAGCCGGATGATGTCGTCGACGCTGGCCTCGGCGACCGAACCGGTCCCGGCGAGCCTGCCGTCCCGCAGCACCGTGTAGCGGTCGCACAGCGCCATCACCTCTTCCAGGCGATGGGTCACGAAGATGACGCCCAACCCCTGGGATCTGAGGTCGCGGACGATGCGGAACAGCTTGTCGACCTCGACCTCGCTCAGCGCCGAGGTCGGCTCGTCCATGACGATCAGCCGGGAATCCATCGACAGCGCCCGGGCGATCTCGACCATCTGCTGCTCGGCGACGCTCAGGTCGCTCACCCGGGCCATCGGGTCGAGGTCGAGCCCCAGCGTGGTGGTGATCTCGGCGGTGCGGCGCGCCATCTCGCGCCAGTTGACGAAGTTCGCGCGGCCCGGCTCGCGGCCGATGAACACGTTCTCGGCGATGGACTGGTGCGGCACCAGGTTGAATTCCTGGTAGATGGTGACGATGCCGCGGCGCTGGGCGTCGAGCGGGCTGGTCAGTGCCACGGTCTCGCCGGCGAAGGCGATGGTGCCGGAATCCGGCGGCTGGGCGCCGGCGAGGATCTTCAGCAGGGTCGATTTGCCGGCGCCGTTCTCGCCGACCAGGGCATGGATCTCGCCGCCGCGCACCTCCAGGGACACGTCGTCGAGGGCCTGGACACCGGGAAAGTGCTTGTCGATCCCGGCCATGCGCAACAGCGGCTCGGTCATGCGATCAGTCGCCACGATGACGCGCGGAAAAGGATGGATCGCACGCCCCCTCACCCTCCCGCTTCGCGGGCCCCTCCCTCTCCCCAAGGAGAGGGGAATGGAAGGCATGGCTGAGAATTCCCTCTCCTCGGGGAGAGGGAGGGACCCGCGGCGAAGCCGTGGGAGGGTGAGGGGGAAAGCGCAGAATTCTATCCTCGCGCTGGCGGTTCAGCGGGAAGAGAGGAGGGCGGGCCGATAACCGTTGGCCCGCCCGCCGCCGTCAGTTCAACTCGCCCAGCCGTTCGGCCTGGTCGATGTTGTCGGCACTGATCACGATCGGACGTCATCCTGCTGACGCCGATCGTG
>JAAUYH010026121.1_pt1 | contig 16188 bp, 19 predicted proteins | sample 7278061 | NCBI WGS metagenome assembly JAAUYH01 (sample SAMN14350203, study PRJNA611818) | marine sediment metagenome | isolation source: surface marine sediment (0.6m) | place: French Polynesia: Moorea | collected 2018-08 | reverse complement strand
ATTGTGCCGTTGAGGGTTTGCTGATTTTTCTGATTGTTCGATACCTGTTTTTTCGATGACTCTCACTTATGAGTGCATTATCTCATTATTCTGTCAATGCGTAAGTTCTAGTTTCTAACTCAGGAACACCAAAATTAATTAATAAACATGCTTTTAATTCACTAGCTTTTAGATAATTAACACATTTCTTTTTGTGTTGTTCTGTTAAGCTGTCAACGGCTACAACCTCAACTAAAATATATTTTTCAACTAAAATGTCAACGTAAAAATCTCCCACAATAATTCCTTCATAATAAACATTAATTGGATACTGAGGTTCAATATTAAATCTGTTCTTACTTAACTCATAGATTAAAGCTCTTTCATAGACTTTATCTTCAAAACCACAACCTAAAACATCAATTACAGTCTCCGCACATTCAAAAATTTGAGCGATAATCTTCTTAAGTCTTGATTTATCTATACTCATTTCAATTCATTTAGCATTTAGCATTTAACAGTTAGTCTTTACACTTTGCTATTAATTCTGGTATTTTTTAAGATTGAAAATAATATTTTGGCAGTTTCATCTGCATCTTGATAAATACTATTGAAAGACTTGATATTCTTGTATTAAATAATTATAAGCAATAGAAATTTTAGCAGAGAATTCTGCTGAAGAGATTGCTCCATTAGCTTCAGCAACATTCGCCCCAATAGATGTACCAGTTTTTAGTAACTGCTTGGATAAAACAAACTCCTTTTTTTCTTCAGTTAAATACTTATAAGCATTAACAATTCTAATAGCAAATTGATAAGTTTTATTATAATTTACATTATTTTCATACATCTTCAAATGTTAAATGTTTAATGTTCAATGTTCAAGCTCCCATTCCCGAATAATGTTTTAATCCTTTTCTCCATAGCCAACGGTTAGTAATAAAAAAGAAAAGTGACCAGCCTAACATAATTAAACTACTGTGAATAAAATCAATAGGAATTCCAGCTAAAATAGCAGCAGGAAAATGCATTAAATAGGGAAAAGGAGTCCATTCAATAATTGCTCTCACATTTTCAGGAAAAACTTCTAAAGGGGCAATCATTCCTGAAAGAAAAAGATAAAATAAATACCAAAATTGTTGAATTGCAGTAGCTCTTTCTGTCCAAAAAGCAAACATGGCAAAAGTATATTGAATCAAAAAACGTAGAATAAATGCCATGACGATCGCTGTTATACATAAAGACAGACTTTGCCAAGTTGGTAGCCAAACAGCATCAGGATAAAGAAGAAAAAATAAAGCACAAAACAAAATCACAAAGGGAATACGAGTCATTTTTTCGGCTAAATGCCTAGCAACATGATGCCAAACAGGATCGATAGGTTGCAGCAGTCGAAAAGAAAGTTTTCCTTCCACAACTTCTTTTTCAAATTCCCAAATAACCCAAATAGTAGTAAATTGTCTAACTAAAAATACACTAAAAAAATAATGAGCAAAATCGGTAGAATTTAAGCCAAAGTCACTAGTTTGGGCTGCTTTGATCCAGACTCCCATTAAAATAATTGGTAAAGAGCCTGATAATGCCCACAAAAATATTTCTGCTCTATATTCCAACATATGAGCATAGTATGCCACTAGTAGGGCTGTTGCTTTTTTAGATAGCCATTTCATGTTTTATGGGGATTTTTGAGTGATTTTAGAGAGTATTTCGGTTAAATGTTGAGCAATACGTACAGCAGCCCCAGAATTGCCCATGCGTTGTTTCCCATTCACAGTAATACGCTGCATTTGTTGAGGATTATTTAAGATATCTTTAATTTTATTGCCTACTTGTTCTGCTTGTTCAACTAAAATTACTGAGCATCCTAACAAACGGGTTTGGGCTTCGGCAAAAGCATAAGTAAATTGAGGTCCTTCTCCTGGCATCGTAATTACAGGTTTACCTAGCCCTACAAATTGTTCTGTGGCTGTTCCTGCCATAGCGATCGCGATATCCGCTAGAGTTAAACATTCTTGGTAAGCATTTTGTGTCAGCACGACAGTAGCATTTTGTTGAGTAAGAGTAATAGCTCGATCGTCTTGTATATGGTTATTTACAGAGGATGTTTGCTGCCAAGCTTGCTCTTTTAAATATTTGGTAAAAGATGCTAATTGTAAACCAGGGGCGATCGCAGCTAAAAATAAGATAGGACGGTTATTAAAATTAGCCATAATTCCTGGCGTGGCATCAATTATCTGTTGCCAATTGCGTTCCGCTTCGGGTATTCGTGAACCAGGAAGCAGCAAGATAGATAAAGTGTTCTTTTCTGGTATAGTTATGTTAGTTTGGCATATCCCGTCCATCATGGGATTGCCTAAGTCATAAGCTTTGATCCCGTATTGTTGCAAAATCTCCGTTGTTAGCTCATCTCTGGGAAAAACAGCCTGACAACGAGAGCGTTTCATCAACCAACGATCTACAGGATGGTAAACAGACCCCGATCGACGTTCTAACCAAGAGGTTTGTTTCAGCCAGCCATCTTCGTTACGTAAATAATATTCAGATCCAGCCGTACCCACAAAAGCATAGTTAGCACCACTAAGCCAAGCGAATAACAAAGGAACTATATCCCCTACTGCCAGAATAAAATCTCCATCTTGAGCAAATTTACGGATAACTTGTAATTGCTTAATTGTTAATTGAACTAAACCACCCTGTACATCTCGCCATAACTGGTTGCTATCCATGTAAATAAAACCCCCAGAAGGCATTTGTTTAACTTCGCCAAGGAGAGGAATATTTTTGTGTTGATAGGCAGTTCCTCTACCAACTATAGGTAAAGCCAATATTTCCAGTTTATGGCGATCGACCATCAATTGTTCCAGAATCCGAACGGCAATAATATCTTCCCCATGACCGTTACTTAGGACTAGCAGTTTCAATGAAAACACCATAATTCTGAACTCCCGTTATTTTAACTTTTTGCTCGCTCGTTTCTGCAAAAAAAGTAGGATATCGGCGAGTACCAATATCCTAATAAAGTCCAAAACTTAGGGATTGTTAGGTTTCACAGTTCGTCTAAACATTGAGAAGCTTGGATAATTAAGCTTGCCTCTTTGTTTTCTCTAGGAAATATGTCAACCTAATCTATGTCCGTAAATATACTAACCTTATTCTAAGTGAATTTACATAAAAAAGCTAGTACTTTTTTAAATTTTTACGTGTTAATACTTATTGACTTGTCAAACCCCCAGAGGAGAAGGATTGAGTAGATTAGGTTGAAGCCTTTAAAATAAAGATGCTTACCACAATCTTTATCTCTGTGACTGTATTTACTCAAGAACGTCTTCTTTTCACTCCTGCTTCTACAGATTTTGATGCTATACCGCTCATTTTTGCTTTTCCTAATGAATATAGTGTCGGTATCACTAGCCTAGGTTATCAACTTGTTTGGGCTACTTTAGCAATGCGTTCTGATGTAGCGGTAAGTCGTTTGTTTACTGATATTTCTGAATCCTTGCCTTCATCTCCTGAACTTCTAGGCTTTTCTGTTTCTTGGGAACTGGATTATATTAATATTTTTAATTTATTGGAATCTTTAGATATTCCTCTCTATGCTAAAGATCGTCAAGATAGCCATCCTCTCATTTTTGGTGGTGGTTCTGTTTTAACTGCCAATCCCGAACCTTTGGCAGAATTCTTTGACGTTATCTTATTGGGAGATGGAGAAAATCTGTTAGATAGTTTTATTGATGCTTATCAGCAAGTCAGAACAAGTAACCGCCAGACTAAATTACGGCATCTTGCTCAAGTTCCAGGTATTTATATTCCCAGTCTATACACAGTAACTTATAATAACAGTTGTGATGGCGCGATCGCCTCGATTAAACCTATAGATACAGAGATACCATCTCAGATACAGAAACAAACCTACCGAGGTAATACCCTTTCTGCTTCGACAGTAGTAACGGAAAAAGCTGCTTGGGAAAATATTTACATGGTGGAAGTGGTACGCAGTTGTCCAGAAATGTGTCGTTTTTGTTTAGCTAGCTATCTTACTTTACCTTTTCGCACTGCCTCCCTGGAAGGTTCTCTGATTCCTGCAATTGAAAAAGGATTAACTGTTACTAATCGTTTAGGATTATTAGGAGCATCTGTAACACAACATCCAGAATTTGATACTTTATTAGACTATCTTACTCAACCAAAATATGCAGATATTCGCCTTAGTATTGCTTCGGTTCGCACCAATACTGTTACCGAAAAATTAGCCCGAACTTTAGCCAAAAGAGATACTCGATCGATTACTATTGCGATCGAAAGTGGTTCTCCCAGACTCCGACAAATTATTAATAAAAAACTGAGTAACGAAGAAATAATTCAAGCAGCTATTAATGCTAAAGCAGGGGGTTTAAAAGCAATAAAATTCTACGGGATGGTAGGAATTCCAGGAGAAGAAAGCGAAGATATAGAAGCAACGATTCAGATGATGCAAGAAATTAAAAAAGCTGCCAAAGGATTGCGAATAACTCTTGGTTGCAGTACTTTTGTCCCAAAATCTCATACACCTTTTCAATGGTTTGGAGTTAATCCTGAAGCCAATAAAAAACTCAAATATCTAGCCAAAAAACTGCGCTCGCAAGGTATAGATTTTCGTCCAGAAAGTTATAATTGGTCAGTGATTCAAGCCTTGATCTCTAGGGGCGATCGTCGATTAGCAAAATTATTAGAATTAACTAGAGAATATGGGGATTCTGTTGGTAGTTATAAACGAGCATTTAAGCAATTAAAAGGACAAATTCCTCCCTTAGATTTTTATGTTCATGAGAACTGGAAAACCGAGCAAATCTTACCCTGGAATCATCTTACTACCGCCTTGCCAACCAGTACTTTAATTAAACACTTAGACGATGCTATGAGTTATAGCAAGTCTATTTGATTTTTAAGAATTATTGTAGCTAAATGCCATTTGTTCTTTGTTCTTTGTCTATTCTCATGGGTAATTCTTGCTTACTCTATTTTCCTACCAACCAATGACTAATAACTAATGACCAATAACTCATAACTAAATATGCAAACAACAGCAGAATATATTTGCGCCTTCTGTGGTGAATCTAATACTACTTTTATTGATATAAGTGCAGGTATGCAGCAATCTTACGTTGAAGACTGTCAGGTTTGCTGTCGTCCCAATATTCTTTATGTCAGGATTGATGAAGATACTTTAGATGTAGAAATTGATAGCGATTACGATTTTTAATTACTAACTACAAGTGTAAAGCAAATCTAGAAAAAGATCGCCTTGGTAACTTGCTAGTTACTTCTGTAGATGAGGTTTTTTGCAGCGATTGAGTCTTTTGGCTGCTAGATTACCTCACCTAGAGTACTAAACTACTGCTTTTTGCTTAAATCAAATTCTTCGAGGTAATAAGATTCATCAACTTCTACCAATCGTTTTTTATCTTTTTGAAGTTCCAAAGTTTTTCTCGGGTTTGGTGGTTGGGGAGTATCAGGGTCATCGCGACGAAAATCATCACCACCGTCACTAGAATTATATAACGAGAATAACCAAGCGACTAGCAAACCAAATAGATAAGCGATCGCTAAAAGAACAATAAGTCTAAGTGCTATTAAGAACATAGTCTTTCTCCTTAGTAAAACTGGGAGTAACGGTTCGTGAAGAGTTTCCGTATCTTGATTATACGATAATTTTATCTTGTGAGTGGGAGACTTTCAAAGTTTCGATGGGGTATGGCGACAGGGCTTTTAAGGGCGTGAAGACAATTCACGATTGGCTATTTACCACTACCAAAGATTGTTGATACACTCCTTCAACTACTTTGGCTAACAGTTTCATCGCCGTCGCAATTTCTGCTTCTGTAGCTGTAAGACTAATACGGACACATTCTTGTTTATGTTGCCACTCTTCTCTTAAACCAGGGAAGAAACTACTACCAGGTACGACTATTACCCCTACTTTTTTCAATTCTTGATATAAATCCCAGTCAGTTATGGGTAAATCTTTGAGCCATAACCAAGCAAAAATTGCCCCTTCCCCTCGATGCAAAAACCAGGGTAAATTTTTCGGCATAGATTCAGCCAAAATATTTTCTAAAATCTCTATTTTGCGTTGATAGTGGGGACGAATCACCTTAAGAGATATATCTGCTAGTTTACCAGAAGCAATTGCTCTAGCTGCGATCGCTTGTCCATAACGGGAAGAATGAATACAAGCATTAGTCTGAAAAAATTCTAGCACTTCAATTAATTGGGGATCGCCAATAGCTATCCCAATTCTTTCTCCTGGTAATCCTGCTTTCGATAAACTCATACAGTGAATAATATTATCCCCAAATTGAGGTGTCATGGAAGTAAAATTTAAAGCAGGGAAAGGTGGCGCATAAGCCGAATCAACTAAAACTGGGACATTATTAACCTTAGCCAAAGCAGCAATCTTACTCACCTCTTCGTCACTTAAAACATTCCCTGTGGGATTACAAGGACGAGAAAAAATAACGCAACCAGTACTATTATCTATCTGTAACTGACTAAAATCAGGACGATATTTAAAACGGTGTTCTTGTTCATCTATATCTAGAGTTGGTTGATAAGAAACTAGTGCTTCAGGAGTGAGACTAACCCCACCGTAACCAGTATAATCAGGGCTAAGAGGTAGAACTACCCGCTTTAATTCTCCTTCTTGGGTATAACCTCCAAAAGCATTAGCAGCGTAGAAATATAGTGCTTGTGAACCAGGAGTAATCAGGATATGACGGTCGCTCAAACTTAGTCCATAGCGTTGGTTAAAATCATTAACAACTGCTTCAATTAACGGTGTATATCCTTGAGATGAACCATAACGACATACTACTTCACCATATTCATTACTAGCTAACAAAGCTGCTGTACAATCTCGCCACAATTTTTCTACTTCTGGCAAAATGACAGGATTTCCTGCACTCAAATTAATAAAATTTTTCCCTGCACCACTCTGTAAAGTTTCGATAATATCTTTCATAATTGCCCTAACTCCTGTGAGTTGAGACATTTGCTTACCAAATTGAGATAGTGCAGGATTCATAGTCAAACAAGTTACAAAAATATTTAGTTACAAATTATCTTACTAGATTTGATATCTTGCTAAAGTAGACAGTCCAGCCAACTAACCACGATATTTTAGACAACTTTAACGAAAATAAGATGTTCTTCTTGTTTAACCTTATAAACCTCCAAGGGTTTTGTAGCTGGTTTTTTAACTGCTGTGCCATCCAATGCAAAGTGAGAATCGTGGCAGGGACAAACTAAAAGATTTGTTTTTATATTTAATTCAACATTACACTTCTGATGTGTACATTCAGGGTTTAGTGCTATTAATTTTTCAGTTTCTGGATGACGAAATACCATTACAGGCTTATCCGCAATATCTTCATTGACGAGAACACCCTTGGTATCTAATTCGGAAGCCAATCCTATCATCTGAAAATTATTCGTCTTAACTTCTGTAGCATTTTGTTCTAATCCTGTACTATTATCTTCAGAATTACTGCAAGCAATAATAACGATAGGAAGTGAACTGGCTAATGCTCCTACACCTACCCAACTCAAAAAAGTACGACGATCCATTATCAAAATTATTGATTAATATAGCTTAATTATTATTAACTAATAAGGCTCAATTTTGATAGTTATTTGTTTTTTGTCATTTTTTTATGAGTTATTGCTTATTTATCAAGTTTTCTCACAATGAGCCATTAGCCTTTAACCCCTAGCAATTACTGAAACTAAGAGCTAAGAGTGGGCGGAAATGCTGGTGTTTCGCCAGCTTATTCCACGCCCGCCCTTCGGGCTAAAAGCTGAGAATTAACTATTTATTAGGCTGAGGAGTCATACGTAGGTAAGGTTTAATTTCTTCAACACCTTTAGGAAATTTTTGTTTTGCTTCTTCAGTAGGAATAGAAGGGGCTACAACTACGTCTTCTCCATCTTTCCAATTAACAGGAGTAGCAACAGAATATTGATCGGTTAGTTGCAAAGAATCAATTACTCGCAAAATCTCTTCAAAGTTACGTCCAGTACTAGGAGGATAAGTAATAGTTAGACGTAATTTTTTGTTGGGGTCAATTACAAAAACAGTGCGTACGGTCACTTTAGCATCTGCATTGGGATGAATCATGTCATAAAGGTCAGAAACCTTTTTATCTTCATCTGCCAAGATGGGATAATCTACTGTAGTGCTTTGAGTTTCATTAATATCACCAATCCAGCCTTGATGAGATTCCACCCCATCAATACTAAGAGCAATTACTTTAGCATTGCGTTTTTCAAATTCAGGTTTTAGTTTAGAAACTTCCCCTAATTCGGTAGTACACACAGGAGTATAGTCGGCAGGATGGGAAAAGAGTACAACCCAGCTATCCCCTGCCCAGTCATAAAAGGAGATATCTCCTACGTTAGAAGCCTGAGTAAAATCAGGTACCGTGTCACCTAATCTAAGAGCCATAATTGAAATTTCCTAAAAAATTTTAGACAAGCAATTTATTATCTTGCCACAAATGCTTTGACCTAAGCCTTTATTTTTGTTCTTTATTACAATTCTAGATATTTGTCGGCAGTTGATGGAAAAGTATTGCAGTTACTGAGATAAGATGAAATGATATAAAACAAAAATTAATCTTGTAGAGAAATAGTCAACTTCTCTGTAATTATTTATTCAGTATTGGGAGGAATGAGTTTGATGAAGAGATTGGTAGGTGCGATCGCCACAGTATTATTAACTGTATGTTTTTGGGGATTTTCTGGCGTGACTCAGGCACAAGCGATAGACTTGGGCTTGAACTATTATAGTCAATCATCCCCTCTGTTAGCGGTAGCAGTATCAGAACGTCGTAATGATGCTGATGCCAAATTGGGAGAAGTAGGCAGAAAGATCGATCTTAATAATAGTGATGTTCGGGATTTTCGTGAATTACGCGGATTTTACCCTACTCTAGCTAGCAAAATTATTAAAAATTCTCCCTACGAAACTGTAGAGGATGTTTTGTCTATTCCTGGTTTGAGCGATCGCCAAAAAGAAAGATTACAAGCTAATTTAGATAACTTTGTAGTTACTGATATTGCGGATGTAATGACTTCTGGCGATAATCGCTATAACCCTGGAGTGTACTAAAAACTAATAGTTATTTCATTAATTGTTTTTCTTAACCACGCTCTCTTCTTGGGTGTGGTTTTTTATTTTTCCTTAGATTTATTAATAACTTTTCTTAAACAAAACACGATAAACAGGTTTACCATCCGAGAGTACATACAATTCTCTTTCTGTTGCTATGGGTAAAGGATTAGTATCTAACCAAGTTTCTGAATGTTGTCGAACCAAAAGAGGATGAGCAGAAAAGCGATCGCCCATTTCGATGGCCACTTCTTCTATATCAGATTGCAAGAAGACCATACCATCGGTTACTAAATAATCTACCAAAGTATTAACTAATAATGGTTGAACTACTCTCCGTTTTTTGTGTTTTTGCTTAAACCAAGGATCGGGAAATTGGATGGTGATGTAGTGTAAAGAATTGGTAGGTAAAGATTCTAGTAGTGTAGTAGCAGAAGTATTGATATTACCAAAAAGATAATGAAGATTGCTTAAGCCTAGTTCATCTCTTTTTTGATTGGCACTAGTAACTAAAGATTCACGGATTTCGATACCAAGAAAGTTTTTTTCTGATTGTAGTTGTGCCATCTGTAATAAAAATCCGCCCCTGGCACAACCAATATCTAAATGGAAGGGATTATCTGAAGTAGTATAAATTTTATTCCAGTCGGGAAGCGCGATCGACTTTTGAAATTTACGACTCAGAGGGTTAACGTGTTGACGAATACGGAATTTGGGCAAATTAGATTTCTCCTAAAATTTTTGCTTAATGGCGTGATTTCTTTTTCATAAGATATAATTCTATTTAGGTAAAATTCGATCGCAAAAAAAGAGAGTTCCTGAAGCGACACAAAGAGGAATAGTAAATAGATTAAGTAAAGGAATACTAATTAGACCTAAACAAACAACACCAAAGCTAGCACTAGCAGGTAAACTACGAAAGACTATACTTAATTTTTGCCGAAAAGGTAGTCTTCTTCTTTCTAATGGAGAATCTAAAAAATCTAGACAAACTATAGTAACGGTAAGAGTTAAAGAACCTATAGTTGAACCTAAAGTTCCTATGCCGACGATAAAGTTGAGCAAAAATAAGGGAATTCCTACCACAGCAATTAAAACTAGTTTTTTTAATTCAAATAAAATTGCTCTTCCTATATCCCTAAAAATACTTACTTCAATAATTTCGACTTTACCCGTACAGAGTTTTTCTAGTTGTTCTGATAGTTGCCCATACCAAGGTGCGCCTAACAGGACACCAAATTGAGTTAGTAAAAAGCCTGTTGCCACTAGCAACACTAAAATTAATAGCAAACGTAACAAGAAAGATAATCCGACAGTTGCATAATCCAAAAAACCAAGCCAAGCAGGTAAATTAGCAATAGTACTATCCAGCCACCGAGAGACATCTACGGTTACATCTTCAACTATATGGAATCCAAATAATAATAATCCACTATAAAGAGCGATCGCTACTACCAAATTAACTAAAATGGGTATAGCTATGTATTGCCACAATCTAGGGTTACGGATAAAAGTTACCAATGCCCTAAAAGGATAAGTTGCTCCTGTAATCAACCCAAAACCACTAAGAATACGCACTATAAATTCAGTTTTTATTTATTCAATTTTAAAAATAAACTATTTATCATTGACAACCTCTAGGATTATCCCAAGTGCGTTGTTCTCCAACTTGATGAGGATTATAAGCTACTAACTCGACTATGCCATTTTCATGGAAAATCCAGCCTTGTGCAGGAGGTTTACGAGTTTTCTTGGGTTTTACTGTTGTTTTTTCTCTATTTGAGCTAATTTCTTCATCAGATGAAGTAATAGGTTGAACTAATCCTACTTCGATCGAGTTTTCTGTTAACAACTACAGATTTGATTGATGCAGCAATGCGTGGAGAAGAAATACTGATTACTAAAGACAATATTTCAGTAGTACAACTAATACCAGCTAATCCTGTCAAGCAATCTCGTAAACCAGGTAGTGCTAAAGGTATGGTATGGATGTCTGATGATTTCAATGAAACACTAGAGGACTTTAAAGAATATATGGAATGAGACTTCTATTAGATACCCATACATTCTACGTTAATTCATTGTTAATTCCCAGAAGTAATTTTATAAATTACCCATTTGCCTTCTCGATCTACTATTTCCTCAAGAGCTGAATGCCAGTCAGAGCGTGTCAGAAGGTAATTTGCACCAAACTTTTTTGCTGCTTTTACTAATTCAAAACTACTCCGATTGCGATACAAAATATCTAGATTGCGATGAGACAAAGGTGGTTGTATTTTTCCTAAGATAGCTTCCAAGCGATTTGCCCATTCTTGTACTCCTCGATCTGTATAAGGAAAACTATAAAACGTATACACAGTAGATCTCTGAGAATAAAATCGAAATTTAGTCAGTGAAGGAGGTGTCAAAATAAGAGCATCTTCCTCACTCTGCTCTCGAAATCGTAACGCTAATCTAGTCACTTGATCTTTAGGAGTAACCTGACTTCTAGTACCACTAATTTGACTTTGCACGAATTTAGACAAATTTTCGGGCAGACTTCCTAGAAGTCCAAGCATCAAGAACATCCAGGAAACTATAGCCAAAGGATAAACCATCGTTTTAATTAAGCGACCAAGTTGTTCAAATTCTTCAATAAAAAAGGGAAAAGCGAGGACTAGAAATAAAATTATTTTCAAGACAATTCGATTGAACGCAACTGTAGGGGATGCAGGAGATGGATAGAGAGCCAGAAATAACAATGATGATAAGATTATTATCCCCGTAATTAGACGAGAGCGAAGCAATTGTAACTTGTTTATTTTTTTTAAGACTACTAAGCCTAAAGTGACTAAAAAAAGCAAAATGGTACCATTTTTGTTGATTAGTGTCACTAATAGAAGGATACAGATAGCTAGATTTTTTTGGCGGTAATGTTCTTTGATAAGAACACTAATAGCGATTATTATCATCAGTTGGGCAAAGGGGGTTGTTCTCGCTAGCTGTAGTTTTGCTATCAGAGCAACGGGATATATTTCAACAAAAATATATCCTATTAAGAGGGTAAATAGAGATGTCAAAATAACGATCAAAAGACGCTGTTTATCTTCTGAATGCAGAGAATCTGAGCTTTTAATACATAAGACTCCGCTTGCCATTAAAAAAATAAAACTTCTCCAATTTTGAATCGGAAAATGAGAGGGAATAATATGGTGAGGATGTCGAAGATATCCGTAGAGATAGATAAACTCTTGATTGCTAATTAAACCACTACTTGTATTCCCACTAATTTTCATAGGTAAATAGATCGAGAAAGCAAATATTCCTAAGATAAATAAGGGAGGAATGATTTTGGCAAAATTATTATTTTTCTTGGCATCAACAATCAAAAGTGGCATCATTAAAAGCCCTGGTAGAACTCCTATTAAAAACTGCACAAGACAAGCAAGACCAAAAAATAAATAACTAGTTTTCCAACGCTGAATAAAACCAAAGTAAAATCCCCAAATTGTCAAACCCATTGCTAAAACGGCAGGAATCGGCTCAGCGCGGAAAAGAGAGACATAGCCAACAGTTCCACCAAAACTGGAAAATGCTAAAAAAACTAAAACTGATGCAGCTAACTGAGATTGACCAAACCTTTTTCCAAGGGCATATAGTCCTACAATAAACGAGGAAAAAGCTAGAACATAATAAAGAAAATAGGTAAAGTATAAGTCCAATCCTAATTTAGCTGTTGTCCAATAAATTAAGTACTGATAGTAATATCGAGGAGTGATTTGTAGTAATTCGCGAACATAGTAGTCATTTTTGTAGAGTCCAGGATTGAGTAAAGCGAGTACAGGAGGAATTTCGATCAGATTATTAGAGCTAGGGAAATGATAGCCGTAGATCAATAAAACAATAGCTATGATGAAGGCATATAAGGAAGATTTCAGAAGCCAGTTAGTCTTTGAGTAACTTTTGATTTGATTAGCCATTTCCCTAGAATTTGTCGATATAACAATTAATATCAGTTATGAGTAATCAGGATTATCTTATATCTGATGATCGAGTCTCAAAAGCGTGCTTATCTGTCAAATTAGTTACTACTCTTTTACTTGTCAAGACAAAGGGCAGTGCTTGCATTATTTGTAATCTAAAGTGGAATTAATTCAGGAAAATTAGTTAATAACTGGTCATTATCTAATTCATCGCCTAGTTTAGCAGGAGAAAAATGTACTTGAATCGCTCTGAGTTTTTCTTGATAATGCAGATTAATTAAGGCTTTAAGTCCATATTCTAAAGCTTCCATATCAGCCAAGTTAGTTTCTAAATCAGGTACTTCCCCTTCAGCAGCTACCGCAATAATCACCACTAAATTACGAGTTACAGGTAAAGAAAGCAGTTCATCTTCTGCCAGAGGTTCACTTAAATCTGGCTGTGATAAATATCTTTGGGCAGAATCAGTAAATAATTCATTAACATAATCTCCTGCCTCTCCTTCATTCCAAAATACATCTCCTTCATTACCAGCAGATTGCCAATAAGTACTCATTTGTAAAAGCTGTTGGCAAATTTCGACTAATCCTTCTCCCATAACTTCCAAGTCACCATCTGCATCTACTGCTTCTCTAGCAACTCGGTTGAGTAATCCTAGCAAAGGAGCAATTTCTTCTCCTCCCAAATGGATAAAGACACGACAAACCACAAAACGAGTTTTACCAGCAAATTTATTAAAGCGATCGCGCAAGGAACTCATAGCTTCAATCCTAAAAATAATCTAGTTGATTTTAATTAAATTGGCTATATTGTTTACTTTAAACTTAATTAGGTTAATATTTCACTTTTCGATCGAAATTAACTCTATAAAGCCAAAAAATCCATGCGAGTTCTATTTCTCCATCCTAATTTTCCTGCTCAGTTTCGTCATTTAGCTTCCTCTCTAGCTAAAGACCCCCGTAATCAAGTTTTGTTTGGTACTAATCGTCGTGAAGGTCAAATTGATGGTGTAACTAAAGTTTTGTATGAAAAATCTCGCACTGTTAGACCAGAAACTCATCATTATGTGCGACCCCTAGAAAGTGCAGTCTTAGAAGGACAAGCCGTATATCGTTTAGCGCAACAATTAAAAGATAGAAATTTTTATCCTGACATAGTATATGGTCATTCTGGCTGGGGTCCCACTTTATTCATTAAAGATGCTTTTCCGAGAGCCACTTTCTTGTGTTATTTTGAATGGTTTTATCGTGCTCATGGTTCAGATGCAGATTTCGATCCTAGTGACCCTCTTAATGCAGATGATGAGGCAAGAATTAGAACTAAGAATGCTCCTATTTTAATTGATTTATACAGTTGCGATCGCGGATTATCTCCTACCCGCTGGCAACGGCAACAGTTTCCCTCTGAATTTCACTCCAAAATTAAAGTCCATCATGATGGGGTTGATACTGACTATTTTCAACCCATACCAGGAGCAAAACTGGTCTTACCCCGCATTGGGTTAGATTTATCTGGAGTTGAGGAGATAGTTACCTATGTAGCCAGGGGAATGGAACCTTATCGTGGTTTTCCTCAGTTAATTGAGACTATTTCTATTTTGCAGCAGAAAAGACCCCAATGTCATTTTGTCATTGTGGGTAAAAATAGAGTGGCTTATGGTAAGTCTCTGCCTGATGGTAAAACTTACAAAGAGGCAATGTTAGAAAAATTTACCCTCGATCTCGATCGCGTTCATTTTACCGATTTATTACCCTACGCAGAGTATTTACAAGTTCTCCAAGCTTCTTCTGTTCACGTTTATCTTACTCGTCCCTTTGTTTTATCTTGGTCAATGTTAGAGGCATTATCTACAGGCTGCCTAATTGTGGCTTCTGATACTGAACCTGTTAAGGAAGTAATTGAAGATGGGGTCAATGGATTACTGGTAGATTTTTTTAATCCTCAACAAATTAGCGATCGCGTAGAAGAAGCTTTAGATAATCCCGATAAGATGGCAGAAATTAGAAAAACCGCTAGACAAACTATACTCGATCGCTACGATTTAGCTAAATTACTTCCCCAACATTTAGAATGGATGACTAAACCCTCTGGCAAAAAGAATAACAATAAAAGAAAAATTGGTAAGAAAAAAGGGTTTAACAACCTTAGGTAATTAAGTATAACAACATAAATAAAGTTAACCGGATACAATTGTCAGTAGTTAGTTGTTATTATTTTTTCTTAATAGCTGGAGAGAGCAAATTTCAAACATTCCTAAACTGGTGAATTCTGGCAGTTATTATTTATCCAACAATTTTCACTTAATATCTTCACAACTTTCTCAAATTATTATCTTATCTTTAAGATGAGCCTGAGAGAACAATAGTTAATTCTTCTTCTGAAACTAACGATGCAGAAAAGGTATTCCTGTTTTAGGTAGGTGATTGAATACTTTTAATTCTCTTAGGAAGGTTAGACTATCTTGAGCAATTATCGACACTGAAGATAATGACGTTCTGATAGGTACAAATCGCAGAGGTATTTCTCCGTTCTTAGTGGCAGCGACGTCATTGAAGGACTCATAAGTGATGAGAATTTCTAAGAAAATCATTGCAATGACACTGTTTCAGAGAATAGTGACAGCGACGATTCTCTAAAGCAATTAATAAAAATTTTTAACTGAGAAGTATTGGTTAGTTAAGGGGATAACCTTCTCGATGATAATGCGGGAACAAATCTTATCTTCTTAACAGATAAAAATAAGGAGAAAAACCATGACAGACATTACTCTTAATGACATAACTCAAATTACCAATAATAACTACGATGACTACAATCCCAAAATTTCAGGAGATAACGTAGTTTGGGCTGGCAATCCTGATTTCAACGATCAGGAAATTTTTCTTTACAATGGTAGCGACACCATCCAACTCACTGACAACAATACCTACGACTACAGCCCAAAAATTTCAGGAGATAACGTAGTTTGGGTTGGCAATCCTGATTTCAACGATCAGGAAATTTTTCTTTACAATGGTAGCGACACCACCCAACTCACCGAAAATGATACCTATGAGTCAGATCCACAAATTTCGGGAGATAATGTAGTCTGGTCTGCTTATGAT
>JAAUYH010024133.1_pt1 | contig 16188 bp, 11 predicted proteins | sample 7278061 | NCBI WGS metagenome assembly JAAUYH01 (sample SAMN14350203, study PRJNA611818) | marine sediment metagenome | isolation source: surface marine sediment (0.6m) | place: French Polynesia: Moorea | collected 2018-08 | reverse complement strand
TCAAAATCCAAGTTCAAGGCTGGAAGTATGGCTTGAGCCGTATGATGCGAAGAGTATCAAGTCCGGTTCTTAAGGGAGGGGAGAGTCGTGAGGCTCGAACCTTACCTGACAAGTATTTGGCAACTAACAATCATAACTAAGCATTATGTCTGAATTTTCAACTTTAGTAGATATTCTTCACTACCGATCCCGACAAGAACCTAACCGACTAGCTTACATCTTTTTACAGGATGGGGAAAAAGAAGCCAGGAGTCTGACTTATCAAGAATTAGAGCAACAAGTCCAGGCTGTTGCCAACAGGCTTCGACAAATAGAAGCTAGCGGCTCCCGTGCTTTGTTACTATATCCACCTAGTTTAGAATACATTATCGCCTTCTTCGGATGTTTATCTGCTGGAGTTGTCGCTGTTCCTGCCTATCCTCCCCGCCGAAATAATCAAAATCAGTTCAGGTTACAAGCGATCGCGGTAGATGCTCAAGCCAACTTGATTCTCACCACTACATCTCAATTGCAGAACATCAAAGATAAATTAGGAAAGAATTTACAAGGGATACATTATCTGGCTACTGATAACTTAGAAATTGAACTGGCATCCCACTGGCATCAACCGATAATTAACAGCAATAGCTTGGCTTTTCTTCAGTACACTTCTGGTTCTACAGGAACACCAAAGGGGGTAATGGTTAGTCATAAAAACATAATGCACAATTTAGCAATGATTAATCAGTGTTTTGGTCATAGTTCCAACAGTAAGGGTGTCATCTGGTTACCCCCTTATCACGACATGGGATTGATTGGGGGAATACTACAGCCTATATTTAGTGGCTTTTCAGTTGTTATAATGCCCCCTGTAGCTTTTCTTCAGAAGCCTTTTCGTTGGCTGCAAGCTATTTCTCGCTATAAAGCGACTACCAGTGGCGGTCCTAATTTTGCTTATGACTTATGCGTTAAAAGGATCAAGCCCGAACAACTTGCCAGTATTGATCTTAGTAGCTGGGAGATAGCTTTCAATGGCTCTGAATCTGTTAATGCTAAGACCCTTGATCGATTTGTTACAATCTTTAAATCTTGTGGTTTTCGCCGTGAAGCTTTCTACCCCTGCTACGGTATGGCTGAAACAACTTTGATTGCTTCTGGTGGCAGCAAGACAAGCCTTCCAGTCCTTCAATCTGTCCAGAGAGCAGCTCTAGAGCAAAATCGTTTAGTTCTAGGCAACCAAGAAGATATTGGCTTAAAAACATTAGTTGGATGTGGTCAATCCTTGAAGGAATTGCGAATTATTATTGCTCATCCCGATACTCTAAACCGCTGCTCTCCTGAGGAGGTGGGAGAGATTTGGGTGGCAGGTGCAAGTGTAACTCAAGGCTATTGGAATCGACCAGAAGAGACAGAGCAAACTTTTCAGGCTTATCTAGCAGATAGTGGCGAAGGACCATTTTTCCGTACAGGAGATTTAGGGTTTTTGAAAAACGGCGAGTTGTTTATTACTGGTCGCCTTAAAGAACTAATCGTTATTCGGGGACATAATTATTACCCACAGGACATTGAATGGACAGTGCAACAGAGCCATTCGATAATACGAAACAACTGTGGAGCTGCATTTTCTATCGAGGTAGATACTCAAGAATGGCTAGTGATTGTACAGGAGGTTGAGCGTAATTACCGCAAGTTCAATCTTGATGTGGTAGCAAATGCTATTCGCCAGACTGTAGCTCAACAACATGGATTGCAAGTTTATGCTGTGCTATTGCTTAAGACAGGTAGTATTCCGAAGACTTCTAGTGGTAAGATTCAGCGTTATCTCTGTCGAGCTAAATTTATAGCAGGAACTTTGAATGAAATTGGTAGCAGTTATATACAACGGATTGACAATATTGAAGGAGAACAAGTACTAGATTGGGAGGCACTATTGACAATTTCTTTACAAGAGCGTCTCGAACAGAAGGAGTTCTATCTTCAGCAGATTATTGCTGATGTGATGTGTATACCCAGTTCGCAATTAACTCCTCAGCAACCTTTAACTGCTTTAGGTCTTGATTCTTTACAGGCATTTCAAATTATTGCTCGAATCCAAGAATTTTTGGCAGTAGAAATACCATCTTACTACTTTTTTGAATCAAAGACGACTATTGCTACTTTGTCAGGTTATCTTGAATCTGAAGCTATTAATAAACTTAAACAAGAATGGCAAGTCTCCATCATAAATCCAGGACGAAGAGATGAAAATATTCCTATTTCATATACTCAGCGAGGATTATGGTTTTTAAATCAGTTGATCACAAAAAGTCCCGCTTACAATTTGTCCTTAGCATTAAATATAACTGGCAATCTTAATACTGCTGCCCTAGAACAAGCTATTAGAGAAATAATTAGGCGACATGAGATTCTTCGCACTACCTTTAAAGTAATTAATAATTCTCCAGTACAGGTCATTGCTTCCGATTTGACTGTGCCCTTGACAGAAATTTCTTTACATCTGCTACCACTGCAAGAACAGTCTCTAGAGACTCAACGAATAATCAGCGAAGAGATTGAGTATTCCTTCGATCTATCTAAAAATCCTCCTTTAAGAATTACTCTTATGAAACTAGGGGTAACTTCTCATATTATGCTCCTGGTAATGCACCACATTATAGCTGATGGCTGGTCGCAGGAAATATTTATAAAAGAGTTGAATAGTCTTTACACAGCTTTTTCTAAGAAAGAGCCTTCCCCTTTACCCGAACTGTCCATTCAGTACGCCGACTTTGTGCAATGGCAACGGCAGAAGTTAAGTACAGAGCATTTAGATACTTTACTAAAATATTGGCGTCGGCAACTAGTCAATGCCCAGCCACTCTTGAATTTACCTACCGATAGAGTCCGACCTCCAGTACAGACCTATAGAGGTCAGACTATATCATTTGTCCTCGATGCTAATCTTTCACAACAACTAAAAACTCTCAGTCAACAAGCAGGAGCAACCTTATACATGTTCCTCCTAACCGTTTTTGTTATCCTTCTTTTTCGATACTGTAACCAGGAAGATATTATTGTTGGTTCTCCCATTGCTGGACGTAACCATCGCTGTCTTGAACCTTTAATTGGTTTTTTTGTAAATGTTCTAGCCCTTCGCATTGATGTATCGGGCAACCCAACTTTTTTGGAATTATTGCAGAGGGTACGACAGATAAGCTTGGAAGCTTATGCTCATCAGGAACTACCTTTTGAAAAATTAATTGAAGAACTCCAGCCAAAACGTTCCTTAAGCTATACTCCATTGTTTCAAGTTATGTTTGTCTTGCAAAATTCACCGATAGAGAAATTCACTTTATCCAATCTAACTGTAGCTCCTTTAAAGTTAGAAAACCATACGTCTAAGTTTGATTTAACTCTATCAATGACAGAGACTGAACAAAGACTGATGGGAGAATGGCAATACAACAGGGATTTATTTGATGCGGCTACTATTACTCGGATGGCAGGACATTTTCAAACCTTACTGACGGAAATTGTTGCCAATCCTGAACAGAGGGTTGCCAATTTCTCCCTGCTGACACCAGCGGAGCAGCATCAATTGCTCTTTGAGTGGAACGATACCCAGACAGATTATCCCCAAGATAAGTGCATTCATCAGCTATTTGAAGAGCAGGTTGAGAAAACTCCCGATGCAGTAGCAGTGGTGTTTGAGAATCAGCAGTTAACCTACCAACAATTAAATCAAAGAGCTAATCAATTAGCACATCACCTGCAAAGCTTGGGAGTCAGACCCGAGGTGCTAGTGGGTATTTGCGTGGAACGCTCCCTTGAAATGGTGGTGGGACTGTTGGGAATACTCAAGGCTGGTGGTGCTTATGTACCCCTTGACTCTAATTATCCCCACGAACGGCTAAATTATATGTTAGAAGATTCGGGTGTTCAGGTGCTATTGACCCAACAGTGTTTACTGGAATCTTTACCATCAAACCAAGCACAGTTGGTTTGTTTAGATACAAATTCGGGGGTGATTGAACAACTCTCTCAGGAAAATCTTGAGGTTAGGGTAAGTTCGGATAATTTAGCTGATCTCATCTATACTTCTGGTTCTACAGGAGTTCCCAAAGGGGTTAGTATTATTCATCAAGGAGTAGTACGATTAGTTAAAGAAGCTAATTACGCTAGCCTCACCTGTCAAGACGTGTTTTTACAACTTGCTCCTATTTCCTTTGATGCTTCAACCTTTGAAATTTGGGGGAGCTTACTTAATGGAGCTAAGTTAGTGGTTATGTATGCTCATACTCCTAATTTGGAAGAGATCGCTGGCTTCATTGAGAAATACCAAGTTACAACCCTATGGTTAACGGCTGCTCTATTTCATTTAATGGTAGAACAACAGTTGGATAAGTTAAAATCTGTGCGACAATTGTTGGCAGGCGGGGATATTTTATCTCCACCTTATGTAGAAAAGGTAATTAAGTTTTTACCAGAGTGTCAACTAATTAATGGTTATGGTCCTACAGAGAATACTACTTTCACTTGTTGCTATCTGGTTAAACAATCAAGAGTTAATGGGACTTCTGTGCCCATCGGTCGCCCCATAAGCAACACCCAAATATACATCCTAAACAAACACCTTCAACCAGTGCCAATAGGGGTAACCGGAGAACTCTACATCGGAGGTGATGGCTTAGCCAGAGGCTACTTCAATCGCCCAGAACTAACTAGCGAAAAATTTATACCTAATCCTTTCAAGAATTTGGAATTCGGAATCAGGCATTGTGAAAAGCTATACAAAACAGGGGATTTAGCCCGCTATTTGCCTGATGGCAACATCGAATTCCTCGGTCGCATCGATAACCAAATCAAGATTCGTGGCTTCCGCATCGAACTCGGGGAAATCGAAGCAGTCCTCAACAGCCACCCCCAAATCCAACAAGCCGTAGTTATTGCCACAGAAGAAATTAGTGGAAACAAACGCTTACTAGCATATCTAGTTACCTATGCTCAAGCAATCACCATCAACCAACTACGTGAATTCCTCAAACAGAAGCTACCAGAATACATGGTGCCTTCTACCTTTGTTACCTTAGACACCCTACCCTTAACACCCAACGGCAAAGTAGACAGGAAAGCTCTACCAGCACCAGATAGAGAAATCACCCGAGAATATAAATACGTCCCACCACGCACGCCAATTGAAAAAATAATAGCCAATATCTTCGCTTCTGTTTTAGGTATCGAAGCAGTAGGCATTAACGACAACTTCTTTGAATTGGGAGGACATTCTCTACTTGCTATCCGAGTTATTTCTCGTTTGCGGACTAGCCTATCAATAGAGCTTCCTTTACAAAGTTTATTTGAATTTCCTACAGTTGCAGATCTTGCCAAGCATGTTGAGACAGTTCGTCGGACAGTACAAGTTACAGAGACAAATATTGTAGCTATACATCCACGAACTATAAAGCCTTTATCACGCAATGCGGAAGGAAGTAATTATTTTCCTTTATCGATCATGCAACAACCACGCTTTTTGTTATATCAAGTCGAGTCTAGTTTCAACCTTCTTCAACAGCGTCAACAATTTAATCAAAACAGTTCATTTTCCCAATATGCTACTCTAGGTGCTGCTTATAGTAAACTTGGCTCCTTCAAGGCGTACTATTTAAAAGGAGAACTAGAGCGGAGCGCCTTAGAACAGAGCTTAAACGCAGTTGTAGAACGTCATGAATCCTTAAGAACTACGTTTGTACTCATAGAAAACCAAGTAGTTCAAAAAATTGCGACAAAACTGACAGTTTGTATTCCTATAGTGGACCTCAGCAATTTACCTCAGCTAGAACGGGAGATGGAGTCCAGACGTTTAGCAAAACAAGAAGATTGCGAACCTTTCGATCTACAAAAAGGTCCTTTGTTCCGAGCCAAGCTGCTCAAGCTGAGTGAGACAGAATATATATTTTTTCTGAATCTGCACCATATTATTATGGATGGTCGGTCTATTGAAATATTGATTCGAGAACTGGAACTGTTCTACGAAAGCTTAATAAAGAACCATTCATTACCATCAGTTTCCCCCTTACCCATTCAGTACGGAGACTTTGCTAGCTGGCAGCAAAATTACATTCAAGGGCAAGTTTTAAAAAGCCTACATACCTACTGGGAAGAACAGCTATCAGGTGTAGCGCGAGCTTTAGATTTTCCTACTGACTATCCCCGTTCGGCAACTTTTAAATTTCAGGCAGCTAGCCAACAACTAAAGCTATCTAAAGATTTAGTCAGCAATATTAAAGCTCTAAGTACCCGATTGGGAGTAACTTTATTCATGCTCTTGCTTGCTGCTTTACAAATATCTATACATTCCTATACAGAAAATCCAGAAACCCTGATCACAATTCCCATAGAAGGACGCAACCATGTAGAGACTAAAGATTTAATCGGTCTATTTAGTAATGGAGTTGTGTTACGTACAAATTTATCTGGAGACCCTACTTTCAACGAGCTTCTAGGTCAAGTGCGTCAAATTGTTTTGGGAGCATTCGAGTATCAATCCTTACCTTATATGAAACAGATGGAGATTTTACTAGAAGAACATAAGCTGAGTTTTTTACCACTGCTTCCCGTTTCGTTTAATTATATACAGCATCGAATCTTTCCTCCGGAGTTTTGTGGGTTGAAGACTAAAAGCCTCAACTTTGATCGCGAACCAAGAGCGGGAAATGATATATCTCTTTTCTTGTACGACGAAGGAAACGAGATTTGCGGGCAATTAACATATAATAATTATCTATTCCGCAGCACTACGGCCACAAAGATTTTAACCTGTTTGCAAACAGTTCTCGCCAATGTCGTAATAAACTCTAATCGAAAATTGTCGGAATTATCCAGTTAAAAGAATGAAAACTAAATTACCCGATGTTGTAAATATACCGCCTTTTTTACAAACAATTCAGTGGATTTCACGACCCCTAGAATTTTTAGATGCTTGTGCGCGGAATTATGGAGACATTTTTACTGTCAGATGGAATAATTTTCCCCAGGTATTTATTAGCAATCCTGAAGATTTACAAGAACTATTTGCTATTAACCCTAAGTTTTTCGGCTCTATTCCTGGAAATGGTCCTTCAGGCGCTTTATTAGGAGAAAACTCCGCCATCTGGTCGGAATACGAGCAACACCAGCGACAGCGAAAAACGTTTATGTCTATTTTTCATGGGGAATACATCAGCTCCGCTGTCGGACTAATAACTGACATCACCAAACAAGTGACTAGTAATTGGATTCCAGGCAAACCATTTTCTGTCCGTTTATCTATGCAAGAAATCTCTCTTCAGATTATCTTAAGAACTGTACTAGGGTTAGAACAAGGAGAGAAATTAGAGCAATTCAAGCAACTTTATACTTCGCTACTTGACTATGTCACTGGTTCTCCTTTAGTTTCTAGTTTGCTCTTTTTTAATTTTCTCCAATCTGACTTAGGGTCTTGGAGTCCCTGGGGTCGGTTTCTACGTCAAAAATCTCACATAGATAGACTCATTTACTCCGAGATTCAGCAGCGAAGAGAAGATTTTAAATTAATTGGTACAGATGTCTTAAGTCTTTTGCTATCCGTTAGTATGGAAGCTGATCGGCAATTTTCAGATATCGAACTGCGGGATGAGGTGATGACACTTCTATTCGCGGGACATGAAAGTAGTGCTTCGGCGCTAGCATGGGCTTTGTATTGGATTCATAGTCTGCCAGAGGTTCGAGACCGATTGCTTGAGGAAATTAAGGCTCTCGGATCAAACCCTAATCCAATGGACATTGTTCAACTTCCTTATCTTACATCGGTTTGTCGGGAGACCCTACGCATTTACCCACCAGGTTTGGTAGCTATTGCTCGAATTGCCAAAGCTCCTATCCAGTTAAGAAACTATGTGTTTGAAACGGGTACTGTGCTAGTACCTTGTATTTACTTGACTCACCAACGCCAAGAACTATACCCGGAACCTAAGCGTTTCCGACCGGAGCGATTTTTAGAAAGGAAATTTTCCCCTTTTGAATATTTGCCATTTGGTGGCGGTCACCGTCGCTGTATAGGGATGTCTTTTGCGCAGTTTGAGATGAAACTAGTACTAGCGACAATTCTGCTCAACTTTCGTCTATCAATGGTTAGTAATCGCTCATTTAAGCCTTTACGTCGAGGCGCAGCAATGGCTCCTCCAGTAAATATGAAAATGATAGCATCCCCAGTTTAATAAATTAAATTAAAATCAAATCCAAAATCGAACTTATGAATATTTGCATCTCGGAAAAATCCAAACAACAATTTTACGAACAGGGTTATTGCATTCTAAAAAATGCAATTTCCAAGAAACATTTGGAAATACTTGGCGACGAATGCGATCGCATTTTAGCAGTGACTCAAGAGGAAATGGAGCAAGCAAAAACGGATATTAAGAAACTAAATCACCGTGATCGCCGTTACTTTTTCTGTGCTTATCACCAAAGCGATCGAGTTCACGAGTTTATCTACAGCGACTTAATGGAGCAAATCTGCCGCAGTTTTCTTGGAGACACGGCTTACTTTTTCTATGAGAGCTACGTTGTTAAGTCTCCTTGGAAAGGCATGGAGTTCAGCTGGCATCAAGATTCGGGATATATTGCCAGCAAACATAAACCCTATATAACTTGCTGGTGTACTCTTGACGATGTTAATCAGGAGAGAGGATCAATCTATGTTCTTCCCTATGAAGAAGCAGGTACTAGGGTAAAACAGCCACACTTTCTTCTCGAAGAAGGCGGGATCGAAATGGTTGGTTACTTTGGCGATGCGACTGGCATCCCCATTATTGCTTCAGCTGGCAGTATTGTCATTCTTTCTAGTACGGTTTTTCATCGCAGTGGCAAAAATACTAGTGACTATATTCGTCGCGCTTATTTAGTCGATTTTTGCCTCGAACCTATTATGAGCTATGAAGATGAGACAAAGCTCTACTCGATGGCAGAGCCGTTTTTGCAAAATGGACATCGTGTTAGGTAATCATTAGACCTGTTGTGAAATAGGGAATCATAGTGGTAATTATAGTAGGAGTACCCCTGTTAAGGAGAGTGTTTGTACTAAGAGAATGTCCTGATATTCGACGAAATAATAGGGTTTTACACACTTTTGGTTTAATACTTCTCTCAAAAAATATGAGCTAGTTCAAAAAGTAATTTTTGAGTTTTAGCGCTCGCGTCCTAAAATTCCCATAAGTCCTAGCTAGTACATTGGATTGCCTTAACAAGGGTAGTATAGTAGGAGGCAAAAAAGAGGACAGGATAGTTAAAGTGCTAAACCTTCAACGAGTACTGAGGGATGACCGTTGGCTGAGAGCCTTAACAGGACTAAATCGAAAGGCTTTTGAGGAGTTAAAATCGGCCTTTGTACGAGAGCTAGAGGAGCAAGAGGTACCACGTCGTAGTCAGAAGCGAAGACAAAGGGCCAAAGGTGCAGGTAGAAAACCTCGTCTAGAAACGGTGGAGTCAAAACTAATTTACATCCTGTTCTACTTTAAGTGTTATCCCACCTTTGATTTAGCTGGAGTCTTGTTCGACTTAGACCGCTCTCAGGCTAATCGCTGGATGCACCGATTACAGAAAGTATTAGAAAAGGCTCGCTTGGTTGAAAATGGCACTACCGAAACGGAAGCTCACAACCATGGAGGAGTTTATCGAATCGTTTCTTAGGATTTCAGGGACTCCAAAATGAGTTTGTGAATGTGGAAATTCCCCACAAGAAGCCGAAGGGAGGTGAGCTAACAGAGGAGCAAAAGGAAGAAAACCGTGAGTTAGCTAGTGAACGAGTTGTTTGTGAACATGCTTTTGCCGGAGTTAAACGCTATGGCATTGCTACAGATGTGATACTGTTGGCGAATGTGCTACAGACCATCTTACACAAGGTATTACTAATGATTAAAGTTAAGATTTTTCGTTATTGTAATACTATTAATTTCAGTAAAGATTACTTTCGCCAACAGTATCAGATGTATACCGAAACCGGCTCCAGGACTTTGATGACCATTCGATGTTTACCGCCGCTGGGTTGTGGAACTTCTATCTGATGGCTGCTTAAGAAAGAACGCAGAAGATAGGCACAACATAAGTGTTATTTGATTTTTAGGACAGTATACTATTTCACAACAGGTCTATTGTTTACATACTTTCTAAATCGGATTTAGTATTACAAAGAGGCAGAAAACAATAAATAAATAGGTTTTTATTAGGAGAAAACTAATGTCAAAAGAAACAGTTCGCATTGTGGCTCACCTCGTATCCCTACCGGAAAAAGTAAATGAATTGAAATCGCTTTTAGCACCTCTGATCGAGCCGACCCGTAGAGAAAAAGGTTGTATTCAGTATAAAATATTACAGAACCGCGAAATATTAAATCATTTTACTCTTGTTGAAGAGTGGGAAAATCAGACTTTGTTTGAACAACATATTGCTTCAGAACATATTCAAACGGTCAGTGACAGAATAAATTCTCTGTTGGCAGAAAAACCAAATGTTGGCTTTTATGAGTTGGTATAATAGAATTTACTGAAAAAGTCTGAATAAAACGTAAGTACAGACTTAAAGGTCAACTAATTAATACCTGACCATAGTCTAATTTAACTATGCGATCGCAGTCTTGAAAATAGCGATCATCATGACTGACAGCAATTACAGTTTTACCTCTGCTTTTTAATTCGGGTAGCAGTTTTTTATAAAATACTTCCTTAAACAGGGGATCTTGATCTGATGCCCACTCGTCAAAAACATAGATCGGACGATCTTCTAAGTATGCAGTGAGCAACGCTAAGCGTTTGCGCTGTCCTTGAGACAAATTAGTGGTGGATAAAATACCGTCTTTTATGGTTACTTTGTGTTCTATTTCTAATAATTTTAAATAGTTTTGAATTTCTACTTCTTGATTAGCTTCGATACCCAACAGGCGCTCAAATAAATAAAAATCATAAAAAATGACCGAAAACTGTTGTCGATACCATTCGCGATTATTATCGGTTACAGAAATATTATTAAACAAAATCTTACCGCGATTGGGAGTATACAAGCCTGTAATTAGTTTAACTAAAGTCGATTTACCGCTACCATTACCACCAACAATAAAAACAATCTCTCCTGGCTTAAATTTTAGATTGATACGATCCAAACTAAACTGGTGTTCTTCTTTTTCTCCTTGATAGGCGTGATGAATATCGACTAATTCTAAACTCTTCCAATCGCGATCAAAGTTACTCCCAGTCGGAAAAGTTGGTTCGATGATCTGTTCGGTTAAAGATAATCCTAAAGACTCAATATTTTCTAGAGCTACACTAGTTTGACTTAATAAAGGTAAAGTAGTTAAGATACTCCGCAAGGGAGTAATAGCATATAAAAAAGTTAGAGTATAGCTACTTAAAACCTCTTGAGGAATAAATATAAATCTGGGCAAAACCAGCAATAAAATAGCCAGAGGAATGAAAAATAAACCTAATCCATATCCCCCAGCGATCGCAAAACTGGTCATTCCCTGCATCCAATGATAGCGTACCCTAGCTGCGGTAGCTTTTAAGTCTTCACAAAAAAATTCATTGCGTCTTTGACGGTGTAGTTTTAATTCTTTAATACCTTGAGTAACAGTTTGAAAATGCTGGAATAAAACATCTTGTTCTGCTCTGGCAACTTTAAATCCTGCTCTACCTCGGTTAGCAATGTATTGATAGCTAAAAATGCCTAAAATAATCACTCCCAAAAAAAGGCAAAACACGGGGAAAGATAACCAACATAAATAAGCAAAACAACCAACCACTAGAGAAATATTGACCCCCATTCCCGAAACTGCAATCGAAGAATCGGCAATAGTATTGACATCTTCGGTCATTGCTGCCAATAGTTTGGGAGTGCCTAAAATTTCCAAACGACTTAAAGGACAAGCTAAAATCCGCTCGCTAAGTTTTAAACGAAGATTGTAAATAACATCTTGTGATAGTTGAGTTAGTAAAATCCAAGATACTGCCGAAGAGATCATCAGCAATAAACATAAGCCAACAAAACTAGCTACTGTGCTGATCAATACTCGTTCTATATTCTGCAAAATATAGTTAATTAGAGCAATTAACCCGGCACTGCTAGCACCAGTAAAAAGACTCGCGATCACTGCAATAATAAACAGTTTGCCAGATTTTTGACACAAAAGTCGGATAATTTTCATCAATTACAGAACCCTTTTTTCTTTCCTTAACTTGTGACTAACGACTAACGGTTAAAAGATATCAGCAGGGTCAGCACCGCGTAACTTACGAACAGCAATTGCGCCTGAAACAAAACACATTAATACAGTCAAACCAAGAATAAATACAACTCGACCCAAATTTGTTGCCATTGGCAAACGAGCAGCATCTTTAGTTAGATCGTATAAGGTGATTTCCAAGAAAGAATATACCACCTTTAAAAAGGTAAAACTAATGCTGCGTAACTGGAGCCATCTATGAAAGGTGGTATATTCTTTCCGGGAAAAGGCCTAAGCAAGTAGAAACAATTAAGCCTGGAATAAAACCCAAAGTAGCTAGCAATAGGGCTTCTTGTAGGACTGTTTTAAGCAAATACCAATCAGCATAGACCATTGCTTTTAAGGTGGCATATTCAGCTAAATGATTTGTGATATCCGTATACAATATTTGATAAACAATCACGCCACCGATAAAAACGCCCATCAATAAACCGATGCTGAAGATCACACCGATTGGCGAACTTTTCTTCCAGTAACCTTGTTCAAAATCAAGAAACTCTTGCTTAGTCATCACTTTTACATCTTCTGGCAAGTTAGACACTAGTTGTTGACGCACTTGCTCTCGATCAACTCCTGGTTCGAGGGTAAGCAATCCAAGATCGATTTCTGATAAACTGCGTCCAACAATTCTTAAAAAATTGAGGTCACTGCTAATTAGCAGACCATCGGCAGACATAACTCCACCTCCTAATGCAAATAAACCTCCTACTCTAATTTTGCGACCGTTAATTTCTGTAAAGATAACTTGTCCTTGACTAAATTTAATCGCTATTGGTCCATACTCCGAGCGCGACAGGCGATCGAATAAAACCACATCAGCACGTCTAATATCATCTAAATTATCATTAATTTCTGCTAAATTAAAAATAGGTTTATCTGGGTTGAAAGCTAAAATAGTAATACCTCTACTGCTTTGATTTTGAGGATTTTTCCACTGTCCTCCTCCTATGTAAAAAGGACTAGCTGTAGCCACACCATCTACTTCCAAAGCATCGTAAAGACGGCGACGTGGAAAAGTACTCGTGCCGAACAAAGCAACGGATTTCGGACTAATTAGAATTAAATCTGCCTTTAAAGTTTTATGAATCGTAATTGCGTCTTCATACAGAGCATCTTGAAAACCCAACTGCATAAACATGAGAATGACAGCAAAAGCGACACCTGCCAAAGCAACTAAAAAACGACCCTTATGATGTGTCAACTGTAACCAGGCTAGAGGAACTCTTTTGACCATAGTTATTGCCTGATTTAATATTCTAAAACTCATGAGAAAAAACATCTGTTTATACAACACGAAACATCAAATTTAAAGCTCGATGACTACATCCACTTCTAAGTTAGTCAATTTGGCAACTTTTCGACTATCTTCTGGTTTGAGTAAAATTTCAACTTCTACCACTCGACTATCTTCATCAGCAGCAGGATCGGTGTCGAGAATGTCATTTTTATTAATCAGAGAACCAACTTGATGTACCTTACCATGCAGTTCGTCAGGAAAAACACCGCTAGTAATTGCCGCTCTTTGACCTATTTTTACCCGATCGATATCATTTTGGTCTATTTCGGCTACTACCATCATTTGTTCGGTTTGTCCTATTTCGGCAATACCTTTCTCGCTTAGTGCTTCGCCTGGACGAGTATGGATATCTAGAATTTCTCCATCTACAGGAGCGCGAACATAGGCTAATTCCAGATCAGCTTCGGCTTTGGCTACTGCTGCTTGAGCTTGTTTTAACTCCGCCTGTGCTATCTGCACGTCAACAGGGCGAACTTCTGCTGTCTCCTCTAGGGTGGCTTGAGCTTCGGCTAACCTAGCATTGAGAGTACGTTGTGTGCGCTCAAAAGTTGCTCTGGCTTCGTTTAACCGTTCCCTGGAAGTTTCCAAAGTTAATTTTTTACTATCTAACTCTGATGCTGAAATTGCTCCTTCATTAAACAGTTGTTGATTGCGCTGCCATTCTGTTCGAGCATTATCTAATTCGGCAACTAATTTAGCAATAGTAGCTTGTTGAGTTTGTATCTCTCCTGCCAATTCGGCTTCCAGATTGGCGATCGCAGCTTGCCTAGACCCAATTGCTCCTTGTTTTGCTCCTGCTTTGACTTTTTCCAAACGTGATTGTGCAACTTCAGATTGTGTTTTTGCTTCATCTAATGCCGCTTGCTGTCGCTGGCGACCATCGAGAATTGCAATTATTTGTGCTTTTTTAACGCGATCGCCAACCTGTACGAGCAGCTGTTCTACCTGTACTGCTTCTAAGGAGGTAGGCGCGGATAAGGACATTACTTCTCCTAATGGTTCAATTCTTCCCAAAGCTGCCACCTTTTTGATTTCAGGTAGTTTAGTTTGAGCAGGTGCAGAAGCAGAACTAGGTTGAGGCTTGGGACGACTTAAAAAGCGAACCATAGTTATTGCCGTTATTAATATAATAGGAACAACTACTAATATTCTAATCCACCATTTGAGAAGCTTTAAAGATATTACTTTTTTTTGCTGCGGTTTCTGTTCTCGCTCGGTCAAGTCTTGTCGAACAAAAGATTCTTTACTTACTTGCTCGTTTGGCGAATCGTCAATCTCCGACTTCTCTCTTTTCCTACTTTTACTATTTGGTGACTTTTTTGCCTCTGATTCGGATTGTTCAGAAATTGCTTCTAAAGTAGTTTTGCTAATCTTTGATGAAGACCTATTAAGACTAATTTCTGTGTTTTCTCCATTTTTTTGTAAGTGTTTATTATTGCTACCAAATACTTTATTAGTATCACTATATAAATTAGATGATGTCTCTTGTAGTGATTGTTTTTCAATCGCAGTAGACCTATTTGGCTCTGCTCGAGCAATTAATTGCGAAAAAGGCGTTGCAGTTTGAGTGAATATTTCTTTTAATAATTTTGATTCTATCTGCGAACGACCTTGATATACTGACCAAATTGCCTGTTCTAAATCTTCGGCTAGAGTATTTTTAAGCAAATAGCCTTCGGCTCCTGCTTGTAAAGCTTGAGTTACGTATTCCCGATCTTTATGGCTGCTAAGAACGAGAACTTTAGTTTTCGGAAACTGCTGACAAATTTTTTGAGTGGCTGTTATTCCACTCATTCCTGGCATCTCAATGTCCATCAGCACAATATCAGGCATAAAAGCACCTACTTGTTCTATTGCGCTGTTACCATCTTCGGCAGTACCTACTATTTTTAGCTTCGGTCTGGGTTCAAGCAATGCTTGAATTCCTTGCCTTACGATGTTCTGATCGTCTACTAGCAAGATGCGAATCATAGAAATATTTTTATTTGGTTGACAAAATTATGTCTGCTCTCTTTTAAAGAGTCCAATATTGACGATAGCGATTATTTAATCAGTGACATTTTAACTCTCAATTGTGAGCAGTTTCAAAGAAAAATTTAGTAGTACAAATAACCTATTGCAACTATCCCAGATAATTACCATTACCAGTGTTAAACGAAAGTCAGACGAAAAACTCAAATCGTGTTTTTTGCTGCTGCTCATGATACGATCTCACAGTAGGTTCTTTAACTAATTGAGTGCAGACTCTACTGCGATTACTATTGTTTTTCCAAAGATTATTTTTTTATGAGCGTTACCCACCAAGAGTTTTTTGTCATCATCGAGCGGGATGAAGATGGATTGTTTGTTGGCGAAGTGCCTCAGTTAAAGGCTTGTTACAGTCAGGGTGAGACCATCGATGAATTGATGAGTAATATCAAAGAAGTTGTGGAACTTTGTTTAGAGGAACAAGACGAAACGTCACCTCTTGAATTTGTCGGAGTTCATAACTTGACAATGTTAAATTAAATTCCGCCATCGGCGCGATCGCCAACAGATTGCTTCAAGCGAGAGCGAGTAGAACGAGAGCGATTAACAATCATGTTGAACTACGAGACGAGTAGCCTCTGACGGGGACAATTGCTGGAGGGGTAAAACCGCCTTG
>JAAUYH010257188.1_pt1 | contig 16189 bp, 12 predicted proteins | sample 7278061 | NCBI WGS metagenome assembly JAAUYH01 (sample SAMN14350203, study PRJNA611818) | marine sediment metagenome | isolation source: surface marine sediment (0.6m) | place: French Polynesia: Moorea | collected 2018-08 | reverse complement strand
TTGGCAATACCGGACGGATTAGCGAAGTAAACCCGCTGCCCCTCGCCCACATTGGGGAGAGAAACTTCTAAAGTGCTCCAGAATGCAACGGTAAGAGGAGAATTTGCTGACCTGATTGAAGGGGGAGCACCAAGAGGCGGCAATCTATATCACAGCTTTTCAGAGTTCAATGTGGGCGAGGGGCAGCGGGTTTACTTCGCTAATCCGTCCGGTATTGCCAATATTCTTGGACGGGTGACCGGAAATGATGTTTCAGACATTATGGGCGTGCTGGGAGTGGATGGCGGTGCGAATCTGTTTCTACTCAATCCCAACGGCATTATCTTTGGGCCGAATGCCCAATTGGATGTCAGTGGCTCCTTCGTCGGCAGCGCTGCCGATAGTTTTGCCTTTCCCGACGGCTCTGAGTTTAGTGCGGCTCGTCCTCAATCCCCCAGCCTGTTGAGTGTAAATGTCCCCTTGGGGGTTCAGTGGGGAGCCGCCCAAGCGGGGCCTGTGATCAACAATGCTAACTTGTCTGTGGAACAGGGAAAAACCCTAACGCTTTTTGGAGGCGATCTCACGAGTACCGGGTCTCTGTTGGCGCCGGGAGGAACCGTGGAGGTTTTAGGCCAGAATGTAAGATTGCTTGATAGCGCCGATATCGATGTATCTAGCCCTACTGGCGGGGGCATAGTTTTAATTGGCGGTGATTATCAGGGGCAAGGAGCCACACCGAGAGCAACCAACACCCTGGTAGGTCCCGATGTGACCATTAACGCCAATGCTGAGACTGCAGGAAATGGGGGGAAAGTGATTATTTGGGCTGATCAAGCCACTCAATTTTATGGTTCGGTTTCAGCTAGAGGCGGTAGCCAGATAGGTAATGGCGGATTTGTTGAAATCTCCAGCCCCAGAGCATTAGTATTTCAGGGGGCAGTTGACACCACAGCCCCCAACGGAACAATCGGAACTCTTTTAATTGACCCCACGAATATCACCATTGTGTCCACTGGCGGCAACACAACTGACCCAAATTTGATGTTTGAAGACCCACCAACTGAAGCTCTCATTAATGCCTCAACCATTAATAATTCGACTAGCAATATAATCCTTCAGGCAACAAACAACATTACGTTTAACGATTCAATTAAGATTACCCAAGGAGAAGTTGGATTAACAGCAGAGGCTGGCGGCATTATTCAAGTGAATGAAAATATTTCCACCAACAGGGGTGATATCAGACTAACAGGCAGTGACATCGAAATAAATGATGCCGACATCGGCTTCTCTTCCTCGAGTAGCGTGCCTGGTGAGATCATGTTGACCGCCACTGGACAAGCGGTTGGTAGTCAGGGAAATATTACGCTTAATTCGGCTTCAGTGGCTTCCAACACGAATAACCCTAAAGATGCGCTTAATGTTGAGTTGTATGCTGAGGGAGATATTAAGTGGTTATGCAAAATCAATTTCACATTTTCAGCGCAGAAATCCTTGCTCTGCCTTGAAAGACTGTGAAAATAATTCTGCGCGACTACTTAGGTTGTTAAATGACAGTGATATTTCAGCTAGCACAAATGCTAGTGGCGATGGGGGGAGAGTCATTATCAATAACCCTCAGGGGACTCTCCTTGTCGAAAGGGACTCAAGTATTAATAGTAATTCAGGTGATCTTGTAGGGGCTATCACACAAAGTGGAGGCATTGAAATTACGACTGACAGACTAGTAGTCCAGGACAAAGGAGACATACGGACGAATACACGAGGAAGTATACCGGGCGGCTCTATAACCATTGTTGCTAGAGAAATAGAGATCGTAGGCGAAGTTTCAGCTAGTGCTTCTGAAACAGCAACAGGGAACGGAGGAACTCTTGAGATTGAGGCTGATTCGATCACGGTAGATAGGGGATTTATTGGCTCCGAAAGTGGTGTGATGGCGACAGGAGATGCAGGAGCAATTACGATTCGAACTCGTGAGTTGTTTATTGAAAATGGAGGAAGTATTTCTGCTACAGCCCTAAATGATGGAGATGCCGGAAATTTGACTATTACAGGGGAAAAAGTTGAACTCGTAGGAAGAGGAGAAAAGGAAGAATTAGCGGTCAGCAGTGACAACGGAATAGCTGGTAATCTGACACTCAATGCTGGACTGCTTAGGCTTGAAAATAATGCAACAATAACTGTTAACAGTGACAGCAACCAGGCAGGAATCTTAGAGATTAATGCAGGCTCGGTTAGTTTAAATAATAGCGCCTTTGAAGCTATTTCCAGCAGAGGAGAAAATAGTGGCAATATCACTGTGAATATATCTGGTGCGTTACTACGTCTTGAAAATCAAAGCCGGATTACGGCAGAAGCTCGTGAAGGAGCCAATGGGGGAAACGTCACTCTAAATGCGCCTAACGGGTTTATTTTGGCTCGACCCAGTGGTAACAGCGATATTCTGGCCAATGCTGAGTTTGGTCGTGGCGGAAATATTGATGTACAAACTAACGCGATCTTTGGCTTAGAAGAACGCGATCCTTTGACAGATTTCAGCGACTTTAACGCCAGTTCTGAGTTCAACACTGATGGTGAAATTGTATTAGCAACTTTAGGTATTGATCCCAGTCGAGGATTGTCAGAATTGCCCATCGATGTCGTCGATGTTGCTGGCTTAGTGGCCACGGGTTGTTTGGGGGGAAATCGCTCAGGGGTTGAAGATCAGGGCGAATATACCGTTACTGACCGGGGAGGTATTGCCCAAAGTCCTACCGATCTCTTGTTTCCTGAGGGGGGAGTTGCGAATCTAGCGACGCTAGACAACGACGGAAATTTATCGGATGCCGCCGCCGTTACCGCTGTCGAGATGGATCAACCCTTGGAAGAAGCCCAAGGGTTAGCGTTCAATGCCGATGGTCAGGTGGTGATTGTGAGTCATACATCAGCTGCGACTTCAGATAGGTCGGCATTGCCTGCTACTCATTGTCGTGAACTTTAGTCAAATCATGGGCATTTACCGCTTACTGGGGCGCTTGCTGGGGGGGCTGACTGCTACAATGACTGCTTATTGGATGGTTAAGCCACTGCCCATTCAAGCTGTTGAGATGGCTTCAAATGAGAACAGACTCGAACTTTTAAACGATTTACTGCCTCAGTTTTCTAATGTCCCAACTTTGAATGACCCGATACAAGCTGAATTTTCTAAGCTATCGGCAAGTTCAACTCAAATGGGTTCCCCAGTTGCCCAAGTTCCGGCTGAAATACCCCGAGATGGATTGCCGAGCAACGTGTTACCGCGAGATGGGTCGCCCTCAGAAAGGTTGTCGCCGCTTGAAGAGCTGCAACCATCGTCGCCACCGGAGGATTTACTGGAGCCAACTGCCGCAGATAGACTGCTACAACGTGAGATTGAGTCGGAGGGAGAGCCCCTAAGGATTTTCGTAGAGCGATTCGAGGTGGTCAGCAGTACCGTCTTTGATGCCGATGACCTGGCAACTCTAGCCTGGCAGTCCGCCGTCTCAGACAGCGATGAAGCGATTACCAAGTTAATCGACTCTTATTGTCCTAAATCCAGCTCTGAAGAAGACTCCCCTGACACCTCCGAGGAGGCGACAGAGACTCTTACGACAAACGACGATCGCGCATCTCCTACTCAACTGCCTGACGCTCAGGCCATCCCTGAAACGGGACGCGAACTTAGCTTTGCGCAACTCCTGCAAGCCCGGTCTAGCATTACTCAGCTCTACATCGAGTGCGGCTACATTACCTCTGGAGCAATTTTGCCGCCTCAGGATCCTGAGGATGGGGTCGTGCAACTTCAGGTGATTGAAGGCAGTCTGGAAGCCATTGATGTTTTAGGCGTCCATCGGCTTGATCCTAGCTACGTAAAAAATCGGCTGGCTTTGGCTACCACCCCGCCCCTCAATCAACAACGACTCCTGGAAGGGTTGCAACTCCTCCAACTGGACCCTTTGATTCAGCGGCTCTCGGCTGAGTTGCAGGCTGGGGTTCGCCCCAGCACCAATATTCTGGAGGTGATTGTCACCGAAGCTGACCCGTTTAGCGTTGATTTTATCGCCAATAACAACCGCTCCCCCAGTGTCGGCTCGTTCAGCCGGGGTCTGCGACTCAACCATGCCAATGTGGTGGGCTTAGGCGATGGCCTGAGTGTGGCGTACGCTAATACAGAAGGCAGCAATGAAGTCGATGTCAGCTACACCATTCCCCTCAACGCCCGCAATGGGACGTTGCGCCTGGGGTATGGCGACACCAACAGTCGGGTGATCGAACCGCCCTTTGACACCTTAGATATTCGGGCCAATTCTCAATATTATGAGCTCACCTATCGTCAACCCTTATATCAAGCGCCTACCGAGGAATTTGCTCTGGCGCTAACTTTCTCCCGTCAGGAAAGTCGGACTCGAATTGGCTTCGACGATATTGGGCCTGCCCCGATTGCACCAGGGGCGGATGAAGACGGACGGACGGAAATTTCAGCGATTCGATTCACGCAAGAATGGCTCAAACGTGATGGTCGACGGGTGTTGGCAGCTAGATCGCAACTCAGCTTGGGAGTCGATCTATTCGGGACGACAATCAATGCAGTAGGGCCAGATAGTCAGTTTTTTGCCTGGCGAGGACAAGGCCAGTGGGTGCAACTGCTCAATCCCGATACCCTGTTGTTGATTCGTGCGGATGTCCAGCTCGCCCCTGACCCCTTGCTACCCCTAGAACAGTTTGGCCTGGGCGGTCAAGATACGATCCGAGGCTATCGTGAGGATGCGTTGCTCACAGACAATGGCGTCCTCGCGTCTGCAGAAGTGCGGTTGCCTATTCTAAGGGCTTCTGAAATACAAGGCGTTTTGCAGGTGGCCCCGTTTATTGATGTTGGAACGGGATGGAATGTTGAGTCTAAGAATCCAGACCCCAATACTCTCGTGAGTGCGGGGCTGGGGTTGCTCTGGCGGCAAAGCGATGACCTCACGGCTCGCTTGGATTGGGGGATTCCCCTGGTTTCAAACAACACGAGGAAGCGAACATGGCAAGAATCTGGCGTGTATTTCTCACTTGTATTCAATACCTTCTAAGGAAGAAAAATACGAGGTTTTCTCCCCAGAATAGCGACTTCCAGTCATGGCTTCGTTCGCCTCAGTTTTGGTATGGGGCGCTGGCGTTTGCGATCGCACTCTGCTGCACCCTCAAATCCCCAGTTCAAGCCATCGTTGCTCAACAACGAGCCCAGGCGGGTTGGATCGCCCAGGCCGCATCGCAGCCCGAAAATGAGGCCCAAAGATTGGAGCGGCTAGGGCAGGCCGCCTATGCCTCGAAACAATTTCAGGATGCGGCAACCGCCTTTCAACAGGCCGCCCAAGTTTATGCCGCCCAATCAAACCCAATCAGACAGGCAATCAACTTGGGGAATTTGTCGCTGACTTACCAACGGCTGGGAAAATGGGCGGAAGCTAATCAGGCCATTACTGAGAGTCTCGCTTTACTGCCTTTAGATTCTGAGATCACCCGTACAAGAGATGGACAGTCTGCATTCGCCCAAGTGCTAGATATCCAGGGGCATTTGTCCCTAGCAGTAGGGAGAACCGAGCAAGCGCTGGCGACCTGGGAAAAAACGGCTGAACTGTATGACCAGTTGGGCTATCCAGACCGACGGGCGAACAGTTTGATCAATCAAGCGCAAGCCCTGCGTAAATTGGGGTTGTATCAAAGAGCCGTGATTATTTTGCAGAAAGTGGCGCAGCCTCAAGCGCAAGCTGGTCAACTGCTAGAGGGGTTGGAGGAAGAGCCCCAGAGTGAGTTAGACCTGCAATTGCAACCTGATAGCTGTTGTGAACAGATACAGCCAATGCCGCTCGAGGAAGAGTCCCAGAGTGAGTTAGACCTGCAATTGCAGGCCGCGAGAGTTAATGCCTTGCGAAGTCTAGGGGATACACTGCAAATTGTGGGCAGCTTGGAGCAAGCTGAAGTGATGTTGCGGCGTAGTTTGAAGCAGGCAAAGGCATTGTCTTTGGTTGATGCGATCGCAAACGCCAACCTGAGCCTGGGGAATGTTATTCAAACTAAAGCCCTTGCCGATCTAAAGGCCAAAAATTTGACGCCTGAAAGCGCCATTTCGCTACTGGAGCAGGCGCCTAAACTGGATCTAATTGACAAAGCCCTTGCCCAGACTCGTTTAGAGGCGGCTCAAGAGTTTAAGCTACAGACTGAACAGGCATTGAACTACTATCGGCAGGCTGCAACCGATGAGAGCCCTGTCACCCTGCAGGCGAAACTGAATCAGTTGAAACTCTTAGTGATCTTGCAAAAATGGGCCAAGGCAGACACGTTATCGTCACAGATTACACCTTTATTCAATCACCAATCTCCCAGTCCTGTCACCCTTAAAGCCCAGATGAACTTTGCTGAAAGCTTAATGGAAATGGCCAAAAGTCAGCATAAACCCTTGACGCCAGCCAAGCAACAAGAAGTAGACGCACTTCTAAACAGCGCCCATCAACGGGCAATCGCATTAGGGGATTATCAGGCTAAGTCCTACGCCTTGGGTTTAATGGGCGCGCTTTATGAACAAAATAAGCAGTTCCCAGAGGCTGAGGAGGTTACAAAACAGGCGCTCGAAACAGTCAAGTTCTCCACCGCTGAAATTGCCCAGGCGATCAATGATGCTGAAATTATCTACCGTTGGCATTGGCAGCTAGGCCGTATTCACAAGGCTCAAGGTAAACGGGCAGACGCCATTGTGGACTATGAAGCCGCAGTGGAAACCCTGACCCAATTGCGCCGGGACATTGTCACCAGTAACTTACCCTATCGATTTTCCTTTCGGAGTAATGTTGAAGAACCCATCTATTTAGAGTTGATTGACCTGCTCTTGCAAGCGGATGATCCTGACCAGAAAAATCTAAATCGTTCCCGCGAAATTATTTCCCTCCTCAACCAAGCAGAACTCACCAACTTTCTACAGGAGCCCTGTGAAGCTATCACTCCTCAACAAACCGATAAGGTTGTAGATAAAAAAGCCCCAAAAACGGCTATCCTTTATCCAATAATTTTGCCAGATCGCCTGGAAGTAATCCTAAAGCTGCCGGGGGATCCAAACCTGCATCAATATCGTAGTCGGGTCTCTCAAAATGAGTTAATCAGGACCCTTGAAGCCTTTCAGAAAGATCTCGAAGAAGACTACACATTCAATATCGTTCAGGCAGAGGCTAAGAAACTCTATTCCTGGATTGTGGCCCCCGCCCTAACTTGGCTAGATTCAGAAGATATCGACACGGTCAATCCAAAAGAGATAAACACGGTCGATCCCAAAAAAATCGACACGCTTGTTTTTGCTCTGACGGGGGCTTTGCAAAAAATTCCCATGGCCGCACTCTATGATGGAGAGCAATACTTGATTCAGAAGTATGCCGTTGCAGAAATTCTAGGGTTACAGCTAGATAACCCAACCCCGCTTGAGCGGAAAAGCCTCAACATTTTGGCGGCAGGACTGGCCGAGGTTTCCTCATTGCCTGATGATATTCAGATGAATTTTGCCTCGCTACCCAATGTCAACAATGAATTGAAGGCGATTGAAGCCTCAGGCATTTCCGCCAAGACCATTAGCGACCAAGGGTTTACCCAACAAAATTTCAATACCCTGATCAATGCAGAACAATTTTCCGCAGTCCATCTCGCAACTCATGGACAATTCAGCTCAAATCCCCAAGAAACCTTTCTCCTAACTGAACCCGGTGGGGACAATGATGGCAAAATCGCTGCTGCTGATCTGGCCTTACTTTTTCGGGTGAGAGGGCGGATTCGGCCAGAACCGATTGAATTGCTCGTTCTCAGCGCCTGCGAAACCGCCGCCGGGGATGAACTCGCCACCCTGGGCATTGCTGGAACAGCCTTTCGAGCTGGAGCTCGCAGTGTAATTGCGTCCCTTTGGAGTCTGGATGATGCGCCTACGGTCGATTTTGCTGAGCACTTCTACGAAAACCTGGGGCAATCCGATGTCAGCATAGCTGAAGCCCTACGCTGCGCCCAACTTGCCCTGCTGAATAATCCTCAATTCGAGCACCCTCGTTACTGGAGCACTTATATTTTGGCGGGTAACTGGCTCTGACGGCGAGGAGCTTCTTTGTGATCAATTGGTTCAGTAACCGTCAATTCAAGAGTTTCTGGATTTAAAACGCTAACGAACGTGCTTAGCAAGTCATACCAGTCTTGTTGAGATTGATAGAGATCTGGAAACTCATTGCGAGTTTTTGTCAACTCAGAGAGCATTTCAAACCAGATTTCATTGTCTGCATAGGCAAGGTATTTTTGATATGGTCGTGCATTCTCAAGCGCAGTTTCCAACTCTGGGGGTGACTCAATACGCTTCACCCACCCTCGAACAACAGGGTTCTTAGATGGTTTCTCAGGTTCACAAATAACTGAAAAATGCCAGCTATAAGGCTTGTTGACTTCTAAAGCGTAAGGGAGTTGGAATCCAACTATTTGAGGGTTTCTCAAAAGCTTAATCGCGAATAGATCTGATGAGAGAACCTTTCTGCTATTGTCAAGCAAGACCAACTTTCCAACTCGAATATTATTACCGGATTTTGTAGTTGAAACGTTAGTCTGAGTAATATTTTCGATGTTATTACGAGTAGAGCCATTTCCAACTACATAAGGAATATAAAACCAAAATGTAGGTTGTTTTGAGACAGTCTTTCCTCCCACATCTTCCATTACCGGAGTTTGCAAGTTCTCAACTTGAAGTTCGCTTAACATTTCAGTTTCACCAGCTTTACCTACTTTAAGCTGATCATTTTGAGTTATTTCAAAAGCAGGCATGATTGCCGCTAAAGACTTCAATCCCTCTCCGTCTTCAATATGGCAGATAGGTCCTCGCCCTGCTCCACCTTTCTGCCGACCCGGCGGCAGCCCTCCTAATTGGATATCATCATCATCTGATAATCCAAGTCTATCTATCAAGTCACGCAGCCAATTGGCTTGGGCAGGTTGAATTGACCATATCTGAGTGTAAGGATGATGAGACTTGGGAGGTAAGGAATAAATCAAGCAGATTAGAAATAGGAAAGTGATAGTTAATATAAGCGATTTAATCCAGTTTATTTTCATAAGGATAATTTTTGCTGATTTGTTAATTAAGGTAGGAAGTACTCTTAACCATTAGAAGATTCTTCTGTTTCCTTGCTAGGCACTTTTGGACCCATTTCTTCAGCTTCTCTCATTGTCTGGGTCAAGCTAGGGTTAGTCTTTGAATGAGAAGGATTGTCATTAGGGCTGGCAGGAAGATTTAGCACACATATCAAGCTACTCGTGGTCAAGTAAACTAAGGTGTGTGGTAAGAGAGGAAGCCAATAATTTTTATCAAAAGGCCCAATTTTCTCAAACGCGAAATAACTGATGGAAAGGGAAATTGCACAAGCAATTCCCAGGTTAGTCAAGAATAACGAAGGAGACCGCAGGGCAAAATATCCCACTCCAGCACCAATGAATGAGAGCACAAACATCAAAATATAATCTTCTTTAGGGGATAAAAGAATATGAATTAAGACGCGCTCCCCTCGAGCAGCATCAATTACTTGACTGATAATATTAGCCTGAATGAAAACACCCTTAACCATTTGATCCGTTTTATCAATATTATTATTCGGCTTATACGGTATTCTCCATTCATCCATATTGTCTCGAGTAACACCAATCAAAATGATGCGGTTTTGGGGGGCATCGATATGAAAATTATTCTCATCCTCCGTTCCTATTCTAAGAAAAGAACGGAGACTCACTTGATCATAGCGCTTTCGAAGATCAATACCTGGGTAATTTAATAGAATTTGGCAGCCGCCGAATAGCCCTCTACCTTTGTTATTATAACCCTGATATCCACCTGTATTAGCCAAGATATTGGGTAAAACTACATCCTTGCTAAAGGCATTGCTAAAGGATATCTTACATTTCTTCTCAGATGTCTTTAGATTAGTTTTAATCCCCTCTTCTTTTTGTAAGAAATGCTCAGCCACCAATAAGCCAAAAGATTTTTCCGTGTCACAGGTTTTTGGCTGCGCCAAAGAATTTGGACTTGTTGATGTTTCCACTTCGGCAGATTGGCGATAAATTGCTAACAAGGCGCGACGGACCACTTCATCTCTTTCATGAGCAAAATTAACGAAACCAATTTGATTTTCTAGAGAAAAAGAAGGAGCTAAAATTGGATTGTCATCATATTCATTTTGATCTTGATTTGCGACTGTTTTACATGCTGTGAAAATCGGCGTTCCTTCTTCTTTGCCTTCTCTCAAGATTTTCTCTAAGGCTGAGTTGTTTTCCTCAGATAAAGGATAATCTCGATAAACATCTAAACCTATCGCAATAGGATTCATTGATTTGGCTTTCTTTAACAACTCAGCGAGAGTTTCATCTGACAGAGAACCTCTCATTGTCTCGTCCGGTTCTTCTAGCTGGATTTTGAAATCTTGATCGTCGACAGTAACAATTAAAAAGCGTTTATCTTTCTCAGAGGGAGGGCGATTGCTCATTAAAAAATCATAGAAGGCAAGCTCATAGCCTTCAAAAAAATGAATGGCCCTCAAGAGAATAATCGGAGCGGGGGTCATCAAAAAGATAATGAACACAATGATAGGATGACAACGGCGATGGGCCGTAACAACTGAGGTTCGATTTATGGTGATTTTGACTTCCCGAGATATCGTGATTAACGATAGGAAGAGTTTATTGATTGTTTGTGTAAGATTATTACCTGCCTGCCCAATATTACCCTCATTTTTAGACTGGTCTACGATGAGTTTCTGATTGATTTCTGGAGCAGATTTGTCTGAATTCCCTTGATGATTTTTTGAATTATTCGATGGTTGCGTCATCGGAGACCTCTCTACAATCCCAGCAAATGAAAAGCGCCGCCTAACCAAGGCTCCAGTCGGCCTAGAAGAGTTACGATGTCCTCTTCCAAGGGCTTTCCATCACTACCAATATCCTTAGTTTCTCTCAGTTTCTGGACTATTCTATTTAGATTTTTTGCCGCATAGGACTTATCCGGCTGTTCAGATTCAACTTCGCCTTTTGTTGCTTCCAAAAAGCCTAAAGCTTTCTGTTTGGCAGGATTTAGCATCGCTGAATTCATTAATAAAATTTCAACTTGAGCAACAATTTCAAGAATTTGAGAAGTTGTCAAAGATGACGTCGCCGCCCCTTGACCAATAGATTGGCGCTGAGTCAGATTCCCTAAAGACTGGCCAATCTGTCCACTATTGTCGCCTCTATAGATAAGCACTTGACTCGGCTGGATACTATGACTTTTCTGAGAAAAGCAAGGTAAATCGCCGTTGTCAATAGATTTGGACTGGCTTGTCAAATCAGGAGCGACAGCAACTTCCCCATCGAGGGAGGGCGTCTTTTCAAGCTCAGATTGGGTGCTTCGGTGAGCGGAGCAAAATTCTTTGGCTTCGTGTATTTCAACCTCTCCGGCGGCATTCCTTTTAACTAAAGTAGGGGGCAGATACTCAGAAATACCCATAAGTTGGATTCCATTACACCCAAAGCAAAAGGCGTCTTCAACTGAACGTCCGGCTCCCAGAGCGTCATAGACGCCGATGGCGAACCCAATTGCAGCTTGATCGCCAACTGCTTTCTGCATGCCAATCACATGTGGAACCTGCTTAGCAATGGCTGTTGCTTGGGCTTTAGAATAACAGCTGTTTAGAAGCACAAACTCGATTCGCCCTGAAAACAAGCCAAAAAGACCAGCTAATGCATCACCATCTACCAGCCTAGGCTGCCCGGCTTCATCTTCAAAGATCAAACCCTTCTCATTGGAATTCTCACCCCCTTGCCCATGCCCAGAGAAATGGACAATTTGAGGCATAATCTCCAGCATTGCTCGCCGAATGTCTCGCGTGCGAACCGCCCACCTTTGATATATCTCAAACCGTTCTCGATATCGCGATCGCTTTAACCCTTCATCAATCTCTCGCATTTCCTCATCTAGTCGCAAACAGGCGCTGGTTGGATTGGAGGCGAGAAATAGAATTTTTGTAACTGGAGTACTGTTTTCCATGGGGCAAATGGGCTAGAAGCGGTTAGTCAAAAGTATACTCTTGGCCATCTCACAATCGTTTAAGTAGTCATATAAAATAGCGTCAAAAAAAGAGGCGTTAACCCTAATCAATCTTTCTCTAGGAGCTTAAACAAGCCCATCTTCCCTATTTCCGTGCAAAATGGCGTCCACTTTGAATTCTTGGCCGCTTTTGATACTGCACCGAAAAGTTTCTTAACTTCTGAGGTGCGGAAAGTTCAAAAAATGGCCTTTAGGTTGGAGAAAGACTAAATCTTTACCATCAATTGGAGAGGGACGATGGGTGTTCAACAGTTGATGCAATTAATTGGTCTTTGCTCTGAAATTTGCACGTCAGTTGGGTCTTGAGTCCATCTTTCAGTACTTGCCCATGAATTGAATCCAGTCTCGCCTGGTCAAAGATAACGTCGTGGCTGCTAATTCGCTTCAGTTTATGGTTTCATTTGGTGGTTAACAAACCCCTCAAACCCTTGATTTTATAATGTTTTTGAATAGACGTAACTCTTAAGACAATGGCGAGATTTGAACCTGTGGCCGCTCGATTACGAATCGAACATTAATGCCTTATTGACAAAGGTTTCACGTGTCGAATATTAGCTTACACTGCCAACTATCCGCCAATCCACACTCAAACCGCCAGCAATTCACATTAGTCATAAATACGATCGTACTACTGCTGAGCGAGAGCCGCGACCGTTTCAGCTCGCAAAGCAACTTTTTGGATCTGGAATGCTTGGGATAATTTGCTTGATGCGATCGCCATCATCTCTTGATACTGCTTCTACGGCTCGCGCCACTTCTTAGGCATTACCGCTGGTGGTCATTCGATTCTAAACCACAGAATCTTACTTTTAACTTACTTTTTGATGTAAGGATCTCACCTTCTTCTTACTGACGGGATAAGCGTCTTTTCCTAAAGTAAGACTCATCGGATGGAGAGCTGAAATCAAGTCGTTCCAACTTCTCAGTCCGATGTCCCCAATCAATTTATAGGAGAAGGATGATGACCATCGAAACTATTAAACCTCAATCAATACCCTCTGTCCCCGTGAGTGAAGAAACGAAGGCGCTGGTGGAACAACGGATGGCCGATCAGCCAGATGAGATTAAGCAAAAGATGGCTGAATTGGTTGACTTGATTAAACAACGGGCTGAGATAGAACTGAAAGAAGCGGGCGATGTCACCCGTGAGGCTTACGCCAAAGCTATCGGTAATGCCAAGGAAACCTTAGGCAAAACCCAAGCTTTCTTTGAGGAGCAAGAAAAATCCTTAGAGCAGTCCATCCAGGATTTGACCACTGAGGCAAATGAGAAATGGGATGTCTTTGTGGCGGATGTGAAGCAGATGAGCGATCGCTTTGATAGTGCAGTTGAAGCAGCCTGGAAAAGCCTGACGGAAGCTTAATTGAAAGCTTAGAGATACGACGAAGCATTGCGCCAAAGGCTTCTTGGGGTTGTCCTAGTCAATGAGCACAATGCTTCGTCCCTGAATATTCAATCAACTTTAATTAGCATGACAGGCGATAGATAGCGGTTTCAGCTGCAGGGGCTCTCCTCTACACTCTGCGCCATATTCTCTGTTCTGTCTGAAATTAATTCAACACACGCAAGAATTACCATAACAAGGGATTGAACACTATGTATTGGCGGCAAACCAAAGAATTATGGGCGTCGATAAAAATGGACCGGGTTGCGATTACCTTCCTAATCACCCTTATCCTGGTGGACATTTGCCCTCACCCGGCCCTATCAGCGGGATGGATCGAAGCGACGCTGACCCATATTCAGACCACCTTGACTGATTCATAAGTTCGGAGACTGTTATTCATGACGCTACATTCCAGTTCACAATCAGTGTTAGGGAATCCTGCCCGCTCGAACAGCCATAATTGGAATTCCCTCCAGCAAAGTTTTGCGCAACTCTATGAACTCACCGATGCGGACCATCGAGAATATGAGTTACATAAGGCGGCCCAATCCTTTGAGATTCCGGTTGAGGTGTACCGGCAATTGTTTAACAACTATAGTCAAGCCCAGATGGTGAGTGCAGGGAAGCAAGCGGTTTCATTTCTGCGACGATCTCCTCAGAAAGCACTGAAGCTGGCGACTGGCGTGCTGACCCGCTTGGGCTGGCTGTCGATGATTGGGGTGATGGTGACGCTGTCCTTACAACTGGTGGAGGCCTGGGAGCGGGAGGAATACATTAGTTGGGCGATGGTGTCGTTGAACCAGGGTAAGTCTACTAATGGCGGGCGATCGCTAGCGCTGTCAACCCTGGCGTTGATAGATTCTAACTTATCGGGACTCAACATTGAGAATGCAATTTTGCCCCGGCTGAGTCTGGGAGGGGCTGATCTGCTCCAGGCGAACTTCAAAAACGCCAGTTTACCCGAAGCCGATTTGAGTCACACCAATCTCACCCAAGCAGAGTTGAGTGGGGTGAATCTAAGTCAGGCGAATGTGAGCTACGCTGTGTTGGCGCTGGCGAATCTGTCAGGGGCGCAGCTTTACCAAACCAATTTTGAGGGGGCGGAGCTGCAATATGCCAATTTGCGGGACGCCAATCTCAGCGGGGCTAATTTAAGGACCGCTAAGAACCTGGACCGAGCTAGGTTGAGGGGGGCGGTTTATGATGCTAAAACCCAATTTCCTGAGAGCTTTCAGGTGGAGGATAACGGCGCTATTTTGGTGGCGGCGAATGCAGACCTGCGCGATCGCAATCTGCAGGGCAGTATCCTCACGAATGCCGATTTAAAGGGAGCTAACTTGACGGACGCCAATCTGGCAGATGCGATTCTGATCGACGCCCAACTCAGCGGCGCCAATCTCATGGGAACGAACTTGCAGGGGGTTGTGGGTCTGACGCCCAGCCAGGTCAAGTCTGCTCAGAACTGGACAGCCGCTCAGTATGATGAGGCTTTTCGACAAGAATTGGGGCTGTGATCCAATCAGAGAAATATGAGCAAGGAGTTGAGCGATGTTTTTATCCCAACAACGAAAATACACCCTGTTGATGCTGACGCTGATTACAATTTTTTTGATCACAGCCGTGTTTTCTGGGGAGCGGGGATTTGTCCTACTATCCTTCCTGTTGTTAACGGCGATTGTGCTAATCATTCGCACCTTTTATCTCCACCGGCGGATGTTCTACCTTTACATCGCTCTGGCAGTCGTTGCGGGACTCTCTGATGCGGTCTATCTTGTAGAATTTGGGCATGGCGTTATTTCGCCGCTCGCGATCGCGGCTGACACCATCTATTCTGGTTTTTTACTCCTGTCGATCGTTTTAATCGCGAACAAACTATTTTCCTCAGAAGCCGTGACCAGCGACACGGTTGTGGGCGGCATTTGCATCTATCTGCTGATGGGAAATCTGTGGTTTTTGCTGTACGACACTCTCTTCCTCTTCAATTCCGACGCATTCGCCGCCGCTCATCCTGTCGATTCCTTTGACTTGCTATATTTCAGCTTCACTACTCTGACAACGGTGGGATATGGCGATATCGCGCCCTTGAGCCAGATTGCCAGAGTGCTAGCCAATCTGGAGGCGATCGTGGGCGTGATGTTTCCCGCCGTTTTCATCGCCCGGTTAGTGGGGATGTATACTCCGCAGGGAGAACCCCCCATCTAACTTTTTAGTCACTTTTTTGACGACTCATGATTTGATACGGCCTGATTTAGTTACTTTATTCATACTGACTCTCAAGGTGCACGCTCCTAAACTGACTTTGACGGTTAAAACAGCCTAAACATAGGAGTTGCACGATGAAGGAAGCTAATCAATCATTCAATTTCTTCGACCGCTCTTTAAAGGCAGTCATTGCATCAATAGGTTTGGCGATTTATGTTGCAGCGCCTTCAGCGCCATCCTACGCCACCCCCAGCCCAGCCCGCGCATCCGCCCACTCCAATCTAAGATCCGCCAGCCTGGTTAAGCAGCCAAAACCATTATCGAAGTCGACGATTGCTCATCTTATTTCCTCTCTGCCTGAAGCCATTTCAGAGATGGGGGATGGCGTTTATCGGCGTTGGAAAATCGAAAGATGAATTCAGTTGATGCATCCAGCTAAAATCTTGATTGATTGAAAAACGGGTTAGTCAGGAGAGCATCAGCCTATGCAATGTCCGGAATGC